>Ga0302315_10000763_pt1 | contig 34983 bp, 35 predicted proteins | sample III_Palsa_N3_1_FD_200532 | JGI IMG/M metagenome (GOLD analysis project Ga0302315, IMG submission 200532) | Peat permafrost microbial communities from Stordalen Mire near Abisko, Sweden - III_Palsa_N3_1 | ecosystem: Environmental > Terrestrial > Soil > Palsa > Peat permafrost | place: Sweden...
TTTAGTGTAAAGCTATTTCAGGACGAGACATTTTTGAAGATGTGCCAATTGGCATTCTTTGAGTTTAAAGTAGAAAGTTTAAAGTTTAAAAAAAAGAATATTTACTTAGCAATAGTTGTGAGCCAAAAAATAAAGCTAGCATAGAAAGCATGTAGTGAGTAACTGTTTGAAAGATGAGTACTATAAAAATGAAAAGCTTCTCAAAATAGAAGCTTTCATACTAACTAACTACTAACTTACTATTTACTCTTTTACTACTTTCTTCACCCAGCTATTATCGGCGCTTTGCACCTGCAAATAATAAATGCCTGAAGGAAGATTGCTGATATTAATATTCTGGCTAAAGTTTTCCTGTTCTGACTGACTCACAAGTTCGAATAACTGTTGCCCTAAAGAGTTTATTATAGATATATCTATAGGAGTGTTAGCGGTTGTTTTTCCAGTAATAATAAAGTTTCCTCCATTAGGATTTGGCATTACCACTAAATCGTTATTATTATTAACATCAACAGATTTAATTGACGAACTGGTTGTGTTGCCGTTTTTGTCATATTCTACTATGCGGTAGTAACTATTACCATCAGACAGGTTTCTATCGATAAATGAATAGGATAATATGTTCTCTGAATTTCCCGCGGCCCCAACTGTTCCTATACTGTTAAAATTTACTCCATCTCCTGATTTTTCTACAGAAAAATAATCGCTATTCTGCTCTGAAGCAGTTTGCCATATCAGTAGAACTGAGCTTCCCATATTCTTTGCATCAAAGTCAACAAACTTTACCGGGGCAACGCAATTTTTTGTTACTGTAACAGGAACCCGCCCGCACGGGGGAAATTTGGTAATTTGCCAGTTTAGGTAACCGGGAATAGCATCCGGGTAATTATAAACATTAAACCCTGATGTAGAGGCGTAATTTGATACAAAAGTTACTGCCGAACTGTATGTAGTAGGATAGGTATAAAGGCGGGGAGTAGGTTCTGCGCCGCCATTTTCTGTATTAAGGTAAAGTGCTACAGGAGCCGAGCCGGTATTTAGTTGTAATTTATATCCGGTACCAGCAGGCACTGTAATTCCTACAGGAATTTGCATTGCAGGGGCGACGCCTCCTGCGTTGACACATTGTGAAGCGGGAACAGCATAAGTAGAAGTTCCCACTGTTGCGCCGGCAGAGTTGGTAATGATAAAGTTGATATTGTACGCCGTACCGCTTGTAGGGCATGAATATACATAAGGCAGCACTGTAATACTATCTAAAACAAAAACAGTTAAGGCATTAAAAATTAAAAGATTGGTTGAGCTACTAGTAGCAGGTGAAGCGGGCATTATACCCCCACCGGCCAGATTAATAAATCCATTACCCATTACCGGAGGCCCAACATGTAAAGACGTTGGCGTAGAATCCTGCACATAAAAGGTATAAGGCCCTGCGCCGGTAAGGCCGCTAGCGTTATAACTATTAGAAGCCGTAGAGTTGAGCGCTGTTCCACCGGTTGGGGCAGAAAACCAATAGTAATCTCCGGTTCCTATTACCGACATGCTGCCTGTACCTGAAACATTGCAAAAAAAACCATTAACAGGAATGGGCACATTAGAGGTAACTACCGCCGAACCTTGTTGTTGTCCGCACAAGGGATCGTTAACTATAACATAGTAAGTTCCCGGGGAAGTAACCGTATAGGTTTCCGCTTTTGCTCCAGAAATGGTATCTGTTATGGCAGTTCCATTTAAATACCATTGATAGGTTACCCCAGGGCCCGTGTAACCTGCATTTAATATTTGCGTGGCGGGAGTGCAAAGCGTATAAGGCCCGCCAAGGTTTATGGAATAGGTACTTGAAATAACTATAAGATCTGACTTTGTACAAGCCCCTGACGAGTCCACACATACCTGGTAGCTACCCGCTGAACTCACCGAATAATTATAAAAACCAGATCCTGATCCTGTAGCCATCTGAGTTCCATTTTTATACCAGGTGTAAGTTACATTTGCGCTAGCCTGAGTAGCGGCATTGAAGTTTGGGTTAATGTTAAACGGAGTTATTTTACCACAAATAGAGAAATCGGGGCCTAAATTTGGCACAGGCCCTTTTGATCCTGTAATACAGCCTGGGGTAAACGTTATGTTGTCTACCCCAAAATCTACGCCATTACTGCAATTGAGAGTTGTGATGTTTTGTACTTCTATAGCAATATTGCCTGTTACATTGGCAACCCAGGTAGCAGAATATTGCTGCCAAGTACCTGGAGGAGCCTGATTTGCTGTTATTGTTGTAGCTTGTGCGGCGCCATTAATTACAAACTGAAGCACCCCCGGAGCACTCTCAGAGGTGGCATCCAAAGAAGTCACTTGTACGGTAAAATAGTAAGTAAAACCTGCAACAACAGGAATATTAGTTTGCTTCCATAAATCGATTCCAGCAGTACATACGCCGTCTACCATAAGAAACGGATTGCCAGGTTGTGCAGGATCAGAAAAGGCTGAATTAAACATAGTAGGAGTAGTTCCCACATATATTCTTCCGGGCACAGAGAAACAAGAAGAACCGCAAGCAGTAAATGCAGTATAATAGGTAGTATCGTAAGTCCACCCAGTATAGCCATTGGAAAAATCGCCATTGGTTACCAGATTAACTCCAACGCTCACTCCTTCAGAACAGGTTTGCCCCCTCCCTTCTATTATCCCGAAAATTAGAATCTGAATTATTAATAAACCACCAAGAATCTTCATTTAATCCTAATTTATACAAATAAAATAATATAACCTAGTAGATATATACCTTTAAAAGGGGTTAGGTAACTCTAAATAGTGTTTATTCGATAAAAAAAGCGTTTAAACAACTAAACATAGGGGTAAATTATTGCAGAAACATTAATTTTACGCCCAATGGCGTTAAGCATAGATCAAATTCAGGCACCGGTAAAAGACGACCTTGAAGCTTTTGAAAAAAAGTTTCGGCAATCAATGAAAACCAACGTAAGCCTGCTAGACCATATAATGACTTATATAGTAAAGAGAAAAGGGAAACAAATACGCCCTTTGTTTGTTTTTCTTACCGCCCGCACCTGCGGCTCTATTACTGAAGCCACTTACAGAGGAGCCGCTCTTATAGAACTTTTGCATACCGCTACGCTGGTGCATGACGATGTGGTGGACGACGCTAATTACAGGCGGGGATTTTTCTCCATAAACGCACTTTGGAAAAATAAAGTAGCTGTATTAGTAGGCGATTATTTACTTTCCAGAGGTTTACTTCTATCCATAAATAACAACGATTTTGAGCTTTTACGGATTGTTTCCAACGCCGTGAAAGAAATGAGCGAGGGCGAATTGCTGCAAATGGAAAAAGCCCGAGACCTGGATATTACCGAAGAGGTATATTTTGAAATTATCCGCCAGAAAACAGCGTCGTTACTTTCATCATGCTGCGCTGTAGGGGCTTCTTCCGCAAATTGCGATACGACAACCATTGAAACCGCAAGGCTATTTGGTGAAAAAGTGGGGTTAGCATTTCAGATAAAAGACGACCTTTTTGACTATAGCAACGATGAGATAGGCAAACCTACCGGGCTAGACCTTAAGGAAAAAAAGATGACTCTTCCCTTGATTTATGCTTTAAGCAAAGCCGGATGGATGGAAAAAAGGAAGATAATAAACATAGTGAGGAACCAAAGTGAAGACGCCAGGAAGAGAGCTGTAGTAATAAAATTTGTGGAAGATGCCGGAGGTATTGCTTATGCTACGGAAATAATGAAAAAGATTGAACGAGAAGCCTATGGAATGCTTGACTCCTTTCCGGAATCTATCTATAAACAATCGTTGGTCGAATTAGTAAAATTTACTATAGAACGCCGCAAATAACCGCCCTATTTAGTTCGTTAAAATCTGGCTGCCATAAGCAATTGAAGGTCTTTGTATTTCATGTTAAATTTTTTTGCGATATAGTGGTTAGTTAGGTTGCCTTTGTAGGCATAAACTCCTTTCATAAACCATTCCTTAGTATAAATCATATCTTCAACCCCGCCTTTTTTAGCTATTTGTAAAAAGATTGGCGTAAAAATATTGCTAAGCGCGGTAGTAGCGGTACGAGCCACTCGGGAGGGAATATTCGGCACACAGTAATGAATAACATCGTATTTCTTAAAAACCGGATTTTTATGGTCTGTCATTCTGCTGGTTTCAAAACAACCGCCCTGATCTATACTCACATCTATTATTACAGAATTAGACTTCATTTCCGCCACCATATCCTCTGTAACCACACAGGGACTTCCTCCTTCTTCCGACCTCAGAGACCCAATTACCACATCGGCTTCCCTAAGTTCCTTCCTTAAAGTAATAGTATCTATAGTTGATGTATAAACCTGCACTCCCAAATCGTGCCTTAATCGTCTTAATTTATAAACCTGGTTATCGAATATCTTTACTTCTGCCCCTAAACCTATAGCGGTACGGGCGGCATATTCAGCAACAGTCCCCGCCCCTAATATTACTACTTTAGTAGGCGGAACTCCTGTAATACCGCCAAGTATTACTCCTTTACCGTTTTCGCTATTTAAATACTCAGCCGCAATAAGCATTACGGTACTTCCGGCTATTTCGCTCATTGCTCTTATTACCGGCATCCCCCCTACTTTATCTTCTATAAATTCATAAGCAATAGCTATTATTTTATTTCTCATTACCGTGTGCAGAAATTCAGTGGAAAGATTTCCGGTCTGCAAGGCAGAAATAAGGGTTTTGCCTGATTTCATATAAGACAACTCTTCCAGCGTAGGAGGTTCTATTTTTAGCACCACGTCTGATGAGAAAACTTCCTGGGGAGAATATTCTATTTTAGCCCCGGCTTCGCTGTATTCCTGGTCAGAAAACTTAGAGCTTTCTCCGGCCCCGGCCTCAACCACTATTTCATGTCCGTTATTTACCAGAAGGGCAACAGCCTCAGGAGTAAGGGCCACCCTATTCTCCATAGCCTCCTTCTCCTTGGGTATCCCTATCAGAAGCCTGTTATTGTTTTCCTTCACCATAAGAAGGGATTCCTGTGGGTATAAGGCGTGCTCCTTAGCTAATATCTCAAGATCAGTAAGCCCTTTGGTTAATCTAGTTTTCATTTACAAAGATTTCTGCTGTTCTCTGACTTTCAGCCCCTAAATTTAGGAAAATCTTCAGATGTTTCGCAGGAATAAGCGAAGGTATTCTGGATGGCCACTCAATTAAGCACAGATTTCCCGAATAAAAATACTCCTCAACGCCAATATTCAGCGCTTCTTCTTCCTTAGTTATCCTGTAAAAATCAAAATGGTAGATAATTTCGTTCTCTTTTGTCAAATATTCGTTAACTAAAGAAAATGTTGGGCTGGTAACGGTATCTGTAACTTTAAGAACTTTACATAACTTTTTAATAAGAGTAGTTTTACCTGCGCCCATCTCTCCCTCAAAAAGCCATATTTTGTAATCCTTTGTAAAAGGAGCAATGGAAGAGGCAAAAGCCCCTAAGCCCTCCAGTTTATAAGTATCTTTATAAAGTAGTTTCAAAGCCCCCTCTATCATTTTGATGATAAGGTAATAACAGGCACTATCATTTCTTCCAAAGATATTCCTCCGTGCTGGAAAGTATCTTTGTAGTAATTTACATAGTAATTGTAATTATTTGGATAAGCAAAAAAGTAATCTTCTATTGCAAACACATAAGCGGTAGAAACATTTCTTTTGGGTAGAAAAAGTTTTTCAGGCTTCCTGCTTATGTATACATCCTTTTCTTCCATTCCCAGGTTTTTGCCATGCTTATACCTAAGGTTGGTATTAGTACTCTTATCTCCTACTATTTTAAAGGGGCGTTTAACGCGTATGGTTCCGTGGTCTGTAGTAATTATAAGTTTTACCTTTTTCTCCGCTATCCTTTTTAAAGAATCAAGCAATGGAGAGTGTAAAAACCAGGAATTGGTAATGGAGCGGTAAGCCGATTCATCCGGGGCAAGTTCGCGTATCATGGCCATGTCCGTACGGGCATGGGAGAGCATATCCACAAAATTATATACTATTACATTAAGCTTGTTGCCAAACAAATTAGGTATATTATCAACCAACGCTTTGCCGTGTGTATTATTAGTTATCTTATTATAAGAAGTCTTTATATTAATCCGGTTCCTGGTGAGTTGGTGCTTTAAAAAATCTTCTTCAAAATTGTTCTTGCTCTCCTCTTCCTCATCGTGCACCCAAAGCTCAGGATGCCTCTTTTCCATTTCGGAAGGAAGCAGGCCGGAGAATATAGCATTGCGGGCGTAGGCGGTAGTAGTAGGTAGTATGGAGTAATAGGTAGATTCTTCTTTTACGTCAAAATATTCCTCAATAATAGGCTGTAGTATTTTCCATTGGTCGTAACGCAAATTATCAATCAGCACAAAAAATACAGGCTCGTCTCCTTCTAATAAAGGGAAGGCCTTCTTTTTCATTACCTGATGAGATAGCAGAGGTTTGTCTACCGAAGGATTATTCAGCCATGACTCGTACTCCTCCATTATAAATTTAGAAAAGTTTTTATTGGCCTCGCTTTTCTGCATTTCGAGGATATCGCGCATGGTATTATTTTGCGTATTATCAAGTTCCAGTTCCCAATAAATTAACTTTTTATAAATATCCACCCATTCGCTATGCCCTATCCTATCGTTATAAGCCATGCTTAAGTTGCGAAAATCCTGCTGATAGCCAATATTTGTTTTTTCAGTAATAAGCTTCTTGTTCTCCAGTATTTTTTTTACAGAAAGCAGTATTTGGTTAGGATTAAGGGGCTTTATCAGGTAATCGGCAATTTTAGCTCCTATCGCCTCCTCCATAATATGTTCTTCCTCGCTCTTGGTGATCATTACTACTGGTAAAGTTGGCTTTGAGGCTTTTATCTGACTAAGGGTCTCCAAGCCAGTCATTCCTGGCATGTTCTCATCCAGAAAAACCACATCAAACTTCTCTTCATTGCATTTTTCTATGGCGTCGGCCCCGCTTTGCACCGGAGTTACATCATACCCCTTCGACTTTAAAAAAATTATATGAGGTTTCAGTAGTTCTATCTCATCATCTGCCCACAAAATGGTATATCGTTGCATCGCTATTACTTTTTAACTAAAATTACAGTAAAACTAATATATTAAAGGCTCCATACTCAAAAAAGTTTTGAATAAGAAGAAAATCATTAACGATCCCATTTATGGCTTTATCACCATTCCTGACGACCTAATATTTGATATTATCGACCATCCCTACTTCCAGCGACTGCGCCGTATAAAACAACTGGGCTTAACCGACCTGGTTTACCCCGGAGCTTTACATACCCGCTTTCACCATGCCCTGGGTGCAATGCACCTTATGGGACTGGCCCTAACTAACCTAAGAAGTAAGGGGCATGAAATTTCTGACAAAGAACTACAGGCTGCCCAACTAGCCGTGCTATTGCATGATGTTGGACATGGGCCTTTTAGCCACGCTTTAGAATATACTTTACTAAGTAATACTTCACACGAACAAGTATCGTCTTTTATTATAAGTGAGCTTAATAAAAAATTTGACGGGGAGTTAGAACTAGCCCTGAAAATTTTTGAGGATACTTATGAACGTAAGTTTCTGCATCAGTTAGTGTCCAGCCAATTAGATACCGACCGCCTTGACTACTTGCAACGAGACTGCTTTTTTACCGGAGTTTCGGAAGGAACTATTGGCGCCGACCGGATAATTAAAATGTTAGAGATTGTTGACGACAATCTGGTAGTGGAAGAAAAAGGTATTTATAGTATAGAGAATTTTTTAACAGCAAGGCGGCTTATGTATTGGCAGGTATATCTGCACAAAACTACCGTAAGCGCCGAAAAAATGATGATAAAAGTAGTAGAAAGGGCCAAATACCTTGTTCAAAAGGGTGAAAACCTGTTTGGAACAGAACCATTACTTCTATTTTTGAAAAACGATATACAAATCACAAATTTTAAAAAAGACGAATCTTTGCTTAGAAGTTTTATCGCTTTGGACGATTATGACTTATGGGCAGGAATTAAGACCTGGGTAAGCCACCGGGACAAAATATTATCTTTTTTATCAAAGAGTTTATTAGAGCGAAAGCTTTTTAAGATTGAATTATCAGATAAAGCTCCTGATAAAAAAAAGGTGCGTAAGCTTTCGGACAACGTATGCGCCAAGTTTGGTATTGGTGATGAATATATTGACTATTTAGTACTTGAAGGTTCGTTAACAAATGCAGCTTACATAGCTAAAGGTGAAAAAATTAATATTTTAACTAAAAAGGGACAAGTTATTGATGTTTCTGACGCTTCTGACCTTCCCAGCATAAAGGCAATCAGTAAAATTGTTAAAAAACATTATTTATGCTGGCCTAAAAATGTATATTTGTAATATAAACTACTATCTGATGGAATTTACGACCAGAGAAATAGCTTATCTTATTGGCGGAGAAATAAAAGGGAACGAGTCGATAAAAATAAATAAGCTGGCAAAAATTCAGGAAGCAAACGAAGGGGCGATCTCTTTTTTATCCAATCCTAAATATGAGAATTTCATTTATTCTACAGATGCCAGCGCAGTAATTGTAAATAGGAATTTTATACCTAAGGAAGAAATAAGAACTACGCTTATCCTGGTAGACGACCCCTATACAAGCTTCACAACCCTGCTGGAAGAGTATCATAGGGTTGTTACTTTCAAAAGATCAGGAACGGAACAACCCTCTTTTATTGGTGAAGGTTCTTTAACCGGAGACCATGTTTACAGAGGAGCGTTCTCCTACATCGGAATCAATTGTAAAATAGGGAATAACGTAAAAATATATCCTCATGTATATATTGGGGATAATGTTATTATAGGTAACAACACCATCTTATATTCAGGAGTAAAAATTTATTCTGATTCCCGAATAGGAAATTATTGCACCTTTCATTCAGGTTCTGTTATAGGTAGCGACGGTTTTGGTTTTGCCCCACAAAAGGATGGCAGCTACAAAGGAATACCCCAGGTAGGGAATGTAATTATAAAAGACCATGTAGATATTGGCGCAAACACAGTGATTGATTGCGCTACAATGGGTTCAACCATTATTCATGACGGAGTAAAATTGGATAATCTTATACAGGTAGCCCATAACGTAGAAATAGGAAGTAATACCGCTATTGCGGCGCAAACCGGTATTTCCGGTTCTACCAAAATAGGCGATAATTGCCTTATAGGCGGACAAGTGGGGATTGTTGGGCATATAAATATAGCCAATAGGACAAGCATTGGGGCTCAGTCCGGAATTGGAAAAACAATTATAGAAGAAGGAATCTCCGTAAGTGGCAGCCCTGCCTTTGACTATAAAAAGAACCTTAAATCGCTAAGCATTTTTAAAAAGCTTCCAGAGCTTCAGAAGAGAATTGAAGAGCTTGAGGAAAAAGTCTTAAATTTGCATCTGGAAAAGCAGTAATGAATTTGAAACAACACACAATTAAAAGGCCCATTTCAATTGCCGGAGTAGGATTGCACACAGGAGTAAAAGTAAATATGACTTTTTTGCCGGCTGCCCCGAATCATGGAATAAAATTTCAGAGAGTTGACTTGGATGGCCAGCCAGTAGTAGAGGCTGACGTAGATTATGTAGTAGACTTATCCCGCGGTACCACTATCGAAAAAAATGGCGCGCGCATAAACACCGTAGAACATACTTTGGCTGCATTGGTAGGCTTGCAAGTGGATAATGTTCTTATCCAACTGGACGGCCCGGAGCCCCCTATTATGGATGGTAGTTCACAACCATTTGTAGATGCTATAGAAGAAGTTGGGCTGGAGGAACAAAATGCGTTAAGAAACTTTTTTGAAGTGCCACACAGCATTTTCTATAAAGACAACGAAAAAAATATTGAAATAGCGGCTCTTCCTCTTGACGATTATAGGGTAACTGTAATGGTGGACTATAATTCGCCGGTACTTGGAAGCCAGCATGCATCGCTTACTAATATTACTCAATTCTCTAAAGAAATAGCTTCGTGCAGAACTTTTTGCTTCTTACATGAGCTTGAAATGCTTCAAAAGCAGAATCTTATAAAAGGAGGAGACCTTAATAACGCTATTGTAGTTGTCGACAGAGTAGTGCAGGACAATGAACTGGAACATTTGGCCAAACTCTTTAATAAGCCTAAAGTTGAGGTTAAAAAAGAAGGCATTTTAAATAACGTTGAATTAAGGTATAAAAACGAACCGGCAAGGCACAAACTGTTGGATATGATAGGAGACCTTGCCCTGGTAGGCAGGCCGTTAAAAGCACAGATACTTGCAGCAAGGCCCGGACATGCAGCTAACGTAGCTTTTGCAAAAAAGCTAAAGAAGCTGATGAAGGAAACCAGCAAAAACCAGATTCCTCATTACGACCCTAATTTACCCCCTGTACTGGATGTAAACCAGATTTATCAGGCGCTACCACATACCTATCCCTTTAAACTGGTAGACAAAATATATTACCTGGATGAAAATATGGTAGCGGGTATTAAAAACGTAACTATAAACGAACCCTTCTTTCAGGGACACTTCCCTGGCAACCCTGTAATGCCCGGCGTAATGCAAATAGAGGCTATGGTGCAAACAGGCGGAATTTTGGTGCTTAACACCGTACCAGACCCAGAAAATTATTGGACTTATTTTTTAGCCATAGAATATTGCAAATTCAGAAAATTGGTAGTTCCGGGAGATACTATTATTTTTAAATGCGAATTGTTGGCGCCTGTTAAAAGAGGTATAGCTAAAATGCAGGGCCAGGCCTTTGTAGCAGGCAACCTCGTATGTGAGGCAGTGATGACTGCCAGCATTGTAAGAAAAGATAGCAGTAAAAAAGAATTATGAACCAACCGTTAGCATACATACATCCCCAGGCAAAAATTGCTCCAAATGTAGTAATTGAACCTTTTTCTACCATATACAAAAATGTTGAGATTGACGAGGGAACCTGGATAGGACCTAATGTTACTATTATGGAAGGGGCTCGTATTGGCAAAAATTGCAAAATATTCCCGGGCGCAGTGGTTTCTGCAGTACCACAAGACTTAAAGTTTATTGGAGAAGAAACTACCGCAATTATTGGCGACAATACGGTAATAAGAGAATGTGTAACTATAAACAGGGGCACTACCGATAAGTACAAAACAGAAATAGGCAAAAACTGCCTGGTAATGGCTTACGTACACCTTGGGCATGACTGTATAATAGGCGATAACTGTATACTTGTAAATAATGCCCAATTGGCTGGCCACGTATTAGTAGACGATTATGCCATAATAGGAGGTTCCAGCGCCATTCGCCAATTTGTAAAAATAGGCGCCCATGTAATGATATCTGGCGGCTCTCTGGTAAGAAAAGATGTCCCTCCGTTTACCAAAGCTGCCCGCGAACCGCTTCGCTATTGTGGAATAAACTCTATTGGACTGAGAAGAAGAGGTTACAGCAACGAGAAAATTAACGAAATACAGGAAATTTACAGAACGTTGTACCTAAAGGGCTATAACAATTCCAAAGCGATAGACATTATAGAACTTGACCATACGCCTTCTAAAGAACGAGATGAAATTCTAAATTTTATTCGTAATTCCGACCGTGGAATTATGAAGGGCGTCCATCAATAATAATGGAGATAAAGGCTGAAAACCTCGGCAAAAGATTCAACAAATTCTGGGTCTTCAGAAAATTCAGCTTTATTTTTCACAGCAATTTTTCTTATGCCATAACAGGGCCTAACGGCTCGGGCAAATCTACCCTGCTTCATACGCTTGCCGGAATAATTCCTTCCTCAGAAGGGATATTGAAGTATTCTTCTAATAATAAAACTATTCCCGACGAGGAAATCTACAACTACATAAGCATTGCAGCCCCTTACCAGGAACTGATAGAAGAATTTACGCTGAACGAACTAGTAGACTTTCATTTCAAGTTCAAAAAACTCAAAGACGGGCTTAGTAGGAGTGATTTGATTGAACTACTACGACTAGGCGATTCCCGTACAAAAGAAATCCGTCATTTTTCTTCCGGTATGAAGATGCGGCTAAAACTTGGGTTGGCATTTTATTCAGATACTCCAATACTATTATTAGACGAACCAACCTCTAACCTGGACGCTAAAGGGACTGAATGGTATTTGCAAGAGATAAAAAACAATTTAGCAAACCGTCTCGTAATTATATGCTCTAACCAACAGCACGAATATCAGTTTTGCAACCATAGTATAAGCATGGAAAATTTGCTACAATTATCTTAACCTAACTATAGTAACCCCCGCCCCGCCCCTGTCGGCGTGCTCATCTCCCATCGACTTCACTTCTTTATACTCTTTAAGGTGGTTCCTAATCAGGGTTCTTAAAATTCCGTCTCCCTTGCCATGTATAATATGCACTTCCGGCACGCTAAATAGTAAAGCAGAATCAATCAGCCGGTCAACCTCCTGCAATGCTTCCTCCCCCCGTTTGCCACGTAAATCCAGATTGGGAGAAAAATTTCCCATCTTCTCCGTCAGGTTTATACCTGAGGCTGGTTTATTCTCTACTCCCATTTCTAACCTATATTCCTTCTTAGATATTTTTTCCAGGCGGCTCATTTTAACAGTAGATTTAAGGTCGCCTATTAGTACATCAACATTTTTTCCTTTTATGTTACTTACCTCTGCCACTGCGCCGTTGTCTATAAGCCTTACCAGGTCGCCCGTTTTTATCTCCCCCTGCTCTATTACTATCTTTTGTGTTTCAGGGTCTTTTTCTTTTTTTAATGTTTCAGTAAATGTTTTTAGGTCTTCTCTCAATAACTTTGTTACTTCTTTGTCTGCCTTGCTTTCCTTTATATCTCTTATAGTAGTTTCAATTCTCTGGTTTGCATCGGCCACCAGTTGTTTAGCTTTGTCCTTGGCCTCATTCATCAGTTTCCTATTATTGGCTTCAAGGTAGGCGGTACGTTCTGTATATTCTTTCAGTTTTTCATTCAGTTCTATATCCTTGCGTCTTGCTTCTGCATTTTGCTGGCTTAATTTATTTTTTTCAGCTTCCAGGTCGCGCAACAGTTTTTCCATATCTAACTGACCGGAATCTATCTTTTCCCTGGAACGTTGTATTATAGCATCTGGCAACCCAATCTTTCGTGCAATCTCAAAAGCAAAAGAACTCCCAGGCCTGCCTATTTCCAGTTGGTACAAAGGCTCTAGCTTATTCAGGTCGTACCGCATTGCTCCGTTTACCACACCCTTTGTCTTATCTGCATAAGCTTTCAGGTTGCCATAGTGGGTAGTAATCAACCCAAATACTTTCCGCTCAACCAAACCTTCCAAAACTGCCTCTGCTATGGCAGCCCCAAACTGAGGTTCTGTGCCGGCTCCAAACTCATCAATCAGTATTAATGATTTATTCCCGGCAAACGTCAGGAATTGCTTCATGTTTTTTAAATGAGAGCTATAGGTACTTAGGTCATTCTCTATGGATTGTTCGTCGCCTATGTCAATAAATACATCATTAAAAAAACCCATGTGTGAAGACTCCTCTACAGGAACAAGTAGACCGCACTGGAACATATATTGTATTAGCCCCGTGGTTTTAAGACATACGGATTTGCCTCCCGCGTTAGGACCGGAAATAATGAGCAGCCTGTTCTCCTCATTAAGCTCAATATCCAGGGGTGTTATTACTTTATGTAACTTTTGAAGAGCTATAAATAGTAGCGGATGCCTTGCCTGCTTCCACCTTATAACTGGTTTTTCATCAATTACAGGTTTTGCTGCTCCTAACTTTTGGGCAAATTTTGCCTTTGCTCCTATAAAATCAATAAGCCCTAAAAAGGTATATGCTTTTTTTAACAGATGTAATTGAGGCCGCACCACATCCGAAAGGGCTATCAGAATTTTTACCAATTCTCTCCGTTCCTGATATTGCAACTCTATTATTTCATTATTAATCTCCAGTATTTCCGCAGGCTCTATAAAAACAGTCTGCCCCGTTGCCGATTCATCATGCACAAAACCTTTCACTTTGCGCTTATTTTCGGCGCTTACCGGTATTACCATTCTGCCATTTCTTATGGTTACCCCTGCCCCTTCGTCTGTAAAGCCGTCTTTCTGCGCCTGTTTCAAAATTCTGTCCAGTTCCCTGCGTATGCGTCCCTGCTCTGTTAATATCTTCTTTCGTATTTCCTGTAACTCTCTGGAAGCATTATCTCTAACCTGCCCTTCATCAGAAATTTTGCGGTCTATTTCTTTGTAAAGCTGCCTATCTAACACTACTTCTTTAGTAAGCGCTTTCAGTGAAGGAAATTTAGCTTCCTCTTGTTTGTCAAAAAACTCAAGGCACGAAATAATAGTAAATAGCGAAAGTTTGATCTCCAGAAACTCAGAAGGCTCCAGGAAGGCCCCTTCGGGTTTTATTTTATCAAAATAGGGTTTAGCGTCTATATAATTAGATGATGGGAAGTTTACTTTTTCAGTAAGAATTTTTTTAAACTCATCCGATTGCGCTATAAGTTTTTTTACCAGCGCCGTATCCGTAGAAAAAGAAATTTTATCTACATAAAACTCCCCCAAAGAGCTAAGGCATTCTTTTTTAACCAGCTCCCTTACCTGGTCAAAGCCTAGCTTTTGTTCAATATTTTCGGGGTATAGCATTTTACAGTAGTAGTTCGGAAATGTAATATTAAGTTCTAATCAATCTTTTGCCGGGCTTCCCTAAGGCTAAGGCTATCTACTATAGATGCGTACAGGTGATCTAGCGCCTCCATGTGAGTGGAGTAATACTTATAACTTTCCTCAAACTTATCGCGGCTTACTTTATGTTTAATTAAAATTGAGTCTTCGTATACTCTAAACAACAGCTTTGTAGAGTCCGAATGCAAGCCTCTTACCGTAGTTTTTCCTTCAGCAATATGTAGGTCTATCATAATTGCAGTCATCTTATCCGGTTGTAAAAGATCTGAGGGTATTTTTTCTTTGTGCTGACAGTTCCACAACAGAAATACAGTAAAAACCAAAATGCATTTTTTCACCATGAAAATTAGTTATTTTAATTAAATTTATAAAAGCGTTCCGATGAAAGAACTGATTAAAAAAGTGCAAAAGTATGAAATACAGATTCGTCATGCTGTAAATTCACACATGCACGGCAATTTTCATTCGGTTTTTAAAGGCTCAGGATTAGAGTTTTCTGAGGTACGGTCGTACCAATATGGCGACGATGTAAGGACTATAGAGTGGAAAGTTAGCGCCAAGGGGCATGGCGCTTTTGTTAAAAATTTTAAAGAAGAAAAAGAGCAAAACGTTTTTTTTATCCTGGATGTAAGCGCTTCGCAGGAAATAGGCGCCGACCGACAAAAAATTGATATAGGCAAGGAGATATGCGCCGTTCTTACCCTTTCTGCCATTAAAGAACATGCGCATGTGGGTATAATTGGCTACAGCGACCAAAAAGAACTTTACATAAAGCCGGGCAAAGGCTTAAAGCACGCTTATGAGATCATATTCAGAATATTTGACCTCAAACCCAAATCCCTCCGAACAGACCTTAATAAATCGCTGGCTTTTACATTGGGTTTTCTTAAAAGAAAAAGCGTGGTAATACTAATTTCCGATTTTATAGATTCCGGCTTTGAGCAAAACCTTATAACCCTGGCAAAAAAACACGATTTGGTAGTAATTCACTTATCAGACAAACGGGAAATCGATTTCCCGCGCATGGGTATTATACCTTTATACGACAAGGAAAGCAAGAAAACGATTTGGGTAAACTCTTCTTCTCCAAAATTTCGGATGAGGATAAACGATATTTTCAAAAAAAATAAAGACCTGCTGGAAGATATAAGCCGAAAATACCGAGCCAACTACCTCTCGGTAGATACCAATGAGGAGTATGTAACTAAGCTGGTCAAACTATTCCGAGTAAGAAACAAATTGCAGAAAAGTGTCCGTTAAACGAATTTTAATTATTTTTTTAAGCTTTTTTATTCCCCTGCTGCTCCATGCACAAATACAGGTACAGGGTTATTTTACCCACGATACTATTAAAATAGGGGAGCCTGTAAATTATTACCTGGTATTTCATCACCCCCCATCTACTGAAGCGCTATTTCCTGATAGTAAATTTGACTTCTCGCCCTTCGAACTTATAAAAAAAGAATTCTTTCCTACAGTTTCTGATAGTAGCGGTAGTACCGATAGTGTAATTTATGAATTACGAACTTTTGAGATCGGCAAACCAATTTCATACAACCTGCCAGTATTTATTATTTTACAAGGAGATACTACTATCCAAAAACCAGCCGCTGATACTGTAATTATAAAAGAATATATTATTCAATTGCCTGATTCGTTAAAACTAAAAGAAAACACCAGCTTTAACAAAATAAAAAAGGAGATTAACTATCCTTATTACATTGCAGGGGCAATAGTCTCAACGTTTTTGCTCCTTCTTTTATTTTTCCTCTTTGGCAAGCCTTTAACCCTACGCTATCGTTTATTTTTATTAAGAAGGACGCATACTGTTTTTTTAAGGCAGTTCCAAAAGTTAGAAAAGGAATACAAAAAGGAAGATTCTATAACAGTAATAGAAGATGTTGTAAGTTTATGGAAAAATTACTTATCCCGGCTGGAAAACAAACCTATTAATACCTATACTACTACAGAAATTAGTTCTCAATTCAACGAGGATGAACTTAAAGAAAGCCTCAGATCCATTGACCGCACTGTTTATGGGGGCGTTGTTTCCCACGAGGCTGAAATAGCGTTGAGCTATTTGAAAAAATTTTCGAACAAACGTTTTGTGAAAAGAAAAGAAGAGATACAAAATGCTGGCAACAAGTCCTGATTGGTTTTCCTATACATGGTTTATGCCTTACCAGCTCAATAGTTTTTACTGGGAAAATAGCTTTTATCTTTATTTTACGCCGGTAATTCCTTTTCTGTTCCTTATAAGGGGGCTTATACAGGTGCGTTTAAGAACCCGCATGGATATTGCTCTTCCAACCTGGTTTGTAAAACAATGGGGCATGGTAGGGCTACTTAGGCTTATTCCACACAGCCTTATACTTGCCTCCATCACGCTTATTCTGGTTGCTTTGGCAAGGCCCCAAAAAATAGATGAGGAAATTGAACAAACAGTAGAGGGTATAGATATAGCGCTACTGATGGATATTTCCGAATCTATGCTGTTGGAAGATTTTAGCCCTAACCGGCTGGAAGCGGCAAAAAAAGTAGCTTCAGATTTTTTGGATGGCAGAGGCCGAGATCGAATCGGCTTAGTAGTATTTTCAGGAAAATCCTATTCTCTTTCTCCGCTTACCCTCGACTATACACTCCTGAAAAATCTCCTTAAAACAGTAAACTCTGAACTGATTGCCGAAAGCGGCACTGCTATAGGCAATGCTATACTTACGGGAATCAACAGATTAAGAGAATCAGACTCAAAATCTAAAATAATGATTTTACTAAGCGATGGAGATAATACGGCAGGTTCGGTAGACCCTATCCTGGCCTCTCAGCTTGCTTACTCATATAATATAAAGATATACTCCATTGGAATAGGTAAAGATGGAAGCGTAGCTGTTGGGAAAGACAGTCTTAATAATACTATTTGTGCAGAGTCTATTCTGGATGAAACGACGTTGAGAAAGATTGCAGAACTAACCGAAGGAAGATTTTTTAGGGCGTCTAATAATACAGCCTTAAAAGATATTTTTCTCCTTATCGACCGTTACGAAAAAGCTCCAATCAAAGAAAGCCGGTTTAAAGATAAGAAGGATTTTTACTACGTTTACCTTACCTGGGCAATTGTGTTGTTCCTTTGCTGGTTGTTAACTAAAAATACTTTCTTGAGCAATTCCCTTGAGGACTAGAATATCTTCCCCCAAAACGCCTCTATAAGCATATTAAGGCCTACCCCCAAGAGAACTACCCCCATCACTTTGTTAATTATATTAAGCAGCTTATGGGTAAAGTAGATTTTTATTTTGTTTGCTACAAAAGACTTAAGAATATCTAGAGAAAGTACGGTAGCAATAGTAGCGCAAAAGAATGTAAAAATCATAAAAGCGTCTTCATCAAACCGCACGGTTATTACACTTACTATGCCTATCCAGAAAAATAAAACCGAGGGGTTTAAAGTATTCATGATATAACCCTTAAAAACAATGCTTATTTTGCTGGCTTCTTTTTGCATAATATTTGCAAAAGAGATATTAGTTTCTGTTGGTTTAAACAGGTAGTAAAGCCCAAATACGGTCATAAAACTTCCTCCTACTATGCCAATGGCTTTTTTAAAAGCGGCATTCTCAAAAAAATTAGAAAAACCAAAGTAGGTAAGCAATATAAAAGTTATATCGCTGGCGGCCACTCCCAAAGCAAAAAAAACGCCGTACTTAAATCCTCTGTTTATGCTGGTTTGGATAAGTCCAAAAAATACCGGCCCAATAAGCGCAGCAAGCAGCATTCCAAAGCCAATGCCGCTAAAAATAGAATTAATCATTAAAATCTTCTTTTTTAATAAATTCTTCCCACTCCTCGTACTGACTCTTTTTCATTACACGTGGGAATTTATTTTGCCCGCCTTCTTTGCCCTTCATCTTCATCCAACTGTAAAAAGCGGCAGAAGGAAGCACAGTTACAAAAATCTCTTTAAGAGCGGCGCTACGCTCTACCTTATAGTCGTCATTAAGCGCTTTCAGTTTTTCGTCAATGGCCTTTTTTAATACTTCAGCGTCAATTTTATCATCAGTGCCTACATACCATTTGTGTGCAAAAAGAGTATCGTAAGGAATGCCTATCACCGTAAACTCTTTAATGGAAACATTAAGCTCTTCGGAAATAAGTTCTATTGCCCTGTTCATATTATCAACAGAAAGATGCTCGCCACAAAGGCTGATATAATGCTTGGTGCGGCCTGTTATAATAATTTCTGATTCCTTTTTTGAAGTAAAGCGAATAACATCGCCGATAAGGTAACGCCAGGTTCCGGCGCAGGTTGATATCAGAAGAGCATAATCCACACCTTCCTCTATTTCTGCAATAGTAAGCGTCTCCGGATTATCCTGCATTTCTCCGTCGTCGTTAAAGTTATATTCGGTAAAGGGCACAAATTCGAAGAATATTCCATTGTCCAATACCAGCTTCATAGACCGCTTATTTGGCATGTCCTGGAAGGCTATAAATCCCTCCGAAGCTAGGTACGTTTCTATATACAAAATCGGTTTGCCCAACAGCTTTTCAAAACCTTTCCGGTAAGGGTCAAAAGAAACGCCCCCGTGTACATAAATCATCAGGTTAGGCCAAATTTCGTGGATGTTGTTCAGGTTATAATGCTTAATAATCCGTTCCATCATAATCTGTATCCAGGCTGGCACTCCCACTACAAAACCAATGTCCCAATTAGGAGCGGAAAGCGTTATTTCATCAAGTTTGCTATCCCAGTCCCTGGTCTGCGAAATACGTTTGCCAGGCTTGTAGAAATGCTGGAACCAAAACGGCAAATGGCTGGCCTGTATGCCGCTTAAATCGCCCTCGTAATAATGGCCGCTTTTGTTAAGATGAGTGCTACCGCCCAACATTAAAATCCCTTTTTCAAATAATTCACCAGGCAGCGGATATTCTGCCAGGGAAAGAATTTGGCGTATGCTGGTCTTTTTTATGGCTTTATTCATCTCTTTGGTAAGAGGAATATGCTTGGTAGAGGCGTCGGAAGTACCGGAGCTTAAAGCAAAGTATTTAACAATGCCCGGCCAGCAAACATCCTTTTCCCCCTCCTTTGCTTTATGCCACCATTCCTGAAAAATTTTATTGTAATTATAAACGGGAACATTTTTTTTATAAGCCTGGTAACCGCTCATTTTAGAGCTTCTTTTGAAGCTTTTTAAAATGGATTCAAAACCGTATTGCTTACCGAATTGTGTATTTTTGGCCTTTCTAAGAAGTTTTTTTAGCTCTTTCCTCTGCAGATCGTAGGGTGAAACATTTTCCAACTCTATGATCTTAGTTATCTTTATGCCCTTCTTTAATAATGTACCTAACAGCATGAAAAATTAAGTCCTTTGGCTTTTATAGTTTAATTTAACAAAATTACGCTAAGATATAACAACAATTACAAAATAGAAACATCCTATCCTACATGAGTATAACCCAAAACTACAAACATATAAAAGATTCCCTGCCGGACGGTTGCAAACTAATTGCTGTTTCAAAGACTCATCCAATAGAGGTTATACAAGAAGCTTATCAATCCGGCATCAGAGTTTATGGAGAAAATAAAGTGCAGGAACTAACAGCAAAGTACGAAGCGCTTCCTAAGGACATTGAATGGCACCTTATTGGGCACTTACAAAGAAATAAGGTAAAGTTTATCGCTCCTTTTGTTAGCCTTATTCATTCGGTGGATAGCTTGGCTCTTTTAAAAGAAATAGATAAAGAGGGGGCAAAAAACAATCGGGTAATACCTGTACTTTTACAAATCCATATTGCAGAAGAGGAAACCAAGTTTGGATTATCTTTTGATGAAGCCAGGGACATTTTAAATTCGGAAGAGTTAAATAGCCTTAACCATATTATTATTAAAGGATTAATGGGTATGGCTACCAACACCCCGGATGAGGCTGAAGTCCGGTTAGAGTTTAAGAAGCTGAAGGCTTTCTTCGATTCCCTGAAAAGCATTAGTCAGGAAAATGTTAGGATGGAAGAACTCTCTATGGGAATGAGCGGCGATTATAAAATAGCCGCCGAAGAAGGTAGCACCATGGTGCGGATAGGAAGCGCTATATTTGGACAACGAAATTACGCAACTCATGAATAAGTTATTTTTAGTAATAGGCAGCATTACAGGGGCCTTATCTGTAATGATAGGCGCATTTGGCGCCCACGCCTTAAAACAACGCCTGGAGGCCACAGGCAGAAGCGCTGTATTTGAAACAGCGGTGAAGTACCAGTTTTACCACGCCCTGGCATTAGTATTATTAGGAATACTAATTCTGAAGATGGAGAACAACCGCATGCTTGACTATGCCGGTTACGCCTTTACGGCAGGCATCATCATATTCTCCGGCTCCTTATACCTGGTATGCCTTACTAACGTGGGCAAGTGGGGAGCAGTAACGCCTTTTGGCGGCTTGGCGCTAATTGCCGGTTGGGCGCTTATGTTGATTGGTATTTTAAAAGCCTGATTATTGGCCCTTACTAGTAATACCCCTGGTGTGCCAATTGGCACAGTGGCGCTAGTTCTTTATGAACAACTGTGAATATAATAATTGATAAATTAAGGGAACAGAGTTTGTGCTACTTAAAAAACTACTAGTTTAGGGTAAATAGTACATGGCGTCCCCACGTGTGAGATAATGTCATTGATATGGCATTGATATGGCATTGTTTTGTCATTGTTATGGCATTGTTTTGTCATTGATATTTTTTTTGCCATGTAAGATTTTTGCCTGTTTTGAAGATGTGCCGGTTGGCATAAAAACTAAAGACGTTCCCAACTTTTTACTTGCGTTTATAAGGCAGTAATGAACTACCATTAAAATAACTATAGCATATTTTAAAGCTCTTTAAAAACAGATTTAACTTTTTTTTGCAGCGGCAAACTTAAGAAAATACACCTGGTATTTTTCCTCCCGTTCATTCTGTTTCAATTCTGAAGCAGAAGATTATGAGCTGGTTTTTGTGCATTGTGGCAGCTTTTTTGATTTACACTAAGTAACATAAACACTTAGTCGTATGAAACCTTATCTTGGCTTACTACTTATCCTACTACTGGCAGGTTGCGCCCGTAACCCGGTTACCCGCAGAACTTCTTTGCACCTTTATTCTGATAGTAAACTAAACCGAAAGAGCGAGAAAGCCTACACAAAATACCTGAGTCAGCATACTAAATCGACTGACGCGGCCAATGTGGAACTGGTAAATAAAGTCGGCGGTAAAATTGCCACCGCCGTTGATAGTTATATGAAAACCCACGATAAGCGCTACAAGCCCGGGCAGTACAAATGGGAGTTTAACCTTATCCAAGACCCTACCGTAAACGCCTGGTGTATGCCCGGAGGAAAAGTAGTAGTATATTCAGGAATATTACCACTTACCCAGGATGAGGACGGATTAGCCGCTGTTTTAGGGCACGAAATTTCACATGCCGTGGCGCTACATACCAACAGGGAAATGAGCCAGAATCTACTGGTAAAAATAGGAGGCTTGGCGGTAAATGTAGCTACTATGGGACAGGGTTCTATTATATCATCCGGAGTTTCTTCCCTCTATGGGGCCACTACTAAAGTAGGTATTCTACTACCACATAGCCGAAAAGACGAGTACGAAGCAGACCACATGGGGCTGGTATTTATGGCTATGGCGGGCTACGACCCACACAAGGCCATTGACTTCTGGAAACGGATGGATGTTTACATGAAAGATAGTAATAAGAAAGCCTACCTGTCTGACCACCCAGGAAATGTAAGCAGGATAAACATGCTTAAAAAAGAACTGCCCGAAGCCATGAAGTATTATAAGAAAAGCGGGGTTAGTACAACGCCAAAACCACATTACAACAAAACAGTCAAGGGTAAAAAAGCAGCCCCTCGTTAATACTAACTAAGAGCGTTTTTATCAAGCGCTCTTAGTTATTTTTCATGCAGATAGTTGTATTCATTTATCGCCTCTAAAGGATACAACCTGCTAGCCCGCACTGCTATTAATACCGTTGTAGTAGTTAGCACTGTAACGCCTATTAGAGCCGGAAAAGGCGGCGCAGAAAAAAGTGCGCCTATAGAAAGGCCCACTATAGTTGCAGTAAGAAGAGAAGCTCCTGTTAGCGCTGCCCCAGGGTGGCTCCTTTGCCATACAAATACTTTAAGGCTACGTCCATATCTTTTATAAAGGCTACTATCGTCCTTAAACAGAGGCCATAAATTTTCAAACGAAAAAGGGACGCGCAAGCCGTCTTTTTCCAGGTACTTAATTCCTCTTCCGTTTGGCAGCGCGGCATAAGCGGAGATTGGGCCTTTTATTGTTTTAAACAACCAGAAATGCTTATCCTCGCTGGCCATCCCCGGCAGGCTATCATACGAGCCAAGCCATGTAACGGATTTCGTCTGCGCAGGAGTAATGACTTGCTTGCTGCAAATTAAAACATCTTTATCGGCGCTGTCCTTATGTGCTACATATTCTATTCTGCCCCTTACTATTTTGGTAGACCCATCGTTAAATACCACTTTAAATTTACCGCTATTACGTTGCGCGTTTACCTGTAGAATAAACAGAACAAAAAGAGGAACGATAAAGTACTTTTTCATTATACTAGTATTAGTGTAAAAAATAATTCATTTTAAATTATGCTAAATTAAATATCTGAGCTTTATTTTAATTAATAGCATGGAAGCTGTAATAAGTCAAATATCATTAGTTTTGGTGTATAAATAAAACAAATGGCAAAAATAATGCCACAAACCGATACGTTTTTAAATAGAGGACTTTTGTTATGTTAGTTCAACGTTTAATAATTGCTAGTCGGGCGCTTTTGAACGGGCGCGTAAAAATGCAAAGCAAGCAAAGTTATCCAGACCCAACCGATAGTAATAGTCAGGCGTTGAAATACACCGGCAAAATCTGCAAATCCCGGAAGCTGCTTAAACCCCATGCTTGTAAGCGTGAAAAATACTATCATGGCTATTCCGCTTATCCCTGAGTAGGTTGCCCATCCTTGTTCTCCTGTCGCAATAAACCGGCGGCGAAAAACAAAACAGGCTGATGGCAAACAGGCAAATACCAGTATGGAAAAAAGATCGTGCAAATGCCCGTGAATGGTATACTGCGCAAGCACAAGAGGTTTGTCTTCCGGGTAACCATAAACGGCATCGGTGGTAAATATGCCTGCGCCAATTAAGCCCAGGGCGACAAGACCAATTAACACTGTACCCTTAACGCCCTTAGTAGTGAATTTTAAGCGGCGGCGCAATCCAATAGTAAACGCTACCAGCAATAAGCCTGTAACAATAAAGTTTGCTGCCTGCATCCAGCCCTGGTCGCCAATTGAAAGAGAACTGATGGGATGACGAAGAGGATTATAATTGGCGCGGGTTGCCCCTTCTATAAGAAATACGAGAATGAATAAAGGACAGGCAATAGCCCCGCATAACAGAAGCGCTTTGGTAATTATATCATTATCTTTTTTTAGCTCTTCCATAAAATGTTAACTAAGTTAAGCGTGGGTGCTGTCTATAGAGAGAAAAACTATTTTTCTTTAATAAGTTTATACTTTAAAGTTCCATATTCTACTTGCAAACAAAAACCATTTGATGAGTCGTAGTCAAGACAATTCAGATTGTAAATAAATAATGAATCCGATAAAAATTTAAAACCATATGTCTCTTTTTTACCATCAACATTCCTGAATGAAAGTTGATCCACCTGTGACCCAGGCCCAATGTAATCAGAAACAACTGAATACTTATTATACCCATTTAAACCAGTAACTTCACCATTAGATTTAAAAATAACTGAGTTTGAAGTTTCTTTATATTTACCTTGAAATAAAAATGTCTCTGAAAGATTTTTATCCGATTCACATTTTATAAAAGTTTCTTTACCAATTTTTATTCTTTTGTCTTTTTCAAGAATTTCCATTTTTACTCTTTCTCCACCTGTCTCAAAATATAAAGATTCATCATGTACAATAATCCCTTCACCACCTTCATGAAACCCATAATTGATTGAAGCTTCATTTGGAGTATCTTTATATATTATTATTGCATCTAAATACACTCCATCCATATCCTGTGCTTTTCTGGGACTTTTCGAAAGTAAAAGTTCTTTTATATATGCCTCATTCACCCAAACATCTGTTAATTCATATGAAATACTATCATTACTATCATTATAAATATTTTCATTTTCTGATACATTATTTGTTTTAACTTTTAATTCAGGTAGCTTAGAAGGAACAGAATCCTTATCATTGTCCTTCTCAGAAGCAGTATCTGTTTTTTTAGATGAACATGAAAAAATAAAAATTGAAATCAGAGTAAAAAATAAATATTTTCTCATAAGGAATTGTTTAATTTGTTCTATCATTGTTGGCGTCTCCGCCAACAGCTTTCTTTTACTAAACTAACAGTAAACTTGCAGGCGGTGACGCGCTGCAAGAAAACAAAAATAACTATTCTTCTTCCCTCGTGCTGTCAGGTGCTATCACCTGACGTTATTTTTCCCAAACTGTCAGATGGAAACATCTGACAGCACACACGATACTAGTAAATAGTAACCCTTACTTCCCCTTCTTCGGCAGCACGTTCACGCGTATGGTTATGCGTTCGGGGCTATTGGTAGCGTTGCTTAGTATAGTAATTACTTTGTTTTGTATGCCCATTTTGCCTTCACTTTTAAATCCTACAGGTATCTCCCCTTTCCCTCCCGGCAGCACAGGGTCTTTTGTCCACTTGGGCGTGGTGCATCCGCAGGTAGTAACTACGTCAGATAGTATAAGCGGGGCCACTCCGTCGTTGGTAAATTTAAACACGTACTTTACAGAGTCTCCCTCGTAAATGTCGGGGAACTCGTGGCTTTTTTCTGCAAACTTTATGTACGGCCCGGTTTTGGGGGCGGTCTGTGCGTTTACAGTAAAGAATGCTGTAACTAATATTGTAACTAAAAAAAGTCTTTTCATAAATTGGTTATCTTTAGTTGACTAAACGAACAGGGTACTACAAAGTTGTACTAAACAATGGATAATCTGAATAATGAAATTATAAAAAATTTCGGTAATAAAATACGGGTAAGGGTATGCGGTCTGCTGGTACAGGAAAATCAACTCCTGCTGGTAAAGCACCACGCGCTGGGGAAGCTTGGTTATTTATGGGCCCCCCCGGGCGGAGGGCTTAACTTTGGCGAAACGGTAGAGGCCTCGCTAAAGCGGGAATTTGCGGAAGAGACCGGGCTTACCATAGAGCCGGGGGAGTTCCTGTTCATTAACGAGTACCTGGAACCTCCGCTGCATGCCATAGAATTGTTCTTTAAGGTAAGGGCTATAGCAGGCAGGCTTATTACCGGAACAGACCCTGAACTGGGCCAAAGCCAGATTATAAAGGAAGTAAAGTTTATGAACGCGAATGAGCTTAAGGCTGAACCTGTGGACGCTTTGCACCGTATACTTACCTTAACATCCTCGCCGCAAGAACTACTAAACCTGAGGGGTTATTACAGCTATATCCCTAATTTATAAAGTTATCAACAAATAGTTGCATTTCTGCTAGGATTATTTGTATCTTTATTAAACCCAATTCTGATGCTCCAGAAAGCGCACTACAGGCTCAATATCAAGGTAAAAGACGATAAGTTTAATGTGGACGACATCGCAGAGTACAATCTGTCTATGCTCGTAAGCTTCGACTTTTTAAGGGTATGTATTACCGATACCGCCCAAAACCGTTGTATGCTGCTGGAAGATTACCAGATCGGCTTTGTGCAGGACACCGCCCAGCTAATTGAGCAGCTTAACCTGATTTTTGAGGACCACCACCTGCTTAGGGCTGGTTTCTGGAAAACCATAAAGGTGAGCATAAAAGGCAAAGGCTTTTCGTTGATCCCAAACTCTTTGTTTGATAAAACACAGGCCCGCAAATACCTGGAAATTAATACAGACGTGCTGCCGGAGGAAGACATATACTATTACAAACACCGCAGCACAGAGGCCGTAAATGTATTTGCCGCCGAAAAAAAACTAGTGGAGTGGTTTAACCAAATATACCCCAACAAAAAGCCGGAACTGGTACACCATACCTCTCCGTTTATAGAGGGGGCCATCATTAACAATCCTAACGAGCAGGCCAATGTGCATATAGACGTAGAAAAGGATTATTTAACCATAGTTGTAAAAAAAGGAAGCGTTTTGCAGTTGTGCAATACCTTTCGTTTTCATACTACGGAAGACTTTGTTTACTTCACCGCTTACGTTTACGAGCAGTTAAAACTGAGTCAGGAAAAAACGCCCATAACCCTTTGGGGAGAGATTACGCATAACTCTCCTGTAAATAGTATGCTGGGTAAATACATCCGTAACGTATTTTTTGGTAAAAAACCTTCTTCGTTAAAGTTCAGCTACCATTTCGACGAATTACTCGACCATCGTTTCTTTGACCTTTATTCTATGCATTTTTGCGATTAGATTTGTTGATGAAAAAGATCGCATTATTCCCCGGTTCGTTTGACCCTTTTACCAAAGGACATGAGGACATTGTACTTAGAAGCCTTACTATTTTTGACGAGGTGATTATAGGCATAGGCGTAAACACCGCCAAGAAAAGGTATTTTGAAGCTGAGTTGATGGAGAAAAAAATAAGAGAAGCATTTAAAAGCTACCCTAATGTTAAAGTGGCTTCTTACGAAGGGCTAACCGCACATTTCGCAAAAAAGCTGGATGCAAAATTTCTGATACGGGGATTACGAAATACTACCGACTTTGAGTACGAGAACTCTATTTCGCAGGGGAATAAATTTATCTGGAAAGAACTGGAAACAGTATTTTTGGTAACCTCCCCTTCACTGGCGGCTTTAAGCTCTACAATAATTAGAGAACTGCACCGCTATGGCGAAAATATAGAAGAATTTCTACCTTATAAACTTTAAACTTTTTCGAATTTATTAAACACCTGCTCTATGGAGCCATAGGAGTTTTTTAGCGCTTTATTTACCTCTTTAATATCCATCCAGCGCACTTCCTGTATGTCTTCTATAACCTGGGGTTTCATTTGTGAATCGTCAAGGCAAACCATCTCGTACCAGTCGGTTTTTTTAAGCATTCGCCTACCCCTGTTATAGCTGTGCCAGGTAGAGCATATTTTTTCCTTCACTTCAACCTGTACGCCGCACTCCTCCTCTACTTCTCGTTTAGCGCCTGCTCTGGACTCCTCCTGCTTCTTTAACTTGCCTTTTGGCAAATCCCATTTCTTCAGCCTGTATATCATAAGGAACTTGTCTCCCTTTCGTACCAAGCCTCCGGCGGCTTTTATAATCTTAAAATGATCTTTAATGAAATCGGTAGCTACTTCCTTATTAGGTACGTTAAAAGTTATAGAGGCCAGCTTATTTAGCTTTTTAATTTCGGTCAGCCGCAAAAAATTATCTATTTGCAAAAGCGTGGCCGAGTTGACTAAAACCTTTCCATGTAGCTTTTTAGAAAGTATCTCATCCTGATTTGTAAGAACCACATCATAATCCTCCCCGATAACATGTACTCCCAGGCTTGTTATCCTTACAGGTTTTTCATTAATAAAAAGCTTCATTGTTTCTGTTACTATACACTTGTGTAGGATACAAAAAAAATGAAATATTTATCAACTAACAAACGCACTTACCAACATTGTTAAAAAATATTAATTTTACGCCATGATAGAACCAGTAAACAACAACATCGCCGAGAGCGTCGCATATTCCCTCCTCACTATAGGAGCCATAAAACTTAGGCCTGAACAGCCTTTTAAATGGGCCTCCGGCTGGAACTCGCCTATTTATTGCGACAACAGGCTTGCCCTTTCTTTTGTGGGGATACGCTCGCTGATAAAAGAAGAACTGGTAAAGAAAATAAAAGAGGAATTTCCGGGGGCAGAGGCTATAGCAGGCGTGGCAACTGCCGGTATTCCGCAAGGCGCTCTTGCTGCGGATAGCCTTAACCTGCCGTTTATATACGTTCGCCCTAAACCCAAAGACCATGGTATGGAAAACCTTATTGAAGGCAAAATAGTCCCCGGGCAGAAAGTAGTAGTAATAGAAGACCTTATCTCAACCGGTGGCAGTTCTATAAAAGCAGTGGAAGAGTTAAGAAAAGCTGAAATAGATGTTATTGGCATGGTCGCCATATTTACCTATGGCTTCCAGGTAGCGGCGGATAACTTTAAGAAAGCGAATATAAAGCTTATTACGCTTTCGGATTATGAAACGCTGGTTGGCGTTGCCATAAGGGAAAACTATATTAAGGAGAAAGACCTTCTATCTTTACAAAGTTGGAGAAAAGATCCTTCCAAATGGAATGCCTGATTATTCTTCTATAATCCGTATTTCCGTTCTGCGGTTCAGCATTCTTCCTTCAGGATAATCGTTAGACGCCACAGGCGCTGTTTCGCCATACCCTTTAGCGAGCATTCTGGATGGGTCAATTCCTTTTTTAACCAGGTAATCCATTATGGAGTTAGCTCTCTTTTGCGAAAGGTTCATGTTGGTTACGTCTTCCCCCACATTGTCGGTATGACCGGCTATCTCTATTTTCATTTTGGGATCTGCCTTTAGCGTATCATAAAGTTGGTTAAGCGCGTCTATAGATTCTATCTTAAGCCCTGTGATATCTGATTTACCCGGCTCAAAGTAGAGTTGATTAAGCGTATAAATACGTTTGTAAGTAGTAACAAGCTCTATGGTTAGTTTGTAATTGGCAATATTAGGCCCTGGTTTAATAGAGAGATTCTGAATGCCGAAGTCGAAAGTAACTCCAAATTTATCTACACTAACCTTAAAAGGCAGGCCTTCCGGTATAAGCATAGCGCATTTACCATTTATATCTGTTGTGGCTTTTTTAGAAAACTTTTTATCAACGGTTTCGGCCCTTACTACCGCCCCTTCCTCTGGTATGCCATTCTTATCTAAAATAGTAAATTTTGCCAGTCCCTCGGCATCAGTTGGCTCAAGCTCCTGTGCTGCTATTGCCAGAGAAAAAAAGGAAAAGCATAAGGGCAAAAAGAATTTTTTCATGATTATTGTTACTTACTTTAAACAGAACAAGTTATAAAAAAGCATTAACTATGCCAAAAATTGATTTATTATACGATAGTCATATTGTTATAAACGATGAAACTTCTATTTATTTTAAAAGACTGATGATTTAATGCATAAACCTGTTATAGGAAAAATGCATTATATTTACATAAGCTATTAGTTAACTCTTTACAATTGAATTTTAATGCCCAAAATTGGCCTCCTATCCGATACCCATGGGTTTTTAGACGACAAAGTTTTTACTTACCTTAAAGATTGCGACGAACTATGGCATGCCGGTGACTTTGGTTCCCTTGAGCTATCGCAAAAGCTTTCTGACTTTAAACCCCTGCGAGGAGTTTATGGAAATATTGACGACAAGGATATACAATTAATTCATCCTAAAAATTTGGAGTTTGAAGTAGAAGGGTTTCGAATATGGATGACTCACATTGGAGGATACCCAGGACATTATGCCCCTGATGTTCGAAAGAAGCTGGCAGAAAATCCGCCTGATATTTTTGTTTGCGGGCACTCCCATATTTTACGGGTAATGACCGATAAAAAATACAACAACATGGTTACGCTAAACCCAGGCGCAGCCGGAAATCAGGGATTTCACCAAATAAAAACTATAATGAGGTTTGACCTTAATGAGAAGCGGATAGAGAATATGCAGGCTATAGAACTAGGAAAAAGAGGTTAATCCCTTTTTCCCAATTTATAATTAAGCTTGTTTTTTTAGTTCTTCGATATCAACTTTTCTGATAACGGGAGTTTTTGTAAGCTGTTTTAAACGAGCGGTTCTTAGTTTAGACACCAGCTTATTCTTTCTTTCTTTTCTTTTTAATCTTGTAACTGCCATTTGTTGTAGAGCTTTAAAATGCAAAGTTAAAATAAATATTCTTATTTTAAAATTGTTTTAGAAAGACATTGCTAAAATAAGATTCGGTAAAGATAAAAATTACTAAGTGAGCCCCTAAACAAGCCGCAGGCCACATCCACCAGATAATATCATTTTTCATTGCCTTTACGAAGTTCCTAATCCATACGATAGAAATAAAAATACCTATAAAGGAAATCAAAAGGCTTATCATGAGGCAAATTGCCTTTATCAGGCTTGACTTCCCATGCAACAGGTATATAAAAGGAGTGTCTGAAAAAGAGCCGAACGGATGAGTAAGGCGCGATGAATGAAGATACTTTATAATAATAAGCGGATTGTGCAATTGCATCTGCTCTATCCCGTTTGATAGTTCCTGATATTGATAACTTTCTCCGAACAACATCCAGTTAATTTGCAATGCCACACCTACCTCCAAGGTAAAAAACAACAATGGCAACAGTAAGTTTTTATAACTCCTGCTATTATTTAAATAAACTAAAAAACTTCTCACAATTCACTATTTAGAAAATTAAAACCATATAAATCAAGCACAACACAATTCAAATAGAAAAATATTACAACTTTACGAAATCCACAAGTTTTGGTTGCTTTTTTTGGTATTTTAGCGACAAATTTTAGCATGAATACCCAAAAACCAAGCATACCCCAGGGAACCCGGGACTTTGACCCTTCTAAAACGATAAGAAGGAATTATATTATAGAAAGAATAAAAAGAACATTTCAAATATATGGATTTCTCCCTATAGAAACGCCTGCCATGGAGAATCTTTCTGTTTTAACAGGAAAATATGGCGAGGAAGGAGATAAACTGATATTTAAGATATTAAACTCCGGCGATTTCCTTAAAAATGTCTCAGAAGCAGACTTCAAAGATGGCGCCAAAAAACTAACCACAAAAATAGCCGAAAAAGCTTTGCGGTATGATCTTACCGTTCCTTTTGCGCGTTATGTGGTAATGAACCGTAACGAAATTACTTTTCCTTTTAAAAGGTACCAAATACAACCTGTATGGAGGGCCGATAGGCCGCAAAAAGGCCGTTACCGCGAGTTTATGCAGTGCGATGCCGATATAATAGGGACTGATTCGTTGATATGCGAGGCGGAACTAGTCGTTATGATTAATGAAGCCCTCTCTGCCCTTAATATTGATTTTACCATTAAAATAAATAACAGGAAAATACTTTCCGGCATTACCGAAGTTATAGGCAAAGCAGGTTCTGAAACTGAACTATGTGTAGCCATTGACAAACTGGACAAAATTGGCCAGGACGGAGTTATAAAAGAATTAAGAGAAAGAGATTTTAGCGACGACTCTATTACAACACTAATACCTATAATTGAAAGTAAAGGCGGCAATACAGATAAAATAAAAACGCTAAAGCATACACTACAACATTCTGAAATTGGGATGAAGGGTATAGCAGAATTGGAAAAAACGTTTGAATACTTGCATAGTTTTGGATATACGCTTAATAATTATGAATTTGACATTACACTTGCAAGAGGGTTATCTTATTATACAGGAGCTATATTTGAAGTAAAAGCCAATGATGTGCAAATAGGCAGTATATGCGGCGGGGGCAGGTACGATAACCTTACCGGGGTGTTTGGCTTACCAGGCGTTTCAGGTGTGGGAATTTCATTCGGCATAGACCGCATTTACGATGTAATGGAGGAAAAAAAGCTATTCGTATCAGAAAATAGCTCTTCAACCCAGGTACTTATTTGTCCTTTTGATGAAAAAACAGAAAAATCCGCTTTGCCTATTCTTAAAATGCTAAGAGAAGCGGGCATAAACAGCGAAATTTTTCCCGAACCCGGAAAAATGAAAAAGCAGTTGACGTATGCGAATAATAAATCTATTCCGTTTACGCTATTAATTGGCTCCGATGAATTAAAATCCGGCAACTTTACACTTAAAAATATGCTAACAGGAGAACAAGAGCGTTTACCTATTGAAATGATTACGAATAAACTAAAAAAGGCTTGAGAGGTTTTGTAATAACCATATCGTTATTTTTATTTTCGCTGCCTTCCTTTTCGCAGGCGGTGAAAGGCTGTTTTTTTGCAGATACTACCGGATCTGGCGCTGCCGCGGGGTATAGCATGTGTAAAAAGGGATGCCTCCCTTTAAAAGTTATTGTTAACGATACCTGCTCCAACGTATATAAAGCCACAAACCCTAAAAACCCCCCCGTTATATATGTATGGGGAGATGGGGGAACTTTTGTTGAAGCTGATACCCATACCTATTTTAAGCCGGGCATATACACTGTGCAGCAGATTATTACTCCTAATAACGGTTCAACTACCTACGATACGCTTTACAACTATTTCGAAGCTTTAGCTAATCCGCCGCCTGTTTTTAAAGTTTCTGTTTGCGTAAATAAACTTGTGCATGTAACTATTGAAGACTCCACCTACAATACCTATACCGTAAACTTTGGAGATGGCACAACATTGCCCGGAGCTAAAGACTCTACGGTTTCTTACACTTATCTCGACACCACAGGAAAAACCATTACGGTAACAGGTTTTTACAATAACTCCTGTGGTTGCCATGGGTCGGCAAGTAAAACAATTACTCCGCTAAACCACCTGGTAACTCCGGATGTAACAACGCTTACCGTTCCCTCTCAGTCTGCAACAGGACAGGTAGACCTTAATTATAATGTCTTTGCATACCTCAACTATGTTGTAGAATTTAAAACAGGACTTAATGGAACATATTCGCCCGTTGATTATGTTCCAGATACCGGTCAGGGAACCGCTAACCTTACTTTCTTTTCTAAACTTAATACGCTTAATAACCAATATTGTATACGGGTTGCTACTTACGACCAGTGTGGCGATTCTTTATCATCTCCTCCGCTCTGCAGTACCATAATTACCGCTGCCGCTCAAAACAACCAAAACACCATAATGTGGAGCAATGATGTAACAGGAACTTTTAAAGATTATATTATTACCAGAAATGGAGCCGTCCTTACAACAATTACTAACCCCGCTACTACTTCATATATTGATACTAGTGTACAATGCGGCGAAAAGTATTGTTACCAGCTTACCTACCAGATGCAGACTACAGACCAGGCAGGCGCTAATATCAGTTCTATTTCAGCCCCCGCTTGCACCACAGCAATATCTACCACTACCCCTCCGACTATTACCGGTTTAACAGCCACTGTTATTAATAATAAAATTACATTAAACTGGATGGCAGGCAGTGGAGTAAAGGTATATAGTGTATACAAAACCGTAAACGGAAAATCTTCCGGCAGCGATACCGCTACTACAAATTCTTTTACCGACCCTTCGGGTATTGTTCCTGAAGATCAATACTGTTATACGATTTCTTATACAGATTCCTGTGGTAATACTTCACCTCTAAGTAATACGGTTTGTCCTTCCATACTTAGTATTATTGACAGCAACGGAACAATTACTCTTAGCTGGACTCCTTATGTTGGCTCTGGCGGAACAACGCCCACGTATACTATTAACCTGCTGGATAACAATGGCAACGTTATAGCAAGCTATCCTGTTGGAGGCAATCAGAATTTCACAATTCCAGCAGCAGACTCTACTGATAAGACCCTAAACTACCAGATTGTTGTTTCGTATGGAACATCGTCGGTTTATTCAAACATCTATACCTTAGAACGTACCCTAAAGCTCTATGTCCCTAATGCTTTTACCCCTAACGGAGATGGCAACAACGATGTGTTTATACCAAAAGCAATCTATATGAAGGATTTGCAAATGACTATTTTTAACCGTTGGGGAGAAATAGTATTTTTTACTAATAGTTACACAGGCTGGGACGGAACTTTTAAAGGAGCCCCTGCTACAATAGACAGTTACGCTTATGCCATAACCGCCACTGATATATGGGGAGGGGAAACTACTAAAAGAGGAACTGTTACTTTATTAAAATAAATTACAATTAAAATTAAGAGTGTTATGTTTGACATGATGAGTATGCTTGGCAAAATAAAGGATGTGCAGGCAAAACTAAAGCAGGTAAGGGAAAATCTGGTACAAATAACTGTAACATCCGAAGCGGGAGGTGGAATGGTGAAGGCTACTATTAACGGAGACCGACAACTTGTTAAACTGGAAATAGACAACGACCTGGTAAAGCCTGAGGATAAAGAAATGCTACAGGACTTAGTAGTAGCAGCCATAAATAAAGGAATGAAAGATATTGACGAAAAAATAAAAGAAGAATTTAAAAAAGGAACCGAGGGAATACTTCCTAATATTCCTGGTTTGGATTTTGGCAGCATGCTATAATTAATGGAAAAAGTTGCCGTTGTAATTCTTAACTGGA
>Ga0302315_10000768_pt1 | contig 34912 bp, 31 predicted proteins | sample III_Palsa_N3_1_FD_200532 | JGI IMG/M metagenome (GOLD analysis project Ga0302315, IMG submission 200532) | Peat permafrost microbial communities from Stordalen Mire near Abisko, Sweden - III_Palsa_N3_1 | ecosystem: Environmental > Terrestrial > Soil > Palsa > Peat permafrost | place: Sweden...
TGGCGCCTCCCAACATCCCGTATTCCTCTATGATAATGGCATAAATAAAGTCACTGTAAGGGTGCGGCAAAAAATTACGTTGGGTGCTGTTGCCTGGCCCCACTCCCAGCCACCCTCCTTTGGCAATAGCAATTTTTGCTTGCTGTATCTGGTAGGGAGCATCGTCTTTTTTCGCATATACAAAGTCCTGGACACGGCTGATCCAGGTACCGATGCGGCCCTTCGATTTCAGCTTATCCACCACCCCGGACGGGGGTTTAACTTCGTCCGTTTTCTTTCCGTCATAGGTCGCCATGGCGATCAGGATTAGTAGCCCCACCGGTACGGCCGCCACGCCAATCGTGAGCAGGATATGCATCACTTTGACCCTTCCGATAAAACACAGCAGCAGGCCGGTGGCGCCCGTCAACAGGGCAGTGGAAAGATTGGCGGGAGCGATGAGTATGCAGGTCAGGGCAATCGGTATAATGACGGGCAGGAAGCCCTTTTTAAAGTCCTTGATCACGGGCTGCTTCCTGGAAAGCTGCCGGGACACGTACATGAATAATGCCAGCTTGGCCATATCGGAAGTCTGGAAGGTCATATTGATGACCGGCAACCGAATCCAGCGATTGGCATCGTTCAGATTGGTTCCAAAGAACAGCGTATAGATCAGCAAAGGAATAGACAACAGGTAAAGGATCTGCGCCACTCTTGAATAAAGTGTGTAGTTTACCCGGTGGGCAAAATAGATGATCAGGATGCCCAGTGCGATAAACGCAAATTGTTTGAACAGGTAGACTTCAGTCCTTCCTTTGTACATCTTGTAAGCCAATGAACCCGTGGCGCTATAGACGACAAGCAAACTGGTGACGGCCAGTAGTACGACCATCGTCCAGATTACCTTATCCCCTTTTGTCCTATTTAATAATTGGTTCATCCGTTGTTTTTTCAAAGCCCTTTCATGGCTCAAAGCCCCTTCACGGCTTCTTTGAACTGGTTACCCCTATCCTCGTAATTGCGGAAAAGGTCGAAGCTGGCACAGGCCGGCGACAACAGCACCACATCCCCTTTGGCAGCCAGCCTGAAGGCCTTCTCTACTGCTTCCTGAGCGCTTCCTGCATCTGTCATGAAGGCCACCTTGGCTTCCAGCGCTTCATGGATCTTTGTATTATCCACCCCCAGACAAACAATAGCCTTCACTTTCTCCACAATCCCCTCTTCCAGTAACGAATAATCATTTCCCTTGTCTACTCCCCCCAGGATAAGAACAGTGGGTTTCGTCATACTTTCCAGGGCATACCACGTAGAATTTACATTGGTCGCTTTGCTATCATTGATGAATTCCACACCGCGTATGTTGGCTACGAATTCCATCCTGTGTTCCAGGCTTTGAAAAGTGGTCACCGCTTCCCGGATCTTTTCCTTTCTGATACCCATTGTCAGTGCCGCTACTCCTGCCGCCATCGTATTGTACTGATTATGTTTTCCCTTTATTGCAAAATCATCCACACTCATAACCAGGGGCTCATCGCCCGTACGAATGGTCATTTCGTTATTTTTAATGAATGCACCCTTGTTGATTTCCTGGCTCATACTGATTGGTAATAGGTTAGATGTTAAAATAAATTGCTTCAGGTACTTCATCGTTACCGGATCATCTATACAATAGATGAAATAATCGGCTGGCGTCTGGTTCATGGCGATCCTGAACTTGGACTTTATATAATTCTCAAACTTGTATTCATAACGATCCAGGTGGTCCTCCGTAATATTCAACAATACGGCTACATCCGGTCGGAACGCCTGGATATCATCCAACTGGAAACTGCTGATCTCCGCCACATAGACCTGCTTCGGTTCCAATGCCACCTGTTTGGCAAAACTGATCCCTATATTTCCCACCAAAGCACATTCCAACCCTGCCGTCTTACAGATATGGTAAGTGAGCGCTGTCGTGGTGCTTTTCCCATTGCTGCCCGTAATGGCGATGATACGGCTGTCCCCCTTAAAGCGATAGGCCAGTTCAATCTCAGAGATGACCGGAATGCCTGCTGCCCGGATCTTCTTCACCATCTCATTCTTTTCAGGGATGCCGGGGCTCTTCATCACTTCATCGGCCGCCAATATCTTGTCTTCGGAGTGCCTGCCTTCTTCGTAACGGATGCCATGCTCTTCCAATTCTTCCTTGTAGGGTACCTTGATCGTTCCCCCGTCGGAAACAAATACATCATACCCCTGCCGCTTGGCGAGGATAGCAGCCCCCACCCCACTTTCTGCCGCACCCAGTATGATGAATCTCTTTGACATGACGACCGGTTTAGTTTATTTAGTTAACGAATCTTGAGCGTTACGATGGCGAATGCCACACATAGTATGGTCACTATCCAAAAACGGGTTACAATCTTCGACTCGTGATATCCTTGCTTTTGATAATGGTGATGGAGAGGGCTCATTAAAAAGATCCTCCGGCCTTCCCCATATTTTTTCTTCGTGTATTTAAAATAAGTGACCTGGATCACGACGCTCAGGTTCTCTACCAGGAATACGCCACAAAAAATGGGTATCAGTAATTCCTTGCGCACGATGATAGCCAGGGCCGCGATGATGCCTCCCAGGGTAAGGCTCCCCGTATCACCCATAAACACCTGAGCCGGGTAGGCATTATACCAGAGAAATCCGATACAGGCCCCGACGAGTGCGCCGATGAATATGGATAACTCTCCCAGGTTGGGGATATACATGATATTGAGATAGTCGGCAAACAAGATATTCCCGCTGGCGTAGGCAAAAATCCCCAGGCAAATCCCTATCACTGCACTCGTGCCTGTCGCCAGGCCGTCCAGCCCGTCGGTAATATTAGCCCCGTTGGAAACCGCTATCACAATGAAAATGACAATGACCATATACAGGAGCCAGCTCAGTCCCCTGAGCGCCTGTGGCAGCAACCGGGCGTAATTGAACTCATGTGTTTTCACGAATGGGATGGTGGTAATGGGTTCCTTTGCCACCACGAATACCCGCTCTTTGCCATCGAACGGAATGCGCTTGATGACGGCTGAATCCGTGGGCGCTTTGTCTCCCAGGAATTCGCGGTATGCCTTCGTGTTATCATTGAAGAGTAATACCCCTGCCACAACCACTCCTAACACGACCTGTCCCAGTACCTTAAACCAGCCTGCCAGTCCGTCCTTATCACCCTTTTTGTAGGCGATGCCTTGCTGCTGCGCGATCCGTTTGGCCCTCAGCTTCAGATAGTCATCAATGAATCCGATCAGGCCCAGCCAAAGGGTGCTGAATATCATCAACCGTATATAGGCTTTGTGGAGATCGGCCAGGAGCAGGGTGGGCACCAGGATGGCCAGGATGATCACGATTCCCCCCATGGTGGGCGTCCCCTTCTTTTGCTGCTCCCCTGCGAGTCCCAGTTCCCGGACAGATTCACCTACCTGTTTTGCCAGCAGCAACCGGATCAGCCGTTTGCCGAAAACCATAGTTACGATAAGGGACAAGATCACCGCCAGTAACATCCTGAAAGTGATGAACAGGAACAGGGAGCCTCCCGGTACCTTTACCCCATTGGATCGTAACCATTCAAACAGTTGATACAGCATATATATAATGACTATTCTATCTTTCTAATAATTGAAATAATCCCGCGAGTACGGCTTTGTCGTCAAACGGGTGTTTCACTCCCTTGATCTCCTGGTATTTTTCGTGCCCTTTTCCTGCCACCAGCAATATGTCTCCACTGCGGGCAAGGCTGATCGCCGTCTTGATGGCCTCTGCCCGGTCCGGAATAACCAGGTACTTCCTCTTCGCCGCACTTCCAAGCCCCGATTCCATTTCCCTTAATATTTCCATGGGGTCTTCACTCCGGGGATTGTCGGCCGTGAATATCACGCGGTCACTATGCTCACAGGCCACTTCTCCCATTACCGGCCTTTTGGTCTTGTCCCTGTCCCCTCCGCAACCCACGACGGTAATGATCTGTTCTCCCCCTTTTCTCAGCTTGATGATCGTGCTCAGCACATTCAACAATGCGTCGGGCGTATGGGCGTAATCCACAATGCCAATGATGCGGTCCTTGGGTGAAAAGATATAATCAAACCTTCCTTCAGCCCCGGTAACGCCACTGAGTATCCTTAAAACTTCCACCTTGTCCTCATTCAGCGCCACGGCCGCTCCATATACCGCGAGCAGGTTATAAGCATTAAACTCTCCTATCAGCCTGAAGTGCACTTCCCTGTCGTCAACCAGCATCTGCAACCCTGTCAGTTCATTCTCCAGTATCTGGCCTTTTACATCCGCCATGGAACGGAGGCTGTAATAGAGCTTCCTGGCCAAGGTATTCTGTAACATCACGGCTCCCCTTTTGTCGTCCAGGTTGCTCAACCCAAAAGCAGATGATTTCAGGCCGTCAAAGAAGGATTTTTTTACCCTGATGTATTCATCAAATGTCTTGTGATAGTCAAGGTGATCATGCGTGATATTGGTGAATATTCCCCCGGCAAATTGCAATCCGCTGATGCGTTGCTGATGAATGGCGTGGGAACTGACTTCCATAAATACGTGTGTACAACCCGAAGCGACCATCTCTGCCAGCAAGGAACCCAGTTCAATTGGATCCGGCGTCGTGTGCGTAGCCGCTACCGCCCTGTCCCCTATCAGGTTCTGTACGGTGGATAAAAGGCCGCAGGTATATCCAAGTCCGCTAAACAGTTTATATAGCAAAGTGGCAACGGTCGTTTTTCCATTGGTGCCCGTGACGCCTACCAAAGTGATTTTTGTACTGGGCGATTCGTAGAAATTCTGCGTCATCCAGCCGACGGCATTGGCACTATCCTTTACGAGCACATAAGTAATTTCAGGCGCCAGGTGCTCGGGCATCGATTCACATATCACCGATTGAGCCCCCTTTTCAATGGCGGCCCCGATGAACTGGTGTCCGTCAACGGCCGTTCCCCTCACGGCAATAAAACAGTCTCCCCTTTCCACTTTACGGGAATCTATGACCAGCGCATGCACTTCCTTTTCGGTTTCTCCATGAATCCCGAGGATGCTCACCTTGTATAATATGTCCTGCAGTGTCTTCATTATCCCAATTGCAGATAAATAGTTTGTCCTTTTTTCAGGGTTGAACCCGCCGGTATAGACTGGGCCATCACCTTTCCTTTTCCTTGTATCGTCACTTTCAATCCCTTATTTTCCAATATATCCAGCGCATCCTTTAACCCGAGTCCCTGCACAGAAGGGACCATGGAAGGGCTACCCGGCGTCACTGCTGCAAACGACCACCTGCCTCCCGCCTGGGGGCTCGTCGTCCCCACTACCCACTGCCCGGGAGAATCTGATCCCCTGAGCGGGCGGCCCAGGTCGTGGAATACGGCTCCCAGATCAGCTGCATTCCCTGCACAATGCACCTGCGTGCTATCTGTTTCCGGCAGAGTCTGTTGTCCCGGAGCGCGGTGGGTATAGAGCGCATAGAGCTGATCTGATACCTGCCTGAACACCGGGCCCGCCACTTTTGCGCCCAGGTATATGGGGGCATGGGGTTTGTTCCGTATGACTACAATGCAGGTATATACCGGGTTGTCAGCCGGAAAATACCCCACGAACGAGGACTGATAAATATGATCTGCGTACCCCTTGGCTCCGTCTGCTACCAGCGCCGTTCCCGTCTTTCCGGCGATAGGGTACAAAGGCGTTCTGAGCGATTTGGCCGTTCCTTTCTCTTCCCCGACGACCCCTTCCAGGCATTGCCTGAGCAATCTAAGCGTGGATGCACTGCAAAGTTTTTCCTTGATCACCGTGGGTTCCACCTTTCTCACCGTACGGCCGGATTCCCGGATCTCGTCCACCAGGTAAGGTCGCATCATGACGCCATTATTCGCCACGGCATTGTATAAGGTCAGGGTCTGCAACGGACTGATCAGTACTTCATAGCCAAAGGCCATCCAGGGAAGCGTAGTGGCGCTCCAGGTACGGCTCTTCGGATTCTTGATCACCGGCCTGCTCTCTCCCGAAAGATCTATCCCCGTAACTGAATCCAGCCTTAGCGCTCTGAGATGATTGATAAAAGGGTACGGATTATTTTCATAAGCCCCATAGGCCAGTTTCGCCATCCCTACATTGGAACTCGCCTCAAAAGCCTCTTTGACCGTCACGTCCGATTGGTCATCGTGTTCCGCATCATGCACGATCCGGTTATGGACTTTCCAAACACCGCCCTCCAGGTTCACATGATCTTCCAGGGTGACCTTATGATCTTCTAGGAGAGATAACAGGGTTGCCAGCTTGAAGGTGGAGCCCGGCTCCGTTGCCGTGACGGCATAATTATAATCCTCCCAATAACTGTTGTCGGACTGGCGACCCAGATTGGCCATGGCCTTGATCTTCCCCGTCTTGACTTCCATGACAACACAGGTTCCATGCTCCGCATCATTTTGCAGCATCATTTTCATGAGTGCCGACTCGGCTATGTCCTGTATGGTTACGTCTATTGTGGTCACGATATCTTTTCCATTCTCTGCATCAATCTCCGCCCCTTCGACAGGCACCATCGTCCCTCCGGCAATGTAGCGTACCAGCCGCTTGCCCGTCGTTCCCCTCAGCACGCTGTCGTACGTCGCTTCCAGCCCTACATTGTGCACGTTTTCCCTGGCCAGGCCGATGGTCCTGTTGGCCAGTAACTGATAGGGGTTCAGCCGCTTCTCGTGTACTTCCTCTATAAACCCGCTTTTATTCCTTCCCAGCCGCACCAGGGGAAAAGTGTGCAACTTTGTATACTCCTCAAAAGACAGGTTTCGTTTTAAAAGGAAATAACGGTTCTTGCTTTCGTACCCCTTTTCCAGTTCCCGCTTGTAGGTAGCGGAGGAGGCCGAGCCTAATAGTTTCGAAAGACACCCGGATAAGGAATCAATCGATTCCCTGAACCGCTCCCCGTTCTTCTCTCTGAGTCCGTCGGCGCTAAAATCTATATACACGTCAAAATAAGGGATGGAAGTACTCAACATACTCCCGTCTTCATCATAGATCGTACCCCGTTCCGCGTCAATCTCCACATATCGTTGATGAAGGCTATCGGCCATGCTCCTCCAATGATTGCCTTCAATATGCTGAATATAAAAGGCTCGTCCGAGCACGACCAGGCCTATCACCACAATACCCAGATAACTGAGGTACACCCGCCATAATATGTCGCGCTTTACTTCCAATGCCTGTAGAGTATGATCGTTTTAAATACTATTGGGTGCTATCTATCTTCACAATACGTATGGGCGGTTCCTGCAATTCCTTCAATCCCAGGGGGGCTACCGCTTTCACCAGTTCACTCTCTTTACTACGGAACAAGATCTCGCCCTTCACTGTTTTATATTCGTATTCCAACTGTTTCAATTCATTTGACGTATGGCTGATATCCCGGCTTACCTTATCCGCATAGTGGCCGTTGTAGATATACACAATAGCAAGGCCTGCCAGGAACAGGAAATAAACCATATTGTCCACCAACCACCGGTAGCCCAGCCATCTTCTCCAGTCCTTCCGGACGGGTGCGGCGGCCACGGGCTTTACGCCTCCTGCGGGGGCCCACTTTCCGCCGGCGGGCGGGGAACTCTCCGTTGTTTCAGCCTCACTGACTTTCTTTGCCATTTCTAGTTCGTTATTGCGTTGTTGCCTTTTCTGCCACCCTCAGCTTGGCGCTTCTCGACCTGGGATTCCTCCTGGTCTCCTCATCCGTCGGCAGTATCGGCTTTTTCGTAATCACGGTGAGTAAAGGGGCTTCCTGGCGTCGCTCAAACGGGTTCACGTCTTCTACTTCTTCAAATGCTCCCTTTTTAAAAAAATTCTTTACGAGGCGGTCTTCCAGCGAATGAAAAGTGATCACCGCCACCCGTCCCTCTGCATTCAAAGCCCCGGGGACCTGCTCCAGCATCTCCTTCAGCGCACCCAGTTCATCGTTGACTTCAATCCGCAGCGCCTGAAATACCTGGGCGAAATACTTCCTGGGATTCCCCTTTACGACGGAAGAGACGGCTTGCATAAAACCGGTAATCGTGCTCAGGGAATTCGTTCTCCTGGCCTCTACAATCTTCTTTGCCAGGGTCCGCGCATTCGTTACTTCACCATAGCGCTCAAAGAGTTTATGCAACTCAAGTTCACCATATCCGGAAAGGATATCCGACGCCTTCAATGCCTGGCGCTGGTCCATCCTCATATCCAGGGCTCCGTCAAAACGCGTCGAAAATCCTCGTTCAGCCTCATCGAACTGATGGCTGGACACCCCCAGATCGGCCAGGATCCCGTCCACTCCCATGATCTTATGAAAGCGGAGAAAACGGGAAAGATGGCGGAAGTTCTGGGGCACGAACAACACGCGCTCATCGGAAGGCAGATTCTCCGCCGCGGCCTGGTCCTGGTCAAAAGCAACCAGCCTGCCACCGGGGCCCAGGCGTTCCAAAAGAGCCCTGCTATGTCCCCCACCTCCAAACGTGCAATCCACATATACCCCTTCAGGCCTGATGGCAAGGCCGTTCAACGCCTCTTCCAGCAGGACCGGCACATGATATTCAGACATCCCCCGTTCCCCCCATTACCTTTTGCGCCAGATCGCTGAATGATTCCGCAGAGTGATTATCAAAGAACTGTTGATATTTTACCTTATCCCAAACTTCAATTTTATTCACCGCCGACACCAGCACTATATCCTTCCCCAACCCCGCATAATCCAGCAGGTTCTTAGGCACCAGCAGCCTTCCGGCCGTATCCGAATCGACAATGGTCGCCCCATTCAAAAATATGCGCCTGAATTCCCGCACCTTGGGATCAAAATCATTTAAGCGGCTGATCTTTTCAAAAATGGGCTGCCAGCTTTGCATGGTATACAGCGTCAAACACGTCTCAAATCCCCTGTTAATCACGAATTGTACGCCCCCCTCTTCCGGCAACTGTTTCTTAAAGCCGGCCGGCAGCAGGAAGCGCCCTTTGGCGTCCAACGTTGATTCATATTCACCTAAAAAGCCAATCATGATGGGGAAAGCACGGGGTATTTTTCCCGTTTCTCTCACAAAATAACACATTTTCCCACTTTTTCATCCAAATCCTGTTCCACATTTTTTTCCACAAAGAATCAGGCCCATTCTGGTTTGGACAGAAATGGTGGATAAGTGGGCAACCCAGTGTGAATTAGAGTGGATAACCTGTGCAAAAGCCGGGTTAGAGTGTGCATTTCGTCTGCATAAGTAATCAGGAGGCGACGGGGAAGTCGAGAATGAAGGTGCTCCCTTTTCCCGGGGTGCTTTCTACCTTGATTTTGCCGTTATGGGCATCGACCATGGATTTTACGTAGCTCATCCCCAAACCAAAGCCCTTCACATTGTGCAGGTTTCCGGTATGGGCCCGGTAGAATTTCTCAAAGATCCGGTTGATGGTCTCCCGGGTCATGCCTATCCCATTGTCTTCTATGACGATGCGGATCAGCTTGCCGGTATTGCGGGTGGTCATTTTGATACGGAGGTTGTCCCTGGAATATTTCACCGCATTGTCCAGGATATTGCTGATCAGATTAACAAAATGCACTTCATCGGCGGAAACGAGGTCTTTGGTCGCCTGGAAATTCGTTTCCAGTACGCCGTTCTTTTGTTCCAGTTGCAGACGTAAATTATCGATGGCGCTGGCCAGCAGGATGTGCGTATGATGGATCTCGCGGTTCAGCTGCACTTCCTGCTTATCCAGTTGTGCCGCCTGCAGGATGGTCTCCACCTGTTTATTCATACGCCGGTTCTCCTCCTTGATGATACCGGAGAAGTAATCCAGTTTCTGCCTGTCCTGGAGCACCCGCTCATTTTTAAGGGCGTCCACCGCCAACGAAATGGTGGCCAGGGGCGTTTTGAATTCGTGGGTCATGTTATTGATGAAATCGCCCTTGATCTCACTCAGTTTCTTCTGTCTGAGGGCCGAACTCACCGTGAGGAAAAAGGCGGCGATAATGGTCAAGGTAAAAAAGATCGCTCCTACGATCACCCATCCTATGGACCGAAACACAAACCGCTTATATTCAGGGAACACGATCACCAGGTTCTCATCCGCGTTAAAGGCATCATACATGCTCAATGCTGGCGGGATCAGAGGGTATCTGAAACGGAGGTTATTGACGGTATCCCGGAGTAGGCTCTGGAAATTGTCGGATTCCAGGTCGTGCGAATTGGCAAAGGGGTTCCCCGGTGTGGGGATGATGCCGAATTCAAAGTTGGTATTTCCCATGCCTCTCGCCGCAAAAGCCTTTTTCAGTTTTTCTTTAATGATAAAGGCATTAAACCGTTTTATGACAGAAAAATGGCTATAAAAATCCCCACTGGGTACGCTCATTCCCGGTAGGGGAACCGTCAGGGGGTCCGCCGTGGTTTTTTGCTCCACCAACTGCTGCCCCACTTCATCCATGACGATGTAGACATTTTCCTTTAGCTGTTCTTCCTTTACCAGCGCTGCGTTCTGGATCCATTTGAATTGAATATAAATGATCCCCAGCAAAGAAATACTAATGAGCGTAATGATAACTGGCAGCGTCCTCTTCATGTATCAAAAATACAGTTCTGGAAGCCACAAAGCCCTACATGCCGTGGTTAAAATTTAACAGGCCATAAAAAAGTGTTATCTTAAATTGAACAACTTCATGCATATGGAAGACCCTGCGCCCGGCATATTGCTGATAGCTGACCCTTTTCTGAAGGATCCGCACTTCACCAGGACGGTTATCCTGCTTTGCGAACATAGGGAGACCGGGAGCCTGGGCTTTGTGATCAATAAACAGCTGGAACATACGCTGGAAGACCTTATCCCCAGCGCCAAGGGGCTGAAATTGCCCATTTATTTCGGGGGCCCCGTCCAGATGGATACCCTCCATTTCCTGCATGCCTACCCTGATCTCATACCCGGCAGCCACCAATTGGCGGACGGCGTTTTCTGGGGAGGTGATTTTGAATTGGCCCTTTCCCTCATGCGCACCGGGCATATAGACCCCTCCCGGATCCGCTTCTACATCGGGTACAGCGGATGGAGTGAAGGCCAGCTAAGTGAGGAACTGAAAGGCAAAAGCTGGCTGACCGCTTCGGCTACCCGTAGGGTTGTATTTCTCCGGGAACTGGAAGAAATCTGGAAAGAGGCCATCCGCCTGTTGGGAGGAGATTACGAAATGGTGACCAATTTCCCCATCGATCCACAATTGAACTAGGAACGCGCTTCGCTCTTCAGGTCCCAAAGGGCGCACCTAGAAGCCCGATATTCTCTTCAAGGTCTGAAGGGCGAACATTTAAAGCGGCATATAAATGCCCCCCTTTACTCCCCAAAAGCTCATATCATTGATCCCCAACTCATTGTATGGCAAGTAATGGTATTCTGCCGCAAGATTGACGCCAAAACGATGGTTACGAGAAACCGGAATATTGACCCCCGCCTCTCCATTTAAGGCGAGCTTTCCCGTACTCTGGTCAAAGTTGGTAAATTCTCCCAGGTATTGGCGGTAACTGACGGCATTGATCCCTATTCCGGCTCCTATATAAGGCCGGATGGCAGCATCCGGGCTCAGGAACTGGTAGGTTCCCTTGAACAATATGGGAATGTTTTGTATGGAGTTAGATACCACAGCGGAGATATTAGTGTTCTTATCCCCGTACTGATAGACCCCTCTGGGGTATTTCTGATAAAAGTCCTGGTATTCCACGCTGAGCCCCAGGGAAAAGTGATGGTCAAGATGGAACATCAGGGAGGCGTCCCAGCCATTAAAAGAATTATTCGAAACCTGCTGCTTCAGGTCCCCCAGGGGAAATCCCACCCCATAGCGGATCTGGAAAGTCGCCGGATCCGGGGTATAGTAGGGAAGATCTTGTGCAGCGGCCCGTTGAGCGCCGATTGCTGCGACAGTCAGCAGCAGTATATATATTTTAGTCCATTTCATTTTCTACCGTTTTAAAAATTAGCAATCCATCCATTTATTGTTTCAGGTAAGGGGATTGGGAAAATAGAATTCCCACTTCTGCGGAGACATTGGCCGGATTGAAAATATCTTCCCCCTTGATCAGGGCGGACCATATGTCCTTCAACTGTTTCCCGTTGGCAGTCGCATTCTTCAGGTCAAACATGTCGAATGCCAGCGCATCCTCATTCACCTGGTAAGCGGAATAATAGTAAGGGAAGCCATATGAATAGCCTCCATATCCCCAATAGTAAGGATTCCAATAATTTCCGTAATCATTAAAGTAGGTAACCGCTACATAATTACTGTTCAGATGGGTGAGATTCACGGCCAGATTCGGGGAATCTGTCCGGGCAACAAGCGTGTAACCTACCTGCTGCATGGCCGTCTTAAAAGTCTGAATAAATAATGAATCCGCAGAATCCAGCACCATCCCCACATCCTGTCCGTTGACCAGGAGCAACACCGAATCGGACACACTGAACGTTTTGTAAGAATTGAAACTGACGGTTGAATCAAATTGTGTAATGTAAATCCTGGACTCATCATTGCTCAGATGGTTCAATGGTTCTTTCCGGCAGCTTTGCCATAAAAGCGCTCCCGAGACCAATATCAAAAACCCCCAATATCTGTTCATAGCTGCTAAAGTTTTCGGGTGACCAATAGGTGATCTTGTCAATCACCATGCCATTGGATGGCCGCAGATCGAAGAAGTAAACGCGGGGAGCGTTAAAAAAAACAAAAAAAAGGCGAAGCCCGCGTAAGCCAGGCGTCAAAAAAAAAGCCGCCCCTTGGGGGGCGGCTCCAAAAATATACCTTAAACCGCTATTCTTCTACCGCATTCGCTCCTTCAGCCAGCACGGTAGCCCGGTTATTCAATACCTCTACAAAACCGCCCTGTATGTCAAAATAAGCCAGGGTGGTCTGTTTGTCCTTCAATACTTTTACCCGCCCGGTTTTGAGCGCACTGACCATAGGGGCGTGCCTGTCCAGGATCTCAAACAGGCCTGTTACGCCAGGCAACTGCACTCCATAGACGTCTCCGCTATAAATCTTTTTTTCAGGTGTTAATATGTCCAGTTGCATGAATGAATGTTTAGGAGGCTCAGAAAAGCGCTTAAGCGCAAAACTTACCCTTGGGCTGCAGCCATTAATTTCTTACCCTTTTCGATCGCGTCATCTATCGTTCCGACCAGGTTGAACGCAGCTTCCGGATATTCATCCACTTCGCCGTCCATGATCATATTAAATCCCCGGATTGTTTCTTCTATGGGAACCAGCACACCCTTCAAGCCGGTGAACTGCTCTGCTACAAAGAAAGGCTGGCTGAGGAAACGCTGAACTTTACGGGCGCGGGAAACGGTTTGTTTGTCTTCCTCGCTCAATTCATCCAACCCGAGGATGGCGATGATATCCTGTAATTCCTTATAGCGTTGTAAGATCAACTTTACCCTATTGGCACAGTCATAGTGGGCGTCACCTACGATGAGGGGAGTCAGGATACGGGAAGAAGATTCCAAGGGGCTCACGGCCGGATAGATACCCAGATCCGCAATCTTACGATCCAGTACCGTCGTTGCATCCAGGTGGGCGAAAGTAGTAGCCGGAGCCGGATCGGTGATATCATCCGCCGGAACGTACACCGCCTGCACGGAAGTAATGGAACCATTCCTGGTCGAAGTGATCCTTTCCTGCATCAGTCCCATTTCGGTGGCCAGCGTGGGCTGATAACCTACTGCAGAAGGCATACGGCCCAAGAGCGCGGATACCTCAGAACCTGCCTGGGTAAAACGGAAGATGTTGTCCACAAAGAAAAGAATGTCTTTTCCCTGGCCCTTTCCATCCCCATCCCTGAAATACTCAGCGATGGTCAGACCTGATAAGGCTACCCTTGCACGGGCTCCGGGAGGTTCGTTCATCTGTCCGAAAACGAAGGTCGCCTTGGATTCTTTCAATTCCTCCAAATTCACCTTGCTCAGGTCCCACCCGCCTTCTTCCATACTATGGCGGAAGGAGTCTCCGTATTTCATGATACCGGCCTCGATCATTTCCCTGAGCAGGTCATTCCCTTCACGGGTACGTTCCCCTACCCCGGCAAATACCGACAATCCGGAATATGCTTTGGCAATATTATTAATCAATTCCTGGATCAAAACCGTTTTTCCCACACCGGCTCCGCCAAATAAACCAATCTTGCCTCCCTTTGCGTAGGGCTCGATCAGATCGATCACCTTGATACCGGTAAACAGTATTTCCGAAGCGGTCGTCAGGTCTGCAAATGCAGGAGGCTGATTGTGTATTGGCCGGCCACCGGTCTTGTCTACAGGAGGCAAACCATCGATGGCGTCTCCGGTCACATTGAACAGGCGTCCCTTGATCGACTCCCCGACGGGCATCGTGATGCCTTTGCCGGTATCGACCACTGACATGCCCCTGACCAGGCCTTCGGTTCCGTCCATGGCTATACAACGTACGCTATCTTCCCCCAAGTGCTGTTGCACCTCCAATATCACTGAATCACCATTTTCACGCTTTAACTCAAGTGCGTTGTAAATTTCCGGGAGCTCGCTCTCTTTGTCGAACCGAACATCTATTACCGCACCGATGATCTGCTTGATCTTACCGACGTTGGGCATATACTTTTCAAAATTTGCGCAAAGATAAGGGTTCAACCCCTAATAACTATGTGCGTCCGTTAAAAACCCATTTATTTAAATAAATGGGTGAATATCAATGCGTTGTGCGACCTTTATCAGATCGCTTTGGTCAGGAGCCGGAAGCCGAATTTTAAAGCAGTCATCAATCCCGCTTTTTTCATGGAATTCGAGATGACAGCCTTAGCTGATCCCGGGGGCGCCTCCTTCTTGACAAAAAACAGGTCTACCAGGGATTTTCCCGCATCCAGTGCAGTATTGGTGATCCGCCCGGATAGAAGGGGCGGGATCACGTATTTGAATCCTGTGTATAACAACTGCCCCGGCAATTCCTGCAACCGGTCCTTTAACACCTGCTCTTCTGCTTTGACCTTCAGCTTTACCTGCTTGCGGGCTGCCTGTAATTCAGCCAGGTTCCGGATAAGAAGGGGCTGTTTAACGCTATTTATAGGGAGTGATCTAGTCTGAATATCCATCGTCATCAGTTATTTGATCGAATAAAGTGCTAATCACTTTATTGATCAGGTAGGGAAATATATATCGTTTGCGTAAAAATAAAAGAACGATTGCGACGATAATGTAAAAACCGGCTATGATCCCAAACCCATAAAACTGGCTGCCGGTCAACTCTGAAAAATAGTATCCGGCCATTAGGCTCAGGAATAGCAAAATCAGGAGGAAAACAAGACTCAGTAACAATCCCGTAATAAAATAGGCGGCCAGTTTAGCCCCCTTTTCAGTGGCCTCCATACGAACCAGCAGCAGCCTGTCCTTGATATAGGTTTCGACCAATTCTTCTGTCTCTGCAAAAAAACGATCTTTCTGACCTTTCCTATCTTCTTTCTGATCTTCCATATGCTAAAGTTTTCAGGCCGTCTCTGTAAATTGCTTAATCTTTTCCTCGAAAGTATCCGCCATCTGCTTGCCTTTATCCACCACTGACTTTAATTCATCTTCAAATTCGGAAGCTGACTCCTTGATTTTAGCCAGCATCTCCTTCCCTTTGTCTGAAGTCAACAGGACACCGATAGCTGCCCCCGCGGCAGCGCCTATAAGAAAACCCAGTAGTAACTTACTATTGTCGGACATAAGAATCGATTTTTAAATACTGTAAATGTAATCATTCCAATGTATGTGTTCTGGCAAAAACGTTGCCGAAAAGAGGGAACCCAACATGTGGAGAAGGGTACTCACCCACGCAAATTGTAGGTTATGACTTAAATTGCCCTTTAAAAGGGCAATAGTATGCAATTGATAGAGGTCCTTGATGAATCCACTGCCAGGGCTTTCATTGAAATAAACGCAACACTCAACAGCCAGGATCCGAATTATATAAGGCCGTTAGATAAAGACATCGAGGACGTATTCAACCCGGAAAAGAATAAGACATTCCGTCACGGACAATGCGTCCGCTGGCTAATTCGTCATGAGGAAGGACAATACCTGGGACGTATTGCGGCATTCACTAACCGAAAATACAAAAACATAGGTGACGAGCAGCCTACCGGTGGAATAGGTTTTTTTGACTGTATAAATGATCAGCAGGCAGCCAACCTGCTTCTTGACACAGCCCGGAATTGGCTGATCCGGCAAGGGATGGAGGCCATGGACGGCCCCATTAATTTCGGGGAGAGGGATCGTTGGTGGGGGTTGATCACGAAAGGCTTTCACCCTCCGTTATATGGCATGAATTACAATCCGCCCTATTATCAGTTGCTCCTTGAAAATTACGGGTTCCAGCCCTTCTTTGATCAGGTGTGTTTCGCCCTGAAGGTGCAGGAACCATTACAGGAGAAATTTTACAAGCGGCATGCGGAACTCAGCAAACAACCTGGTATTTCCATAAGGAACCTCCGGAAAAAGGAACTGGATAAATACGCGGCCGATTTTGTACACGTGTATAACAAAGCCTGGAAAAGCCATGGAGGGGAAAAAGACCTCCACCGGGACCAGGCCCTGGCTATGTTCCGGACAATGAAGCCCGTATTGGAAGAGGACCTCATATGGTTTGTTTATGACAAGGAGGAACCCATCGCCTGTTGGATCAACCTACCCGAGCTAAACCAGTACTTCAAACATTTTAACGGACGATTCGGGTGGTGGGAAAAGACACGGTTCTTAGTCCTGAAATGGCTCGGCGCCTGTAAAAAAATTACCGGGCTGGTTTTCGGGGTCGTCCCGGAATGGCAGGGCAAAGGGGTGGATGCTTATATGATCGTAGAAGGGTCTATGGCGCTCCGGGCGCCGGGAATCCCTTATGAAGACTACGAAATGCAATGGATCGGAGACTTTAATCCCAAAATGATCAATGTGGCGGAAAGCCTCGGTACTTACCGCAGCAGGATACTTACCACCTACAGGTTCCTATTTGATCGTACAAAAATAACCCGGCGGCATCCCATTCTGGATTAAAGCGTAAATTTGCCGGGCAGGCCAAAGGCCCGCCGCAATAGACTCATGGATACATTCGTCGTTTCAGCAAGAAAATACAGGCCACAGACCTTTGATACGGTTGTGGGGCAGGGACATATTACCACCACGCTTAAAAATGCCATCCGGAGCAAACAACTGGCGCACGCCTTTCTGTTTTGCGGCCCCAGGGGAGTGGGTAAGACGACCTGCGCCCGGATACTGGCTAAAACGATCAATTGCGAGAACCTCCGGAGCGACGGGGAAGCTTGCGATGAATGTACTTCCTGCAGGACCTTTAATGAGGGCACGTCCCTTAATATCCATGAACTGGATGCCGCTTCCAATAACTCGGTGGACGATATCCGGTCCCTGGTGGAACAGGTGCGGTTTGCCCCCCAGGCGGGTAAGTACAAGGTTTATATTGTGGATGAAGTTCATATGCTCAGTTCATCGGCCTTTAATGCCTTTTTGAAGACCCTGGAAGAACCTCCTTCCTATGCCATTTTTATCCTGGCTACGACGGAAAAACATAAAATCCTTCCGACGATCTTGTCCCGCTGCCAAACATTTGACTTTAAAAGGATTACGCTCCGGGACACGGTTGAACACCTGGATGGGATTTGTCATAAGGAAGGCATTGTCGCGGAAAAGTCCGCCCTGCAGGTAATTGCGCAAAAGAGCGAAGGGGCGATGCGGGATGCGTTGAGCATCATGGACAAGATTGTCAGTTTTACCGGCGGTCAGCTCACGTATAGCAACACCCTTGAACACCTGAACGTACTGGATGACGATTATTACCTGAAACTGCTGGACCATATGCTGGCCCAGGACCTGTCCGGGGCGCTCCTGCTTTACGACGATATTAACCGGAAAGGATTCGAAGGGGACGTGGTGTTAAACGGGATGTCGGAATTTCTTCGCAACTTGTTGGTATGCAAAGACGAAAAGGTATTGGCGCTCCTGGATGTGGTGGAAAGCTTCAGGGACAAATATAAGACGGCCGCTGGCAAGGTCAATCCGGGATACTGTATCAGCGCACTGAATGTACTCAGCGAATCGGAACTCAGCTATAAAGGCGCCCGCAATAAACGACTCCACGTGGAGCTGGCCCTGATCAAACTGACCTACCTGGCTCAGGCCCTCCAATTGGCCCAGGAGGAAGGGGGAGGGCTGGTGAAAAAAAAAATGAGTGATGCACCGGTCGGTTTCCGCACCCAGCCAATTGTCGCGTTAAAGAAATCCGGGTTCGCCGCTCCGATGGGGGCCGCAGGTTCTGCCGCTCCAACGGGCGCTGTCCCTCCGGCAAGTTCGGCCGCTCCGACGGCGTCCGCTGACCCATTAAGTTCCGGGGCCCGCCTTATTGTCCAAACCGGGGATAAGCCTCCAAAACCGGTACTCCCTGTGTCCGGCACATCGGTGACCATCCATCCGGAAGAGGCCCGCTTACCAACCACACCCCATACGGGAGAGGCCAGCTTACCAGCCACGCCGCATACGGAAAATGCAGGTACCATGGGAAACAAGCTGAGCTCGTTGCAAAAGATCCGACAGCAGATTGCCTCGCAAAACACCGGCCACGCAGAAGCTATAAAGCCCCTTAATCCTGAATTGTTGCAGGAAGCCTGGGACAAGTATATCGTCCTGCTGAAGGAAAGGAAAAATCATTCGGCCGTCACCAATTTCAAGTTGGCCCAACTGCGTATTCTAAGCGAATTAAACTTTGATATAGTAACGGGCATCAACATTCAGCAAAAGTTCATAGATCAGGAAAGGTCATCCCTGATTGAACATATACAAACCTTTTTTAATAATAGATTGGTCACTTACCAGGTGGTATTGGAAGAAAGCACTTTGTCAGAAATACCGCTTGAACGCCCCCTTAATACAAAAGAATTATTCCAGCAAATGACGGATCAATATCCCCTGGTCAGGGAACTGAAAGAGCGCCTGAAGCTGGATCTGGACTACTGACCCCTATTTTGTACCGATTATCTTGGGCAGGTATTTGATTTTGATTTAATTTCACGCCACATTTAAGTACTACAAGTAGTTTTTATGGCAGAAGTGATACGCATGCCCCTTCTTAGCGATACTATGACTGAAGGCAAGATCGTTCAATGGAATAAGAAAGTGGGGGATACCGTTAAAAGCGATGATGTATTGGCCGATGTGGAAACAGACAAGGCAACGATGGAAGTTGTTGGATATGCAAACGGCATCTTGTTGTATATAGGCGTTCCAGAAGGCCAGGCCGCCAAAGTGAATGACGTTATTGCCATTGTGGGTAAAGCAGGAGAGGATTACAAAGCGCTCCTGACCGGAGGTGCACCAACTGCTGCGGCGCCCGCCTCTGCCCCGGCACCAGCCTCTGCTCCGGCTCCAGTTCAGGCGGCCGCACCCGCCGTCACACCTGAACAGCTCGGCGTAACGGTGATCAGGATGCCGCTACTGAGCGACACTATGACGGAAGGCAAGATCGTTCAATGGAACAAGAAAGTGGGAGATGCCGTTAAAAGCGATGACGTACTGGCGGATGTGGAAACCGATAAGGCTACCATGGAAGTCGTAGGATATGCAAACGGCACTTTATTGTACATAGGCATTCCCGAAGGACAAGCCGCAAAAGTCAACGGAGTCATCGCCATCGTGGGCAAAGCAGGAACGGATGTCAGCGCACTTGTAAATACACTGGATCAACCCCAGGTAGCTTCGCAAGCAGCCGCGGGACCAGCCCAACCGGCGACCCAGGAAGCCGTCCCTTCTCAGACAACCCCGGTTGCCCAGGCCGCAGCGGCGCCTGCGGGTGTGGGTGAAAATGGCCGTCTAAAAGCCTCTCCCCTAGCCCGTAAGATCGCGGAAGACAAAGGAATCAATCTATCAGACGTATCCGGCTCCGGGGACGGAGGCAGGATCGTCAAAAGGGATATCGACCAGTTTGTGCCTGCAGCCCAAAAGGCCCCTGCTCAGGCTGCCTCTGCACCACTGGCCGGCAAACCCGCTGTTCCTTCGTTCACCGCCGTTCCGGGTACGGAAGGGTATACCGATATTACGCTTTCCCAGATGCGTAAAACGATTGCCCGCCGCCTGAGCGAAAGCATGTTCACCGCCCCCCATTTCTACCTGAAAATTGCGGTAAACATGGATAATGCCATCGCTGCCCGTAAATCATTAAATGAAGTAAGCACCGCCAAGATAAGCTTCAACGACCTGATCATCAAGGCTTGCGCAATGGCGTTACGACAGCACCCGGCTGTCAACGCCAGTTGGCTTGGAGACACCATCCGCCAATACCACCATATACATATCGGAAGTGCCGTCGCCATTGAAGACGGATTGATCGTACCGGTCATTCGTTTTGCAGACCAGAAATCACTCAGCCAGATAGCTTCGGAAGCGAAGGATCTCTATGAGAAGGCGAAAAATAAAAAATTACAGCCTAGTGAATTCAGTGGCAACACCTTCACGGTCTCCAACCTGGGTATGCTCGACATTGAGGAATTTACCGCTATCATCAATCCCCCCGACAGTGCTATCCTTGCCGTTGGGAAGATCAAGGAAGAAGTGGTTAAAACGGCACAGGGATTCGGCGTTACCAACGTCATGAAACTTACCCTGAGCTGCGATCACCGGAGCGTGGATGGAGCTGTAGGCGCCTCTTTCCTGCAAACCCTAAAGAAATTCATAGAAAACCCCGTTACGATGCTGGCATAAGCCGGTTGGGAACAAGATATGGACAGGGGACCTTCGGGTCCCCTTCTTTTTTGGCGTTAGTCAAACCATTTGGACCTGTCTAACGTATCTATTAGAGTTCAACATTTTTGAAAGACGCCTATATTCTTAAATTTAAAATTCCTTTTTAAAATTTTATTATGAAGAAAATTTTCAGCCTAATACTAGGCACGGGACTCGTGTTCTCTACAGCGAACACTTTCGCCCAAATGTCCACTGAAAAAACGGTGGAAGTAGGCGGCTCCGCTATGTATCCTTCAAAAGACATCGTGGACAATGCCGTCAATTCAAAAGACCATACAACCCTGGTGGCCGCCGTCAAAGCGGCTGGTTTGGTATCCACACTTAAAGGCGCGGGCCCCTTTACCGTATTTGCACCTACCAACGAGGCTTTTGACAGGCTCCCGGCAGGCACTGTCGACAACCTGTTGAAGCCTGAAAACAAGGACAAATTAGTGAAGGTATTAACCTATCATGTCGTCCCTGGAAAAATCGGGTCCAAGGCCCTTTTGAAGATGATCAAAAAAGGCGGCGGAACGGCCACCCTGACAACGGTTGAAGGAGATACTCTCACAGCCACAGCCAGCAACTCCACGATCACTATCACGGATGATATGGGCAATAAGGCGCTGATCACTATTGCCGACGTATGGCAAAAGAATGGGGTGATCCATGTAATCGACGGGGTGTTGTTACCTAAATAAGATTGCACTAGTCTTATACTTCAGGCTGTCCCCTTTTAGGCGGACGGCCTCTTTTTTATAACACCCTCCTCCTTGTAACCTTTTTCGGGCAATTACGTACATTACATATATGTTCAGGCAAACGCTACAACTCTTAAGAATCCCCTTTTCCTTTTTCCTGCTACCTGTATTTTTGTTTGCCCTAAGTCAGGTAAATCATATCGATACAGGAAGGGCCATTCTCATTTTTATCATTTGGCATTTCTTTGTTTATCCTGCCAGCAATGGGTATAACAGTTATATGGACAGGGATACCGGCCCGATAGGCGGCATAAAGGAGCCGCCTCCTCCGACTCCATGGCTATTCAAGGTAACGGTGGGAATGGATATTGCTTCCCTTCTGCTCAGTTTGCTGATCAGCCCTCTTTTTTTACTTTGCTGTGTGGCCTACATCCTGGCTTCCAGGGCTTACAGTTTCAGAGGTATCCGGCTGAAAAGATATCCCTGGGCCGGTTACCTGACCGTGGTGATCTTCCAGGGAGCCGTCGTGTTCTTTGCCACCTATCACGGATCGAGCGCGGACCTGACCACACAAGTCCCTCTGCTGCCCTTACTTGCCAGCAGCCTCCTGATCGGCGGATTTTACCCATTGACCCAAATTTACCAGCATGACCAGGACGTCCGCGATGGCGTCCGCACGATCAGCTACGTTTTGGGATATAAAGGCACCTTTCTCTTTTGCGCCCTGGTCTATGCGGCAGGCTTTACAATCCTGGCATACTATTTTCAACAATTACACCAGGTGAAAAAGTTCCTGCGCATCCAAATCTTTTTTTTACCCGTATTTGTATATTTTATTCATTGGTTCTTAAAAGTAAGGAAGGACTCCGGGAAAGCGGATCACCCGCACACCATGCGGATGAACTGGCTGGCGTCCTCTGCTGCGAATGCAGCCTTTGGAACACTCCTAATCTGGTCATACTGTGAGTAAAATCATTTCCATTGGCACCCAGGTACCTCCATATCCCCACAGGCAGGCGGAGGTAGAGCAGTTTATGCAGCGCATTTATGCGTGTAGCCCGGAAGATTCCCGAAAAATGCGCTTTCTGTATAAGCATTGCGGAATCGATACGCGTTATTCCGTGGTCCCCGATTATAGCCTATCCGCTGCCGATTGGGAATTCTATCCAGCCACAGAAAACCTGGAGCCCTTTCCTTCATTGGAACAAAGGATGGCCTGGTATGGAAGGTGCGCACCAACGCTGGCCATAGATTCCATCCATTCCTGCATCAGCGGTTTGGCCACCCCCTCGGAGATCACCCACCTGATCACCGTCAGTTGCACCGGAATGAGCGCCCCGGGACTGGATCTTCAAATCATGGAAGCCATGCACTTGTCACCTTCCCTGTTTCGAAGCTCCGTGAACTTTATGGGGTGCTATGCCGCCATCCATGGCTTGAAATGGGCCGACGCCCTTTGCAAATCGGATCCCAACGCCAAGGTACTGGTCGTATGTGTCGAGCTGTGTACCCTGCATTTTCAACGGGAAGCCACCATGGACAATATTGCCTCCGGGATGCTGTTTGCCGATGGGGCGGCCGCCGTGCTGGTGACTTGTGACGACAACCCCCACCCAGGCTTCCGGCTGGAGCAGTTCTATAGCCAGGTAGCCCTCCAGGGCAAAAAGGATATGACTTGGGAATTATCTTCAACAGGATTCCAAATGACACTCAGCAGTTATATCCCCGATTTGCTGGGGGCCGACTTTTCTTCCCTGGTCAATGCCGCCCTGCAAAAGGCGGGTCTCCGGTCCACGGATATCCGGCATTGGTGTATACATCCGGGGGGAAAAAGGATATTGGAAGCCATCGCTCAAAGTATGGATCTGGAGCCCGGTCAACTGGAGCACAGTTATAACGTCATGCGGGATTATGGGAATATGTCGTCTCCTACCCTTCTTTTCGTATTAAAACAAATAGAAGCCCAGATAAAAGGGGCCCCCCGCAAAAATTCTTCCGCGCCCGAATATGTGTTCGGAGCCGCATTTGGCCCGGGCCTCACGATGGAAACCTTTATTGCCTCGGTAGTATGACGTTCTCACAACGCCTGGACGAAAAAGAACTGCTTGACGATCCTGATATTCCGGATGCAGACCTGGAGCGCAATCTGGACGAACTAAATGTCATTAACCGGTACCTGGGCGGTCACCACATTACCCTGAGCGCCGTAAAACAGCTCCTGAAAAGGATCGTAGCCGCAGGCGTCCATATTGAAAGACCCATCCATATCTGTGAAATTGGTTGCGGCGGGGGAGACAATCTGCGTGTCATTGACCGGTGGGCCAGACGCAAAGGCTTACCCATCCTGATCACGGGGGTAGATATGAAGGCCACCTGCATCGACTTTGCCCGCCGTAAAAGGTGGCATCATCCCTGCCGGTGGATCACATCCGATTACCGGGAAGCGGCGTTCGACACACCTCCGGATATCCTGTTCTCCTCCTTGTTTTGCCATCACTTCCCTGACGGCGAATTGCCTGGTATGCTCAGGTGGATGCATGAAAAATCCGGCTATGGATTTTTTATTAACGACTTACACCGGCACCCCCTGGCCTACTACTCCATCAAATGGCTAACCAGGGCCTTTTCCAGGTCCTACCTCGTTCGAAATGACGCACCCCTATCAGTGCAACGCGCGTTTAGCCGGGGGGACTGGATCAACTATATACAACAATCCGGCGTACCCGGGATCAGCATCCGTTGGAGATGGGCGTTTCGGTGGCTGGTCGGGGGAACCACATTGACAAAATAAGTATCCATTGCCAATCGCTTCCAGATCATATGACGTTGCCATTATCGGAGGGGGGCTCGCCGGGCTCACCCTTTCTATTACGCTTGCGGAAAAGGGCTGCCGGGTTATCCTATTGGAGAAAGAATCCTATCCATTCCACCGGGTGTGCGGAGAGTATATCAGTATGGAAAGCTGGCCCTTTTTAGAAAGGCTCGGCATTCCATTGTCTGCCTTAATGCTGCCGCGGATCCATACGCTCACGGTATCGGCTCCGGACGGCTTTTCCATTACCCAACCCCTGGACCTGGGGGGGTTTGGTATCAGCCGTTATACACTGGATGCATTGCTGGCTGAACGGGCCGTTGCTGCGGGCGTTACCGTCCTTACGGGATGCAGAGTAACAGACGTCCCTTTTAGCGGGAATGACTTTCGGGTGGAGGCAGGAACATTCTCTTGCACGGCCTCCGTGGCTATTGGCAGTTTCGGGAAAAGAAGCAATGTGGATGTGGGGATGAAGCGGCCCTTTATCATGCATAAACCGGGGAAGCTCAATAACTATATCGGCATCAAATACCATATACGCATGGGACTTCCTTCCGGGCAGATCGGGCTTCATAACTTCGCAGGCGGATACTGCGGCGTTTCCGAAGTAGAAGGAGGCAAGCATTGCCTTTGCTATCTAACGACGGCCGCCAACCTGGAAAAAAGCGGGAACAGCATCCGCCAAATGGAAAAGCAGATCCTCTGCAACAATCCCCATCTGAAGGATATCTTTACCCGGGCCTCCTTTGATTGGGAGAAACCGGAAAGCATAGCCCGGATCAGTTTTGAACAAAAAGCTTCTGTGGAACAACATTTGTTGATGACAGGGGACGCAGCGGGAATGATCTCTCCCTTGTGTGGAAATGGAATGAGCATGGCCTTCAGATCCGGGCAACTGGCCCAGGAAGCCTTGCTGCCCTTTCTGGCGGGTAAAATCAGCCGGGAAGGGATGGAACATGCTTACCAGCGTGCCTGGAAACTACAGTTTTCCACGAGGATGAGGGCGGGTCGCCTTATCCAGTCACTGTTTGGTAAACCCGGGCCGACCAAATTATTTTTAAAATTATTGAGTCCTTTTCCGATATTCACCCGTGAGATTATACGTAGCACCCATGGAAATGCGTTTTAGTATTATTACCTAGACCTACTATGAAAAGATTTATTTTAGCCATTCCTGGGCTGCTGATGGCAGGCCTCTTGCAGGCTCAAAACTATCAGGCGCTTCATGGATCACCTTATTCAGGGAGTCTAAGCAATGATTTTAATCCTGCTGCCATCCTCAATTCCCCCTATACCTGGGATCTTACCCTGTTTGGGGCGCAGATCAAAACGATGACCAATTCCTTCAGGGTCACCAATGCCTCGCTGATTTCATCCGCTGACACCCTGACCATTGATACCAAATCCGGCAATTATCCCCGGTACGTGCTGGCTTCCGCCGACCTACATCTGTTCAACGCACGCATTTCGCTGGACAGGCACCAGGCCTTCGCCTTCGGATTAAACTTGCGGAATTATGCGAGGATCAGGTCCAGCAAATATAATTTTACAGACACGACCAGCCAGCTCCCCAACTTCTTTTCCATCAACGAGGGCAATGTACCCCTGGAAGTCAACGGGGTCCAGGCCAGTTGGCTGGAAGGATTTATCACGTACTCCAGGGTCATTTTTGAAGACGACGGAGCCCGTCTGCAACTGGGCGCCACCCTATCCGTCATGCGGAGCCTTTCCGGCGTCTATGCCTACGGCACCCAATTCAATTATGTACCCAACGCGGCCGGAACCGGGTATATTGTCAATAATGTGGAAGCCCAGTACGGATATTCTCAAAATTATGACCGCTATTCTTCCGGACAGTCTCCCCTCCGGCTACTCAAAACAGCTATTCGTACCGGAAATCCGGGAGCGTCCTTTGACATAGGAGGGGAATATGTGCAGAAAACCGGGGAGGATTTTGATCGCCAGGAAAAATCAGGCACTGACGTATACGATTGGAAGCTGGGCTTTGCTTTTTTGGACGTAGGCTTTAGCGGGTACCATTATGGGATGCAGAGCGCCGCTTTTAGCGGTGTCAAAGGCGTGGTGACTGATTCCAGCCTTTCCGCTTCCTTTTACAATATCAATTCGCTTACACAGTTCAACGATACGGTTAAAACAATGGTGGCCAGTTTTAAATCAGTCCACGGAACATTCAATATAGCCACCCCGGCAAGGTTTATGGTCAACTTTGACAAGCGGCTCGACGGGTATTGGGCCGTGAACGGAGAATTATCATTGAATCTTACCACCATAAGCAGCACTACTGCCAGCGTGCAGGAGCTGAACTTCCTCACTGTCACTCCCCGCTGGGAAAAATCCGAGTTAGGCGCCTATCTTCCCATATCCATCACCAATCAAGGTCAATTTTGGGTAGGTGCTGCCGCGAAAGTAGGGCCTTTACTGATAGGCCTCCACAACCTGGGCTGGCTGCTGACCAAGAAATCCTTCCCGAATGGAGGGGGCTACCTGGCTATTATCATCCATCCCGGCGAACATGAAAAGGATGGAGTCCCCTGTCCTAAGTACTGATTTCTTGCGATCCTTCGTACCTTTGGCTGCTGAAATCAACCCCTGATTATGTCTAAGAAAACCTTGGTCATAGGTGCTTCTGATAACCCTTCAAGGTATAGCTACCTGGCCATTCAGCAATTGGTTAACCATGATCAGCCCGTGGTCGCTTTGGGTAAGAAAGCCGGGCAGGTAGCCGGTGTGTCTATTCTTACTGAAAAACCTACTGATACTGATTTTGACACGATCACACTCTACCTGAATCCCGTTAATCAGAAACCATACTACGACTATATCCTCTCTCTCCAACCGGCACGTCTCCTTTTCAACCCGGGTGCCGAAAATCCTGAATTGGCTGAAATGGCGGCGGATAAAGGAATACAGCCCGTTGAAGCGTGTACGTTGGTATTGTTGAGTACAGGACAGTATTAAAACGGGCCGGCATTAGCGAATGATTACATTTTCAAAATAACCTTTCCACCAACTTTATTTTCCTTAATTTAGGGAAACCCATTAAGATATGAAGTGGCGCAGATTTAATGGAGAACCAATCCATCTGCCCATCAAAGAGGAAGTCAGGAGCGCAATAATCGGCGAAACTACGAAAGGCTATCATCTCAAAGTTTGCATCGGCACGGACTCACAAGTAAAGGGAATCGAAACGGAATTTGCGACTGTCATTGTTTTCCTCCGCGAAGGACATGGTGGATTTATGTTCATCCACAACGAAAAAACCAAACAGAAATTTACCATCAGGGAACGCATGCTGGTGGAAGTAGCTAAAAGCATCGAAATCGCTTACGAGCTCTGCGATCTGTTTAATCAGTATGACGTAGACATGGAAGTCCATGCCGACATCAATACAAACCCCAGTTTCAAGAGCAATGAAGCCCTCAGAGAAGCCATGGGCTACATCCTGGGAATGGGTTTTGCCTTTAAGGCCAAGCCGGAGGCCTTTGCCAGCAGTAGCTGCGCAAACAAGGTAGTGAATTGACCGGCGATGAAGAGCCCCGGCGCACCTTGATCCCACGGCTAACCCAACCTTAGTAACGTGGCGGCTACGATGCCCGCTGTTTCTGTCCGTAACCTGGTTTCTCCGAGCGTCACAGGGAGCCATCCCCTGGACAGGGCATTGTCTACTTCTGCGGAAGTGAAGTCTCCCTCCGGCCCAATAATAATAATGGAAGCATTGGATGGGTTATTCAGGTCTCTGATCGATCTTTTCACCCCGTTGATACAGTGCGCAATATACCGGGCGGGTGGATAATCCGATCCGGGGTCATTACCCAAAGAGCGGCCTACCTCGTCTTTTTCCAGCACGCTCCTGAGTGGAAGGGGCTCTTTCAATTCCGGTAGCCAGGCCTGCTGGGACTGGAGCATCGCAGAAACCAGGATACTGGTCATCCGCTCCTGCCTGAATGTAGCCCGTTCAGTCCTTTCACAGAGCAATGGAATAATTCCCGTCACCCCAATTTCGGTTGCTTTTTCCAGGAACCATTCAAACCGGCTGGTGTTTTTTATGGGGGATATGCCTATATATACTTCCGGGCCCTGGCGGCCTTCGAATACAGGATTTAATAAGGTGACTTCACAGGATCGTTTATGTGGAGTCCTGATCGTTGCGGTGATGGTCAGGCCCCGGCCATCTGTAAGGAGCAGGGAATCGCCTTCCCGCATCCGGAGTACCTGCACACAATGCTTACTGGTCTGCTCGTCCAGCGTCATAACGGGGCTGGATACCTCCAACTGAGGCGCATAAAACCGAACCAGGGACATTAAAAAGGTGTTTCTTGGTCGAAGCCCTCATCAAATTGCATATCATTCATCTTGCTGCCTTTTTGAATATACAGCTTGGGGCCCGCGGACTGCCCATTCCCCGGGCCATCGCTTCCTACGGGCTTCCAATTTCCACCTCCGGAGGGTGGAAGTCCGGGTCCAAAATCGTTTGATTCGTCTTCCACAAATTTCTGTATATGCAGCAGCGCACGCAATTTGATCGTTTCCAGGGAGCCGTTACGGTGTTTGGCTATCCTCACATGGGTTTCACCTTTATTGCTTTCTCCCATTTCGTTGGCGGTAATATCATAATATTCCGGGCGGTAAAGGAACATTACCATATCGGCATCCTGTTCGATCGCGCCCGACTCTCTCAGGTCACTGAGCTGGGGCATTTTGTTCCCGTCCTTGCGCTTCTCTACCTCACGACTCAACTGGGACAAAGCGATGACCGGTATGTTCAATTCCTTTGCAAGACCTTTCAGGTCCCTGGAGATACGGCTGATTTCCTGCTCCCGGTTCATGGTCTTGTTTTCTCCACCCCCACTCATCAATTGCAAATAATCAATGAGGATCATTCCGATATTGTGCTTGTTCTTCAACCTGCGGCACTTGGCCCTCAGTTCGAATATATTGAGGGCGGCCGAATCATCAATAAAAATAGGAGCTGCAGCCAATCGTTGGATACCCTTCTGGTAAAGTTGTTTCATCTCATGCTCTTCCAGTTTACCCCTGGCGATCTTTTCCAGCCATATTTCAGACTCGGCGGAAAGGATACGCTGTACGATCTGCCCGGCACTCATTTCAAGGCTAAAGAAAGCTACGGCGGTCGGTTTGGAAGAGTTCAAAGCTGCCGTACGGGCAAGGTTCAGGGCAAATGCCGTTTTACCCACGGAAGGCCGCGCCGCCAGAATGATCAAATCGGTATTTTGCCACCCGTAAGTAACCTTGTCCAGGCTGGGAAATCCACTGGGAACACCTGTGAGGTCCTCCTTCCTGTTTCGCATATCCTCGATGCGCTGGATGGTTTTTACCAACACCGTATCTATGGAATCAAAGTTCTTCCGGAGGTGATTATTGGTGATCTCGAAGAGCTTGCTTTCCGCACTGTCAAGCAGGTCAAACACATCTGTAGAATCCTCATAGGCGTCTCCGATGATTTCCCCGCTTACCCGGATCAGTTCCCGCTGAATAAATTTCTGCAGGATGATCCGCGCGTGCGCTTCAATATTGGCTGAAGACACGACAGCATTGGTCAGCCGGGTGACATAATAAGGCCCTCCCACCATTTCCAATTCTTCCCGGAAGCGTAACTCCTCCACTACCGTCAGCAAGTCAATGGGCAGGCTTTTCTGAGCCAGCCCCTGCATTGCCCGGAATATCCTTTGGTGGGCGTCCACATAGAAGCATTCCGGTTTAAGAATCTCAATAACCACGTCAAAAGCCCCTTTTTCCAGCATAACAGCCCCCAAAACAGCCTCCTCCACTTCTTTAGCCTGGGGGGGTACTTTGCCATATACCATGGTGGTCAGATCGATAGCCGGCTTTCTACGAGCCTTCCGATCTTTATTGAGGTTAGTGAGATCCATTAGACGAAGTTTCAGGTTTTGAAGTGGATGATTCTTGAGTCATTTCCAGATAGCGCTTTCTTGCCCTGCTACCCGTCGGAAAACTGCGGCCAATGTTACCGCAATGTTACGTGATCGGGTGGGGGGCGGTGAAGGTAAAGGCAAAAAGTGCGATCGGGAAATTAAATCTGATCTAAGTTATTCCACAGGTAATCCCCAGGTAATACACACAAAAACCATACTTATTCACAGAAGACCTCCTGTTTATCCCCAAAATAAAGTTTTTTTCCGCGTTATTCCCAAAGATTTACACACGTTGTGTGCAAAAAAAAAGAGTCCCGTTCCTGTTCCGATTTTGGCGGATCGGGCCGGAAAAAATAAGGCTCCGATCCCCCCTTATCAAGGGGAGCGGAGCCACTTTATGCGGGTATGCTACGAACGTTAGTGATTAATTATTACCCGACGCCCTGCGCGCACTGTCTGCAGCACGTTGCTGCGCTCTCTTCAACTGAGCAGCTTTTAACTGGGCGGCCTTTTGTTGGGCAGCCTTCTGCTGGGCAGCCAATTGAGCGGCTTTCTGTTGAGCAGCCTGTTGGACGGCTAATTGAGCGGCTTTCTGCTGGGCCGTCTGTTGAGCGGCCTGCTGGGCGGCTAATTGAGCGGCCTTCTGTTGAGCGGCCTGCTGGGCGGCTAATTGAGCGGCCTTCTGCTGGGCGGTTTGCTCCTGCTGTTGGGCGTTTTCATTTTGCTGACTGTTTACCTGCTGCTGGACCCCTCCCGGAGGGTTGCTGGCGGGATAGCCCATTTCCTTGTTGCGTTGTGCAGGAGGCGGATTCCCCTGGTTGTTCGGAGTGCTCCCGACCTGGCCAGCCGGAGGCGTGACCGGGCGAACGGTGTTTAACGGAACAACCTTGGCCGGAGCAGGGGTACTCTGCCCGCTGGTGGCTGGGGGAGGTGTTTTTACCTGGGGCCGGTAAATGGTCAATTGTCCATTATTCACCTGGCTGCCACCGGGAGTAGCCCCTTCTTTAAACGTGACGGGCGTAATAGTGGTATGCGTCGCCGCTTCCACTTCGGTTCTTGCCGGACCGGTCACATATACATTCTTATTATTGGTAATATTGGTGTTGTTGATATTGTTATTGGTGACGTTGTTATTGGTAATATTGTTATTTGTGGTGTTATTGGTAACGTTATTGGTCGTATTATTCGTGGTATTGTGAACGTTATTAATGGTCGTATTATTAATGGTGGTATTGTTATTGGTAACACGGTTAACCGTATTATAATTATTAATCACCGTCGTCCTGTTAATAATGGTCACATTCTTATTCTCTTCCACATAATAATTATTCACATGAGGACTGGTCACGTATTGCTGGGGAACAAAGGACCAAACGTGCGCCGGAGGATTATATGACGAAATGGAAACACTCACCCCAACAGTGGGCGCAAGGGGAGCCCACCCATAATAATCGGGACTTTGCCTCCAGGCTACCCAGGCAGGAGCCCATTGGTAACCCGGGACCCAGCACCAACCGTAATTGTCGTCAAAGAACCACCGTCCATAATGGAAAGTCGCCCAACCCCAGGGATAATCTGATACCCATGTCCACCCTTCATTTGAATAAACCCAATGGCCTGCGGTGCTGTAAGGCTTGAAATCAGGACCTGCATTGGGTATCCACACATAGCCCGTCCCAGGATAATCCACCCATTGACCGTATGGGCTAAGGGCGTCATAAAATGTCTGGTAAGTAATGGCGGGAGGAGGGGCAGGAGCATCTTGCACTCTAGGCGGAGGCGCCTGATAAACGGGGGTCTCACTTTGCACCACCACGTGGGTGGGACCACAGGCTACGACCAACAATGCCAAGCCTGAACTCAGAATAATGAATACTCTCTTCATAAAAAGGATAATAGTAGTTGTAATGATGGACTCTCTCAATACGGCAAAGTAAAGCCATTACCGTTTAATTAACACTGCATACAGCCATTTTGGGGCCAAATTCCACCCGATCCAGTTTCCTTTCCATTCCCCGAATCTGTTATCTTTGCGGCTTTGGCTATTTTTATATTCTATTTATATTATGACGATCTCATACCATTGGCTAAACGACTATTTACCCACGGTCCTGGACCCGGAAAGGCTATCTAAAATACTCACCTCTATCGGATTAGAGGTGGAAACGCTGCACCATTATGAAGAAGTCACCGGGAGTTTGAAAGGGCTGGTGGCGGGAGAGGTACTCGAATGTGCCGGGCACCCCAATGCAGACAAACTAAAGCTGACGAAAGTAGACATAGGCACGGGGACCCCATTGCAGATCGTATGCGGAGCACCCAATGTGGCCGCCGGGCAAAAGGTCGTGGTAGCCACTATTGGAACGACCATCTATCCGCTAAAAGGGGAACCCCTGACAATGAAGGCGGCTAAGATCAGGGGCGAATTAAGCGAAGGCATGCTTTGTGCGGAAGATGAATTGGGGCTGGGAGAAAGCCATGCCGGTATCATTGTGCTGCATTCAGACACTCCTGTAGGGACGGCAGCAGCGGATATCTTTTCCCCCTATACGGATTGGATCTATGAGATCGGCCTGACCCCCAATCGTATGGACGCCATGAGCCATTTGGGCGTTGCCAGGGATGTTTGCGCGTATCTTACCCACCATGAAAGAAAAACGTATTTGGTAAAGTCCCCCTTCCAGTCGGCATTCACCATAGACAACCAAGACCTGCCCATCCGCGTAAAGGTGGACAATCCTGCCGCCTGCAGGCGTTATTCGGGAGTCAGTCTGACCAGCGTAAAAATGGGCTCTTCTCCCAAATGGATGCAGCAAAGGCTCAAAGCCATTGGCGTCAGGCCCATCAGTAATATTGTTGATATTACCAATTACCTGTTACATGAAACTGGACAGCCTTTGCATGCCTTTGATGCGAGCCGTATTACCGGAAATACGGTTATTGTAAAGAACCTTCCGGAAGGCACTCCTTTTGTGACCCTGGATGGTAAAGAACGGAAACTAAGCGCAGAGGACCTCATGATCTGCAATGCCACGGAAGCCATGGCCATCGGAGGCGTCTTTGGAGGCCAGCATAGCGGGATCAATGACCATACGACCTCCATTTTCTTAGAAAGCGCCTGGTTTGAGCCCATCGGCATCCGAAAGACTTCCCTTCGCCACGGCCTCAGGACGGACGCAGCGACCCGTTTTGAAAAAGGGGTGGATATCTCCGGAACCCTGTCTGTGTTAAAGCGTGCGGCTCAGTTGATCAGGGAGATCGCCGGCGGCCTGGTGTCTTCCGACATCACAGATGTTTATGAACACCCGGAAGAGCAAAGCGTCGTCTCCCTCAAATATCATTATTTGAAAAAATTGAGCGGCAAGAACTACCACCCCGACATGGTAAAAAACATATTGGTAAGCCTCGGCTTTGCTTTATGCAGGGAAACCATTGATGAAATAACGGTCGCGGTGCCTTATAGTAAAACGGACATCCATCTGCCTGCCGACCTGGTAGAAGAAATCATGCGGATAGACGGGCTCGATAATATTGACATTCCAACGGCCATCCGCGTAACACCTTCGGTGGAAGCGGATCATACTTCTTTCTCTCTGAAGGAGAAGACGGCGGCCTACCTGGTCGGATTGGGATTCAATGAGATCATGACCAATTCTATTTCCAACAGCGCGTATTTTGAGTCCTATGAAAAGGATACCACGGTACGTCTGCTGAATAGTCTCAGTATTGAGCTGGACATGCTCCGTCCGTCCATGCTGGAAACCGGGCTGGAGGTGCTGGCGTACAACCTGAACCGGAAAAATCTGCACTTGCGAATGTTCGAGTTCGGGAAAACCTACCGGCAATTCCCGGAACTAAATAAGGTCGGCCCGCTAATAGAAAAAAGCCCTACCCCTTACCAGGAATCAACCCACCTGTCTCTCTACATCACCGGGTCTACCCGTGAGAATACCTGGCACCAAAAAGGAGAGAAAACTGATTTTTATTATGCCAAGGGGCTAACGGAGGCCTTATTAAAGATGTGTGGCCTTAGCGCTTTCACCCAAAGCATGGAAGCTCCTTCGGAAGGACTGTCCGAATCGGTCGTTTACTCCTACAAAGAACAGCCCATTGCCAGAACGGGGCAGGTCTCCAAAGGAATAGCGGATCGGTTTGATATCAAACAGGAAGTCTTTTTCATGGACATCAACTGGGACCTGATCACACAACTGTTCGCGAAACAAGCTATCCTTTATAAAGAAGTCAACCGGTTCCCATCCGTGGAGCGCGATCTCGCCCTGATCGTTGGGGAATCCATTCCCTATTCCAGGATCGAGCAGGTGGCCTTTCATGGTAAAATCCGCAAACTAAGATCGGTATCCCTGTTTGATATTTTCCGCAGTGACAAGATCGGAGAAGGGAAAAAATCGGTGGCCCTTAGCTTCACCTTTCAGGATGACGAAAAGACGCTAACGGATAAAGAGGTTGACAGCATGATACAACAGCTCATGCGGGCCTTTGAAACAGAACTCGGGGCAGAGATCCGCAAGTAACGGTCTCCGATGCCCTACTAAAAATACAAACGCCCTTATGTCAGACACACAGGTAAATGTGGAGCGGGTCCAACAAAAATTGCAATTGCTCATCAGGCAATTGAATGCCCTGCGTAAGGAAAATGACAAGTTGCAAAAGGAGGCTGCTCAATGGAAGCAACAGGAAGTGGTCCATCGGGAAAACATCAGACAGCTTACCCGTCA
>Ga0302315_10000773_pt1 | contig 34810 bp, 31 predicted proteins | sample III_Palsa_N3_1_FD_200532 | JGI IMG/M metagenome (GOLD analysis project Ga0302315, IMG submission 200532) | Peat permafrost microbial communities from Stordalen Mire near Abisko, Sweden - III_Palsa_N3_1 | ecosystem: Environmental > Terrestrial > Soil > Palsa > Peat permafrost | place: Sweden...
CCTATTTTTAATAAAAAAGGGCTTTTTTTTATTAAACACGTAAAAATTTTAGCTTGTTTTTTGGAAATCATAAAACTTTGCCATAATTTAGATGTATTAATTAACTACTAACTAATTAACTTACTTTATGACAAAATCAATTTTACCTTTCCTGGTCCTGGTAGCCGTGAGCATATTGGGACTTCTTTATTCGAATTCGGGCGTCCCGACTTCAATCATAACCGAAGGAATTAATACAGGCGACGTGGCATGGATGCTTACTGCAACTGCGCTTGTACTTATTATGACTCCAGGCCTAGCGCTATTTTATGGCGGAATGGTGAATAGTAAAAATGTAATTTCTACTATGCTACAAAGTTTTGTATGTATGGGAGTTATAAGCATCCTTTGGATTTTTGTAGGTTTTAGTCTTGCTTTTGGAGACTCAATTGGCGGCTATATAGGAAACCCAATGACATTTTTAATGTTCAAAGGAGTTTTAGATGGTAAACCATGGTCGTTGGCCCCAACTATACCTTTAGTATTGTTTGCTTTTTTTCAACTTAAGTTTGCTGTAATTACCCCTGCGTTAATTACAGGTTCTTTCTCCGAAAGAATAAAGTTTACTTCTTATGTTCTTTTTGTATGTCTGTTTAGCTTATTCATATATGCCCCTATCGCACATTGGACTTGGCATCCATCAGGTTTCCTTTTTGCGCTTGGAGTTCTTGACTTTGCCGGAGGTACTGTAGTACATATTTCTGCAGGTTGCGCCGCGCTTGCAGCCGCTCTTTATTTAGGCAAAAAGAAGGGTGATGGCGTTCATCAACCTGCAAACATCCCTTTCGTTCTTTTAGGAACTGGTTTGCTTTGGTTCGGATGGTTCGGTTTTAACGCAGGTTCTGCCGTAGGAGCTGGCACCCTTGCAGCCTCTGCTTTTGCTACTACTAATACCGCAGCCGCAGCCGCTGGTTTAAGCTGGATGTTCTTCGATTCAATGAGAGGTAAAAAACCTACTGCAATGGGATTCTGTATTGGTGCGGTTGTTGGCCTTGTAGCTATCACTCCCGCCGCTGGTTTTGTAACTATACCAGTTAGCGTGTTTATAGGAACTGTTGCCGCAATAATCAGTAACTTAGTTGTAGGCTGGAGAGCAAAATCTGAACTTGACGACACTCTTGACGTATTCCCTTGCCATGGCGTAGGTGGAATAGTAGGTATGTTAATGACTGGTATATTTGCACATGTTGCAGTAAACGCTGCAAACACTACCGGAAACGGATTATTTTATGGTGAAACCAAACTTTTCATCACTCACCTTATCGGTTTAGGAATTGTTATTGCATTCTCTTTCTGCGGTTCTTATGTGCTGCTTATATTAACTAATGCAATTTCTCCGCTTAGAGTAACTGAAGAAGAAGAAAAAATAGGCTTAGACTTAAGCCAACATGAAGAAGTGGTTTTGAATGCCTAAATTGTGTGTTATAGGGCAAACAAGGTAAGGAGTCTCTTGAGACTCCTTATTTTTTTATATAGGCTTGCCTTTTGTTTTCCCTAATCTCTCTAAAATTCTGATATAACCTAAAGAACTTACTTATTCGCTTTTTGGTTGTGGATAATGGCTTTGGTTTTTTACCTTTGTAGTTCCTTATATTAAAACAGCGTCATGTTAAGTACAAGCAGCATATCCCTCCGTTACGGAAAAAGAACTCTATTTGAAGAGGTTACCATAAAATTTGCCGCAGGCAATTGCTATGGACTCATTGGAGCAAACGGAGCGGGGAAATCCACCTTTCTTAAAATTCTTTCCGGTGAAATAGACCCCACCTCTGGCAGGGTAGAAATTACCCCCGGCGAGCGGTTGGCTTTCTTAAAGCAAAATCATTTTGAGTTTGACGAATACCCGGTACTGGAAACGGTAATAATGGGACATAAAAAGCTGTACGACATTATGAAGGAGAAGGACGCTATTTATGCCAAGGCAGAATTTTCTGATGCAGATGGAGAACGGGCCTCTGAATTGGAGTCCCAGTTTGCTGATCTGAATGGCTGGAATGCAGAGTCTGAAGCGGCGGAGTTATTAAGCGGGCTGGGTGTGAAGGAAGATATACACTACTCGCTGATGAAAGACATTGAGGGTAAAGATAAAGTGCGGGTACTATTGGCAAACGCTTTATTTGGAAACCCGGATATATTGCTACTGGATGAACCGACCAATCACTTAGACGTGGAATCCATCATGTGGCTGGAAAACTTTTTGGCGGACTTTAAGAATACCGTAATAGTAGTATCGCACGACAGGCACTTCCTTGACCAAGTATGTACTCACGTAGCCGATATCGATTTTGGGAAGATACAACTCTTCTCTGGTAACTACAGCTTCTGGTACCAGTCCAGCCAGTTAGCTTTAAAACAAAAAACCGACCAGAACAAAAAGGTGGACGATAAACGTAAAGAACTACAGGAATTTATTGCCCGGTTTAGCGCCAATGCATCCAAGTCGAGGCAGGCCACTTCACGCGCAAGGCTATTGGAAAAGCTTACGCTGGAAGACATAAAACCTTCTTCCCGCAAATACCCCGGCATTATATTTAGGGCGGAGCGTGAGGCCGGAGACCAGTTACTAATGGTAGAGAACCTTACTAAAACGGTAGACGGCGTTGCGCTTTTTAAGAACGCCACATTTACTATTGAAAAGAACGATAAAGTAGCCTTTATAGGCAAAGACACCAACGCCATATCCATGTTGTTTGATGTGCTGATGGGTATAGAGAAAGCAGACTCTGGTACTTATAAATGGGGAGTTACTACCAGCCAGGCCTATTTCCCTAAAGATAATACCAGCTTCTTTGCAGATACTGATCTTAACCTGGTAGATTGGCTAAGACAATATTCTGTAGAAAAGGACGAGAGCTATATACGCGGCTTCTTGGGCCGAATGTTATTTTCCGGCGAGGAGTCGCTAAAAAAATCAACGGTATTATCAGGAGGTGAAAAGGTACGTTGTATGCTTTCCCGAATGATGATGATGAACGCCAACGTGCTCGTATTGGATGAACCCACTAACCACCTTGACCTGGAATCTATCACCGCCCTGAACAATGGGCTGAATGATTTTAAAGGAACGATATTGTTTACTTCGCACGACTTCCAGTTTGTGCAAACCATTGCCAACCGCATTATAGAGCTAACGCCAAACGGGGTTATAGACAAAGACATGACCTACGAAGAATACCTGCAAAACGAAAAAGTAAAGGCGCAGCGTGAAGAAATGTATGTGTTATAAATAGTAATCTCTGATTTTGCGAGTCCCGTCGGGTGTTACCACCTGACGGCGTTTAACTTATGCTATTCGAAGCGTCCACGCTACGAATATTAATTTTTCTCTTTTAAAATTATTTTAGATAAAAGAAAATATACTATTTTAAAAATCAGGTAGAAAATACCAATAAAGATACCGCCTATTAGAATTGTTAGTATTAGCAATAACTTTCCAGTAAGAATAGTTGTGTGCCATCCGGGGATTACAGAAATAAGAAAATCTGAGCTTGCGAGATCAATAAAAAGATAAAGGACTGCTAATGAAATTATTGAACTAATAATAATTAACAGCGTTCTTTCTTTTTTTAGTCGCATCCTCTAAAACTGGAAATATATAAACGAGCCCGAGCTTTTCTGGCTAAGTACAATTAGGATTAACAGCTTTGCCCAAACCAATCCAAACAACCACCAGGGAAGTTTGCTTGTTACATCCTTTAGTGTTTTTTCGCGCATATACCAGTGCCAGCCAATCAACCCTATAGTAACCAGCCAAACTTTGTAAATGTCAATTGTACTTAACATTTTTGGGCCTTCTTGTATTACGCCAACCAGGCAAAGGATAAGCAGCATAGCGCCTTTAAACGTTGTCGCGCGGAAGAATACCCAGGTAAAACTTACAAGTAAAAACGTTAGTAACGCTAAAATAAAATTCTTAAACGTTTTAGGCGTTGGAAGGTTATCATTTCCCAATCCCGGTTTGCGGAACAACCGCTCCACGCAAAGGTACAGCCCATGCAAAAAGCCCCATAGTACAAAGTTCCACGATGCCCCATGCCAAAGGCCGCCAAGCAGCATAGTTATCATCAAGTTCAGGTATGTGCGCGCCTTGCCATGTTTGTTGCCTCCTAGCGGAATGTAAAGGTAATCACGCAACCAGGTAGAAAGGGTTATGTGCCACCTCCTCCAGAAGTCGGAGAGGCCAATAGAAGCGTATGGGTATAGGAAGTTGTCTGGCAGGGTAATACCAAGGCACAATGAAACCCCAATGGCACAGATGGAATAACCTGCAAAGTCCGAAAATATTTGAGCGCTAAAAGCAAATACTGCCGTCCAGGCATCCAACGGGTTTACCGGGAACGGCAGTCCAAAGATAAAGTCGGATGTTTCAGCCACCCAGCCGTCGGCTACTACTACCTTCATAAACAACCCCAGGGTTAGAAGAAAAAGCCCCCAGGTAAATTGTTCCCTGGTGGCCTGCTGTGGCGTTTTAAACTGAGGTAGTAGATTTTCCGGCCGCACAATTGGCCCAGCCACTAAGTGAGGGAAATAGGTTACAAACAAAGCGAAATCCAGGAATGATTTTTCCGGGAGAAATTTTTTACGGTACACGTCAATGGTATAAGAAAGTGTAACGAAGGTGTAGAACGATATTCCTACGGGTAAAATGATATCTGCCTTTGGAGCATGGAAATCAATGCCTGCGGCGGAAGCAAGCATGGTAAAGTTTTCCAGTAAAAAGTTGCCGTATTTAAAGTAACTCAACATTCCCAGGTTTAGCACAAGACTTACCGCCAGGTAAAACTTTCTGCGCAAATGGTTTTCCTGCTCAGAGATCAGTTTGGCCATGTAAAAATCTACTACTGTAGACAACCATAGCAATAGTATAAACGGGGGGTTCCACAAGGCGTAAAACAAATAACTTGCCCATAATAAATTTATCTTTTTAATTTTCCAGGGAAGCGGCGCATAGTGCAGGGCCAGCAACAGGGCAAAAAATATAACAAAGGTGTACGAGTTAAATACCATAATTACTAAAAACTAATAGTAGAAGTCCTTTAAAAAATTATTTCCTTATTTTCCATCCTGTTTTTTGTTCAAGTATCGGGATAAGATTTTGTGTAAATACTGTAGCGTCCTTGGGCCGCAAGTGCGACCAGTCCAGGCAGGTAAATTGAGCTAGTTCAGTGTAATCTGAATAGTAAATGCCTTGTGTTTCCGTCTTTTTTAACAACTCATCCCAGAATAACTCGCGAGGAAAAAGTTTGTTCTCAAATTCGTGGTAGGGCCCGCTGGAAGGCTCTCTTACAAATACTACCTGCCCGCCCCTATTTCTTATTTTGTCAACACATTCTTTTACAGATTCTATAATTTTAGTTTTTGCATCGCCTTCTGGCGCGGTTAGCCTTGGGTTCTTCAGTACCAGTTTTGTCCAAACACCTTTTACTTCTGCCTGCATAGCGGTGTCTTTTACAAAATCAGGGGTCATATAAGTTTGCCCGTCCAGCCTGTTGTAAGTAAACTTTAAAGGGAAGTTGGGGGGAACAAATACACCCTCGCGGCTTTTTATAGGCAGTCTTTTAAGCAGAGCATTAAGCGCAAATGTGTTTTCCTGCAAAAAGACAAAAGTCGATTCCAGAACCTTATTGACCTGGAAACTGATTTGGCTGGAAATTGACCAATGAGGATAAAAAGCCAGCCGTTTATTTGCCTGAGTCTCGAAGAAGCTTGGCGAGGGTTGAAAGAATAACGCCTCGGTGACCCCTACTATCAGGGTTCCTTTAAAGGCAGTGTCGTTAGCTATATCTATAAGAATAGGCCTTGGCGTAGTGCCCTCAAGAGATAGTTGTATAGGCTTTTCTCCTGTAATGTTTTGCCAGGTATCCAAATCCAGGTCAAACTTTATTCGGGAAGAACCTATTATCACAGGCCGGGCGGGGCTACTATCGTAAATCTTTTTCCGGTTGTTTGCCCACAAGCTTTCGTCGTCGTTGTAAGAGATTGCGAAGCCCTGGCATCTCCAGAACAATTCCCAGGCCAGTGTAAAAACAGTAACCAGCCCCAAGGCTAAAAGTCCCGCTTTAATATAAGGTGATGTTTGCATAGTAGAGTAGTCGTTTTGAAAAGCTTAACTAAAAACTCCTAAAATTTTGGGGAAAAAGAATTTATTGAATATAAATTCTTTTGTCAAATATCAAATGGAGGATTTAAAAATAAGAATTACTTTTTCTACGAAACGTTTTTTTAATCCGTTTAAACAGGGTTTGTAAAAATTGTTAAAATGCAATTAGTAGCAAATAATAACTATGCGATTGAGGTTGTCCAACTTTATCTGTTTTTTCTACTATAATTAGTTACATAGCCTGGGATTTCGGTTGGCTTATCCATTTTAGGGTCAGGGATTGGGGCTTCTGCCACAGTTCTTAGTGGTAGTATTCCCGCCCAAACGTCCAATGTATAATCTTCTTCGTCATCGCCTGGGCCTCCTTCGCGTATTTTTGCGGAAGCTTCTTCTATAGGAACAGATAGAACTATAGTTTGCTTTAGCTCGCTGGCGTTGGGCCAGCGCACTTCCGCCCAGCGTCCGTGGATGACATGCTCTGTAAGCGCTTCCAGGGCTTCTGTTTTCTCTTGCTCGCTTTCAACTACTTTAGCCGTGCCAAATAATACCACCGACCTGTAATTTACAGAATGATGAAAAGCCGACCTTGCCAGTACAAGCCCGTCTATTAAGGTTACAGAAAAGCATAAATCGATCTCTGTTTTTAGCGCCCTAAGCATAAAGCTCCCTACAGAGCCGTGGATATAAACTTTGTCATTTTTTACCGCATACAAATGTGGTAGTATAAAAGGCTGGTTTTCGTGAACATAAGAAATATGGCAAACTAAACCCTCTTTTAGAATACTAATAATAGTAGCCTTTTCATAGCTGGATCTTTTGGCAAGGCGTCTTACGGTGGTTCTATCGGTTTTCTTTAGTTCGTCCATCTTTTATAATTTGGCTTTTAGGCTTTTGCAATCTAAGGTACCAATTTTTTGCTAAAGACGGTGGTCAATGTTTCACCATTGGTAAAGCAGTATAAATGTTTTGTCTTTCTTGTTGGCGTCTAACCAACAAGAAAGAGAGCCGCAACCTAACTCGCTTTGGCCCCTTTATAATCGGTTAGCAGGTAGGTAATAAAAACCGCCGCAGCAAATGCAAGATAAAAATTTCTGGCCAAATCGCCTTCCATGCCACCTAATAAAAAGGCTAGGCCGACCAGGGCAATGGATACTATTAACTCTATCCAGCCATGTATTTTTAAAGGAATTACTTTTATAATTCCCAGTTCAAAATCAGTCAAGATAGTTAAAGTAAAATGAACTACTGCTATTATATAAGTGACCAGCGCTGTAACGCTAGGCAAATTGAACAGCTTTGGAGAAATAAACAAAAAAAGCACAACGGCATAGTCTATTATGCCATGAATTTTAGAATTTAGTTTCATAACGTCTGAATGATTTGGTGAATTAATAAAAACTGACGCTTCAAATATCAGTCAAACCAATCATTCAGTCCGTTAACTTAAGTTAAGTTCACAAGCTATTAACCGCAATTCTTTTTCTTATCCTGCTTAACGAGGGTACGGTTATCCCTATAAAAGAGGCTATTTTAGCCAGCGAAACCCGCTCCATAATGTTCGGATGAACCTCCAGCAATTTTAAATACCGTTCCTGCGGATTTTGGGTAAGCAATACCTCGTTCCTTTTATATAGGCGCACAATTGCTACTTCATTTATATGGTTGTACCACTTCACCCAGTCAACGCTGGTAAGCGCCAAATCCGACAATGTTTTCTTTTCGATGCTTAATAGTAAGCCGTCTTCCAGAGCCTGTATATTGTAAATAGTAGGCTCGGCGCTCAGGTAACTGTTATGGTCAAAAGCGAAATCGTTTTCGAAATAAAATAAAAAATTAACCTCTTCCCCTTTGCTTAAGGTATATTGCCTAAGGGCTCCTTTAATCACTATAGTAATAGCTTTGCATACTTCACCTTCGGAAATGATAAGTTCATCTTTTCTTATCTCAGTAAGTTTTACCTTTCCTTCTTCTAATAGTTCGCAAAAGGTTGTATAGGGAACCGGGAAAAAATGAGCTAAGTCTTTATACTCGTCCAAAGCCTTTTTCATAGATATGGTTAAAGTTTTAACTAATGTAATATACAATGATTGCAATATTAAATCAAGCTAACCCGAAACCCCATCTGCAAAGTCTGTAAAATGCTTTTTAATTTTTGAGGAATAATTAACTTAGGGTAAATTACGAATAGCAATTAGAACCATGAAGGAGAAAGAAATACCCCTGCTGACTCCCGAAAAATTCAGGGAAAAGTATTACACCAATGAACCTGCCGCTAAACCATTTGGATTTAAGGGGTTTTATATGACCACTGCCCTGCTGGGGAGGCCAATAAAAGCGCACCGTAAAACAGTTTATGACTTCCTGTTTTTAACAAAAGGGTCCTGCGACAAGTATAAGGGTATAGACAGTTATGAAGTGCGTAAGAATGAAATTTTCTTTGTCCCCGCCTACCAGATATCAGGCAGCAGTTATATTACCGATGATGCAAAAGGCTATTATTGTGCTTTCAGTCTCGACTTTTTTTCGCAGTTGTTTATAGAAAAAATTCAAATTCCTTCAATTTAACGGATACCCGCATATAAAGATTGGTAAAGATGGCCTGGCCCCCATACTAGCGCTAATGCAGCGGATTGAAAAAGAATACCTGGAGCAAGAAGCAGACTGGAAAGACCGGTTAGGAATGTATTTACTAACACTATTTTTTGAACTGAATAAATTTGACGACTCTGAAGATTCTATAAATAGTAACGCGGCCTTGCGGATAACTACTCAATTTAAAAGAGCGCTTTACCAACATTTTAAAGAAAAGCAAAAAGTGACGGACTATGCCGAGCTGCTTGCCGTATCGCCCAATCATTTAAACAAAAGCATAAAAACTACCACCGGAAAGTCCGCCCACGAATTAATACAGGACATGATAGTAATAGAATCCAAAGCGCTATTACAACAAACCGAACTGCCTGTTTCGGATATCGCCTATCAGTTCGCCAAAACCCCTACCGAGTTTAGCCGTTTTTTTAAAGCCAAAACAGGCATATCCCCAACCGACTACCGCATTGTTGATTGATTTTGCACAGTAGTTGCCTGCTTTAGGTTAACCCTGCCCTGTGCTGCTACAGTAATTTTACATCTGTTAACCAAAACAGTTTACAGATATGAAAAATTACATCCTTATTCTAATCCTATTTGCTGTATGCATTCTTAAAAGTTATGCCCAGGAGCCGCCAGCCGTTCAAAATACAAAGCCCATAAACCCTCCCATATCGGTGGAGCTTTTTGGGGGTAACAAATACGGCACGTTTCAGAATTTTATTTCTAAAAAGTTTTCTCCAACCAGCCGTTTCGGACTTTACCACATTGCCACCTATAATGTGGATTACAAGTCTTCATTATATAATACTATGGTTATACAATCAATCGCTAACGTAGAAATATTCAAGGGACTAACAGGGGGAGTTGGCGGTTATATGAGTACCGTGGGCTTCCACCCCATTGCGGCCCTGCAATACACGTATTCCGGCAAAACGCTTTTCGCTACCATATTACCGACCGTTAACGTGGCCTCTTCAAACTATCAGTCCTTGCTGATGATTGTTCAGTACAGGCCGATAATCACAGACAAAGTGAAGCTGTATTCCAGGTTACAGGTTTACAATTCCTTCGAGAATTACGATACCCGCACCTATACTTATGAGCAGGTGCGCCTGGGCGCTGAGTTAAATAAAGTGCAGTTTGGCCTAGGGGTTACCTTTGAGCAGTACCCGGGGCAGTTCAATTTGCAAAATGCCAACGTGGGTTTCTTTATCCGTAAGGAGATATTTAACTAATAGTAGTTATATAAATTCCTAAAGCAATAAATAGTATTGTCTCTCTTTGGGTATAGCCGAATGGAACCAATAGGGTTAGAGGGATGATGGCGGCGCGCATTTATAATGCGCGCCGCCATCATGATATTCTAAAGTTCAATTAACACTTTAGCCTTTTATGCGTTTTTTAACCCACTTATGCCAAAACCAGCGATTAAGAGCTATCCCCAGTTCCCCTCTCCCATAAACATAAGTGGCAAAGGGCTATTATTTAACAGCCCTTATGGTTTTTACCTCAGCCGCTGTTATGGCTGCGGCCTTATTGCCGAAGTTAGACCGGATATAGGTAAGCACATCGGCTAGTTGCTGGTCGGTTAAAAAATCGTGCTGGGGCATAGGGTTATGGAACACCTCCCCATTAATTTCTAAAGGAGTTTTCATCCCATTTAATAAAACCTTGATTAGCCTTGTTTTATCACCCAACACCCATTCTGTTTTGCTAAGGGGCGGGTTCATACCAGGAACGCCCATGCCGTCTTCCTGGTGGCAGCTAAGGCAATATTCGTCGTATATCTTTTTGCCTGGATGGATAACTACAGGTTTAGCGGCAGCTTTTTTTACCTGCCCATAACCAGCAGAATATATGACAATTAACATACCAATTGCGAATAACTTTTTCATTAGTTAGCCCCTTTATATACAATTCTCCAAATGGTTCCAACTACAGAGTCGGTTATGTACAATGAGCCGTCAGGCCCTTCTGCAAGGCCCATAGGGCGATGTTTGGCATCGTTGGGGCTTTTTACTTCAGGGCCGCCGGCAAAGCCCTCAGCAAATACCTCCCAGTCGCCAGAAGGCTTGCCGTCTTTAAATGGGACAAAGGCTACAAAATAGCCAGCTTGCATCATCGGGGCCCTGTTCCAAGAGCCATGAAAGGCTATAAATGCCCCGTTTTTATATTTTTCAGGGAACTGGCTGCCGTGGTAAAACAGCAAATCGTTAGGGGCCCAGTGGCCAGGGAAAGCCATGATAGGCAGGTTTTTACCTTGGCACTTATCGGTCTTTTTACTATCGCCGCCATATTCCGGCGACTCTATCTTTTTCTTCTGAAACTGGTCATAATAGCAATAAGGCCATCCACAGTCAGAGCCTTTCTTAAGCATAAAGAACTCTTCGGCAGGCAGTTCTGCATTTTGTTCGTGGGTATAAAGCTTGGGGAAGAGCATATCTAACTGGTCTCTACCATGCTGCACCACATACAGGTTTTTGCTGTAGCTGTCCCACTCCAGGGCCACGCAATTGCGCAAGCCTGTAGCAAAGCGTTCACCGTCAGCTTGTTTCTGTCCTTGCTTGTTAGCGTCGAACTGCCATATACCGCCATAGTGTTCCAGCAACGGGCAGGGATTCATTCCCGGCGAGCCTTTGGTACGGTCATTCTCCTGGCAGGCGTTGGAAGGCGCGCCAATGTTCATGTACAGCTTGCCTTCATTGTCCAGGGTAATAGATTTTGCCGGGTGATTGCTACTGTAGGGCACAGAGGCCACAATGGTTTCTATCTTGCTGGTATCCACCCCTTTTGGAGTAAGAGGGTAGCGGTATACAGAGGAGTCTGAAGAGGCATAGAGGTAGCCGTTACCTATGGCCATGCCTGTGCCTATATAATTGCCAAAGCCCTGAATATCATCTGCTTTGCCATCCTCGTCAGTGTCGCGGAGGACGTATATGCCTTTGCCGTCTTTAAGGTAATTTAGCTTTACGAAGATGTTCCCGTTCCCGTCTACTGCTATGTGGCGAAGCCTGCCAACGCTTGGTACAACCTGTATTGCGCCAAAACCCTTAGGTGTCTTTATGCCCCCGTTATCGGCATCCGGCTTAATAGTTTTTTGGGCCTTTGCAGGTAAAAAATTGAGAATTAGAAAGATAATTACTATCCATTTATAAGGATGTAGAAAAGTACTTTTCATGGCCTATAACTTTAAAGCGCTAAGATAATTGAAAGCCAAACTAAATGGTTTAAAATTATTTTATTTGGTAAACAATGTGCCAACTGGCATTGACTAGGGTATTTTTATCAACCCTGCGCCTACCCGGTTAAATTTATCAATTGTTGAGCTAAGAACGCTGAGTTTGTGCTACCTAAAAAACTGCAATTTTATCAATAATCTTACCTGGCACATGTTGGCACATTGCTATTTCATTGATAATTTCATTGCTTTTCATTGATAATATGATTGCTTTTTAATACTGGCATGTAAGATTTTGGTTATTTTTGCATATTTTTGTCCACTGGCCAGGGAGTAGTTAATGTCCTGAAGATTTTTAGATGGGACATATAATACGAATGCCTATTGGCACAGATGAATAAATTAGCGTTAGCTTTACAGCATGGATATAAATTATCAGTCTTTTTTCCACTTGCTTTTTATCAGCATCATTGCCTTGTTCCCGGTGGTGAACCCGGTAGGGACGGCATTTATTATTGCTCCTTATTTTGACAACCTAAGCAAAGCCGAAAAGAGAAAAGCCGTAGGAAAAATCACCTTCTATGCTTTTATTGTTTGTACTGTGGCCCTGTTTGCGGGGCATTGGATACTGCAACTGTTCGGCCTTTCCATTCCAGTAATACAATTGGCGGGAGGCATTATGATTTGTAAGATAGGCTGGGAGTTCCTGGCATCGGATAATAAGTCCGATGAGTCGAGCGGGCATGTTAATGCGGAAGACAACATAAACAGTTATGCCCATTTGCAGAGCAAACTATTTTACCCCATTACCTTCCCCATTACCGCCGGAACGGGCGCTATCTCTGTACTATTTACGCTAAGTGCGCATAGTAACGGCGGCCCTAAAGCTACTATTGCCGATTTCTTTATCAACACAGGGGCCATACTTCTGGCAGTGGTTTTTATTTGTATATTGGTTTATGTATTTTACCTGAATACCAAAGCTATTATTAGCTACATTGGCGCCAATGGCGCTACTATCATTAACCGCATTACCGCCTTTCTTATTTTTTGCGTGGGCCTGCAAATAGCGGTGTCGGGTATTACTAGTTTAGTAAAGGGGATATAGATATAATTATTAGATGATGCGGGCCTTTTGCTTTCATACAGGCGTCCCGTCTTCAAGTTTTATTGGCGGGAAAATGATTTTAATCAGGCTTCCCTCCGCGGCCGGGAGGGAAGAGTCCAGACAACGGCTCTGCTGTAAATTTTACTTTAGTAATCATCCCCCTGCCACCCCTCTCACATGCGCAAACGCACAAGGGAGACAAAAAGAGCCTGGCGCAAGGATTTCCTTGTGCCTTACTATTTATAGACAGATGGCGCGAGGCTCCAGCCTTGTGTCTATTATTTCCCTGCCTCTGGCAGGGGTTAGCCGGAGGCTAACAAATAGTAAACACGAGCGAAGACATGCGCACTATCGGGGTTTAGTGTCTGTCCATATCTTTAATAATTTCTTCGAATTCAAATAAATTATTTTTTAATGGGTCACGTGAGATCGGAATTTTTGAATGTAATCGAGGGATTAATCCATCAAAGTCAGTTAAGATTTGTTCGCCACCAAAATTTCGGACGTACTCTATTAGGCATTTAGTAACTTCTTGAAAGGAATCTTTTTCAAAGGGATCAAATTGCCAAAATGTCAACCCATAATCATGACTTGATTTAAACATTGTCCAAGCTGTTGTGATAGGGTGGGTATCATTTTCAACCATTTTTATAGATAATTTGGTAGGAAAGTAGGCATAGCAAGATGGAAGATGCGGAATTTGGGTTAGCTCTCTTTGTGTCTTTTCAGATATCTCATATCCAATGGCAGAATGAATAAAATTTTTAACAGGGATCTTTTTATTCAAGTAAAAAATGGCTTTGGCATTTTCAATCCAAGCAGCTCCTCTTTTTGATTTTTTTAAATATTCTTCGTAAACACTTTTTGAAACAACAACAGGAATTCCATAATCAACACTCCACATTTCCGGGCTAACTAAACTCATTAAAACACTTTGATTCTCAACATCGGCTGGATTTAATCTTACACTTCCATATCCTGCCTGCAATTTTCTTTCTTTTGCGCTTGGGTGAAATACAGGATAATATTTGTCTTGAATTTTTAGAATCTTAGTGTCATCCTTTTGCCAATGGGCTAACATGTCTCCTTCTTTTGTCCATAGAGCACCAGGAGTTTTGGGTGTCCAATCAGTAAGAAAAAAATTTGAGAAGGAAAGAATATCGCCGTTTTGTAAGGTTCTATCAGATAAAACACCCTTAAAAGTATCAGGCAGTATACTCTGCCAGAAATCTTGCTCACTTTTGATAATTATTTCTCCGTTGGAAGTCGCTTTGAATTTAATCTTTAAAAAATCATAAAGATTATAGTATGTAGTTATGTCGTTTAACAATCTTGTACCCAAAAAACTATTAAATGCTTCTCGCCACATAATATGTTGAAATTAATACGGAAACTAATAAGATTATTACCTGATCCTTTTTAGGAATGTAACTATATATCAATCTACAAAAAAATTTCTTATAAAAATAAAAAAGTCAGAATAAATCCTGACCCATCAATATTACTAGTAACTACTACCCACTACATAAAATAAATCTCTTCGATTACTTTTTCGCCGAGGTCGCGGTGTAGTAAGTCCAGTATTTTTGTTTTGGACATATTAAGCTCGTGCTTTAGCGGGGCGGAGTTTAGCTTTACATACATTTTGGCGTTGCGTATGTTTAGCGAGGTGGTGCGTTTGGCAATGGGCGCGCCCATAATGCGCTCCCAGGAGGCGATGATGTGGGTTTCGTTAAACTTCCCCTTCAGCTTAAAAACGTTTAGCAGGTCTTCTATGCCTTCCTGTAGGCTTACTATATCCGCTTTGCGGCCGTTTGGGGTAGTTTTTTTAATCATCTTTTTTCTGCGTGGTGGCTTTTCCTTTTTCTACATTAAAGATAGAAATTTTTAACGGCAGTTCGGCAAAAAATTTTCCACTACTTTCCACCCGCGCATCGGTGATAAATATTTGTCCGAAATTGTTTGCAGCTATCATAGTTAATAGTTTTTTTATACGTCGCTCGTCCAGCTTGTCAAAAATATCGTCGAGTAGTAGCAGGGGTTTAAAACCTTTTTTTTGTTTTATAATGTCGAACTCCGCCAGCTTTAGCGAAATCACAAACGACTTTTGCTGCCCCTGCGAGCCGTAGCTTTTTACGGGGAACTCGCCAATCTTAAAAACAAAATCGTCGCGGTGTATGCCTTTGGTGGTACGCTCCAAAATAATATCCCGCTCCAGCGCTTTTTTAAAGTCCGCTTCGAAGCCCTCGTTATTTAGGTGCGAGGCGTACTCCAGCGATACTTCTTCTTCCCCTTCGGTAAGCTCCTTATAATGGTTCAGGAACAAAGGGGTGAACTCCTTCATAAAGTCCCGGCGGCTGGCGTATATCTTTTTGCCCGTTCCCAATAGTTCCGTGTCGTAGGCGTCCAGCATGTCCCGGTCTATCGCTCCCTGCTCGTGGAACTGTTTCAGCAAGCTGTTCCGCTGCTTCAACACCTTATTATAGTGCATCAAATCCGACAGATATAAGGAGTTGATCTGCGAAAGGCACGAATCGAAGAACTTGCGGCGTTCCTCGCTGCCCTCCCGTATCAGGTCGTTGTCGTAAGGGGTAATAAGCGCCACGGGAAACTGCCCTATGTGTTCGGATATTTTATCGTAGGGGTTTTTATCTATTTTAACTACTTTTTTGCCTCCCTGCTTAAAACTGCACTGCACATTGTGTGTATGTCCGTTTTTTACAAAGTCTCCGCCCATTATAAAAAAGTCTGTTCCCTGCAATATATTTTGGCTGTCGGCTGAGTTAAACGCGCTTTTGGAAATGCAGAGGTAATAAATGGCGTCCAATAAGTTGGTTTTGCCGCTGCCGTTTAACCCGGTTATAAAATTCACCTCTTTTGAGAAACCGAGGGATAATTCCTCGTAATTCTTAAAATTGAGCAGGTTAATTTTTTGCAGGTACATTAAAAATGTTATGGGAATTATGACGTTTTTCCGTATTTTAGCGCCCTATTGGATTAAATAAAGATATGGCAAGCGTTAAAGAAAAGTCTAAAACAAATGTAGCTGCCGAGAGCAAATTTTCAAAAGAAACTTATTTGTTCTGGTACGAGAAGATGCAGCTAATAAGAAAGTTCGAGGAGAAAGCAGGCCAGCTGTACGGCATGCAAAAAATAAAGGGCTTTTGCCACTTATATATTGGACAGGAAGCTTGCGCGTTGGGAGCTATAAGCGCCCTTACTAAAGACGACAAATGGATAACCGCCTACAGAGACCACGGTATTCCGTTAGGTTTGGGTACTGATCCCGGAGCGGTAATGGCGGAGCTTTACGGCAAGGCTACAGGCTCATCCAAAGGAAAAGGCGGCTCTATGCACATATTTGATAAGGCGCATAATTTTGTTGGCGGGCACGGTATAGTAGGCGGACAAATTCCACTGGGCGCAGGGCTTGCCTTTGCAGAGAAATATAATAAGACTACCAACCTGGCCATGTGCTACATGGGCGACGGCGCGGTGCGCCAGGGGGCCTTCCACGAAACGCTAAACATGGCCATGCTCTGGAAGCTGCCTGTTATTTTTGTAATTGAGAACAATGGTTACGCTATGGGAACTTCTGTAAAAAGAACCTCTAACGTAACGGAACTATATAAACTGGCAGAATCGTACGACATGCCAGCCGCTCCGGTAAATGCTATGAGCGTGGAAGACGTGCATAATGCAGTGGCAGAAGCCGCTGAGAGGGCAAGAAGCGGAAACGGGCCAACGTTATTGGAGTTTAGAACCTACCGTTACAAAGGGCACTCCATGTCTGACCCAGCCAAGTACAGAAGCAAAGAGGAGTTGGAAGAATACAAGGCGCAAGACCCTATTGAGCAGGTAAAAGATACCATTCTGAAAAATAACTACGCTACTGAAAAAGATTTGGAAGCAATAGACGAAAAGATAAAAGGAATAGTGGACGCAGCGGTTAAGTTTGCCGAAGAGTCTCCTTATCCTGCTCCTGAAGAAGCCTTTAAAGATGTTTATGTACAAACAGATTATCCCTTTATCATAGAATAGTTGTACATTTGAAACCTGAAATTATAAATTCTGCATACAGTACAAATTAAATGGCAAAATCAAGTCAAAAAGTGGAGGTGTTAGAGGATCGTAACGTGATCGTTGATAAATTCCAACAAACAGAGATATTTTTTATAAAAAACAGAAAGATTGTTTTATACGCTCTTGGAGCGTTGGCAGTCCTTATAGCTGGTTTTGTTTTTTATAAAATAAACCAGGGCAACAGAAACCAAGAAGCTGAAGTAGAACTTATAAACCCTGTGTTTAGCTGGGAGCAGGACTCGCTTAAAAAAGCCCTTAAAGGCGACGGCGGTTTGGGCCTTTTGGACATTGCCGAAGAATACGGCGGAACTAAGGCCGGACATCTTGCCGACTATTACGTAGGGGTGGCCTATATGAAAGAAGGTAAATTTGACGATGCGATTGAGAGCCTAAAAAGTTTTAGTTCTAACGACCTTTTACTGCAAGGTAAAGTGTATTGCCTGCTGGGCGACGCTTACCTGGAGCAAAAAGATTTGGAAAGCGCTATAGAGTATTATAACAAGGCGGCAGATTATAAGCCTAACGAATATTTTACTCCAGGCTACCTTATTAAATTAGCTCTGGCTTATGAGCTTAACAACGATTTTGAGTCCGCTATAAAAGCCTACAACAAGATTACTGAGGAGTACCCTAAAGCAACTGAAAGCTATGACGCCAAAAAGCGCCGCGCTTTAGACGAGAGCCTTGTAAAATAACCTAAACAGATAAAATTACCAAAAGGGATAGAGCGCAGAGCTTTATCCCTTTTTTTGAATACATAATTTATTTATGGCGTCATCTAAAAAAAATTTAAGCAGTTATTCACAATCGGGGATGGAAGACATTTCTGGCAAACACTTTGCTATAGTTGTCGCCGAGTGGAATACGGAAATAACAGAAGCATTGTATACCGGGGCTTTTGAAACCCTGCTTAAATACGGCGCAGAGAAGAAAAAAATAAAGCGAATGAACGTGCCCGGGACTTACGAACTAAGCCTGGGGGCCCAATGGGCGCTGGAAGATAAAAAGATAGACGCTGTAATTTGCCTGGGCTGCGTAATACAAGGCGAAACCAGACATTTTGATTTTATATGCCAGGCAGTGGCGCAAGGCATTACCAACGTGGCGTTAAAATTTAGCAAGCCGGTTATATTTGGCGTACTTACTACCGACAACCAGCAGCAGGCGCTTGATAGGGCAGGAGGTAAGCATGGCAATAAAGGCGACGAGGCAGCCGCAACAGCAATAAAAATGTTATCACTTAAAACTATAAATAGTAACACTAAGAGTAAAAAATGAAGGTATTAAAATTCGGAGGAACCTCTGTTGGCAAGCCTGAGAGAATGCATTCGGTAGCAAAGCTTATTTCAGGAAACGATAAAAAACTAGTAGTTCTTTCAGCAGTATCCGGGACTACTAATGCATTAGTAGATATTTCTTGCAAAATACTAAAGAAGCAAAAAGAAGAAGCTTTAAAAGCGATAGACAACCTGTTTAACCCTTATAAGGAGTTTGTAAAACATCTTTATAAAACAAAAGAGGGTTTACAGAAGGGAGAAGAGATTATAAATAAGCATTACGCGTTTGTAAAGTCTCATGTTGACAAAGAGTTTACCGCAAAAGAAGAGAAAGTATTATTAGCAGAGGGTGAGCTTATATCTACCCAACTATTTCAGGAATACTTGGTAGAATCCGGTTACAACTCGGTATTGCTTCCAGCGTTGGAGTTTATGAAGATTGACGAGGACAATGAACCTGTGCTTTCTTTTACCGAAGAAAAACTTGGGGAGCTACTTAAGAAAAATAACCAGGCGCAGTACTATATTACTCAAGGCTTCATTTGTAAAAACCCAAATGGGGAGATTGATAACCTGAAACGGGGCGGTAGCGATTACACAGCGTCTCTGATTGGGGCTGCTATTCGTGCAGAAGAAATACAGATATGGACGGATATTGACGGTATGCACAACAACGACCCCCGTATTGTAAAGAAAACACATCCAATCCCCGAACTTAGTTTTGACGAGGCGGCAGAGCTGGCCTATTTCGGCGCAAAGATTCTGCATCCCTTTACTATTTTCCCTGCAAAAAAATATAACATTCCGGTGCGTCTGCTTAATACCATGCAGCCGGAGGCAAGAGGCACCATGATTGCCAATAATACTACAGCGGGGTCAATAAAGGCGATAGCGGCAAAAGACAATATTACAGCTATAAAAATTAAATCAAGCCGCATGCTGCTTGCTTATGGATTCCTTAGAAAGGTATTTGAAATATTTGAGCGCTACAAAACGCCAATAGATATGATTACTACTTCGGAGGTGGCTGTTTCTGTAACTATAGACGACGCTAAAAACCTTGATAAGATAATACAGGAACTGAAAGGCTTTTGCGTGGTAGAGGTAGATGAGCAACAAAGTATTGTTTGCATAGTGGGGGAACTGGTTGCAGATAGCAAGGGAGTAGTAAAAAAAGTGTTCGATTCCCTGCAAAATATTCCCATCAGGATGATTTCTTATGGAGGCAGTAACCACAACGTTTCGTTGCTGGTAAAAACAGAACATAAGAACGAGGCTTTAAATGCATTGAACGACGGCCTTTTTTAGGCCTTCGTTTAACTAAAAAGTTCGTTAATGACATCCCAGACAAGTTCGGGCTCATAGCCTTTGCGGATGACATAAAGGCTTAATTTGTACTTTCTCTTGTAAAGATTTACTTCTTTCTCCTCTTCGTCCTTTTTATCCAGCAGGGCTTTAAGGGTTCTAGTATAGTCATTGGCGTCAATCTCCTCCAGGCCTTTCTTTATACAGTAAGGGCTTATTCCTTTATTCTCTAATTCTTTTACAATTCTGTTCCTGCCCCATTTCTTTAACCGGAATTTGCTACCTGCGTATGTTTTGGCAAAACGCTCTTCGTTAATAAAATTTTCGGTAATAAGCTCTGCAATTAGTTCCTCGGTTAGGTCTTCATCGGCGCCATAGCTGTATAATCGATTACGGACTTCATCCTGAGTTCGTTCCTGATAGGCACAAAAGGATGAAACCTTTAAAAGTAGGGATTTTTTGGTTAAAACTTTTTCTTTTTTTAAGAGAGGCATTTTGCTATTTTTACCAATTATCAATTTAGGGAGGAATAATTGAAAAATAAAAAAGCATTAACAATTCTCTTCGTTGCCAATGGAATATCCGGTTTTGCTCAGGGAATTACCATGCTTTCCATACCTTGGTATTTTACCAAGAATGATATGTCTATTGTATTTATTGCATCGTATGCAGTAATCACTTTAGGCTCTCTATTTTGGGGTTTATACGCAGGGGCTCTTATTGATGGATTTAACCGTAAAGACGTTTTCCTGGGAACTAATTTTCTTTCCGGACTTATATTGCTCTCTGTAGCTTCACTGGGTTATAAAGAAGGAGTATTGCCAGTATCGCTCATTTTACTTGTATTTACTACTACGTTTTACGGCTACTATATCCATTACCCCAACCTGTATGCGTTTGCCCAGGAAATCTCAAACCCCAAAGATTATACTAAAGTAACTTCCTATATAGAAATAGTAGGGCAGTCCACTTCTATGGCCTCAGCGGCATTAGGTGGTATATTGCTAGACGGGATAGACGTAATAGAAACATTTTCATTTTTCGGAATGCATTTTTCTATTCCCATTACCATAGAGAAATGGGAACTTCATAAAATATTTATCATGGACGGGTTAGCTTATTTTGTGTCTTTTGCGCTTATTCTCTTTATAAAATACACCCCTGCAAGGCGAGCTATGGAAGTGGATGAAGGGGACTTAGAAGACAGGCTAAAGCTGGGTTACGACTACCTGAAAAAGAATATGCTTATCACAGTATTCGGGGTATGTTCTTATTCTATTTTTATTATTACCCTTGTAGAAATATTTACATTGCGCCCATTGTATGTTTATAATCATTTGCAGGAACGCGCAGATGTATTAGGGCTAACGGAACTTATGTATGCCTGCGGCTCGCTGGTTTCCGGGATAGTAATACGACAAGTGATGAGCAAAATGCCTGTCCCCAAGTCTATTATTATTTTTACGCTTCTTACGGCGGCTGCATTTACGCTTGCTACATTTACCCAGGAAGTTTATATCTTTTATATTTTCTCCTTTATAACCGGCCTTACTAATGCTGGGGCCAGGATATTCCGCGTATCTTACTTGTTCAGTCTTATCCCTAACGAACTTTCAGGACGGATAAATAGTATATTTAACGTAATAAACATTATTGCGCGGATGATATTTATACTCGTCTTCCTAATTCCATTCTTCAGCGTTGGTTCGCAAATTACATACGCCTATCTTATCCTGGGGCTGTTTACGCTTGCTGCGGCTATAGTCCTAATAATACTTTACAAACCTATACTAAAGCTTACGCAGAATGCCGCTGCCGAAGCAGTTTCGCATTAATTAATTCTTATGTTAAGCCTTCGCCAGATTGAGCAAATAATAAAAGGGCGGGTTCTGAAATTTAGTGAAGATGCGCCTATTGCCTATTTACTATTAGATAGCCGTAAAATTATTTCTCCTTTAAATTCCCTTTTCTTTGCCATTAAAGGCAAGAGGCACGACGGCCACAAATTTATTGCCGACTTATATAGGGAAGGAGTAAGAAATTTTGTGGTAGAAAAGCAAGCGCAGGTCAATCCCTCGCATTACTACGAAGCTAATATTGTTGAAGTGGACAATGCTATTGACGCTCTACAGGAAGTTGCCGCCTTTCATCGGGCGCAATTTACTATTCCTGTTATTGGCATTACAGGTAGTAACGGCAAAACAATAGTAAAAGAATGGCTCTCGCAATTATTAGCTAAAGACTATAATATAGTGCGTAGCCCCAAAAGCTATAACTCGCAAACGGGAGTCCCTTTATCCGTATGGGAAATAAATGACCAACACACGCTGGGGATTTTTGAGGCGGGGATTTCGTTACCAGGTGAAATGGAAAAGCTGGAAAAGATTATAAAACCTACTATCGGGGTATTTACTACCATAGGCGCCGCACATGATGAGGGTTTTGAGAGCCGGAAGCAAAAGATAAATGAAAAGCTGAAGTTGTTTAAAGAGGTTGAAATTCTGTTTTACCACAAGGATTATGAAGAGTTGGATGTGGAAATTACGAAGAACTACTCTAAGTTAAAAAAGTTTACCTGGTCTTTTAAATCCCCGGCGGATCTGGTGGTAAAAGAAGTAAGGAAAGACGGCAGGAAAACCAATATACACGCCTTTTATAAAGAGAAGTCGCTTAATTTTACTATCCCGTTTTCGGACGACGCTTCCATAGAGAATGTAGTGCATGGTATAGCTGTTCTTTTGTACTTTAATATAGACCCGCACGAACTGCAAAGCCGCTTACAGGGGCTGCATAATATAGCCATGCGGCTGGAGCTTAAAGAGGGAATTAACTCCTGCTATATAGTAGACGACACTTATAACAATGACCTTGGTGGGCTATCTATTGCCATTAACTTCCTTGATCAGCAAAAGCAGAAGGAATTAAAAACAGTAATACTTTCCGACTTGTTGGAAACAGGCATCGAAGAAGGCGAGTTGTACTTAAAGATAGGCCGTATGATGCAGGAAAAAAGCATAGACAGGTTTATTGGGATTGGCGAAACTATAAGCAAGAACAAGAATGCGTTTCGCCTTAACTCAAGCTTTTATAACAGCGTCGAAGAGTTCCTTGCTGAGTTGAATGAGGATGATTTTAAGGATGAAATGATTTTGGTGAAAGGGGCAAGGGTGTTCCATTTCGAGAAGATTATACGCCGCTTGCAACAAAAGGCGCATGGCACAGTGTTAGAAGTAAATTTAGACGCTCTTTCAAATAACCTCAATTTTTACAGGTCACGCCTAAAACCCCAAACCAAAGTAATGGTAATGGTAAAAGCATTCGCTTATGGCAGCGGAAGTTTTGAAGTGGCCAACCTGCTCCAATTTCACAGGGTCGACTACCTGGCTGTGGCCTACGCTGACGAAGGGGCCCTGCTGCGTGAGAATGGCATAAGCTTACCCATTATGGTAATGAACCCTTCTGCAGCCACGTTTGATAAATTATTCCAGTATAACCTGGAACCCGAGATATATACCTTTAAGATATTAAAAGAATACCTTGATTTTTTAAAAACTAATGAAGTTTCCGCCAAAATACACCTGAAAATAGATACAGGAATGAAACGCTTGGGCTTTGAGGAAAACGACATTAAAGAACTGGCAATTATACTTAAGCAGGAAGTGTCTCGATTGCAAATCGCCAGTATATTTACCCACCTGGCAGGGGCCGATGAGGAAGCGCACGATAGCTTTACTATGCAGCAGATGGAAAAGTTTAAGCGCCTTGCTCATTACCTGGAAGAGAAGCTAGCAATTAAAACCCTTAAACATGCGTTAAATTCTGCAGGTATAGTGCGTTTCCCTGCTGAACAAATGGATATGGTAAGGCTGGGCATTGGCTTATATGGAATAGAGGCTACAGGAATATTGCAGGAGCAGTTGCAAACAGTAGGAACCCTTAAAACAATTATTTCGCAAATAAAGGAAGTAAAAAAAGGGGAAACAGTGGGTTATTGCCGCAAAGGCAAAGCTGACGAGGACACTGTTATAGCTACTATTGCCGTTGGCTATGCCGACGGATATGACCGAAGGTTTAGCAACGGGAAAGGAAAGGCGTTGGTGAACGGGAAACTATGTCCTATAATAGGCAATGTGTGCATGGATATGTGCATGTTAGACATTACAGGGGTAAACGCTTATGAAGGGGATGAAGTAATATTGTTCGGGGAGGATTTGCCTATATATACCCTTGCGGCAGAAATAGGAACTATCCCTTATGAAATATTAACCAATGTTAGCGAACGGGTAAAGCGGGTTTTTTATGCTGAGTAGTAGTTAAGCCAGAGACATACTATTGGCTACCACATTTTCCAGCAATTCAGGGTGAAGCATTTTTAGCTGGTTCAGAAGCTCCTCATCAAATTTGGCTTTAATGAGGTTTTTTGCATGAGAAAGCTGCTCCACAGTAAGCCCTTGTGCGCCGGTGAAATCAGCCATGTATAAATGTGCATTTTCGAAATCAGCGCCTGATAAATCTGTACCGCGAAAGTTAGCGTTAATCATGTGGGAGTTTCTAAAGTTTGCCTTCACCAAAAAAGCATTTTCGAAGTTGGCTTTAAGCCCGCTCACTCCTGTCAGATTAGCTCCGCTAAGAAATGCATAACGCAGGCTTGCCTTGTTCAATGTTGCATTTTCCAGGTTTGCCTGGTTAAGTCGCGTATTGTCAAGCATTGCGTCAATCAGTTTTACCTGACCTAAATCCGCATAGTTAATGTTGCTGCCTTGCAAATTTATATAACTCAGGTTAATGGTTCTTAAATAACATTCATGCAAGTCTATTTTATATATATCTTCCCTGTTAAGCCTTTTTATGGCTCCCAGAATCCGGTAGCTTGCCTCCGGAGACTTCCAGTCGCGGAAGTCGTCAATTTCATTGTGGTTGTTTCGTATATTAATCTGTTTTTCACCGCTTTTGTTAAGCCATAAGATAAGAATACCTATTACGGCTATGTCAAAAATCATTCCGTGGGCCTCCATAAGCACACCAATCATGTAATCGCTGAGTTTTCCCTGATACAGCGGAAGACTTATGGAAAGTAACAGAGCTATTACAAAAAAAAGAACGATAGAGGTTGTAAGAATAGGACGTTGGGGAATTTCCCTAATAAGATGAACTATCCGTTTGTGTAGGTGTAGAGGTTGTTCCATGTAGCTTTTTACGCACAAAAAGCATAAAAGAATATCCTTATTTCAAGATCAACTTTGACATTACCGAGAATATTCTTAGCCATAAGTGGAACTCTTTGCCTAAACTATTTCTCAACTAGCACATAGTTAGGTTGTTATTCCTTCCGGTGTGGTTTAAATTGGCATATAGATATGTTAAACCTTAACCGCTTTTTGCTTAATAGCCTTCTGAAAGGGCCTGGTGAAGAAGAGTAAGATTCTCAGTATTTCGCTTCTTTTTTTCGAAATGATGATGTGAAGGAATCGCTCTATAGGGTTAATTAATAGTGCAAGCATTACATTAAGCCCTAAACGTATAATCGGGTTATCTGAACCAACATTAATGGCAGATTCCAAAGAAGTGGCAATAAATTCTACTATAATCAATAAGGTGAGGAATGTAAGCCCCTTAGAAATTATGTGATTTTTATAATTAAAATTCAAAACAATAGAAAGCACTACCAAAGAACTAAGCACAGCTATTTCCAGCAGGTAAAACCAGGTTCTTTTCCAGTATGGAGAAAGCACTTCGAAGTAGAATTTTTTTACTTCGCTAACCTGCCCCAATGCATTGCGAGCCCTGGCGTGTAGGGCATACGTACCGCTTGGCAGGTAAGGGAATTTAATGGAAGAATGCGCCCCCCATTCAGACCAATCCTGCATAACGCCTTCTAAAAAATACTGGTATTGTATTGATGATTCATCCGTATAATGAGCGGCGGCAAACTGGAAATTTAGAGAATTATTATCGTATTCCAGGTTTAGATTTTGCAAAGCCAACGCTATACCTTTCTCATCGGTAATTTCGCGGATGTGAATGTTAAACTTATGCTCTGTATGAAGGATTTTTGCATTGGCAATCTTGTAAAGGGAATTACTATGGTCAACTATCCAGATATCCTTGTTATTCTCTACGTATATGTTGTTAATCTTTTTGAAAAGAGATAGGTAAGGAACTTCAATACTTTTTTCGGAAGAATTCTCATCCAGCCCTATCCATTTTGAATTGCTTCTAATCCAGGTAATGCCCGGTTGTGAAGCAATAAGGGTATAGCTGTTTTTGAAAGATGATAACTCAGGATAAATCTCAATCTTATCTTTAGCAGGATTGTAATGGTAAATTCCGCTACCCAGAAAAATGCCAGCCTGTCCAAAAACTTTACGTACAACTATATTGCCGGTGTTCTGGTTGTCGAAGTAATAGTATTTAGGTTTTTCTAAATTAAAATCTCCAAGGGCGTCAAATTTAATTACTCTTCCCCTGCAACCCAGCCAAAGGCTGTTGTTATTATCCTCGCATATCGAGTTAATATTTTCAGTAGTTATTCCTGCAAGTTCTGTTATCCATTTGTTGTTTTTATCAAGTTGAAGAACAACTAATCCGGTTTTTGTGCCCACATAAAGTTCTTCTCCGCTTGCAGAAGGTTGTATGCAATTAATATAACCCGAAGGTAAAACAGAAAACGCCTTATTATTTACTATTTCATATAACCCGCCTGTTGTGCCTGCAATAAGGTGTCCTTTATACTCAGCCAGCACATTACATTTTATATTAATTCCCTCAACCTTTTTGTACAGATAATTTAAGGATTGAAGGTTGTATATTTTCTTTTTTACTCGTTGTTGTGTGGTTTCCGAAGGCAATGTTTTTGCAAGGGCTATGCTGTCTTCTTTGGCTCTCTCTCTCTTGTGGATGTCTCCCTTCGAGAAAATTCTTGCAAAGAAGCCTTTGTTTTTTTTACCCTCAACATTTTCTTTCCTTTCGGCCCTCTTCCTCATTTTTTCATTGCCTTCTACCGGAGCTTCTTCGTCCTTTTCTTCTTGTGCAATAGTTTCCTTCTCTATTTTTTGTGGTTTTACTTTCCTCTTAACATTTACAAATACATCCATCTCCTGGTAATTTTTTACATCGCTCAGGTAGTATACGCCCTCGCTGGTGGCCGCATAGAGGGTGTTTTTATAAATCAGATTGGTAGTAAGGTAACCCTCCATGCCAGGGTAAGTAGAGAACTCCCGGAAGGGTAGGCTATAATCTGCCCTGGTAAAACCATAAGCATGAGACATCCATAAGCCGCCGTTATTGTCTTTTTCAATGGCAAATAGTTCATCATCGGGCAGGCCGGAATCGTAGTTGATCTGGAAAAGGGTTTTTCCTGTTGATTTGCTTATAATAATGCACCCCCCGGTAAGAGTTGCTAAAGCTATCTTATCATGGTCTAGCCCAATACCGTCTGATAATAGATTCTCGATAAGGTATTTTTCGTCCTGTATCTTAAAAGGAGTAAACGTGTTTTTATTAAGCAGAAATAAAGTATTATTGGAAGTTCCAAAAAACGTTGAGGCATTATCAAAAACAAATGAAAAGAGTATTTCCATGTTTTCAAACTGTTCCCCGCCTTTGATAGCTATTAACTGATTGCCTTCCATGCGGTGCAAGCCTTGGCCCTTTATGTTAATAAATAACTCTCCCTTATGTACAAGCTCTCCGGCAAAGCTTTTTTTGCCCTTGGCAATAAATTTATGTTCTATAAAATAGTTGTCTTTTACTACCTTAAAGATATGCTCGCTATTGTAGTAGTAAATGTAGTCGTGCAAGGAAATTATTTTGGTAATATCGCCGAAGCCAGAATTATTTCCCGATATGCTAACGTATTTCTGGTTCCCTTTAATATCTGTTTTCAGGTAACCAAAATTATTGCGGCAGCCTGCAAAAATTATCCCGGTGGTGGTGTCTACCCCAAGAGATAAAACAGGTGAAGGCGTGTTAATGAGCTTCCATTTTACTCCATCGTATATTAGTACGCCTTTGGTATTGCCAAAATACATAAAGCCATTGGGGCCCTGCTTAATGGCCCAATTCTGGTTATCCACTCCTTCCAGAAAATCAGAATATTGTTTAAGGTAGATATTGCCTTCCTGCGCATAGCCAATAATTGTAACAAACAGGAAAAGAATTAGTAAGCGAAACTTAGTTGACATTGAATCGGAAATTTAATATTGATAGCTCATAAAAAGAATTAGTGTTTAAGCTGAAGCCTTACTCTGGCAATAGCTCAAACACTAATTTACAATATTAAAATATAACTAAGGAAGGAGAATGTTAGACTTTTGCAGGTTCTTTTTTAGAGATCTCTTTCTTATTCTCATCCTTCAAAATTGCTCTCTTCTGAAAATCAACCACTATTGGCGTGGCAATGAATATGGAAGAATAAGTTCCGAAAGTTGTTCCTATAAGCATTACCAAAGCAAAGCCGCGAAGGGTTTCTCCACCAAAAATAAACAGCACTGCGCTTACTATAAATACGGTAGTAGCTGTAATAATTGTTCTACTAATAGTTTCGTTTATAGCTATGTTCATCGTTTTCTCTAGCTCTAACTTAGGGTTAAGCGCAATAGTTTCCCTTATACGGTCGAATACTACCACCGTGTCGTTGATGGAGTAGCCAATAACAGTAAGTATAGCGGCAATGAACACCTGGTCAACTTCAAACGGATGGCCTATCAGTCCGGCTACTCCATATGCTCCAATGGCCATAAGTACATCGTGTGCAAGAGCTACTATACCGCCAAGCCCAAACTGCCATCTCTGGAAGCGGAACACTACATAGAGGAAGATAGCAATAAGCGCAAGGATAACAGAAATTGCAGAGGTGCTCTTTATGTCGTCTGCTACTGTAGCTCCTACTTTTGAAGAACCTTGTATCTGCGGGTTCTTGTCTTTGTAGTTACTTAAACCGCCATTTAAAGCGGCTAATACTTTATTGTCAGCTTCTTCAGATTCATCATCCGCCAGGTAACTGGTAGTAATTTTTACCTTGGTATTTTCGCCATAGGCTTTTACTTCCGTACCGGCGTCCTTAAAATAAGAGGTTAGTTTTACTTTTATATCCGAAGGCACTACTGGCTCAGAGAACTGAACGATGTACGAACGTCCGCCTTTAAAGTCTACACCCAAAGTTAAGCCGCCCTTTATAATAATGGCTACTATACCAAATACGATAAGCGCGGAAGAGAAGATGTATGCTTTTTTTCTGTTTCCTATAAAATCGAAATTAAGGTTTTTGAATAACCCTCTGGAAAGAACAGTATCAAATGATTTTACGGATAAAGCGTCTCTTTTTGCCATCCACTCAAATATTACCCTGGTTACATACACAGCGCTAAAGAATGAGGTAATAATACCTATAATAAGCGTTACAGCAAAACCCTTTACAGGGCCGGAACCGAAGATAAGTAATATAATACCCGAAAGCAGGGTAGTAATATTAGAGTCGAAAATGGAGCTAAAGGCTTTGTCATATCCCATAGTAATTGCTTGTGCCACAGACTTTCCGTTTCGAAGTTCTTCCCTGATACGTTCAAAGATAAGTACGTTTGCATCTACAGACATACCCATTGTAAGCACTATACCGGCAATACCAGGCAGAGTAAGCACGGTGCCAAGCCCTGGCTGTGCCATAATACCCATAATAAAGAATACGTTAAATAGTAACGCAAGGTCAGCTACAATACCTCCTTTGCTATAGTAGAATACCATAAATATTACTACCAGCACTAAGCCAGATAAGGCGGACATTAAGCCTTGGTTAATGGCTTCTTTTCCCAGCGAAGGCCCGACAATAGCTTCTTCTACAATACGTGTAGGAGCAGGCATTTTACCGGCCTTTAATACGCTCGCAAGGTCTTTAGCTTCCTCGAAAGTAAATCTTCCGGTTATAGAAGAGTTGCCATTAGGAATTTCGTTTTGTACAAAAGGGGCGCTGTATACTACATTGTCAAGCACTATGGCTATACGGCGTTTGTTGCCAGGGTCTTTGGAAGCTTCGGCAGTCATTCTCTTCCATTTTTTTGCTCCAAGAGAATTCATAGACATAGAAATTTCAAAACTCTTTCCATCGTCAGATACTCCTTCACGGGCGTCTACTATTACTTCACCGGTTAGCTGCGCCTTGCCGGAACGTTCAACACGCACTGGCACAAGTTCCAGCGTTTCACTTTTATCCGACATTGTTTCGGGTTTCTTTTCCCATAAGAATTTTAAAGTACTAGGAAGCATGGCCTTTATTTTAGGCATAGCAAATATTTTGTTAATTGTAGAAGTATCCTTAATATCGTACCTAAGCATGTCGTTCGTTTTAAGCAAACGGAACAAGATAGACGATTGAGCTTCAGCGCTGTCTTTAGCGGCAGAATCGGCTTTGGCTGTTGTTAAGGAATCTTTTGTAGAAGCAGTAGTATCGCCTGCGGTTGTTGAGTCTATAGTGTTTTCAGAAAGAAGTTTCTGCACATCGTTTACGGCAGTGGTAGATTTGCTTGTTGTTTTTGGCTCCTTCTTTTCTTGTGTAAGTAAATAGTTATTAATGTCTTTTAGGTAAGGGGCAATCTCGTACAACTGGTATACTTCAAGGAACTCCAGTTGGGCCACTCCCTGTAACAGATTCCTAACCCTTTGCGGGTTGTCAACTCCTGGTAGTTCTACCTGTATTCTTCCTGTTCCTTTTATGCGTTGTATGTTAGGAGAAGTTACGCCGAATTTATCAATACGGGTTCTTAATATTTGTAAGGATCTGTCCGTAGCGCTGCTTACTTCATCGTCTATCACTTTCTTTACCTGTATGTCGGATGATTTGATATCTATCCTTCCTCTGGTAGTAGTATTTGAGAAAACCCTTGCCAGGTTGCCGTCTCCGGCTATCTTCCTGTATGAATCGTAGAACAGGTCGGTATAGTTTTCCTGGCTGTTTTTCTGTTTTTCGTTCGCCATTTTAATAGCTTCCCTGTAATCAGGGTCTTCGCTATTGGCAGACAAAGCGTTAAGGATAGCTATAGGAGAGACTTCTAATAATACATACATGCCTCCTTGTAAATCCAACCCAAGGGCTAATTCATTTTCCTTTACTTGTTTGTAGGTGTATTTGGCCCCAAGAAAATTGTAAACGGGTTTGTCGTATATAGAGTCCAGGAAAGCCTGGCGTTTGGCAAAATTTATTTCGCCCTTGCGATTAGTGGCAAAGTCAGTGGCTTCGTTTTGCTCGTTGCGCGCCACCCAGGTAAAAGAAAGGTAGAACAGGCACAGCAATGTGATGAGCGACGTGAGAATAATAATTCCAAGTTTGTTACGCATTTTTTTAATTTTAAAAGTATGATTTTTTAATTATTTAATATAATGGTTGTGCTAAGTATTGTTAACACCAATGAACTAATAGTAAAAGGTAATGAATATAACTAGGGGGCGTTACGACAAATGAGGGTTTGAAACAGGGTTTTTACGCTGGGTAAAAGAGCTACAACAGGGGCTACAAACTCTTCATTCTTAAGTAGCGGTAAAAACTCAAACTTAAAAACAATGTACAAATAGGGGTCAACATTAATCCCTGCAAAGGGCATAACAGCTTCCAGCGCCGAAGAAGAAACAATTTGTTGGGCCTCACTCTTTACCTTTTTGGCTGCGGTGGTTTTTGCCGCTTTGGAAGAGTTTTTAAAGAAAACGGTAGCCTTTGCCCCCGCCTGGCATAGTAGGAACACGAGAAGCAGAAAGCTTATAAAGCGAATAGCTATGGCTTTGGTTTTCATGGATACAGATCGCAAAGATACCTTTTTTGTTTTATTACAATAAGCTTTACAAAAATTTTATTTACGTAATTTTGAAACCTTAATTATTTTTAGGAGTAATATTGTAGGATATTCTATTTTGTATAAATAATAAAAAAGCTAATTATATGAGCAACCCCTGGCACAATGTGAATTGCGGCGAAGATGTACCCGAAGTGGTTCAGGCAATTATTGAAATTCCTAAAGGCAGTAAGGCCAAGTATGAACTGGATAAAGAGAGCGGCCTGTTAAAACTGGACCGCGTTCTATTTTCGGCGGTGCATTACCCTGCTAATTACGGCTTTATCCCACAAACGTATTGCGACGACCATGACCCGCTTGACATTCTGGTGATCTGTTCTATAGATGTAGTGCCGATGTGTTTGATTGACGCTAAGGTGATTGGCGTAATGCAGATGATAGACGACGATGAAAAGGACGATAAGATTATTGCTGTGGCTAAGAACGACATGTCTGTTAACCATATTACTGATATTGAGCAACTTCCCCCGCATACCCTTATAGAAATGAGGAGGTTCTTCGAAGATTACAAAAACCTTGAACAAAAGAAGGTGGTTGTTAAACGATTCCTTAACAGAGAAGAAGCCTATAAAATTATAAATGAGTCGATTGACTTATATAATGTTACTTTCCCTGAGAAGGTAAAGAAGCGCGAAGTAAAGGAAAAAAAGGCGTTAAAGAACTAATAATTAAAGTTTTGTAAAGAGGTAGGCCGTAACCACATCCAATGCTTTATCGAAGCTTTTGTTGTTGGTAATTATAAGGTCTGCCTCTTTTTTATAGGGTTTTATGTAGTTCTTGTACGTTGGGTTTACGTGGTTCTCGTGCCTGTATAGTATGTCTTCTACGGTATAGCCCCGTTCCTGTGTGTCCCTGTTTATTCGCCTTCTCAGCTTTACGATGTCTGTGGCGTCTATAAAGAGTTTAAGGTCGAACAGGGATATAAGTTCCTGAAAATGAAACACAAAAATACCCTCTGTAAGTATAATCGGCGCAGGCTCGAACACCAGCTTTTTTGGCTTTAAGGTAGGATTGTTAAAGGTATATTCATCCTTCTCTACCCGTTCCCCGTTTATAAGTTTCTGCAAATCAGTATAAAACTGTTTAGAATCAATAGATTCTGGCATATCGTAGTTTTCTATGCCATTCTCGTCAAGGGGTTGGTATTCACGGCTTTTGTAGTAATCGTCCTGAGAGACCAGGGTGATTTGACCCGGTTTAAACCTGCCCAGCAGGCTTCTGAGGAAGAACGTTTTACCCGATGCGCTTCCTCCGGTAATGCCGACTACAAAAGGCTTTTTCATAGGCTATTAAGGTGATTTATAAGAGCTTGTACGGCTAGCGCGCGGTGGCTTATGCCGTTCTTTTCTTCCATGGTCATTTCGGCAAAGCTTTTGGCGAACCCTTCCGGGCGAAATATGGGGTCGTAGCCAAAGCCTTTGATTCCCTGTGGTTTAGATAGTATCTCCCCATGCGCCTTGCCCTCAAATTGATGTAGTTCTCCATTGATAATGAGCGTGATACAGGTGCGGAAGGTTGCCCGCCTGTCTGGTAGGCCTGCCATTTTACTGAGTAGCAGTTTAATGTTGTCCTCTGGCGAGCAGGCGGGGCCGGCATAGCGGGCGGAGTACACCCCCGGCTCTCCGTGTAAGGCGTTCACTTCCAGTCCGGTATCGTCTGCAAAGCAGTTGGTTTGGTAGTGTTCCCAAACAAATTGGGCCTTTTGGGCGGAGTTGCCCTCTATGGTTTCGCGGGTTTCGGGCAGTTCTTCCAGGCAGCCAATGTCGGCCAGGCTAACGATGGCGTACTTGCTGTTAACCAGTTGTTTAATCTCTTTAACCTTATTGGCGTTGTTGGTGGCAAAACACAGGTTCATCGTAAAAATATATTTATGTAAAGGTGAGCAAAGCGGGGCTTATTTGAAAATGAAAAGTTAATTTGCTGTGCCAATTGGCACAATTTAGTTGGTAGTTGCGGTGGGCAAACCAGGCAACTTAGTAACTAATTGTACAAGACAATGGGTTTTGTGCTACTTAAAAAACTACTACTTGAGGGCAAATATTACCTGGCAATCTGCATGGCAGCATTTTGTCATTGATATGGCATTGTTTTGGCATTGATATGTCATTGTTATGTCATTGTTTTTTGCGTTGTTAATTTCTGCGTATGTAATATTTTGGCGGTTTTCGCAATTGTGTCAATTGGCACAAGCGGCCACTTTTACTCATTCTTGCAGTGCGTCCTCGCCTGCAAGTTTTGTGGGGGAAGCATGCTAACAGAAATAAAAGTAGCACAAAAGGCAAGAAGTTTATAAGAGATTTTAACAGTGCTGCCTTCCTCGGTCAGGCGGGCCGAGTTTCCACAACGGCTCTGTTGTGTATTTTGCTTAAGCAATCATCCCCCTAACCCCCTGTCGCCTGGCGCAGGCTTGCTCACGAAGGGGGACAAAGAGGAACCTAACGCGGAAACTGATAGAATAAAAATTGTTTCTGGCGCAAGGATTTCCTTGTGCCGTACTATTAGTATAAAAGTATATTTGTTACAAAAATGATTATAGCCCAAGATGGCGTTTTCCTACCGCACAGGCCTCATGGATTGTCCATGCCTGACGTGGACTTGCCTTTGATTTGCAATACCATATTTATCAGCTATTTACAAACTTTTGGGTAAAAATATGAGCAATAAAGCCGAAATTTTAAAAAAGCTAGTGCATAAGTGTATTTATGCGTATTATATGGATTTTGGAGCTTCGCTCTGCCGAAGGCATAATGACTGATTTTCAACAGGTTTTAATATATTCAAAAAAGGATTAAAGTCTGCAATTTTTAAATAGAAGTGGTACATATTATACATATCATACATATCATACTTATCCATTATCCATACTTCTTTATTATTCTTTTCCTTAATAAAATTATGCCTCCATTTTTCAATCTTATATTATGCTATACTGTGGTGCATCTTTAAATAAATCTCAGGCCAATCCCAGCTAATAATATCAGCATGTTCATTCAGGAAGTCAGCAAATAAACATAAATGTATTCTTATTTCATTTGAACATAAATTGTAAACTGGCAAATACATTTTTGAGCGCAAAAATTTATTCAACAAATGCCAATCCTTATCATTCACTATTCTACTGTCAATAATAATTATATGGTCGTAAGGGTCAACTTGCAATTCAATTTTTTGAAGGGAATTTATTTTTAAAATATGACGGGTTTGTTTCATATCCTCTTTCCTTTTTTGAAATTTTTAAAATCTTCCTCAGTGAATATTTGTTTTGTAAAAAGTTCTTTAGGCAATCCATAT
>Ga0302315_10000776_pt1 | contig 34779 bp, 32 predicted proteins | sample III_Palsa_N3_1_FD_200532 | JGI IMG/M metagenome (GOLD analysis project Ga0302315, IMG submission 200532) | Peat permafrost microbial communities from Stordalen Mire near Abisko, Sweden - III_Palsa_N3_1 | ecosystem: Environmental > Terrestrial > Soil > Palsa > Peat permafrost | place: Sweden...
GTGGCGGGGAGGGGAGGAGGGGAGGAGGCCAAGATTTTTCTCTGCGCCATTTTGAAATGAGACATATATTGGCAGCCGCGGCTGCGGATATATATCCTTTTTTTCTTCTAATCAATTAAAAAAAATACCCTCCCCCTCCCCCCTCCCCGCCAACTTAAAATTTGAAATTTCTAAAGAATCTAACTTTCACAGTAAATCGGTCAGCCATGTCAGCATCATCATTCCTTGCCAAGAATCTCGCTGAATCAATCTCTGTCCGTGGTTGGGTCCCTCTACCGTGCAAAGACAAGAGCCCTAGCGGTGTCCTCTCTCAGTGGCAAACTGTCACCAGCACTACCTGGCGTGATAGGTGCTACTGTCAGGGCAATAAGCTAGGTAAGTTCAAAGATCTCACTCAGGTTGGCATTCTCACCGGTAAGGCCAGTAAGCTTGTTGTTGTTGACTGTGATCTCCTCAAGGAAAAGGATGACAGTAACCTAGTTGATGGTGTGGCCACCTTTCAGCGCTGGTGTGAGGAGAATGAATATGTCCCAGATACCCCCTGCGTTCAGTCTGGTTCTGGTGGTCGTCACTATTACTATCTCTTCGAAGGTAAGGCGACCGGGCTCAAGACAGACAAGAACGTTGTCATGGATGAAGAGGGGCGCACGATCAAGATCGATATTCGTTCTAACGGTGGCCAGATCATTGCAGCTGGTTCTATTCACCCCAATGGCAAGAAGTACGAGTGGCTCAAGACACCCGAGGAATGTGGTGGGGTGAAACGCATGCCTGACTGGCTCCTCAACAAGCTCAAGCGTAAAGTCACTAAGGAGGTCAACCTGGTGACTAAGATGCAAGACCATCAAGACGCAATCGACCTCTTCAATGACACGTACAGCCAAGCCGATTATTACACTGTGCGTAAGGCCGTGGGTACGCAGGTTAATCTGATTAGAACAGGAGTGCTTGATTACTGTGACACCTGCCATCGTAAACATGGCAGTGGAGAGGCTAAGGGTGACAATGCTGTGCTGTACATTAGAGGCCAGCAGAAGAAGGTCGTTTTTCATTGCCACGGGAATGAGACAGAACTAGGTGTTTTGGCTCCTCGTTACTTTGACCACAATATCCCAGCCTTCCATTGTTTTACTGATCAAATGCTAGCTGACTTCTATGTCAAGCTGACTGATGGGAACGTGGTCATCAACACAACTGACGAAGGGAAATCCACCCAGTGTTACATGTACGACAATGAGAAGTGTCTGTGGGTCGGCCAAGACATGAAGTATGACCTCTTTAAAGACGTCTATCAACGCATCAGCTCGGTGATAAATGCCCTTGATGCCAAGTTCAGGAAAATCGAGAGGGATATCAGCACAAAGGGTATGGTCATGCCTAAGGAGTGGACAACAGAGTTTCAGCTCCCACCACTCTATGACGAGCTGCCAATCACTACTGAAGAGTTGGTGGACAGATCAGCGTTTGAAGAGTGGCTGGATAATCAGCGTTTTGATATGGAGCAATGTGATGATGTGCTTGGTGAGGTGTGCTCTTACAGCGTCTCTTTCCGCGAGGACTATCAGAGATTATTAGGTAAATGCGGCGTATTCGAGGCAGACAAGCACTATTACGGCAAATACCTTCAACAGCATCCCGAGATTCAAGCGATCAAGAAAAACAACATTACCCAGAATGTCAGGCACAGTGCTGAGCTGGCCAAGTGGAAGAGACAGTACTGCGCTGAAGAAACCATCGACCCTGATGGCTGGAACGATGACGACGACGACGATGATGGCGTCAAGTGCTTCCAGTACATTCAAGTGCCCCAGCGCATTGAGATCAAGCAAGAGGTGGAGACCCAGCCAGCTGATAAGAGACGCAAGCCGACCAAGAGCATTGAGGTGGTTAAGTACATTGACTTTGAGGAAGAACTGCAGTATCAAATTGAGGGGTGTCCAGATGACTGGCAGCGGTGTAATGAGCAGTATGAAGGTCAGGGCCTGTTCGAGAGGTGGACCAAGTCAGAGGTGTATCACTGTGAGGAGTTCAAGGGTATCTTTGAGCAGTACATCGAGCAATGCAAAGAGGAGGCGCTTCAGAAGCTCAAGAACACCAGAGTTAACTTGTCTCAAATTCGTCGCCACATTGAGATGGAAAAGAACCAGAGGTCGATCTGCGGCTTAGCCATAGCCAACTTGAAGCAGAGGGACTTTGAAGACAAGCTGGACAACCACCACGAGCTCCTATTTCCCATCTGCAGGGGCAGGGTGATCGATCTCAAGACCAAGACAATCGTGCCGAGAACCAGAGACCACTACTTTACCTATGAATCGCCTGTTGACTATGATCCATCCGTCAACCAATCATTCGTGTGGGACTTCATCAAGGCACTAATGGTAGTGCGTGAAGGTACCAACAATATTGAGCGCATGAATAACCTGCTGAAGATCTTGGGCATGTGTTTGACTGGTAAGGTACTCCGTTACTTCTTCCTCTTCTCTGGTGGTGGCAAAAATGGCAAGTCAACACTCATTAACGTGATGAAGGCGATTATGGGCAAGTTGCTCTGTATAGCTGACAGCAGCGTCTTTATTTACAAGAAGGGCGCAGATGAGAGGAAGCCAGCCTTGTTCGCAATCCGAAATGCCCGTTGCGTTATTGTCAGCGAGATCCCCAAAAATGTCGAAGTCGATGCCACACTTATCAAAGGTATTACAGGAGGTGATCCTAAGCAGTTTAGGGGCAACCATCGCGACGCAATTGAGAAAAAGATAGTCGCCAAGGTGTTGCTTGCGTTCAACGACCCACCAAAGTTCCCCAAAGGTGAAAATCCACTCTTTGATCGCATGGGTAACATTCCCTTTCAACAGCGCTTCGTTGAGAGCAATTGCAAAGATGATCCTTCTGACTATCGCTACGTTCAAACAGCTAATGAGGAAATTGACAGCGAACTGAAGACGCCCGAGAACCTGACAGCGTTTTTCACCATCCTTGTTGACTATGCCGCCAAATATCTCAACGGTGACCAGCTGGTCTTCACTGATGAGTTCATTGCCAAAAGGGAAGAGCTTAGAGATGCCAATGATCCCTTCAGCTCCTTTATGCACTCTGTCTGGGTTGAACGTGACAAAGTTGTTGATCTCAGCACTGATCAAAGCTTCAAGAGTTCGCCAGTGAGTCAGCGCGCAAAAGACTTCTATGCTACCTATTGCGAGTACCTCGCCGATGTTCACGATTATCCCAGCAACATGATGCCAAAATCCTCCAACATCGGTACCACACTATCAACGTACTACAGCAGTTGGTATGGAAAGGATAAAGTTCACGGCGGTATTATGAATTACTGGGGTATCAAAGCAACAGTCATCTGCTCCCATGGCAACGTTAAGAGGGAGTGCAACGAAGTAGTAGAGATGGACAGTGGTGAGATGGTGCCCTGCAACAAAGCTCGGAGATTCTGAGGGTGAGTTATCACAACACTGATCGGGTCAGTGTTTGAAGTTCAGAGTGGTGATCAATCAGCACTGTAGTAGTTACGTCTCTCTAATCATTAGAGAAAGTAAATTCTTTAGAAATTTCAATATTTTAAGTTGCGGGGAGGGGGGAGGGGGAGGGTACTTTTTTAATTGATTAGAAGAAAAAAAAGGATATATATCCGCAGCCGCGGCCGCGGCTGCCAATGTATATATATCTCATTTCAAAATGGCGCCGAGAAAAATTTTGACCTCCTCCCCTCCCCCCTCCCCGCAACCAAAAAAATTGAAATTTCTAAAGAATCTAACTTTCACAGTAAATCAGTCAGCCATGTCCTCATTCACTGCACGTCGTGTCGTTAGGTCCTCATCAACTGCTAAGCCTCTGTCTTCTGAACCACTGGGGCCAGGTAACAATGCCACCATTATAAACTATGGTACCAAGTACAAGGGTGAAACCTTTGCCGCAATCCTTGCTGGTGATCGCCAGTATTGTAACTGGACGGTGCGCATTGTGGAGAACCCAAAGGATAACTTCAAGGTCTCCCCCGAGATGAAGCAGTTCTATGATTGGTTAATCACCCAAGGTGTTGATGGCATAGATGACGAACCCCAAGAGCCAGAAGACCCATCTCAAACTGTGCTAACCTTCGGTGTAAATAATGGCAAGACTTATCAGCAGCTGATTGACAGTGACGATGCCAAGATAAAAAGGTGGGTCATGTACATCAGGGACAACCCGCCTCAGAAGAAGGACCTGGCTGCTGGTAGCTACTGCCATTTCTATAACTGGCTAATGGATAGAGAGAAATCCCAAGCTCTTGCGGCTCTTCTTACCCTGAAACCTAAGTCAGGAGAGATTGAATTCTAACTTCATCATACAGTACTGTACTGTATAATCAACTAGTCAGCAGCGACCCTACTCTTGTAGTACCCTTGAAACTGAGGAATATGAGACCAGTAATAGTCATGACTACGCTGATTCACCTGCTCCCTGTGTATGTGGTAATACCGTAGAGCATTCTCTCTGGCTTGCTGTGCTCTCACCACCTTCCGCTCCTCATCACTGTACTTAGGTGGACGACCACGACCACGCTTCTGTACCACAGCAGTCTCTTCGACAACTTCAGTTGGTCCACATTCCTGATGACTGTTACTAGCATTGTCTCCGTCACGATATATCTCGTTACTCTCTGGGTTCTGAGTCGAAGATTCAGAACCTGACTGTAGGGATGGGATGACCTCCATGGTTGCTGGGATTTTTTTATCCTCGACATTTTTCAGATTTTCAAAAATCCCTCATGCCGGTTCCCACCACCCTGTTGTCAGACATCCACAACTACTTCGCAGCCCAGCAAGCCGAGCATGATGAAGTTATCGCGACATACATTTTCGACCCTGACATTACTGACGACGAAGATGAAAGCTACTACAGTAACACCAACACCATCATCATCGAACACAACAACACTACACTTCTGAGAGAAAGAAAATAATAATAATTTCAACTCTCAAAAGTGCAGTATGCCAATCCCCAAAGCACCCAAGACACCTCTCGGCAAACCCCATGTCGCCCGCGTCGCTCCTTCTCGCTGGAACCCTAATCATAACTCCATCGCCACACAACCTGCTGTTACCACTACTGCTGCTAGTGCAAGCACCCCCACTACTGCTGCTACGACTTCTCAGGTAGTAAGTACACAGGTACCTTTGCAGCAACAGCTACTAGCTCTGACACAGCATTACACCAGCTTCGTCACCAGCACCAATTCAGCCATTGAACAGTTGCGTCAACAGATCATTGAGCTCTCTGGTCACCCCACTGTTCCCGGCAGTAGCAGCAGCAGTGTCAGTAGCAGTAGCAGCGTCAGTAGTGGTAGTCGCAGCATTGGTGCTATCAATCCAACTCTTACAGTCAAGCATGCAGTTCCAACTGTCACTCATACCACTTCTGCCACCACGGCCAAGGCTCCCATAAAGATATTGCAGCGTCCAACTCCTGCTGCAACTCCTGCTGCAACTCCTGCTGCAACTCCTGCTGCAACTCCTGCTGCAACTCCTGCCGCCAAAACAACAAAGACCGCCTAACACACACATTGCAGTTAGAACTCCGAATTACAATTTCGAATTGTAATTGTAACAGCCTGAAAAAGACTGAGCTAAAGATAATGTCATACCCTAATTCACTCGGTCTGGTGGCATCAGGTAGCGGCGGTGGCGTGGGACCGGTGGGACCAGCAGGTTTAGGTGTCTCCTCAGTCACAACCACTACTAACGATGACGGCACCACTTCACTCACTCTCAATATGACTGACGGCAGTACACAAGGACCCTTCTCACTGTACGCCATTCCCAGCCCTTTCAATGTGTCCGGCACTGCCAGCATCGGCTATCTCACTGTCGAAGGATCTTTAGGCGGCACCGCTTTCAAAGTGGGTGATACTTCAGGATACAACTGTTTGCAAGTCGACAGTTCAACCGGCCAGACAAGCAGCACCCTCATGATGGTGCAGCCACAAACCGACGGTGTTGCCTTTCAAGTCGTCGGCACAACTAACACCCAGGTATTGGGTGTTGACACTTTGGACCAGTTGGTCTCGGCCAATGCAGTTTACATCCAACCAGCCATTGACACTGTCGCCTTTTCCGTCCATGATGCGTCCGGTGATAACACATGTCTGTCTGTGCAAACCACCACCGGGGGTAGTTCCGTGAAGACTCTCAACAACACGCTTGATGATGGTTCAGGTAATGTCTCATTCACTGGGACCGAGCTAACATTAGCCTTTCACCCAACAACGCACCTCAGTACCACAGACAATAACAACTACACATCTCAGGTGTCTAGTCGCATCTCAGGGTCGACTACAGCCGACTCTAGCACCTCAATCATCCTTGATCTCGTTCTTGATAGCAGCATTAAAAATTCAGCATTCTTCATTAACATGAATCTTGTCTGTTACGGTTACACAGCCAGCGGGATTACTTGGGCTTATGGGCCAAACAATGCGGTTGGCATCTATTACGACAACAACGATAACCTTAACTTCATGTCGTCCGCCTCGCCGCCAACCTTCACCATGATTGGATCAGCATGGCCAGCAATTAACTGGCAGCTTGGTACTGATGGTAACCTTCAGCTAGCAGTCACCGACAACTCCACGATGCAAATATATTACAATGGCTATTACACTTACTTCGGTACCGCTGTACCACCAGCTGCTAAGTAACAATAATTTCATTATTTTACCACTCTGAAAATGAACGACCCGCTTCTGACCGACCCAACTCACGGGCTCTGGGGTTACAGCACTCTCAAAAAGATGTATCCAACTCTGAAGCCCGACATTGATAAGCTGTATGCAAATGAAGATATGCAGATGACCCAGCCAGCCGTTACCAAGTTCATCAGGCGCAAGACTGTGGCACGGACCTTAGACTTAAACCACCAAATTGACTTATTGGATATCAGCAAGTTCGCTGCTGACAATAATAACTATCACTTCCTGCTAACCAGCATCGATGTGCTGTCTCGCTACGCTCAAGCCATACCACTGCTGAACAAGTCAGCCAAAGAAGTGGCCCGCGGGTTAGAAACACTGTTTGAGGAGCGTAAGCCGTCTCGCATCTCCTTCGACCGTGGTAAAGAGTTCCTCAACAAGACTGTCTCAGCCTTGTTACACGACTGGCACATATTCCCGTTAGCCCTCAATCCACCTATGAAGGCGTCTATGGTTGAGCGGTTCCACCGGACTCTGTGGCAACTAATCAATCGATACCAGCTGACTCACGACACTGACCGCTTCATTGATGTGCTGCCGCAGCTGCTTGACAACTACAACAGTAAAGTTCACTCAGTCATTAAGATGGCGCCGCAGGATGTGACTGAAGAGAATGCTGAAGAGGCTTACCAGAACAGTCTCAACAACACCAAGAACAGTGCGCATATTCCCCGGTCCGAAATGCAGGGCGTAATAACCAAATACCATGTCGGTGACTATGTACGCGTGCAAACATCAAGGTCAGCGTTTGCGAAAGAATCTGTGTCGAAGTGGTCACGTGAGGTCTTTATCGTCAGTCGCGTGTTGCCCACGTGGCCCACCACCTACACCATCGAAGACAGACTTGGTGAAGCTATCCTTGGTTCGTTCTATGATAAGGATTTACAGGCGACAACTCTACCTGAGAGCTTTAAAGTTGAGAAGATCTTAGCCACCAAATATCTTGGCACTGGTCGTAACCGCAAGAAGATGGTTCTTGTCAAATGGCAAGGCTACCAGGACAAATTTGACAGCTGGGTCAATGCCGAAGATGTTGTCTGATAGTTTAATAAGGAGAGAGTGAATGTTATCTTGCAACAAGATAAACTTTTCGCCACTACTAAAAATGCCACCGAAGCGTAAAGCAGATTATTTTATACCAACACTGTCAACCAAGCAGTTGGCTCATCAAGATGTTTTGTTCAAACAGTTGACCAACAAGCAGCGTGACATTGAATACGACGATGTAGTTCATGCCGTGCAGCGTATCATGCATAGCAGTAAAGGCAAAGGTAAAGGTAAAGATGGTGACTTTCGCGCTACTATTCACTTTGATGGTCACAACCACCCTGATGAAGTGACAGTATGCAGTCTGCCCTGCCCGCACTGTGGCGAAGACCTTATGGGTGACGGCCTCTTCGACTCATTGAAGTCAATCGGTAAGACAGTTACCAAGGGAGTTAGCTCAGCTACTAACACTATCAATAAAGTGGCCAGTTCAACATCAGCATCAGCTAAGAAGACAGTCGGTAAATTGGCTGACATCGGCTACAACACAGTTACAGCACCAATCGCTGCAGCCGCTCCCATCATCAACGCCGCAGTTCCAACACGTCTCGACTTCCCACCTAAAGTCAGGGAGCAGATTGCTAAGAACCGGGACAAGGTCATAGATCACATTGTAGTTGGCCGCAATCCAGTCAAGACCGGCTTCGTGATCCTGATGAACGCCCTCACTCTCAACCAGATGCGAGAGGAAGAGAAGAAGTTAGGCTACGACAAGCTGGTTCACCTCTTTATGCTGGTCAGCTTTACTAACGGCGAGACTCTATTAGTGGAGAAGAACCAGGTGATTAACATTGAGCCCATCAGTCCCAGCTATCCCACTAACGAGCGAATGGATGTCCCACTATCACTACTGTCAGCCAAGCGTCTCAAGTTCGGCGACTTCATCGACAACGCTGTTAAGGCTATTGGCTCACCACTTTATCTTTATGACTCAGTCAAGAACAATTGCCAGACCTTCGTGATCAACTTGCTCAACTCCTCTGGCCTGCTGACACCACAGCTAAGAGAGTTCAGCTTTCAAGATATCGAAAAGGTCATGTCATCATCTCCGGCCTTTGTCTCCAAGTTCACCAAGCTCGTAACTGATGGTGCAGCCAAGGCTAACGTGCTAATGAATGGGGCTGGTGTCAAAAGTACAAAGGCTAGAGGTGGTTACATACTGCCAAATCAACTGCCAAATCAATTCACCGGCATAATGCATGTGACTGAAAGGAAACTTAAAGGCACTGGTGTTAAAAATACAAGTGCTAGAGGTTCTGAGTCGAAGATTCAGAACCTGACTGTAGGGATAGGCAAGCGACTCACTACCAAGACGATGCCAACTAGACATCATCACACGAAGGGTAAAGGTGTAGATGGCTACGCACCAGGTGAGAAGCCGGCTGGCATTAGCTCTGATATGGCCACAGCTAGTCAACAGATGGCAGCGCGAGCACAGACTAACCTGGAAAGCAGCCCTTTGTACTCTGGTCCTCAATACTCTACTGATTACACCAACGTGCCAAGGCTCTACAACCCTTACGGTCTATCGACACAAAGTAACTCTGATGGCTCATATATCATACCTCACATTGATGAAGACATCTTGGACCTTGATAAGCAAACGCTCAGTCAGATATCAGACACCTATGGACCTAAGTTCGCTCAGTCTATGGCTGACAAATTGGCCAATGACATCAAGACGGCAATGGCGTTAACCACCAAATACGGCAGTACTATGGACCAGACTAATAAGATGCGCAACGCTATGATCACACAGTTGCAAGGCCAGCTGAATGGGTTCAACATCTTCAAACAGATTTTCGTTGGTGGTGTCAAAGCCATCGCTGAAGCAGTGATGCATGTGTAAACATCAACATCACTATCATCAAATACCACCTTAGAAGGTATTTATCTCTACTCGGCATCAGCATCACTGCCACTAACATCTTCACCAGACTCACCATCACTGCCAACAATCTCACCATCCTCACTGATCATAGCTTCCAAGTACTCAACACGACTAATAAGATCCTTCAGCCTCAATTCCAGGTCATTGATGCGAGGCGTAGACTTGGTCTGTGGTGATGGCGACTTGCCCAGCTGCTCGCCGCCATCATACTCAGGATTGAAGTTCTCCATTGGCGTATCATCTTGCAAGTTAAGAGGCTCATCCGAAGTCAAGCCCAGGCCTTCAATGTAATTCGGATACCTGCCGTAGTACTTGCCAACCAGTGAGTTGAGACTGAGCTTAGTTAGATTACGTTCACCCTGATCACTTAAGTAAGCCACCAACTGCTGCTTAGGCGTCAGCACCTTCTCCTTCGTCACAGCAACCTTAGCCACTGGGATAGTTCTCACAGCAGCATCCTTAACTTCAGCCTTAGCAGATTTCTCCGCAGCGGGCTTTTCAGCCTTAACAGCAGCCTTAGGTTGAGCAGTCTTGACTTCAGCCTTAGCAGGTTTGACTTCAGCCTTTGGCTGAGCAGTAGCAGGCTTCACTGACTTAGCGGGCTGTTTCTTAGGAATGATGGCTTTTGACTTAGTAACAGCAGCAGCAGATGCATCAGCAGTGGTGGCAGTTGTGGCAGGCTCCACAAGCTTCTTCATGACGGTCTTCTTAACGGCAGTAGACATTGGAAGATTCTGACTTTTACTTATTTCGAAAAATTCCAACGGTTTTTGATAAAAATCACAGAAAAATCTGCCAATAGCCATCACCATGTCAACATCACCACTTCACAGGCTAGCAGTACTTAACAGTAGTTGCCATAGTTACAGTTGCCATAGTGATAGAGTTCCGCCATTGAGATCTGTCAAGTTCTCAGTAGAGGAGATAAAGAAGGAGCTTCAGAAGGTGTTGAAGAAGGAGCTGATGAAATATGATCTTGTTCCCATTACAATTACACGTCATCAGTGACGTCATCAGTGACGTCATAAACCACTCTGGCAACATGGCACAAAACTGCGATAGAAGCTGTGGATGGTTTTAGCGTTCTCAGTCAATCTCTCTCCTCATCGAACACCCAAACATTCTTCCACATTCTCCGAATGTGGCAGCTGGGTACTCAGAAGAAAGTGATTGCAGAATCACGCGGCTTGCATCAACTGCTTTCGGCTATTACCCAAATGTGTGCAAAATACCCTGCAGCTTCTGTCAAAGTTGCGACATTGAGCAGCCTGACAGGCTAACCGCCTCCTGGCAACTTTCTGTAATTGTCGATCGTGGTTTATTTTTAGTACCTAAAAATGGTCATGCTGTCAGTGTTTGATCACAAGGGCGATTTGCACAAGTCAACATCTATTGACCTGCCCAAGGATGATCTGCACCACCACATTAAAGCTATACATGACCCAGATGGTCAGGCAGAAGCATATTTCAAAATTGGATCTGATCAGCCTGTTAAAGCCAGTTACCATAGTCACAAAGTCAAAGCCGCCAAAGATCATCTACAGGCTCACAAGAAGCTTGGTCATAGTGGTGGACATGGTGGACATGGCCACAGCCTACTTCACTTCTTTCAATCCATACCTATCGTTGGTCACGTAGTCGGTGCTGTTGCTCGAGCTGTGGGCCACGGTCACAGCCACGAGACTCCAAAGTTGACTGGCAGTGCGTCGATGTCAGGTGGTAAAGTTAGACATCACCGCACAACAACTTCTAAGAGACCTCTAAATGCTTGGCAGCAGTATGTTAAGAACCACCTGTCAGACATCAAAGCCAGTAACCCAACCATGTCACGCAGTGAACTATTCAAAGTGGCAAGTCACAACTACCATACTTCCACTTCATCTTCATACTGAACTAATGCTAACTACTATTCTAATTACTAACTCTGTTAGTAATAAGATGACATCATTTATCACTGCTTATCGCCTGAAGGCTAGGCTGATGTTCCTTTCTTGTTTCGTCTTATACCGAAACCTAAACGAGAAGTTTTTTTTGCCATATCCTTCTTAACATCAGTGGTGTCAGTGGTGGTCTGGCTGGTAGTAGTGGTCACTGAACCATCACTGTTGACCTTATTACTGTTCTTGACGTCGACAGTGTGGTTGATCATGTCCTTCAGACCAATGTTTCTCAGCGCCGAAGTAACGTCACCAATCAGATGGGCAGCCAGTTGCAGAGCCACGGCCAGCTTCACCTGTCCTGTCAGATGCCCACCAACCAACTGCAGCACCTCTGGCACATAGCTGCCAATGTCCTCGGCAAAGTCAACCACGAAGGCCACCACCTTCATCACGTTCTTGAGGTCAACACCCCGAATCTCGGCCTGCTTCTTGCCCACTTCATTGACCTTGTCAGCGACATCCTGATCTTGCTTTTCCTTCTGCTTGTTGTAGTCATCAATGAAGTTAACCTTGGTAGACGGCTGTGATGATTGTGCTACAGGCTTGGCTGCTGGTGTTGGTGGTGTTGACGGTGTTGACAAAACAGTAGTTGTAGTTGTAGTTGATGCAGAGCCCTTGCCCATCCCTACAGTCAGGTTCTGAATCTTCGACTCAGAACCCTTCTCTAGCACTGACAACCTTTGGTTCAAGTCTTTAATACTACTCATGACTCTGACTTTTGACTGCTAAAATATTTTTGAGCAGTTACCATTTCCCACCAATAGTTTTCATGGCGTCTGCGGTAGACAAGTTGAGCTTCAAAGACTTCTTAGGACCTGAAGACTTGGCAGCAGACTTGTGACCGCTGCTATGGCTAGCAGATGATGGCAGAGACTTGTGATGACTGACACCACCACCATTGCCAAAGAACATGCCGCCACCACTGGATGTATCGTAGCCGTTACCAAAGAACATGCCATCACCAGTCTCTTTCTCCTTCTTCTTGATGGACTTCTTACTGTGATGACTGCCAACATGCAGGCCAGTCAGCTTCTTAACCACATCATCTACATCCTTGTCGTAACCAGTCTTGACAACACGCTTGTGATAGCGACTGGCATGTTTCAGCAGATTGTGTAAGAGACCTTCAGGCCTGATTGACGCACCACTGGAGCCACCGAATATCTTGGAAGGGTGAAAGCCCCTAATACTAGCTCCTCTAAGCAGTTTATCCCTTCTCTCAAACATATCTGTAGCTGGCTTTTTATGATCACGAAAGAGTTTTGAAAATTTCTTGTGCACCCATTTTGGTCAACCAACCTCGCTGCATCATGGCGGTGGCAATCTGGTGACCCTCTTCACGCACACCTGAACTGGTGTTACCTGCTCGCACATCTGACATCAGCAGTGTGAGTCGCCGCCTCAAGTCAAAGGCGCTGTGATAGGTGACAGCTGGACCGAAGGCCGGCTTGATGATAATTGGCTTCTCATACCGCTGCTCCACTACCTTCACGCCATGCTTGCTGGCTGTGCCAAGAGACTTGGGCTTAGTGTGACTCACACCCCGCATGTTCATAGCAGCCATGGAAGCGCTGGCATCTGCCACAGATCTGCCTTGCTGCTGTCGCTGACGGTTATATTTCAGCCTGAGATGTTCATTCTGGTCAACCCTGATTGGCGCCACTGTTGACTTCAGGCCGAATCTACTTAGGCCTGCACCATACTCGTCAAGGTAATGCTGGTTAGATTCTACCCTGTGATACCGATTGAAGTTTTTACCGTTCCATCTGTAGTCAGCATCACCGAGGCGATCATGGGTTTGACCCAACTCTTTGAAAGCATCGTTGGCCCTCTTCTTATCAAACTCTTGGTTCCCGTTGAGTCTGACAGCATTGGCGAATATTTCCCTGACTCTCTCAATGATGGAGGCATTGCCGGCAGCTGCTGCGGGGTCAGCCCATCGACTGCCAGGCAAGTCAGTCATGATTTCGTCTGCAGTATCTCCCAACGCCCTCATCCTCAGCACTATGTCATTAGGGACAGCATAACCAGCATTCTGAATCAAATCATCTATTTCTTGAGCATAGGAAGCTAGTGGAGCTGCTCCAGCAACTGCATGTTCAAGAATGGGGTCATCGAGAGTTGCCCTAATCTGATTCTCATCCACAACCATGTTGTCGAAGTTGGGGTCGTTCTGCTGCTCCACAATCTGATATACGTACTTGCAGAACAGGATGTCGCTGTTAATGCTGTCAATATATCCCGCATCTGGCTGTACGATGCCGTGCCAGGCTAGCATAGCCCGCTTTTGGTCAAGCAGTCTGTTAACAAGTTCAACGATGTAATCCTTGTGCTCGTCTTCGTCATAAAGATATACGTCGTAGGCATTTTCAATTTGCTCTTGAGCAGCTTCCCGGTTCCCGTCATCTGGATCCTCGAAGAAAGTCTTGAGCGAGTCTCTCACCATGCTAATAAGACCCTCTTTGAGAAAATCATCAAGGTCATCATTATTCATCGCAGCCAGGAGAGCCCAGTTAGCCATCAAGTTCATCTTGTTACCTGACCACAGATTCGCAGGCACTGGTTGACCAGCATTCTGAATAGCGACGGCGGCAGCGGCTGGCTGGTTAACATAACCAGCCCAGCCGTTCATGTTGACGATGAGTTGCTGAAAGATTTTATTCTTGCCACCTGAGCCCGCCATCACCACTGCCTGCTGCAGGCCATCGACAACTTCATTGAGCTTGTCGACGTTGAGTTTAAAGCCACTCTGGAGAGTCGTGTTAATGGTGTTGGTCAAGCCCAGCAGGTTCTTGTTGTAATCGGTTGCCCCCTTCCTCAACTCCAGCTGCTCGATATAGTTCAGAGCCTGGTTAAGCATGGTCAGTTCAGTGGGATTGTATACACCAGAGATGATGCGGTCTCTGATATTACTCTTGACTCGGCTGAAGGTCTTCTTCATCTCATCATCACTGGCTGTAGTGTTTGACAGCAGAGTCTTGAAGGACCTCGTGGCCACGCTGCCTGTTGACGACTCTGACTGCTTCTTCTTGGCATCCCGCAAGTTCTGTGCAATAGTCAAGCGGGCTATATTTAGCCTTGGATCCAGGGCTGCCGGGTATTTTGGAAACTGATTGGGATAATCCTCAGTGCCCTGCTGCTGCTGCTGTAACTGCACTGCCGGTGATGGCTCTGGCCTATGATACAGCCTGAAGCGCTCAGCTGTCTGCTTCTTCAACTTGGTCTTACTGGCTGCCAGCTCTTTCGCCATCTCTACATTCCTGGCCTCTTGTGCCAACCTCTTGGCCATGAACGTCGCTGATGAAGACATTGCTATTTTCTGGCTGTAAAAATTCTGTGATGTCGAAACGCCAATCTCACAAATTCAACGCGACGTCAGATGTCCAGCTTAACCAGTTAATGGCTGGTATTCCTAACTACTTGGGTGCTCGCCCCAGCGATTGGGTCAACGGCAAGAAGCCACCAAAGGAATGTTACCTGATCCTTAACCTGGAGGGCAGTAAGCAGCCAGGCTCACATTGGCTGGCTGTGTGTAACAAGCCAGACAATAGTAGCATCGAGTACTTTGATTCTTTCGGCTTACCACCTGAGGATAATGTGTTGGCTTACATGAAGAGGTCCGGCAAGCCAGTGTTCGTCAACCGCCACGAGATTCAAAACTACCACTCAGAGGCTTGTGGCGACTACTGTGTGAACTATCTGAGGCAACGGTATGCAGGCAAGTCACCGGCTGACATCATTGACAGCTTCCGGGCTGGTTGGCCTGACTCGCCAGTGACAATGGGCAATGACCAAACTCTCTGGCAAGAAATGCACGGCGGAAAATTATTACCATCTAAAAAAATGGTCCGAGTGTCTGTATTCGACGGTAAGGGTCTACCCATCTCTGAAGGCGAAGTGGCCATGACCAAGCCACAAATCAAGAAGGTCTTACAGTCTCTACCCAAGGGGCGGAAGCGTATCCATGTGCGGTTGGGCAAGGAGCAAAGTCACAGCACCCATGACATCAGTCCCAAGGCTATCGATGAAATTAAGCACAGTCCGCACGCTAGTGCAAGCAGCGTCACGCCTCTACTCCACCTACTACCCGGATCAACATCTGCTGCTGCTAGCGGAGACCATCATCACCATCATATGCATGGCTCCGGCAGTGACGGTGACAATGCCCTGAGCTTCTTCAACAACCTGGTTAATCAGGGCTTTGGCTGGGCTAACAACAGTATGGGAGCTGCTGCCTCTGTACTACCCAGCGTGCTTTCTATGTTTGGTGGTGATGTTGACAGTGACACCGACGACGATACTGGCAGCGGTCTTCACCATCACGCTCATCATAAAGGTCATCACCATGCTGCTGGTCATCACAAACATCACGCTCATCATCATGGCGGCGCTATGGGTGATCACGACACTGTTAGTAAGCAGCTGATTGACTCACGGATGGAAGAGGCCTTAGCTCATAAGGTGGCCAAGTCACACGCCAAGGATAAGTCTCATATTGAGCTGACTGATCTCCAGAAGGAGCGTATTCGCCGTGAGGTGAGATCAGTAATGAGACAGACAGAGGCCAGTGATGGCAAGACCTTTACCACGCATGACGGCGAGAAGGTTAAACTGCCCGCCCGTGATGCTGACGCTGACATGATTGCGGCTGTCAACAAGGAGTTAAGTGGTGGTCCTAAAGCAAAGAAGCCACTCACTGAGTATCAGGAGTATGTTCGTGACTGGATGGTGGAGATTGGTAAGGCCCATGGCCACATGAGTCGTGAGCACAGAAATGATGCTATGAAGGTGTTGGGTCACGGCTGGACTTCTGGCGCTTCTCAGTCTGAGATTGAGGATGAGTTAAGTCACCTGCACTTGTAAGCTAGTGATATTGTATTATTACAGCCTTAGGCTGTGATTGTAATCATTCATGATGATCATCATCATCATTATCACTGGTGACATTAACGCGGTTAGTACACATCTAGATGTGTAGATTTTTGCTTCTAGTCAGTACCGCTGATTTCATCAATGCCCAGCAGTTGTATGTTGATGTCATCTTCATAGCACTGGAGACAGGCAGTGACATAGGTGTTACCGTTGTCGGCCAGGCCTGTGCTGGTCTCTGGATACAGTCTGAAGATCTCGGTTAGGCACTCGTCACAGACGAACTGCAGACAGTTGTAACATTGATGCCATGGCTCATCTCGATGGCTGTTGGGGCTACCACAGTGGCATTGTTCGCACAGATCACAGGGCATAATTAATTTTTTACTGCTGAAAATTTTTATCAAGAAGAAGTTACAGCTGTTGTGTCAGTTGAAGTGTCAGCTGAAGTGTCAGCCTCTGCGTCTGCATCTGTGTCGTCGGGCTCTCCTAGGATCCGCTTAACTTCGTTAGCCAAGAACTCTACTGTCTGCTCCAGCACATCAATACGGCTACTGCCTGACTTGAGTTCTTCAATATCAGTCTTGATCTGATCAATGAATGCGGTGACGCCGCTAACTATCTCTCCTAGGGAGAACAGTGAGTGTTTGACAACAGTCTTACCTGACGTTGTCGGTGTTGATGTTGTTGGGTCTGAGCTACTACTGCTGCTACTATCGGTTGTTGATGCTGCCGGTGGTGAAGTTACTGTCGACATTTTTACTGCTGTGAATAATTATTTTTATTCGGCAGCGAAATTGTCCAGAGCTGTAGAGGCAGAGGCCTTAATTTTGCCTTGGCAGACCATCATGTGCCGATAGTACTCGTACTTATCTTTAAAATACTGATAGATCTCGTCGTTGGTCAGTCTGTCAATCATTGACATCCAGCTGAGGTGATCAATCATGGCGAGTTCAAAGTTTGGGCCCTTAGGTGATGCCAGCTGACCGAAGTTGGTATTGTACGCGGCGCCGGTAAATCTGAGTGAATTAAAGTCTGTCAAATCACCATTACGCTGCTGGTCAACCATGATGCTAAGCATCTCCTCGTTACGTGAGTGTGCCGACATCTGATGATACAATTCACGGTTAGTCATCTTCAGCATGCTGACTTCAGCGATCATTGCCAACAGGTTACTGCTGCTACTGTTGTTATCGGTCGCCATGTTTCTGTTTCCCAATAGTTAAAATTTGGGATTTACAAAAATGGTTATTCGTTGTTTACCAGCTTGGCGACCTGAAGCGGTGGCCGAGACAGTGCAGGTTGATCCCCAAGACTGGGAGTGGCTGAATCAGTGGGAGTGGATTTACCACAATGGCTATGCTCAGAGTCATGTTGACGGCAAGACGGTGTTGATGCATCGGCTAATAGCCAACGCGCCCAAGGGTACTGTTGTGGACCACATCAATCGTGACAGACTGGACAACAGGCGGAAGAACTTGCGAGTAGTTACAGTGCAAGCCAACGGCCTAAACCGGCGTCCTAATGTTAACAACAGCTCTGGTGAGACTGGCGTCTACAAGACTGATAATGGCAATTACCGCGCCCAGATTGCCGCCAACGACAAGGACTTCAACTTAGGCACTTACACTACTAAGACAGAGGCTGTCCATGCTTACCAGCTTGCTCACAAACGAATGAAGCAGTTGCATGGTATTAAGTGAGGGATGCAGTGATTGTGTCACTGTTTGAAACAGTGAATGGAAATAACCAGAACAGCGTGAGCGTCTCGTAAGTCCTAATTATGTAAAAAGTTAAATTCATTTTAGAATGTCAAAAATGTTGCGGGGAGGCGGGGAGGGGAGGAGGCCAAAATTTTTCTCGGCGCCATTTTGAAATGAGATATATATACATTGGCAGCCGCGGCCGCGGCTGCGGATATATATCCTTTTTTTTTCTTCTAATCAATTAAAAAAGTACCCTCCCCCTCCCCCTCCCCGCCAACTTAAAATATTGAAATTTCTAAAGAATTTACTTTCTCTAATGATTAGAGAGACGTAACTACTACAGTGCTGATTGTTCACCACTCCGGGTGTTGTTACCTGGTTCAGGAGGCAGGTGCTTAGCAGTTGATGAGGACTTAACAACATGATGAGCAGTGAATAAGGACATGGCTGACTGATGTACTGTGAATATTAAATTCATTTTAGAAATTTCAATATTTTAAGTTGCGGGGAGGGGGGGAGGGGGAGGGTACTTTTTTAATTGATTAGAAGAAAAAAAAGGATATATATCCGCAGCCGCGGCCGCGGCTGCCAATGTATATATATATATATATCTCATTTCAAAATGGCGCCGAGAAAAATTTTGGCCTCCTCCCCTCCCCCCCCCTCCCCGCAACATTTTTGACATTCTAAAGAGTTCTAACTTTTACAGAAAAGTAGAAACCAAAAGGTCACAGTCTGAGACTGTAACAACTATTACTTGATCTTCATCTTGCCCAACCGCTTCTCATTCAGCTTGGTGTTGACTGGCATCGCCTTTCTCTTCATTGTCGTCATCGTCTTCTTCTGAATCACGGTACTACCTACCTCTTCCTTCTCATGCTCCTCTTCCTTGTGTTGCTTCTTGTCAACAGCACCACTACTAGTCGGCAGATCACCGTGTGGTGACCTCATGTTGCCTTCTTCGTCAACCTTCCAGGTTCGCACCTTGAGAGGGGCCGGTTTGGCTATCATGCGGCCCTCACTGTCAAACAGAGTGTCTGGTCTTAATGCCTTCCTGTACTTCTTGCTGGGCTTGGGCTCGTTGGCATCGATGAACAGGAACTTGTCGAATTTATCTTCACCCTCGACTGGTGCTGTGGCTGACTGCATAATGGCTTCAAACTGGGGTCGAGTAATGTCACTGGCATAGAACTTGTGCAGATCAATCAGGTCACGAGGATTGAATGGCTTGAAGGCGATGTAATGGGTCAAACACTCCCTGACCTCCTTGGCGGTGTCATAGAACCCATGGCCGATCACAATCACACTGATGTTCTGAGGACGACCGGCTTTCAAGTACTCAACGATCTTGGCTGAGTTCTTCTTATCACTAGCCTGAGCTAAGTCATCAAAAAGCACCACATGTTGCTGGCTAGGGTCATAGTCCTTGACGGTGCGGTCTATCTCGTTGGACATGTGCAGATAGTGGTCCAGATCGTCTTCATCAATGCCTGCCTGCTGCAACTTGACGGTGACATACTTCCTGAGCCCCACAAACATATCCTGATCGAGGTTCTTGGCGTACACTGAGATGGTGTTCGGAACAAAGTGCGAGTAGATCAGATTGGTGGCCAAGTGAGTCTTACAGCTACCGGGTGGTCCACTGATCTGAATACGAGCCGGGTGATTGATAACACCACCCTTCTGCGAGTACTTGTCCTTCATTGACGGCGACGCCGCATACAGGTTGCTGATCTCATAGTTAGGTAATTGCTGCTCCTGCTGCTGCTGTTGTTGTTTACTATTGTCGCTGCTCCGCACTCTACTGTTGCCACGACTACGAAGCCTCTCAGCAGTACCAGCTATTGGTCGAGCTACAGAAGTGTGCGTAGCAATAGCAGTAGCAGCAGTGGCTGATGGTCGCAAGATACCACTGACAGCTGCCAGTCGAATAGATGGCGATACTGCAGATTTGCGAGTTAACTTAGGCTTACCTGACAACATCTATTTTCGGGATAGCTTACCGCTATTTTCATACACAGAAAAAAATTCTACTGACTGAGCCAGTAGCCTAGTTACATGTCAACCCATTGTGTACACCGACAGCGTTATTCCTACTGTGCGGCTGGAAACCTTCAAAACCTTGTCATCTCTATTTCTATTTTACACTGTCTACTATCCACTGTCTCGATAGATAGACTGGGGTTCTGAGTCGAAGACTCAGAACCTGACTGTAGGGATGGGTGTCGTTCATCACCTGACTTCATTTTGATTCTGACCCCGTGACTTCAGAATCAATTATTTTTTTGTTGCTACAACAGAAACAACAGTACTCACTTGAGGTCAGCCAGCTTGTCACTGATGCTGTTGACGTCGTCGGTGTCAATGTCGAAGCTGGACTGCAGCAGCTCACTGATCTTAGTGGCCTTAATGGACTTGCGCAACTCCTTCTTTTCCTTGTCGGGCATCAGCTTACTACTTTCGTAACCTTCGAACTCATCCATGTCGTTATCTAACATGAAGTTGTACAGTTCAGCCTTGGCGTCTCTGAGTGACTTCAGGATTTGGTCATAATCTGACTCCAGCTTAGCGATCTTAAGCTTCTTGTCCACCTCAGCCTTCCTAATCTCCAGCGCCTTGATCTCAATAACCAGATTCGACATTCTCACTAGGTTTTTCTTTGGCAAATATTCAGAAATTTTGGATTTTCTCAACAAGAATTTTCCGTTTCTGCCCGGAGATATTAGTTAGAGTTCCGTCAGCGCTACGATCTTAACTGACATCACTGACTGCATTATCGGTCTAAAGGTCAGTTCGAAGTTAGTTCCTTCACCATTAAAGTTCGCTATCGAACCGTAGCTGTCGTAGAAGCGCATTCGAATGCTGTCAACCACTTTCTTATTTACTGGGTAGTAGCTGTACTGAACTGGGTCTTTAAGTGACTGGCCATAATCAAGAGCGCCACCAGCCACTGACTTGATGATGCCAGAAGCGTTACTGTTAGAAGCGGCCGTGTTCATGCCGCCTGAAGTGATGTCGGTGTAAACATAGAGTCGCTGAGACCTGTTATTGAAGGTGGCAATGTTCGTCGCGGTAAAAGTGGTGACGGTGTCGCCGCCGCTGTAAGTGCCAGCTGGGAAGCCCAACACTACACCGAAGGCGGCCGGGATCATAATGTTATAGCCGGGATTCAGCTGAATCTGCACGCGGTCAAAGGTGACGTTGGAGATGAAGTTAATGGGATACACATAGTTGGGAGCGGTGCCAGAGTAGTCGCCGTTGCTCAGCATCACGCCCTGCAACACTGCTTGTATACCAGCTGCAATGTAAGCACCGTCTGGCAGAGTCACCGACACAACACCATCATGATCGTCGCTGGAATAGCTGAAGGTGTTATTGCCGAGGGCAGCCGAGATGTTGGGAATGGAGTTGGTGAAGTCGCCGTCAGTCAGCGCCACCTCGTACGGCTGGTTTCCTAAGTTCAACGACGGCGTCACCACCCAGTAAATGTCAGCGGGGTTCTGGTCGGGCACTGCAATGCTGGAAATAACCATTTGGTATTCACCTACGCTTGAAGCTGCTTGTTGGGGCATGGTTTGCTAATTTTTTTTCTACACAAAAAAGTGGTCCAGTGAAAATGCCCGCCCAATCGAAAGATAAAGACATCGAGACCTATGAGTCGTTCGTAGACCCCATCTATGACCGAGTGAAGGCCAACCACTACGCTGAGATGACAGGCAGCAGCAAGTTTTACTGGCTTCCTGTTACGCCTGAGATCGGCACTGTCCGGCCCGACATTTGGAACAGTGCCAGCGGCCAAGGCCCTGTGCTGGCCTTTGAGCGTGACCTTAACACTGACCAGTATGTGCTGAAAGACTTGGGTATTTACGCCATCGTGCAGCTGACCAAGACATTGGGCTTTAACCCAGCTGGCTCAGCGGCCTATCAGTTCACAGGCAGCATCAATGACAACTGCTCGTTCCAAACTGACGCCTGGTTCCAGACTATTAAGGTGATGATTGACGGCCAAGACATCTCAGCTACTACCGGCAAGAATAACGCCTTCAAAGCTGCCCACGTCAAGAGGTTGCTGCAAGAGACTCCTGATTATAATTTGATGATCCGTGGTGACCAGTGGGCCTACATCGATACTGGAGTTGGCAACTACAACTACGCCGCTGCTGGCAACCTTGACCTGACCTGTGGCGCTTCGGCCAACAGAGTTGATAAGAACATTTACTGTAATGTGCAGGTGTCTGGTGTGGCCAACGCTCTATCACCTGTGATTGGCAACAATGCAGCCGCCGGCTCTACTACCATTGGAGGGGTGAGAGCGTCATCGGCAGGCATAACCAATGCTATCGCTAATCTCGCCGAGATCGCACAAGGCACTAGCGGGGGAGCTATAGCTTTCGGTGCTGCTAATGCTGGTGCTCTACAAGGTGCTGGCGTCGCTACTTCTCTAAGTGCTGATGGTAACCCCTTCTTCTTCATGCAGAATAACCCCTACTTCAATGAAGGCTTCTATCAGAAGTGTATTAGGACCAACAGCGGTTTTGGTGTGGCCATCTGGATCCCACTCCGCAACTACTGTTGTGCCCTAGAAGCTCTTGCCTCACCTATGACCAACTTTAAGCTGAGGGTGGAACTGACCAGAACTTCACCGGCTGTTATGTGCTTTGAGGCTAATGCAGCTGTTGATGCCACTGCTGGAAGTGGTCAGTGGCCTGCTCCAGCTTTTCCCTACTTCCAGCGTATTGAACTGCACGTGCCCTGTATCAAGCCTGACACCGAGATGCAGAAGAATATTAACAACACGCTGGCCGGTGAAGGTATTACTACCACACGCAAGTACATTGACATTGACGTTGTGCAGTATGGTCCACAGATCTCGGGCAGTTCACTGTCTATCGTGCTGCCCAGCGCTGTTGACCGCAAGCTACTCGGTGTGATGGCCGCCCTGCAGTTCGTGAATGACACTGGCCCTAACAACTACTCTGGTAACTGCCACCGCTACTTTAACCCGCAGATCAAGTCAGCTATCATGCGAGTGTCTGACGGCCAGAACTTCCCCTACACGCCGTTGCTAACTAACCCGGCCACCGGCATTGTCGATGATGTCACGTTGTGGCGTGAGCTGATGAAGATAGCCGACATTGAGGGTAACAACCAAACTTGCCTGATTGACCACCGGAGCTTTATTAATCACAAGTTCTTCGTCTGCTTCGACACTAGAGAGGCCGAGCCTTTTGACTTCATCACCCGCGGACCTCAGGCCCTAAGCTTTGAACTAAGTTGGGCTTACAACATTCCTCAGCTGAACTCTATTGCAGGAGCCGGTGCTCCTGCTGCTGGCCTGGCTGCTGGTGTCAACAATGGTGCCCACGGTCGTTTCTTGGCCGAGGCTCCAAATGGCCCAGCCTACATGTACGCCTTTATCTTCCAAGAACGTGCCATGACTGTTACCGAGCGTGCCGGCAAAGTCACCATCTTGTCGAACGCCATCTACACCGATTGAACACTGACTGTAGGTTCTGAGTTGAAGACGGGAAAGGTAATCGCCAGCATCGATCTTGTTGTCACAACAAGAACATAATTCAAATTCGTAAAAATTTTTATTGTTACTAAACAATAGGTCAAAATGGCGACTGACATTATCACCTATGAAGAGTTGGTGCCCGAGATGTATGACAAAGTGAAGGGCAATGAGTATATTGGCCGCACTGGCAGCGAGAAGTTCTACTGGACTACAATTACATCCGAGCAAGGTGGCGGCCCGCCTGACAACTGGAATACCGCCGATGGCTCTGGCGGTCAACCAGTTACTTATCAGCGCTCCCTGAATTCTGATCAGTTCGACATCAAGAATATGGGTCTGTACGGTATCGTGCAGATGTCGAAGGTTGGTGGCAGTAATCCGCTGACAGCTGGTGGCACCTGGGCTGGTATTGGCACCTTCTCCGGAGCTAACGGCGATAACTGCACCTTCCACACTGACTGCTGGATTGACACCATCCGAGTTCAGATTAATGGTGTTGACATCTCAGCTACCACCGGCAAGACCTATGCGTACAAAGCTGCACACATCAAGCGACTGCTGCAAGAGACTCCTGACTACAACATGATGATTAGAGGTGGTCAGTGGGCCTATGTTGACAGTGGCACCGGTAATCTGCCCTACACCGATGCTGCAGCCAACTACCACGACCTGACTTGCGGCGCCAGCTGTGACCGTGTCAAGTTCATTCAGCAGTCATCTGTGGTCACTGTTCCTATCGTGGGCACTATCGGAGCTAACGGGGCCTTGGCTGTCAATACTAACGGTGCCGCTCTGCCTGCTGGCTCACCTGTGATTGCTGGAGTAGCAGGTAATGGTTTCGGTGAGTTGACTGAATCAAGTGGTGTTGGTACTATTTCTGGCGGCAACTTCACTGCCTTCTACAACCAGAACGTTATTGCTGTGGGTCAGACGGCAGTGCCTATCTTGGCAGCTGGTGGTGGCACCAATGACTCAGTGGCTGCTGCTGCAACTGGAGCCCAGCCCACCGTCAACGCCGGTGTTACCAGCTTCACTGATGTCTGTGCTGGCGCTGGCGGTCTCTTTAATGCCGCTGGTACTGCTGGTCAAGCTGGTGTTGCACTGTCATACTCAGCTGATGGTAACCCTTACTTCTTCATTGATGAGAACCCCAACTTCAACGCAGGCTTCTACAAGAAGTGTATTAGGACCAAGCAAGGTTACGGTGTTGCCATCTGGATCCCGCTGCGTTACTACTGTCATGCTCTGGAGGCCTTTGACTCGCTCATGACCAACTTCACGCTGAGGGTTGAGGTGGTCAGGCCCAACGCTAACATCATGTGCTTCGAACCCAACCTGGTTCTGGATGCTACCGGTGGTGCCGCCATCTACACCCAGTACCCATTTGCTGGCTACCCTTACTTCCAGAAGCTAGAGTTGCACGTGCCGACTTATACACCTAACGAGACTATGAGGGCTGAGCTGTCTGACAGGCTGGCCAAGGGTATTACCACTATTCGCAAGTATGTTGACATTGACGTGTTCCAGGTTAATACTGCAATGCAAGGCACTACCAGCAACAACGTGGTGTACAACAATGCAGTCAGTCGTAAGCCTATCGGTGTCTTGGTGGGCTTCCAGACTGCTAATGATACTGGCACGGGATCTGGAACTGTTCCTTACTATGCTGGCAATCCTCACCGCTACTTCAACGTGGGAATGACCAGCGCCTACATCAGCATTAACAACCAGAACTTCCCCTATCAGCCTCTTGTTACTAATAACAACTACGGCGCCAGCGTGCCTGACTCTATTGCCATGTGGCGTGAGCTGATGAAGTTCGCCAACGTCGAGGGTAACAACCAGGCCTGTCTTATTGATCATCCCGCGTTCGTCAATCACAAGTGCCTGTATGCCTTTGACACCCGCGAGTGCCAGGAGATCCCTTACCAGACTCAGGGCAGTCAGCCGATCACCTTTGTGGCTAACTGGAACTACAACATTCCGTCTACGCCAGCTACCTTTAATAATGCTGCCGCTGCCAACGGAGTTGCCGCCGGCTGGAACAATGGATTAAACGGCCGCTTCCTTGGTGAGCTGCCTGTCGGTGTTACCAACGTGTGGTTCTTCGTGGTGCAAGAGCGGGCTGTCAGTGTGTACGAGACCACTAACAACGTTGCTGTGCTGGCCGACGTCATCACTGCCGACTAAGGGTTGTTGTCTTGTTGTGGCTGTTGTTGGTATTGTATTCTTGTTGTTCTCAACAACAAGAGAGAAAAATTATAATAGTTGAAAGTGGGAGAAAGATGCATGATCAAGCTCTTGTTAGTACTTACTTCCATCAGATTAATAGCAATGTGCGCTATGATGACCATTCACCAGAGGCCGAGAGGAAGAAGGCGATCTTTGTTGAAGGATTGAAGCGAGTGTATTTGACTGACAACATACTGAACATGATTATAGTCAGGAATGAAGAGGACATTGAAGAGGAGATTCCTAAGCCAACGCTGATACAGAGTATTGAGGCCAAGCTTAACTTGGAGGTTGGTGACGAGCGCAACTTTTATCACTGTCACATCTTGCTGACCATTCGCCATCACTCTGCTGGCCTGATGTATGTCAGCAACCGGGTGGCTGATTACTTCAAGCACAAGTATGGCGTCAGCTTCTACGTCAGCCCGGCCATCCAGCGCCAGGACTTCAGCTTTCAGTATGACCGCTACTTGCAGAAGAGGTTGAAGCGGTTGCCACAGCTGGTCATCAACAACACTCTGACTTACCTGGATGGTGAAGCCGACGTCTACTTCAAGAACTACAACACCAAGAAAAAGTTAGTTACAGCTGCAGCTGTCACTATGGCTGACAGAGTCAGCAGTAGTAGTCGTAGTAGTAGTAAGCAGTCAACGAAGTTGAAAGTGAAGAAGCAGCAGTAGTAGTAGTGCAGATCAGATCTGGACTTGATTCAGTTACTCATCATCATCATCATCATCAGTAACAATCTCTTCAGAAGAGGCGGTAGCTGTAGTTGAAGTGTCGTCATCACCAGTAGCAGTGTCATCAGCAGAAGAATCATCATCAGCAGAAGAATCAGTAGCCGTAGTTGAAGCAGTTGATGGATTCCCCTGAAGAGGGAGCAGAGAATAGGCAACGGCGTTAACCTTGATGTTGGTCTGTTGCTCAGTAGGTGGGTCACGCAGTTCAATGATGGCAACTTTGTCCCAGTTAGGATACTGGCGATCTAAGTAGGGATAAGGGTTATTGGGTCCTTTGACTGAAATGCCATCAAAGTCATACTGCTTGAGCGGGTACAGGTCTTCCTTGAAATGGAAACACTTGAAGAACCTCTCACGCAGTGGCTCATAGTCAAGGGCAACCACATCTCTGGGGGCAACAGCTGTGGTGGGAATGTTCTCCTTGTCCTTGTCCTTATCATTGTCCCCAGAAGTTGCCTCACCATCAGCGACGTCCTCACTGTCAGCCACAGCACTGGTGTCAATCACCTTGTAAGGACCGTAGGCAAAGATGTCGATTGTGGTGGTGCCAACAGTCTTGATATCATTGATCAGCCACTGGTTGGGGTAAAAGAACTTCATCAGTCCTGGGCTGTAAGAAATGCAGCAGTTCAGTTCAGGGGCAGGGGTCTCCAGCAGCTTGAACAGCTTCTGGTAGTGGGACCTGGGCACAGCCAGATCGACATCGTCATCAAAGGGGATCTGTCCTTTATCTCTGACAGCTCCCAGCATAGTGCCGCCGTCCACCCAGTAAGTGATCCCATTCCTGTCTAAGTAGTTGGTGACGGTGACTAGCAACTGATGAAGCAGGTCAAGGTGTGACTGGGGCAGTCGGTACTGATCAATCTCTGGCGGGTACGCAAAACCGGAAGGAGAAGTTTGGTTTGACATCTCTTTTTCAATTCAGGAGAAATTCAAAGAAAAAGGTATGATATTTATTGTTTCCAATTTGGATTATGATATAAATATACGTAATAACATCAAGGATGTAAATAATATAGAGTGATGTTGTAAAGCGTTACTAAAAGTCGTTTTCGTCGAAGAGCTCGCTGGTGTCCTCATTTTGGTCCAGGGCATCATTCAAATCCGCAAAGAGGTTTTTAACACGTTGATATTGACCCGCCAGGTGCTCAACGTTGAGTCGCGTAAGGATGTTGTGGCTGGTTCTCTCCATCATCAGATCAAGGCGATCGTCGAGTTGGAAACTGTCGATGATGCCAAGACGGCGGGCCTCATCAAGGCGAGCCCTGTAATGTGGGACCCGTTCCCTTAAACTATTGATAGCAGCAGTGATGTGCTGAATTCGTTGTTTCTTCTTGATGTCATTCAAGAGAAGTCTCTGGGTAGGATCCCTCAAGTCAATACGAGGAGCGCGGGGGCGGGGGCGGGGGCGGGGCTGCTCTTCATCAGCTGGCGCAGCAGGGGCGCGAACGGTGAGAGGGCGCTGAGCAGAGGCGCGAGCGGGAAGAGGGCGCGGAGCTGCAACTGCGGTAGGAGCAGTAGTACTAGAGGCGGTAGAGCTGCTGGCAGCGAAGGTGAAGAGACCCGAGGCAGGGGCACGCAGGGCTGCAACTGGAGGAGCAGGAGTGGCGCCGAAGGTGAAGCCAGAAGCAGAAGCGCGCGGGGCTGGAACAGGGGCGGGACCAGGAGCAGTGGTGGTAGAGCTGCTGGCACCGAATGAGACTAGGAAAAGTGTCGGGTGTGCGTCCCTGGTAATGGGGTTACGGCAGATAGGGCACGCAGGCGCGAAGGTATTACGGACCCAGGTTGAAATACAGACCTTGCAAAAGGTGTGGGGGACACCATTGCTAGTGTGCAAGTTGTAAGGATCAAAGATAGCAGTACAGCAAATGACACATGGAGTGTCTCCATCATTATTGGGCTCGTCGACATCCATGATGATTAGTAGTTCCTAGTTAGCTTGAGAGACAGAGAGAAGTAAGTAGGTGACTTGAAAGAAAGTAAGATTTTTTTTTGGAAGAGAGATGGGACGGAAAAGAAAAAAGGGGTGGTTTGGTTAAATACAGAAGGAGAACATTACGTAATTGGGAACACTTGCAGAAACTAAGCATGACATCATGCGAACCATTGTCATGGAAACCAGATAATTTCCCCTATTTTCCCCCTATTTTTCCCCTATTTTTCCCCTAATTTTTGCCTCCTGATCGGAGAATTTTCAAGGCTGGTCTAGGCTTTCTTTCAAGGTGCAGCCCAAGAGCTCCAAAAGATGTTGACTGATCAATCTTGACCTCCTTGCCAACATCTGACCAGGGATGTGAAAGAGGAACTTACTTGTCAAATTGTCCTTGAAGGCAGGGAAAAGACGAGAAGGAGGAAGATAGAGAAGAAGTCAGGTGATTTTTCAAAAGCACAAATAAATCTCTCCAGTCTTTCTCCTTCCACTCCACCAAAGAATGAATCACAGGGGACCACCGATGTCTACCACTACTGCCGGCGACCAGGGCTTTATTCAGAGAACCTTCAACCCAAAAATCGTGATCAAGAACGGGAGCAGCCAAATGCTGTACTTCATCTTCACGAGCGACCCAAACGCCACTCAGGTCACTACTTTGCAAGGCGGGGTCGGCCAGTCAGGCATCACCTTCAACTATGTTGCCCAGAACAAGCAGCAGATGGTTTCTCTGCACTCTCTTGCCCCGGGGGCCATTACAGAGCTCAGGGAAAAAACCTACTACATGACCGTGGCCCGCAAGAAGAGTGATAAGAGGTTTGCCATTCTTCGCCAAGCCAAGAAGCTGGAAGCCGGAGAAGTCTGGACCGCAAACGACCAGTTAGGCGAGATTTTCGTGGTTGACCGCATCCATTGTTGATCTTTCGTCTTCTTTATGGCTGAAGAACGGTGTTGTCCACTCCCCGATTTTTTTTTCATTCAACACATCCATCTGTGGCCCCCTTTCACGTAACTTGACTCCAGCTCCCTCATGTGTGCGTGCCCTGTGTGAAGCCTGTGGTCTGACATCCCTCTGGTAGTAGCTGCGAGTCCGGGTGAAGGTGTGAGCTCAGGACCTGGTGTCGCAGCCGGACATGGGTGGCGTTGTAGGTGGGAAACAGCCACTCAAGTTTCACATTGATGGCTGAGATCAGGGCCTCTGAGGGTGGTAGCCGGTGGTTAATGTAGTGGTCCTGGGTCTCGTTGAGACACTTCAGGGAATTCACCGACCGTCTCAATGAGTCTCTGGGAGATGATGCCGCCATTACTTCACCTCCTGAGGGTGTTCGAACCCATACTGCCCTTGATGCCAGCTTGGTGGTCTCGGTTGTCATGCTGCAGACCCTGGCCATCTGCCGTTTCATGCTGAAGAAGCTCAAGACGCACCCTGACACCCTTGTCATTGAGCTGGCCTCTCACTTCGCCCTCGTCATGGTACTGTTTGACTACGACAGTCTGATGCGCTCCTACCTCTCCGTTGAAGATGTGAAGACTGGCAACACGGTGGCTTACCCATTCCGCTTCAGCCCCGGTGAAGTCTTTGAGCTCGAGGACCAGATCAAGGATCTCTACCAAGCCTACAACGAGACCGCGGACGAGTGATCTATCTGCCTCTTCCCTCCACATTGCCTTTGGTGACTTTTCCCTTTGTGTGTGTGTGTGTTTGTGTGTGGGGAAAGAAAATATTAGTTTCGGCTATTCTCTTTGTAACTCTTTTTCACCTCAACAGAAGCAAACAAGATGAAGACGAGCAGAAGACAGGAGACTCAGATTTCATGTTCACAGTCGCCATGATGCTAGGCGTGCTACCATGACAGCAAGGGAGGGAAAGGATTATGGTGGGAATATCTGACAAACAAGAGGAACTTGCTTGTCAAATTGTCCTTGAAGGAGAAGGGAGAGGAGAAAAGAGACGGGAAAAGAAGTTCAAAATAAACCAGCTTTATTTCGTTGCAGAAGAGGACAGCAAAAGAGGATAGACCACCCAAAAGGTAAACTAACACAGAGGATAGATTAACAGAGGAGGCTCAAAAAAACAATTCCTTCACGACATGAGTTTCTTCTTTGAGAATTTGGTCATTGGCAGTCCAGATTTCTCCTGACTCAAGTGGGCGGTTGTAGCGAATGAGGGAGTATCCGCCTGACTGCTTCTTGCGTGCAACTGTGAGGAAGACCCTCTTCTCGTTTTTGTATTCCATCTCCTTCCCGGGGGGCATGGTGAAAACCGAAACCACGGTCTTGTTCTTCTCAGCAACGAAGTTGAAGTTTCCTCCATTGAGACCAGCGCCAGCGCCGAGGCTCGTTATCTTCGTAGCATTTGGGTCTGGGGTAACAATGAAGAAAAGGGTGGTGGTAGAGCAACCATTCTTTAGGCTGACTTTGGTGGTGAAAACGCGCTCCAAAAGAGGAGCGACTCTCATGCTCACTGGCGGGGGAGCGTGATTGGACATTGGCCTATCACGCTGCATTTCTTGAAGTAAAAAAGAAGAAGAACTGTGAGCAGGAGAAAAGAGAGGGTGAAAAAAAGGAAGTCTTACTGGAGGAGAAGGAGGGAAAAGTTGAAAAGAAGTCTTTTCTCGTTTCTATTTGATTCGGTTAATTTTGATGATGTCAGGAGTTGACACTTGACGTTCTGCCTGAACCCGACATGGACGTAGCTCAGGAATTCAGGTAGTAAGAATTGATGAAGTGGTCGAGAGGGTCGGACATGTTGGGATTTGGATAGGTGTCGCCCTTGGTGGAGAGAAAGAAAGAGGAGGGTGAAAAAGAGGGGTGCGAAAAAACGAACGCGAACATCAGAAAAGTGGGTCACACAAGGTAATTCGCAAAAAGGAAAAATGAAAACTGGGTCACACACATCTTCCTTCTTCTCGTGCCGTTCTTCTCACACTCTTGACATGGAAGGAGCTCAAACGAGACTCCAGAGAGAGCTGCAAATGCTGACAGAGAACCCCCCATACTTCTGCAACAGCGTGGGGCCCGTCGGCGAGGACCCCTTTCACTGGCAGGCGACCATCATGGGGCCCCCTGACAGCCCCTTCCAGGATGGAGTCTTCTCCCTGAACATCCACTTCCCCCAAGACTACCCCTTGAGCCGCCCCCAGGTCAAGTTCACCACCAAGATCTACCACCCGAATATCAACAGCGATGGGAGAATCCACTGTGAACTCCTGTGTGGTGACTGGAGACCTGCCTTCACCATCGCGCACGTACTTCAGAATGTTAACACACTGCTCACTGACCCCGACTCTGACCACTTTTCCTGCCGTCTCGGGGAGAGGAACGAGATTGCCCCAGTCTACCAGGACAACAGACCCCTCTATAAGGCCACCGCCCGTGAGTGGACCATACAATATGCCACAAACTGAGTCGGCCTTCAAAGCCCTTGCCAAGTTGCTTGCCTAATTCTATTGTTTTTCTCCACCTGTGATGATGTGTTATGTTGTCTTTGGCTTTGTTTCGTGCCCCTCCCAAGAACTCCTCTCTTCCTTTCGCTCTTCCTGAACTTCATTACATTTGGGAAGCAACGAGTTGTTCTTTCCTCTTGCTCCTCGTCTCTGTCTGTCTCTCGGTTAACACCCGTGCTTAAGGTTCGGGTTACTTGGTGTCTCTGTGCGAACCTTAAGCACGGGTTACTTGGTGTCTCTGTGGGCATCTCTATTGGTATCTGAGCCGTGAAGGTGGTGTCAAAGTAATTTTTTGTGGTAGGGAAAACATGGATGACGTTCAGGCTGACTTTGCCGACCTTGTTCACAGGTTTGCCGAGTTGAATCTCGCAGTCAACATAGGCATGCATCAGATCCACTTGGGAATTATGCGCGGCCAAATTGCTCACAGGCTTGAGCTCTTTTTTCCTTCTCCGCCGCCTAGCAGTGCCCACGCATTCAAGAGGTACTTCACGTATCTCTGTATTCTGCGTCGCGACTTCCCAGCTGCTTGCAATAATCTCGGTCTCACTTTCCAGCTGCTGTTTCGTGAGTACCGAGAGCAATATGATCACATGGCTCGACTGTCTAGTGGCCCCAGTTCGACAAGAGGTGTTGCAGGCTCAGGCTTACGAAATCGTAGACGGCGTTGATGGAAAAAAATTCCTGCCCCTGAAAGTGTCAGTGTCCAAAAGATGGATCCTTACGAATACCAAGAGCTGTTGCAAGAGATGGGTACAGCCAGTGCCATGCTGGCTGCGGGTGTGGGGTTATCGATTGATATCAGACGCCGCATCTATGAGCTCCTGGTTCGGATCTTTCTCATTCCCCACGAGATGAATCTCACAAGAGTGCAGACTGGACTGGCTTGGCTTCAGGATCTGTCTCAAGACTATCCCAACGTGACTGTGCACTTCGATAGAATCGGCCTTATGCGAGTCATGTACCAAAGTTTCTTAGCAAGAGAGCACAATGTAATTGCTGACAGTCCATTTAGTTCGCCAAACAAAGGTGATCGTAGTGACCGAGGTTCACCGCCAGCCTCACCAACTGGTAAGTCTAAGAAGGGCACTGGTGTTGGTAACAAGCACAAGCCTAAAGGTGCTGCGGAGCGAGCTCAGGGGCGAAGGGTGTTTGAGACGGAGCTGTCACAGCCAGTTTTACGGGCCACAAATGTCGAGATCGACCATGGTGCTGCAGCACAGCCGTTGCCAAGGCAAAGGTTACCAGAGCCCAGTCCTATGCCCAGGCTATTCAACAGGCCCAACGTCAGCAACGATCGGTCTGCCAGACACGAACAGTTACTTGACAAAGTTAGAACTGGTCGCCCAATGACTGAACAAGAGCTGGTAGAGTTGCGCGAACGCAATGCGGAGAGAATGAGAGAGCTCGATGCGCTCGATGCCTTTGAAGAAGTCTATAAACCCTCGGAATCGTCTGGCAGTGGAATATTGGATAGCATGAGGAACTTCCTGCTAACCGGTGGAGTGAGGTATAAAGACAACTCTCATGCTGGCGGTGGCTGTAATGTTTTGAAATGTAAGTTTGGAGATCTAAAAGGTGCTGGTCTCACAATGCCAATTCGAGAAGGGCGCGATACTAATGGTGGCTACATGCAGTGGGGTAACCACGGCCACAAGTATTACTTTCAGCAAAACAATATGTCAAGCAGAAAGGAGGCTTACCAGTTGGCTGTCAAGCAGGGGCAAGCAGCTCATGCTAATGGCTATCGAGGCAAGTAGTGTTGTTGTTGTTGTAGTTTACTGTCTCAGACAGTAATTGTAGTAGTGAGTCACCTTCTCTTGTTCTTGCTCTTATCCTTGTAGACACGTTGGCGTAAGCCATGTTTATAGTCGATACGATGTTGGAGTAGGCCATTTTCACCATCTCTTCGAAAGTAAGGCGACCGGGCTCAAGACAGACAAGAACGTTGTCATGGGTGAAGAGTTGCATTCATTGTGAAGCTCGCCATGGTCGTAGTGACAGTGTTCGTGAAGCTGGCCATTTGAATACCAAGTCTTGCATTCACCGTGAAGCTCGCCATGGTCGTAGTGACAGTGTCCTGCAAGTTGACCGTTCCCACGCCACTCCTTGTTTTCACCGTGACGTCGACCGTTAAGTTCGGTGTACTTGGCCTTCACCTTGGCGATGCCGTGCCACTCAGTGACCTTGACAATAGTGTTGTAGCCGTCGTAAGTGATGTCGGCGGAGCTGAGCAGGTCCTTTGGGAGACCACCACTGTTGGGAATCAGGTCATATTGCTCATAGGCTGTTGCCCTGCCGTCTTCAAGAGTGTAGATACGCATGAAGGTTGCTTTGGTCATGTCTAAGGTCTCTAGGGCAGGGTTGTGGAAGAAGTACTTGACCACGCCATGCTTCACGTGCAGCGGGGTCCAGCGTTTCACGAAGTACTTGGAGCTGAGACAGGAGGGTGGACAGTAGGCACGCGGCAGGTACTTGAAGACCTCAAACACCATCTCAACAGGTAGGCGGTGGAGGATGGAGGCAAAGCTGGTGAGTGACATGGCTGACCGATTTACTGTGAAAGTTAGATTCTTTAGAAATTTCAATTTTTTTGGTGGCGGGGAGGGGAGGAGGGGAGGAGGCCAAGATTTTTCTCTGCGCCATTTTGAAATGAGACATATATTGGCAGCCGCGGCTGCGGATATATATCCTTTTTTTCTTCTAATCAATTAAAAAAAATTT
>Ga0302315_10000779_pt1 | contig 34725 bp, 33 predicted proteins | sample III_Palsa_N3_1_FD_200532 | JGI IMG/M metagenome (GOLD analysis project Ga0302315, IMG submission 200532) | Peat permafrost microbial communities from Stordalen Mire near Abisko, Sweden - III_Palsa_N3_1 | ecosystem: Environmental > Terrestrial > Soil > Palsa > Peat permafrost | place: Sweden...
AGCCAATAATTATAAATACTTGTACTGATAAACATTGCCAACAATAGGGATAATATTTGCTTTACCCGGTGCTAATTACGTAAGGTATCCTGCCCGATCAATATGATCAATACTGATAAAACTGCCAATACAAGAAACACGATTTCCCGCTGCCTGGCGCTGACAATACGAGGTATTCTACCTGAATTTTTTAGCTTTTTAAATTTAAGATTATATCTAAGTGATAATATAATAAAGATAACTGGGATACAGTAGATAAGGTACTCAAAATAAGTATTCATAGCTTTAATTTTTTAAGTAAAACATTTAATCGGTACGTAAGCAATTCAGCATTTATTTATGCTGACTTTTGGTTGTTTTTAATAAAACAATTTTACGGCGCGGCCATAAGGCATACAATACAAAGCAGTTGGTATTTTTTGCACGGATAATGAAGCTTAGCTTTACAAATAATTATTACGATAGAAAATGGTAGCAAAAGATTATTGAGTGATGATAGCCGGTGATGATGCTTTTTCTATAAAAAATATTTAATTTGGAATAATATATTAACCCCAGGGGCAAAGCAAAATCCTAATGCCATTAAACTAATGAGTTGCAGATCGAAAATATGGGGAATAACTTTTTTTGCTGTAACCCTGTATTCGGTTTATTCAGGTACTACATTTGCACAAAGCTCATTTGAAAATGCGCTGCAAAAAAGCACCGACTCATTGCTTGCCCCGGCTAAAGCTACCAGGGATGAACTTTTACCAAATGATGTGTTACAAAACCTGATCTCACCATCGGGCTGGGGTGGCTTTGGTACCTATATATTTGGCGGGATAGGCGGGGATTATCCTCAGCCTTACCATAAAACACCGGATTTGATATCTTTTGGCGGTTTTTGTGTGGGCGACCCTCAAAAAGCAGTAAACGTTGCGTTCAGTATAAATTTAGCTGATGTACACAAGTTCAGGGATTTCTCAGGGAATTTTGAGGTAAGCCGGCAAATTTTTACAGGCAGCAGTATCTCTGTAGGGGGCTTGCAGCTATTCGCAAACTCACAGCAGTCAGATTCACCCGGGGCAACTTTTTATTTTGCTTTTAGCCATGCCGTTCAGTCCTTACCTTCTGCAACAGATGGCAGCTCAAAGCTTACTTATACTATAGGTATTGGGAATGGCCGTTTTTATGATAAAAGTCCGCTGGATATTAATGCTGATAAAGGCGCGCACGGAACAGCAATATTTGGAAGTATATCCTACGAATTAATAAAAAGGGTTAACTTTAATACCGAATGGTCGGGAACGAATTTGGGATGCTCGTTGGGCATTAAACCATTCGAAAGCCCGTTGGCTATTGGTGTTGGTGTAACTAATTTAACAAGATATTCATCAAATAAACCTAATTCATCGTTTATGATAAGCTATCCGCTTTCAGTAGAAAGATAATAGAATGAAAATGTCATCATACATACAAAGAACAGGAGGAATTAAAGGCCGTGGTAAATTATTGCCGGTCTTGATTGTGACGCTAATAGCTGTTACCTGTTTTTTGAACCCGGCAAGTGCCCAAAAAAATAATTTATCCGACTGGCATGTGCCGCCACCTTTGCCACCCGGTAGCATAACAAAAGGGGCTACAACCGGAAAGAGCGCCACAGGTAAGCCGGTGATATTAACCCTTAGCGATGTTCCTGCAGCTTCATTACCGGCCGGGCCGGCTGTAAAACTGCCGATGCTGGCTGCTATTTCCACAACATCACCTTTAGTAAATTCACCCGATCAGCCAATTATATTGGGGGTTGATGCGGGCTTGCCTGAAATTCCATTACCTGGCGCGCCCGATGCAGCACCATTGCCAAAGCAATCTTATCAGGATACGCAAATTCCGGCAGGTACCGATCTGCCTGTTCCTGCGGCGCCGGAAATGCCGGCCTTTCCTCCCGAACCAACACCTACAGGGCAAACAACAGGGGTAAAGGCCTCCATCCCCTTAACGCCGGATGTGGTAAGCCTGCTCCCTTTTTCGCTGCATGCGGGGGGCGGCCTGGTTACGTGGTCAACCCCGGGAATCACGGAAAATATAAGTTTTAAGCTGAAAGTACCAGCAGAAGAAAAGGGCATTAGGCATAGTGGCAAGGCACACAAAAAGTTAAATAGCGCCAAATGACAGCTACACCCAATAACTTAAAATATACGTTAATAGTAATACTATTAATAGTTATGAGCGGCGTTGCCTGTGCGCAGGTTGGGTTTACAAAAGGGGTTGAATTTCAACGGCAGGTGCTAACAAAGTCAAATTGTGTATTGCAGCGTGGCGGCCAAACATTGCATGTTAGTTCATTTTCAATACTGGTAAAAACTTATAAAGCCACTGATGTTTCTGAAAAAGGGGCTTCTTTTATAATTACTACCGATAAGCTTATTGATACTATAAATGCAATGGATGAGGCCCTGGTATACAATTCGGGTAAACCGGCCGACCCAAATTCAACTATTCAGCTTGGTTTGCAAAAAATGGCAAATACCCAATCAACGGTATCAGTAAACAACAAAGGAGAAATATTGAGTTTAAGTCACCCCGTGGCTGTAAATGATACGCTGTTGTCATTCGCAGGCATACAGCCCGAAAGCTTATTGCCAGGCGCCACACTGCAATTTATGGTGGCTTTTAAAATAAACCCGACAATAAAAAAAGGATATTCATGGGCAGATGCCACCCCTTCGGCAGAAACCGATTATACAATTTATGCCATAAATGGGCGCAACACTACCATAACATACAAAACCTCAATTTTAGGTGGTAATTTAAACAGCCGTATTAATGGATCGATATTGATAGATAACTACACCGGGCTTATTTTAAAGCGCTATTCGCAAAGCATTTCTACCGGATACGAAATGGTAAATGGCATAGTTTACACCGCAACCCGCAGAACCGCCATTACCGAGGTGAATATTAAAAAATAAAGGCGTAATTGTATTTTTTTTGGAGAAGAGTGTTAAGCATATATTTATTTTCAAAAATGTATTCATTCAGGCAACCTTTATAGCTTTAGCAGCGATATATAATATACAAGGCATTACTATACCAGGCCTGTTAAAATAGCTGCGAATGTTTGTTTCGGTTGTAATTATTACTAAAAACGAGGCCTCCACAATTGGCAAATGCCTTGCCGCCGCAAAGCGTATAACCGATGATGTTATTGTGATTGACAATGGCAGTACCGACGGCACGCCAAACATAGCCATGATGGCCGGCTGCCGCCTTTATCACGAAAAATGGTATGGCTATGGCATCAACAAGAACCGTGCGGCCAACCTTGCCCTTTATGATTGGATTTTAAGCCTTGATGCCGACGAGATTATTGATGATGAATTAATCAATTCCATTAATAATTTAAATCCTGACGCTATCAGTAATATGTATGATATTCGTTTCAGGGCATATTACGACGCTAAGCCCGTACGCTTTGGCACCTGGGGCCGCGATCACCACATCCGCCTGTTTAACCGCAATTATACCAATTGGACAGAGCCACTCGTACACGAAACACTGGTAAAACCCGGCGATGCATCCATACAGAAATTACCGGGCTTTGTACACCATTATTCGGTAAAAACAATGGAGCAGTACCGCTCAAAAATCACACACTATGCCCGGCTAAATGCCCGTAAGTATTTAAAAGAAGGCAAAAAAACTACGCCTGTTAAGCTTTACCTTGCCCCCACTTATCATTTTTTAAAAAACTATATTTTTTTATTGGGGATATTGGATGGCAAACGGGGCCTGGCCATAGCCAAAATTATGGCCGAGCATACCCGGCTTAAATACTTATACCTGCGGCAATATACTGTACACACCGAAAAAGAATACTTTGCAAAAGAAAAATTTTCTGTCGAATATTAGGTTACATTCTTCATGAAGATGCGATCCCTGCAAAACCTGTCGGCAAATACTATCCAGTTGGTTATCAACCAGCTTTTCGGGGCGGTAATATTTTACATTTTATCATTAGGATTAGATAAACCCGCCTTCGGGCAGATCAATCTTGCGCTGGCCGTGCTGCTTTCAGTATTCAACATCCTGTCGTTCGGTATCGATCAGCTGGCAATCAAAAAAGTAGCCCAGGGCGATGATGTGCAGCATGTAGTATGGTTGTATTTATGCCACGTACTAATTACCGGACTTATATTTTACGGGTTATTGGCGCTCGGCTATGTAGTGTTCAAGCCATCAGCCGCCTATAGCCTTATTTTATGGATAGGCGTAGGCAAACTACTTATATTTTTTTCGATGCCCTTTAAACAGGTATGCAGTGGCATGGAGAAGTTCAGGCTGCTGACGCGGATGTCGGTTGTGTCAAATGTTGTAAGGGCCTTTGCACTTTTGGCGCTTATCCTATTGAACGCGCTTACTATAAATACCATTATCATCACCTTTATCGGCGGCGATGCGCTGGAATTTCTTTTTACCCTGTACTTGTTTTACAGCCACACGGGCTATCCCGCCCGTATTAAGTTTGATAAAGCAGGTTATCAGTTATTGCTGCGCGAATCTATGCCGCAATTGGGTGTGGTGGTTATCACATCGGCCCTTGCACGGTTCGATTGGCTGTTCATCGGTTTCATGGTATCGGCTGTTAAATTGGCCGAATATAGCTTTGCCTACAAGGTGTTCGAGATATCAACGCTGCCGCTGCTTGCCATCGCGCCTTTGCTGATCCCGCGCTTTACCCGCTATTTTAAAAGCGACGACCCCGGTGCTATCGATCTTAAATTTCTGATCCGCGCCGAGCTTATTATTGCCGCTTTTACCGCCCTCATCCTCAACCTAAGCTGGGAGCCGGTGGTAAATGCGCTCACACATGGCAAATACGGTTCGGTAAATGTGGCAACGGTGTTCATACTGTCGCTTTGCATGCCGCTGCTATATTTAAATAATTTTTTGTGGACGATATTTTTTGCTAAAGGCCGCTTAAAATTGATACTGCATGCCTTCATCATCACCCTTGCCGTTAATGTACTTGCCAATATTATATTAATACCGCTTTTGGGCAACAAAGGGGCTGCTATAGCTTACCTGGCCGCCTGTTTTGCACAAACCATTTTCTTCCTTATAAAAAACCGGGCAGGCGAGTTAAAAGGTGTATTTATTACCATGCTGGCCTGTACTTTATGCGCTATCATCAGCGGGTTTTTTGTAAGGCTGATACCGGTGAATGATCTGTTGAAAATAGGGCTATCCGTCATTATTTATATCTTCCTGTTGTTCATCGGCATGCAATTAAAGTTAAATGACCGTTACGAACTGAAAAGATTGTTCAGGCATTAAATATAATCCCCCTAAATGCCTCTTTGAGGCAACCATCACCGTTTTTGAAGCGTATGCTTTATTAAAGAACATACTGAATGTTGATTAAAACAGGCGAAAATTATTTTCAAAAACTACGCAAAGCTGTAGACTGGAAACTGCTTGTTTTTTTGCTGCTTTTTTTAAACGTAAAGCTCGCCATAAAAATACCGGCAATCGCGCTCATTTATATTTTACAGTTCGATTTTAAGTTTGGTTTCCGCTTCAAAAATTCAAAGCTGCCACTGTTTTATCCTATTGTTATCGTCATAGCAACTATCAATTGGTTGATAGCGGGCCATTATAATGCCGCAGGTACTCTGCTATGGCTTACGGGCATAAGCTTTTGGGTGTTATGCATCCTCGCCATGCACCAGGTTAAACTATCGGTTGAGAAAAACTCCGCCGAAATTATTAACCACACCCTTGTTGCATTTTTTGTGATCAATAGCCTATGCTCGGCTTTTAATCTGCTGGGCATTATTTACGAGATCCATAACATTAACCCCTATACCTGGCAGGGCGATTACCAAAAATATTTCATAGGCACCGGCGATTATATCAAAGGCATCACCTTTGATACCTCAACCACTAATGCCATACTAAGCGCTATTGGCCTGCTCTATTTTCTCGACAAAAAAAAGCCCGTATTGGTATTGATGTGCATGGCTACCATGCTGCTTACCTGCAGCAATTTCATGAACATTATATTACTGCTGATACTTTTAGGCATCTTTATTTTTAAAAGCACCCGCGATCAAAAAAGCCTGATCATTGCCTGCACAGCAATGCTGGTTGTTTTTTTGGTAAAGATCTCGCCCCAAAATAACCAGTATGTAATTGATACTACCAAATATGTGTTTTTGCGGGAAAAAGCGCAGCCCTTATTGCTTGCAACCACCCAAACAATCAGTGCAGTTAAAATGCTTAGTCCCGATGAGCAAAAGCAAAAGATAGCCCGGCAATATCTGGATAGCGTGTACGTGGCCAGGACGCCAAAAAACAAAGTCGCGCAGTTAAATACGCCTGCAAAATTACCGGCGACTACAACCGGGCGCATCATTATACCCGGCCCGGATATAAATTCGGCAAAATACCAAAGCCTAACTTCAACCCCAGCGGAACAGAAGCCCTTGGCGGCTTTTATAAATGCACATAAAACAGCTTTGCCCATATCCGGCAACGACAATTATACATCATCAATGCCGGGTAAGGTGATTGGTTTGCTGCAAACCATCGCCTTTTTACATCAGCACCTCAGCAAAATATGGATAGGGGCGGGCATGGGTAATTTCTCATCAAAACTTGCTTTCAGGGCATCAGGTATCGGGGTTTCGGGTGGTTACCCGGCAAAATATACCTACATCTATCCCGGGTTTATGGTAAATCACCTCGATCTGTACCTAAACTTCTTTAGCAAAAGGGCAGGCTTTCATTCACTCACCAATAGTCCATTTTCGGTGTACGACCAGGTGGTATCCGAATATGGCTTATTAGGCTTACTGGCACTGTTAATATTTTATTTTGGATTTTTTGCTTCGCGATACCAACAGCTTACGTACGGCATACCGCTGTTGTTTTTAATGGGGGCAGTATTTTTTGTCGATTACTGGTTTGAGCAATTATCCATAATGCCATTTTTTGAATTGATGCTGTTCCTCAACATCAGCGAAAATCGTGCACTTAAACCCGCCACATCATGAGCCTGAATAACCCCACTATAACTGTATTGATGCCGGCTTATAATGCCGGTAATTATATTGGCGAGGCTATAGCTTCGGTACTGGCGCAAACATTTACCGATTTTGAGTTGCTGATCATTAATGACGGCTCAACAGATCAAACTACAGCTATTATACGGCAGTTTAATGACCCGCGGATAGTTATCATCAACCAGGAGAATACAGGCGTTGCTGCAGCGCTAAACACCGGCCTGCAGCATGCCCGCGCCGGATATATTGCCCGTTTTGATGCCGATGATGTATGCTATCCCAACCGCTTGCAGGTACAATATGATTTTATGCAGCGCCATCCCGAATATCAGATTGTAGGTTCGGCGGCTGACTATATGGATGTAGAAGGCAATTACCTTTTTACGCAGGAACCCGCCGCCTACAGCAACAGCCAGATCCATCAGCTTAAATATTCTGCCTGCCCTTTCATACATTCCTGTGTGTTATATAAAAAGGATGTGGTGCTTAATTACGGCGGCTATAACGAATATGCCTATACTTTTGAAGATCATTTTTTGTGGCTGAATATTTTAAAAGAAGAAAAAGGCTGCAACCTGCCCGAAGCCCTAATTAAAGTACGCATCAACCCCGAATCCATCACTATTGATGAAAAATGGCGCCCACGCAAATTCCTCGCCATAAAATACGCAACATTAAAAAAACGCAGCATTACCCCGCGCGAGGGCATGCGTTTGCAGCAAATATGCCTCGGCCAATATTCGCATAAGGTAAAGCATGGCGCTTACTACGCTTTATGCGGTAAAAAATTCCTGTTGAATAATTACCAGCCGCAAAAAGCTCGCGAGCACATGGCAAAAGCCATCAGCATACACCCGCTGCGGTTTGATAATTACCTGCTATATACCATCAGCTATATGCCCGAAAGCCTGGTAGCATGGCTTCATAAAATAACATCGGCAAAGCAATTAATAACCAGGGGATGAAAGTAGCATTAATCACACGGTCGACATTATACACGGTTTATGGCGGCGATACCATACAAACGGTACAAACCGCCCGGCACCTGGTTGATATGGGCATTGAGGCGGATGTGCGCTTATCCCACGAGGATATCAATTACGATGATTATGACCTGCTGCACTTTTTTAATTTAACCCGCCCGGCAGATATCCTTTACCATAGCCGCAAAGCCCAAAAGCCCTATGTCATATCAACCATATTGTGCGATTACAGCGAATACGATAAGCACCAGCGCAAAGGCTGGGGCAAGCTGCTCGGCTTTTTCTCGCCTAATGGTATCGAATATATAAAAACCATGGCGCGCTGCCTCATCGGTGGCGACAGGCTGGCCAGCTTATCTTATGCCTGGAAAGGCCAGCGGAGCAGCATCAACGAGATATTAAAACGCGCCGCCATGGTATTGCCCAATTCCGAATCGGAATATAAGCGTTTGTTGCAGGGTTATACTTGTACGGTTAAGCACATGATAGTGCCTAATGGTACCGATCAGCATTTGTTTCATTACAGCAGCCTGTCGCAAAAAGAGGAGAACCTGGTTATTTGCGCGGCTCGCATCGAGGGCATAAAAAATCAGTTAAACCTCATCAGGGCATTAAATAATACCCGTTTTAAACTGGTTATCATCGGCGACCACTCGCCTAACCAATTAGCCTATTACGAGGAGTGTAAGCTGATGGCAGCGCACAACGTCACGTTCATCAGGCACCTGCCGCAATCGCAACTGGTTGACTATTACCGCCGGGCAAAGGTGCATATTTTACCCAGTTGGTTTGAAACCACGGGGTTAAGCTCTATCGAGGCCGCCCTGATGGGTTGCAGCATCGTGGTTAGCGACAAAGGCGATGTTCGCGAATATTTTTCGTCGGATGCCTTTTACTGTGACCCTGCATCGCCTCAAAGCATATTAGCCGCGGTTGAAAAGGCAAGCGCGGCCCCGGTTAACGAGCATCTGCGGCAGCGCATACTGCAAAAATACACCTGGCAGCAGGCGGCATTACAAACTTATAAAGCATACCAAACAGCAATAGCATGAAACTACGTATTGGCATATTAGGCACACGGGGCATCCCCAATCATTACGGCGGCTTTGAACATATATCAGAATATGTTTCGGCAGGTTTAGTTAAACGTGGGCACGCGGTTACGGTGTATAATTCCCACAATCACCCTTACACTGCCAGTGAATGGAACGGCGTAACCATAAAGCATTGTTACGACCCGGAATACCTTATCGGCACTGCCGGACAGTTTGTTTATGATATGAATTGCCTGCTTGATGCCCGTAAGCAAAACTTTGATGTGGTTTTATTAATGGGCTATACCAGCAGTTCGGTATGGGGTAAAATTTATCCCAAAAACAGCACCATCATCACCAATATGGACGGCCTTGAATGGAAGCGCACCAAATATTCAAAACGGGTGCAGCAGTTTTTAAAATATGCCGAAAAGCTGGCCGTAAAATACAGCCATTATTATATCTCAGATTCGATGGTGATACGCTCATACCTTGCCGAAAAATATGCTATCAACAGCCAGTACATCCCTTATGGCGCCGATGTATTTACCGAAGTGGAGCGTGAGCAACTGGATCATGCCGAAGCCTTGAATGAAGATTATTTTTTGCTGATGGCCCGTATGGAGCCCGAAAATAATATCGAGGCCATATTGGAAGGTTTTAACAGTAGCAACTCAAAACGCAAGTTTAAAGTGTTGGGCGATACAGGCAACCGCTTTGGTAAATACATTACCAACAGGTTTAATAACGACGACCGCATACAATTCAAAGGCTCCATATTTGATAATACAAAGGTGCGCGCGTTGCAAAATAACTCTTACCTGTACTTTCACGGGCATAGCGTTGGAGGCACTAATCCGTCGCTATTAGAAGCTATGGCCAGCGAAGCGCTGATAGCCGCGCATGATAACCCCTTCAATAAATCGGTACTAAGCGGCGATGCCTTTTATTTTTCAAACGCTGCCGGGGTGAAGGATCTGGTTGAAAATGTACAGCGTAAGGATATGGAAAAACTAATGGTGAGCAACAACCTGCATAAAATTCAATACCAGTTTAATTGGGAAAAGGTAATTGATGGCTACGAGTCGTTCATTTTAGAATGTTATGATAACCTGAACTATGAAAGAATTATTACCGGGCAGCGATAACCTTTCCAATAAAATAAGTTTTTATCATTTGTTGTTATTGATGATGAGCCTGCCATTCGACAGGTTTTACAGTCATGTTATCCTCATAAGCTTTTGTGTACATACGCTTATCCAGCTAAAAAAAAATAATGTAAAACCAGTACTTACCACAAGGGTATTAGCAGTGCAATCTGTTTTTTTTATAACGGCTATTGCCACCATTTATACGGCTTATCCGCAACAGGCCTTTGCGGAGTGGGGCAGGGGCATAGTTATATTTATCCTGCCGTTGCTGTTTTGTTTCAATACGCTCAATATTCAAAAATATCGCCCCATATTATTACTGGTGTTTGCCTTTTGCTGCACGGCTACCATTGTTTACCTGTATGCCAACGCGTTGCTTACTATAAGGCATTACCATTTGCCATTCAGGGCCATTTTCTCTTACGCGTTCACTAATCATAATTTTTCTGAACCGATTGATATGCATGCTACTTTTTTATCCATGCAACTGCTTATCGCGCTGGTGTATCTGTTGTATCTTTTAATAAAGGATAAAATCTCATCAGCATTAAAAATAATCTGTAGTATATGCTGCCTGATATTGCTTGCCGGGCTGATCCAGCTCAGCTCCAAATCAATATTGGTAGTGCTTTTTTTGATGATAGATATTGTATTGCCCTATTACCTGCTTACCGGGCACAAACGGGTAAAGTTTATGATAGCCGCAGCAACTGTTTCAGCTATAATCATGGTGCTTATTTTAAACAACAACAATTTTAAGCAGCGCTATATTAATGAACTGAAAACCGATCTTTCCGCATATCAACCCGGCCAAACTAATGAGCCACGCCTTGCGCGTTGGCACATAGCTACACAACTTATCAAAACCTCACCATTAATAGGGCATGGTTCGGGATCGGAGATAAAAATATTGGGCGATAGCTTTTATGACCACAAGCTATACAGTTCTTATATCAACCAGCTCAACGCGCATAATCAATACCTTAGTTTTCTGCTCAAGTCGGGCGTTTGGGGGCTGGCTATTTACCTGCTGGTACTGGCATATGGTTTTAAAATAGCTATTGGCAAAAGGGATGTGGTATTTATCAGCTTTATGCTGTTAATGGCAATAGTATCCCTGTCGGAAAACGTATTGGATGTGGATAAGGGGGTGTTTTTTTATGGATTTTTCTTTACATTTTTCCTGTTCTCTTATCCCCCGGTCAAGAGGGTAACCAACAGCAGATTGCAGCATAATAATGTCGATTGTTTGGCAACCAATTAGCAGGTTGCCCCGTCATATTTATAAACACTTACATATCCCCTTATAACATTGGTCAGGCAATTATTAAATAGCAGCACTTTGTCAGAAATTGAGGAAAATATTTTAGCTACGCTGGCTTATTTTGATCTGTTCAGCTATCCTTTAAACAGGGGGGAGATATATTTATTCCTCCCGGTTAAAAGCGATATGGACAGCTTTAACCGCGGGCTGAACAACCTGGTTAATGAGCGGCATATTTTTCGTTTTGAAAAGTTTTACAGCCTGAAAAACGATCATTACCTGATCGAGCGCAGGCTCAAGGGAAACAAACGGGCCGATGAGTTGATGCTGATAGCGGAAAAGGTAGCTAACATCCTGATAAGGTTTCCTTATGTAAGGGGTATAGGGATCTCCGGTTCGCTGTCAAAAAACTTTGCTGATGAAAATGCCGACATCGACATGTTTATCATCACCGCGAAAAACCGGCTATGGATAGCACGCACCATAATGCATGGCTTTAAAAAGCTAAGCTACCTGTTAGGTAAGCAGCATTATTTTTGCATGAACTATTATATTGATGAACAAGACCTCTCGATCCCCGAAAAGAACATATACACCGCTACCGAAGTGGTAACCCTTATACCTTTACAAGGCGATATACAATTTGTTGATTTCTTTACAGCCAATGCCTGGAGCCGTGATTTTTTACCCAATAATATTATGCGTATATCAAAGGCCAAGGCTGAGCCAAAGCCCTGGTTTAAAACGGGAGTGGAAGCCCTGTTTAATAATATCCCGGGCAACTGGATAGATGATAAGCTATGCCAAATAACATCGTCCCGGTGGCTTAAAAAAACACAATCTAAAAAACGCAATATCAAAGGCCAGGTAATGGCCATGAACACCGGCAAGCACTTCGCCAAACCGGATCCGGAAGATTTTCAGAAAAACCTGATAACCCGTTACCGGCTCAAGATAGCCTGCTGGCAAAAAGAACACCAGCATAGTTTGGCGAAGTAGAGTGTTAGTGATTAGTGGTTGGTGATTAGTAAAACATTCATTTTCAAATTTTCAAATCAGCAAATTTTCAAATTAAGTTTTTCTCAACGAAATAATATAATAATCCCCGATATATTTCCAGGGCCAGCTGCTTTTGAACTTGTTTTCCTGTTTTACCAGGTAGCGGTAAAGCAACGGGTCTTTTTCAGCAAAACCCTCCATGTATGATGGTGGCACTATGGTGCAAAGCCCTTCGATGCCCAGCAGCTCAAACGAAGCGCCCAGTTTATCTATTACATAGCCGGGGTTGTAATACCAGCATTTAAAATATTCGCCCTCCACACGCGCCCTACGGCCGTTTTTGCTAAAGAAACGCCTGAAAGCAGTTTTAAATTTCCCCTTGAATAACAGCAATGTTTCCCAAAGGCAAAATTTTGAGATAATAACCAATGTTGCCACGCCGCCCGGATTTAATAAGTCTAAGAATGATGATAAAACCTTATCCAAGTCCCCCGTACAATTCAACCCGCCAAAATTGGAAAATATCATGTCATAAGGGCCTTTATTTTGCAGTTTGTCCAGTTCTGTAAATGAACATTGTTCATGGCTTACCTTTTCACTGTGCTCCTCGGTTTTTTGGCGGAATTGCTCCTGCATCCCTGCCGATAGGTCGGTGCCATGCACCTTAAAGCCATTTTTGGCAAAGAATAGCGCGTCTTCACCGGTACCACTATTCAGCTCAAGTATGTGGGCACCTGCAGACAAATACTTTAAGGCATGTGTACGCACCCGCCATCTTTTATAGTTGATGATGGTGTTATCCGAATATATTTTATCAAAAACAGGCGCCTGGCGACTAAAGGCATTGGCGGCGTTATGCTCATTACCCGGTACTTCAATCGCTCCCATCATGCTGTTCTTTCCAATTGTTTTAGTTTCCGCATAGCTATGAACATTGCCGGGATATGATAAACAACCGATGCCGCCTTTTTTAAAAGCGCTATATTTGATTTAAGCGGATGATCGATAAACTTTTTCAGGTTATACTTTGCCAGATGGGCATGATAATTCTGATGTACATACTTATGCAATTGCTTATAATAAGCTGGCGCGAAGGTATTGGCAAACATAAGCGCCATCTCGTCGGAATCTGTCCAATTGGTTTTTTTAACCAGATCGGCCTTAACCTTTTCATAAAACTTGGTGCCTGGCAGTGGGTAGGATACGGATATGCCAATCTCAAATGGCAGCAAACTGTTTATCATTTTTATCGTAAGGTCAATATCTTCCTTCATTTCGCCGGGGTAGCCAAATTGTATAAAAAATGATGGCTTTATACCATGTTCTTTCATCAGCCGGGTAGCAATGCCTATCTGCTCCACGGTAATACCTTTATCCATCGCATCCAGTATTTTTTGCGAACCGCTCTCGGCGCCTATCCACACATTTTCACATCCCGAAGCGGCCAGCGCCTGTACAGTATTTTCTTCCAATAACAGGTCGGCGCGCGATTGTATCTTGTATTCGAAATACAGGTTTTCCTGTTCAACTAAGCGGGCAAATTCCAACACCCAACCCGGTTTCAATCCAAAAATATCATCACAAAACCAAATGTGATCCATGCCGAACATTTGCTTCAGCAGTTTTAATTCGCTGATCACATTTTCGGGACTACGGGTGTTGTACCGATTGCCGTAAATAGGTTTGGCGCACCAGTTGCATTTAAAAGGGCAGCCTCGCGTGGTACTCATATTTACCGAAAAGTAACCGGCATTTTTTAACCAGCTATCGCGATAAGGTTTAATATCCACCAAATCCCAGGCTGGGAGAGGTATGCTATCCAGATTTTTTGTAAGCGGGCGACCCAATGTTTTATAGGGTATACCATCCTTTAAATAAGCTATGCCACATATATGCTGATGATCATCGCCGCTTTTAATAGTATTTACCAATTCCAGCAAGGTTTGCTCGGCTTCGCCAATAATTACAAAATCAGCGCCTTCATTTAAGTATTGCGTGTAACGGTCAGTCGAATCAGAACTTGATACAATGACCGTACAACCCCGTGCCTTTGCCATTTTACACATGGTAAAGGCAGCTTCGCGCATATTGGTGAGGCACATTTTAGTGAGGTAGTTAAAACCATCATCATATATCACAAAAAAGCCTGGTTGGGTTTGCTCAATGGCAGGCAAGGATATATCAGGGCCGGTTGCGAACATGGTATCACAAAGCGAAACGCTATAGCCATTATCGCGCATTACCGATGCGGCATATAAAGTGCCCAGCGGGGCATATGGCAAGCCTAACGACCACTGTTTAGGATCGAACCGCATAAAATACGAGTGGGTAAAAAGTATGTTGTTCAACTTATCCATAGCTTAAGCAACATTTGTTAATGGCGATAAATTAAGCGAGCAAACGCATTTGGTACAGGTAGGGTGCCCACTCGTATCTAACGATCTGCGGAAGCTGATAGCCTCGGGACTGTTTAGCACGGTTGCCAGGTCGTTATCAGCAATATTGCCCATACTATCCATAAAAAAGCATGGCCTGATGCTGCCATCGGCCTCAATAACCGTTGACACCCATGGGGCATTACATTTTTTAAACGGAAAAGGGTTAAGGCCGTAAAAGGCCGCGTAATAATTATAAATGTCCTGTATTTTGGCAGGGCTTTCGGCAATGAATCCGTTTTCAAAATAAGCCTTGCAATCAACAAGGATCTGTTCTATTATTTTATTTAATTCTGTTATCTCGTAACCCGATAATAATATTTCCGATTGCTTTTGCCCATCCCATGCCTGTTGGCGGTTAAAGGCATGGCTGCTCACATCTGCCGGCAAAAAACTGATCTGGTTGAGGCCCATCTGCCTTGCCGCATTTATAATTGCGGGCCAGTTCCTGAAATTTAAGCGGTGTATCACCGTCCGCGCGGTAATAGGGTAGTTTGGGTTTATCGATCTGATATATGCAACACCACCCCTCAGTTTACCAAAAGCGCCGGGGATATTGCGGATGGCATCGTGTAATAATTCATCCCCATCAAGCGAAACTATCATATCATCCACCCACTTTATTAAATTTTCAGCGTGCTGTTTGATAGATAGCCCGGTGGTGAGCAGGGTTATTTTTATACCTGCGCTTTTAATGATCCGGCATAACGTAAAAAAATTCTTATTCAGCAAAGCCTCCCCGCCCGACATAAGTACCCGTTGCGTATCCAGCTTTTTGAGCGATGCCATCAGTTGGCTTACATCATCAGGCGTAAGCTGTTTAAGGTTTTTGTTATCCTTCCATATATCACACATCACACAACGGCAATTACAGGCGCTGTGCGGCATCAGAATCACTATAGGCATCGCGCTTATTTTGTGCGTGCGCAGTGTGCTGTAGCGCTTGTAGGTATGATATAATGATTGCCCCATGCCCGGTTATTTTATCATTACCCAATAAAAAACGTCCTTTTTGCTAAGCCGGTTAAGCCAGTTGCCAGGGTTGAACAATATTTTATACCTAAACCCTTCCAAACCTACCAGGCTATGATGAAAATAATGTGCCGACATTTCAGCCACACCCATATTTGAATAGTAGTTTTTACTCCTGCTGGCCGATGATTTGGCATCTTCGGCAGTATAAAAATGGGTGTCGATAATATGCACCTCGCCCTCGGGATTAAGCAGTTGCATGGCTTCCTGCAAAATTGCCCTCGCCGATGGGAAATACTGGAACGATGCCGCGAATACGATCACGTCAAACTTTAAATATTTACCAAAGCTTTCAGCATTAAAACTATTATAGATAAAACGTACACTGCTGTTAGCAAAAACCCGGCGCGCCTGTTCTATCTCGGGCAGGTTGGCGTCTATACCGGTTACCAAAGCATCCTTTAAACCAGCCAGTTTAGCCGATAGCCAGCCATTGCCACAGCCAATTTCCAGGATGCTTAACGGCCTGTTTTTCTTTTCAAGGTAAGTTATCAACCTGTCTGATGATCGCTTGCGCATTTCCCATTCGTGGTAATACGGATGTATCAGCTCAATATTAGGTAATAAGGCCACTTGTTCATCGGTATAAAAGCGGCCTTCCTTATGCCGTACATTCAGGTACAGATCTTCAAAAGCCGTTTTTATATGGGTTGAATAATGCCCCTCTGTATTAGGTTCTGTCGTTTTCAATGCTGTTAAATTTAAAATCCCTGTATCTCCGGCTGGCGGTACTTCCAAAACCTTTGCAAAAACTTAATTTCATAAGGATACTGGTATAAATTTGCCTTATAACGTAATGCCGAGATGATCTTGATAGTCCTGCGTTTCAAATCATTAAGCCTTATATCGGTAACCGTTGGATAAACGCCATTTAATACGGTTTCAAAATTTCTTATCTTATCTATCATCTCCGGCGTTAACCAGGGTGTTAGCGGGTTTTTGCGCATATCAAAGTTTTCCCATGCCGGGCTCACCCAGTCGTCAAGCGTTACGGGGTATTTAAAACCTGATTCAAGCACTTGTTTGTACAGTTCCGATCCCTCGGTAGGCACCGGGCTGTAAGTATATAAAACTATCTCGGTACGCGGGTTTACGCCTTTTACCTTTTTAATAAAATCTATCTCGAAGTCTATCTGCGCCTGCACTTTTTCGGGTGTAGGGGCGGGTGTGCCCAGTACGAATGAATATTCAGGTATGATGTCAAATTGTTTTAACCTTTCCGCAAAGCGGATGATCTGCTCGCCGGTTTGTGTGCCGCCCTTGTCAAGTTGTTCCAATACATCGTTGTTGCCGCTTTCGGCGCCAAAGAAGATGATCTTACAACCCGCCTCGCGTATCAGCGCCAGCGATTCATCCTTAAATTTATCCATCGTATCAATCCGCGCCATGCCCCACCACGACATGTTTTCGCCCTTCATCAGTTTTGAAAATTCAACCGTACGTTTTTCTGATACAAAGAAATTATTATCATGAAACTCAATGGCATCGGCACCCCATTTATCCTTAATGTATTTTACATCGGCATAAACGCGTTTGGCTGATTTTGCTTTCCACCGAGCCTCGTAAATAGGCACCACCGCACAAAACGAACAGGTGAACGGGCAGCCAATGCTTGAATGATAGGCCATGGTATGGTTACCCAGATAAGTTTTGCCCAAATATTTTTGCATGGGATAAAAAGTCCCCAGCTTATCATACGGCAATGGCGGCAAACTATCCTGGTCTAAAAGATCTTCTTTTATGGTTTTGGTTATTTTGCCATTAGCTTTATATATCAGGTTTTTGATGAATTCGTAAGGCTCATGGTTTTCAAGCGCATCAATCAATCTGGGGAAAGCGTTATCGCCGGGCCCGTTAATAATAAAATCCACATAGCCCGAATCCAATACCGCCTGCGGTTGGGTTGATGGAAAATAACCACCCCATATCATAGTGGTATAGGGGTATTTCCTTTTAATGGCTTTTGATAATGGCACCGCCTCCCTTAACTGCGGGCCAGGCATCACCGTAAATCCGAGGTAACAGAACTCGCCGGTATCCAGGTAGCTGTTTATTTTTTGCAGGGGATCAGTTTCGATATTCCCGTCAACTATTACCCAATCATATTTGCCTTCAATAGCGGCGGCAATGTTTAATATGGAGTTTGGTATGCGGTGTTTTGCGACAGCGCTTTTAGGATTATACAGCAGTACTTTGTTCATACGATAAATTAAACTTAGTCATCAATATTTCACATTTAAGAGGGTTGGAATGGATCATGAGAAATCCCTTCCGCCTCTTACCCCTTACAGAAGCAACCTTTTGCTTGCCCATCTAAGCCTCTTCATCATAATCAGGTCTTCCTGTTAGTAAATACGCTTCACAACTGATGGTGGTTGCCTGCTGCTACAAATAAAAACGTGGGCCGGGCAACCATTGCAAATGCTTTAGCGTAATTATTTACAAAACCCTTTATGATGATCGCAGCCATAAAAAACTACTTTAAAAGCCATCTATCGCAGCAGCCGTCGATAGAAAAAGGAAGCGCCGAAGCTTATGACCTGTGGTCGGCTAATTATGATAACCAGCCGGGTAATTTGATGATAGACCTGGACGAAAGGTTATTCGGCAGTATGCTTGATAAGGCAGCTATTAGCAAAAAGAAATTAGCTGATATTGGTTGTGGATCGGGCAGGCACTGGACTAAAATTTTCAATCAAAACCCTAAGAGTTTAACCGGGTTTGATGTATCTGAAGGGATGCTGAATAAGCTCAGGGAAAAATTTCCGCAGGCAAAAGTGCAGCGCATTACCGATGACCTGTTTTCTGATGTGCCCGATGCTGCCTTTGATGTGATTGTATCTACGCTTACAGTAGCGCATATTGAAGATATTGAAGCTGCTATGCAGGCATGGAGCCGGATCTTAAAACCCGATGCCGAAATAATGATCACCGATTTTCACCCGCGAATTTTAGCGCACGGCGGTCAACGAACATTTAAGCATGGGCAAAAAAGCATCGCTATAAAAAATTATGTTCACCCCGTTTACAGCATCATAGAGCTATTGCAAAATCACGGTTTTCAGATAGCCTCGCGGCGTGAACTGTTGATAGATGAAAGTATGAAGCATTATTACCTGAAGCAAAACGCACTGGCAGTTTATCAGAAATACAAAGGGTTTCCGGTTATCTACGGCATTCACTTAAAGCGTGGCCATGTTGCTTAATAACCTTGTAATTGCTGATACAGGCCAACATGTGAATATCCATATTAATGATGGCATCATTGAGGAAATATCAGCATCAGGTTTTAATAAGACCGGGATAAGCTTTACTGATGCGATAGTTTTCCCGGGGTTGATCAACTCGCACGATCATCTCGACTTTAATCTTTTCCCACAGCTGGGCAGCTACATATATAAAAACTACAGCGAATGGGGCGCGCTTATCCATGATAAATATAAAACTGAAATAGCTGCCGTATTAAAAATTCCGCAGCCATTAAGGGCGCAATGGGGCATGTACAAAAACCTGTTGTGTGGCGTAACAACGGTACTGAACCACGGCATAGATGTCGGCATCAGCAAAAAACTTATTAATATTTATGAGGAGAAGCACGATGTGCATTCTGTTGGGTTTGATAAAAAATGGTGGCGGCGATTAAATAATCCATTCAAAAAAAGCCTGCCCGTAGTGATACATGCAGGCGAAGGAACCGACCAGGCCGCGCATGAGGAAATTGATAGCCTTATAAGCTGTAACTTATTAAACCGTGATCTGATAGCCATACACGGCGTGGCCATGCTACCTGCGCAGGCACGGCATTTTAAGGCGCTGGTATGGTGCCCCGAATCAAATTATTACCTGCTTAATAAAACAGCCCCTGTTAACCAGCTTAAACTGGATACTAAAATATTGTTTGGGACGGATTCAACACTAACAGGTTACTGGAGCATTTGGGATCATATACAATTTGCCCGCGAAACGGCATTGCTTAGCGATGAGGAATTATACCAAACGCTTAATGTTAACGGCGCGGATGTTTGGGGGATGAATACGGGTGAATTAGCCGCAGGCAAAGATGCCGACCTTGTTGTTGCCAAAATGAAGGATGCCAATTCATTTGAATCATTTTTTGCTTTGAACCCTGCCGATATGCTGCTGGTAATGCATAAGGGAAATATCAGGTTAATAGATCATTCCCTATATCCACAGGTAAAAAAAAATTTAAAACATAATAATTACACGCTACTAAAAATAGGCGACAGCTATAAATATGTGGAGGGCAATTTGAGCAGTCTCATCAACACCATAAAACAATACTGGCCCCAAGCTGATTTCCCGGTTGAAGTGGTAAGCGAAGTTAATTATCAACCGGTTTAACGCTCAAATAACCCCGCAACCTCTTTCGCTACCATATCAATAGGATAGATCAATACCGGATAGTGGGACAAATCAGCATTACTTAACAAACCTGTAATGGTATTAACAATATCTTCCTCGTTTTTAGCCTGGTGAAATTCAGCAGGCATATCATCCATTGGTTTAACAAAGCTTACCACACGCGCGCCTGCATAAAGCGCTTCGGTAAGCACCACGCCAAAGCCTTCGTAATTTGACGTATGTAAAAATATTTTTGAGCGTTGCATTAGTGCTAATACATCACGCTGCGGCAATTCACCTTTTATTTTGATGTTTTTTTCTAATCCGTTATTTTTTATCTGCCGCTTAAGGTTTTCCATTTCAGGGCCTTTACCACATATTACCGTTTTTAAACTGGGAAAGCTAAGGGTAAGCTTTTTAACAATATCAACAAATAAATGGTATTGCTTTAGCGGGATCAATGAGCCTGCGCCCATTATATCGATGTGTTTTTCCGGTATGGGCGCGCCAAACATCGTGGGGTCAATTCCCGGCGGAATAATATGCTGCGGCTTTATGCCATAGTTAGTATTAAACTCTTTTGATAGACTGTCGGATAATGCAATTAACTGATCGCCTTTCAAACCGGCCAGTTTTACATAATTATTGCCCGGCCTTGCATCCTGCCCCAATAGCCAGCAATAATGTTGCAGCTTATACCTGCGGGCAAAACGGTTGCCAATAAAAGCACATTCGCCCAGCCAAAAACTTACTATACCTGTTAATTGACATTCCCTGTTTAATTGTTTTAATGTTTTCCAAACCTTAAGCCATAACGCCAAACGATAAAAGCGCCCGCGATTGGGCCCGCCAAAAGCTATAATAGGCATGCCATGCCAGGTGTAGTTTGCGGGCGTAAAAGGATATTGCAGGCTTAAAATAATGATATTAAGCTGCGGCCTTTGCTCTTTTAATGCCCTTACAAACAGTTGCTGCGGGGGTATGCAGGTGCTATCATCCTCATCAGCCGGGAAACCGGGCGTAATTATTACCAGTATTTCGCGCTTATTCATTAAGGTTGGTGATTTGGTTGCAATACGCCAAGCTATCTTTATTGTGGGTGATCAGGATGATGATCTTGCCCTGCGTTGCCAATTGTTGCAAGCGGTCAAGCATGTCGGTTTCAGATGCTTCATCTAGTTCGCTGAAAGGCTCATCTAATATCAACATGTCAAAATCATGGTAAAGCGCGCGGGCCAGCATTACCCGCTGTCGTTGGCCCCCGCTCAGGTTTTTGCCGTTTTCGGTTATCAGGGTATCTAAGCCGTCCGGGTAACTTTGCAGTAAACTTTCAAGTCCGCAAAAAACTATTACTTCAATAATTTTATGCATGTCGTAGCTCTCGTCTGCCAGCGTAATATTTTTCAAAAGCGTATCATGGATAAAATAAGGCTGTTGCTTTACGTAAGATATGCGGTTGCGGTAATGCTGTACGTTTACATCATCATTAACAAGTACACTGCCTTTTTGTGGCGATAAAAAGCCTGTTAATAATTGTATAAGCGTACTTTTTCCGCTGCCCGATTGCCCCCACAAACCCGCCATATCGCCTCTTTTTAGTTCGAAGCTAATGTTATGTAAAACAGGTTCCTGCTGATATTTAAAATCAACCTTATCGAATTTTATGGCGTTTATCGTATTGCTATTATTTGTTGTTTGGGTTGATGTTTGCCCGAAGCTTAGCAGGTCATTCAATACAGGTTGGTAGGTTTTTATTTGCCCGGAGCTATTCAATATTTTTATCATCCCCGGAATAATTTTATAGGCCGCGGCTAAAAATACACCAATAGTAAACAGGTTGGGGCTGCCTAAGCCTGTATGGTATTGATTTACCGCCACCAATATAAAAACACCTAATACAGCAAAAACCTCAACCAGCCGGGTAGGCAGGCTCATAATTGTTTGCTGGGTAGCCAGGTTATTATTTAAAGCCTTTTGATATTGGTGATAACGCCCGGTAAAAAACAGGCCCTTATCATAAATATTGCTTTCCATATAACCGGATAATGATTCCTGCAGGTATTGTATGGTTTTTTGACTTGCTATTTGTGTTTCGGCGCGCAATTGCTTTGAACGTTTGCGGATGCGCTGACCCAAAAAGATAACAGGTGGCAATAAAAACAGCAGCAGCAACAGGAACAACGCCGGATGATAAAGGATAATGGCTGTGGCCGTGAATAGAATAAGCAGCGTTTGCGTGGCTATTTGTTGTAAATTGGTAAGTATGTAATGGCTGAATTCAATAGGCTGCTGACTTATTTGCCTGATGCGTACCGATGAATCGACATTAACAAATTGCAGGTAATCATTACGTAAATAATAAAGCAGGTTTTTTTCGGAGAGACGCGAGGCGGTATCATAAAAAAAATGATGCTGAAATTTTAATACCAGGTACCCAAACCAGTTTTTTATACTGAATAATATAAGAAAGGCCCCAATAGCAAAAACAGGGTTTGCCAATGCCGGATGCAATAATTTAAGACTTTGCTGGTTTGCTTTATTGCCTGTATAAAAGTTGATGAGCCACAGCAATAACCCCAAAAAAGCAATATCCAGCAGGCTGATGATCACGTCAAAAACAACAAGCCGGTACATCCGTGATCTCTCATGCGGACTAAGCAGTTTTAGTACATTGGTGATGATGGGGTTCAAATGGTGCTTATGCTTAATCTGTATTAAGCATAACGGGCGCTTAACGGCTATGGTTGCTTTAATGATTTTTAATTAAGCATGGTGTAAAACTGAATTAAATAGTAGTTTCACATTTTAAACATAACCGGTTTACTTAATACTGAGATATCATGCCTGCTAAAAAACTATCACTGCTTTTTATACTATTTGTATGGGCTTCTACTGCATCGGCACAAAACACCGATACCCTGTTTAAGCCTGCGAATATTTTAAAAACGATGGAACGCGTTGCCGACTGGCAATTAAACACCTGGCAAACAAAAGGCTCAAAATGGCCAAAATACGATTGGACAAACGCGGCAGGTTATACCGGCTTGCTGGAGCTGGGAAAGATCAGTAAAAAAGATACCTACCTAAAATATTTGCTTGGTGTTGGCAATGATCTGAACTGGAATACAGGCCCGCGAAGGTTTATGGCTGATGATTATTGCATTGGCCAAACCTATGCCAACCTGTACCTGCTATACAAGGATGAAAAGATGATAGCCAAATTCAAGACGTTGGCGGATAGTATTATCGCGCAGCCACATACTGAATCATTAGCCTGGAAGAACAATATTCAGTTAAGGGAATGGGCCTGGTGCGATGCCATGTTTATGGGGCCAACCAGCCTGAGCTACCTGGCAACTGCCACCAGGGATGAAAAATACCTGGCTATTGCCGATAAACTCTGGTGGAAAACCTATGATTATTTATATGACCCTGCCGAACATCTTTATTACAGGGACAGTAGCTATTTTAATAAAAAAGAAAAGAACGGAAAAAAGGTGTTTTGGTCGCGTGGGAACGGGTGGGTAATGGGCGGTTTGGTACGTGTGCTTGACAATATGCCTGCCAATTATCCCGACAGGAAAAAATACATTAAACTTTATAAAGATATGGCCGCCCGCATTGCAGGCTTACAACAACCCGATGGCAGTTGGCACGCTTCATTGCTCGATCCGGCAAGTTACCCTGTTAAAGAAGCCAGCGGTACCGGCTTTTACACGTATGCATTATTATGGGGATTGAATAATGGCACCCTTGATAAAAAAACGTATTGGCCGGTAGTACAAAAGGCATGGGTAGCATTAAACGCATGCGTACATCCTGATGGCATGCTTGGGTACGTGCAGCGCGTAGGGGCAGCACCTGATAAAGTTGATGAAAACAGTACCGAGATCTATGGCGTGGGTTCCTTTTTACTGACGGGGGCACAATTATATAAATACATACAACACGTTAAATAACAAAATATGAAGTATGATGATCTGCCATTAGTAAATAACGAAAGCACACACAGTTTTGAGCTGTTTGTAGAAGGGCAGCGTGCTTTTATTGATTACAAGCAACGGGGCGATACCTATTATTTAATACATACCGAAGTGCCCAAAGCATTGCAAGGCCAGGGAATTGCGACGGCAATGGTTGAAAAAACATTTAAATACCTTGAAGCTAATAATTTAAAAATGCGGCCTTATTGTGAGTATATACGGTTTTACCTGAAACAGCACCCGGAATGGGAAAGGTTGGTAGCAAAAGGATAAGCTGAGGCCTTAAATATATCTTATAATGATCAGTTATTTAGCCGATAACACTAATATATCATTCCGTGAACTTTTATAAGTTCCGGAACAATAAATATTTAGAAACAAGTTTCGAAATAACCTCTTAAAAGGCTGATGGCCCGTGGCTGCTTCCGAATGGGAATTTATTAACCCTGCCATGTGAATGATCGCAAAGCGAATGATCCCGGTACATTTTTTTATTAAGATTTTGAGTGATCAGCAAGTCTGAATTGATAGTTTCAACCTTACCAGGCTGGTTAACTATGGTAGATTTTTTTTTCATGACGACTTCCCCCTAATGTTTTTGGTAATTGGTATAATAAAGTTAAGCACAAAGGCGCTCATTTCCAAGAGTTTTATTAAGAAAATTCATATGGCAAAACATGAATATTAAGCGGGTATAAGATAGAAAGGTATAGAGCATTTCTACATGGTTTTGTAGGTGAATTGTTACAGATAAAATATGCTGTAACCAATACAACAAATTCAATTACTGTTAAATTGCATTATCAATATAGGTTGAACAATTAATTGATTTGGTAATGAAGAAGTTCATGATAATATTTTTTGCAATTATAGCCATTAGCATAGCTGCTAAGGCACAAACTGCTGAAAAGAAAAAACGCAACCTAAATGAAAATACAGTTGTAATCGATTCATCAGGTATGCGGTACCCTTATGCTGTTTGGAAAAACCTGATATCGACTAAAGATTACCGGTTGAAAAAGATCGACCGCAATAGCGATAGCAGCACTTACTTGTTGGTTAAACTTGACTCTGCACAAAAAGACCGCAGGCTGAGCCGGATGTCGAAACCAAAAGAGAGTAATTTTTTTACTGAAGGTGAAAAGATGGATCTGTTTGGCGCGACCGATATCAGCGGCTATAAAATCAAACAAAAAGAGCTTAAAGGCAAAATTGTGGTGCTTAATTTTTGGTTTATCAGCTGCCCGCCTTGCCGCAAGGAAATTCCGGAACTAAATAAAATTGCTGTTGAGTATGCCAATGATCCAGACATTGTATTTATTGCTGTAGCGCTCGATCAGAAATATGACATACAGGATTTTATAAAAGCGAACCCCTTTGGTTACCATATTATTGACGACGGCCAAATGTATGCCAATTATTACAGTATAAATTTATACCCTACCAATGTAGTTGTTGATAAGGATGGAAAGGTAAGGTTCAATTCCTCAGGATATAAAGCAAACACACCTTACTGGATCAAAAAAACTATTGAGGAGGCAAAGAAACCTGATTAGAATATTAAAATCTGATTATTTCGGCTGCTTATTTTTTAATGTTTTATTATACATCACATATGTGTACCGCTTGTTTTAGCGAAGCCAGTTTATCCGGCCGCTTAGGAACAAATTCCTGGGCAACATAACCTTTGTAACCTGTTGCCAAAATAGCTTTCATAATTGCAGGATAGTACAATTCCTGTGTTTCGTCAATTTCATTTCTTCCCGGCACGCCCCCGGTGTGGTAATGGGCTATGTATTGGTGATTATCGGTAATGGTTCTTATTACATCTCCTTCATCTATCTGCATATGATAAATGTCGTACAGTAATTTAAAATTATCCGACCCCACTCTTTTTACCAATTCTACTCCCCAGGCGGTATGGTCACACTGATAGTCCTTATGGTTTATTTTACTATTCAGCAGTTCCATAACCAATACTACATTATACTTTTCAGCTATTGGCATCAGCTTTTTTAGTCCTTCGGCGCAATTGTTCCAGCCGGTTTCATCATCTTTTCCCCTTCTGCTGCCACTAAAGCATATCAGGTTCTTATAACCGTTTTTTGCTACTAGCGGTATCATTTCTGAATAATTTTTGATCAATGTTTCATGGTAGATCTTATCCCCGAAACCATCGGTCAGGTTTATTTCGGCGCCGTTGCACATGGGCGAATCGAGCCCGTATTTTTTCGCCGTAGGCCAATCTTTAGGGCCAAGCAGATCGATACCTTTTAATCCCATAGCTTTCCCGGCTGCACAAAGTTCATCAAGGGTGATATCCGTATAACACCAAGGGCATACCGATTGATTAATATTACCTTTAAGTTCCATAGCAGCATGTTGTTTCTCGCCGGCATTTGCGAATGATGTTAAAGTTCCGGCAGCGCCTACAGCTATCGTACCAGTGATCATGTTTTTTATGGCTGAGCGGCGGTTTTGTGGGTTTGACATAATAATCTAACTGATTGGCCAATTTAAATATTATTCTTTTTAAGCTCACTAACAGCATGATCCACGGCACGGGCGGTCAGGGCCATATAGGTTAGCGACGGGTTTTGGCAGGCCGAAGAAACCATGCAGGCGCCATCGGTAACGTAAACATTTGGGGCATCCCATACTTGGTTATGTTTGTTCAAAACCGATGACCTGGGATCGCTGCCCATACGGGCAGTGCCCATTTCATGTATCCCAGCACCAAGCGAGTATCCGTTGTCAAATGTTTTTACATCTTTTAAACCACCTGCTTCCAGCATTTCTTTGGCATCTTCCATCATATCTAGCCTCATTTTATGCTCATTGTCCTTAATTTCAGCATCAATGGCTAAAACCGGCAGCCCCCATTTGTCTTTTTTATTTTTATCAAAGTATATTTTATTTTCATGATAGGGGAGCGTTTCGCCAAAACCGGTGAGGCCCATTTTCCATCTGCCCGGTTCAGTAAGTGCATCCTTATAAGCGCCGCCAATGTTCATTTCAGCGATATCATTGTTCCAGTTTTCGCGACTGGCCCCTCCCTGATAGCCAAATCCCCGCAGGTAATCCCGCTTATTGCCAAACAAATTCCGGTAGCGTGGTATGTATATGCCGTTGGCACGTCGGCCAAAATAATATCTATCATCAAAGCCTTCGGCAAAACCGTCAGCCCCGGCACGGAAATGATGATCCATCAGGTTATGGCCAAGTTCGCCGCTGCTGCTGCCCAAACCACCCGGCCATATATCAGTTGCCGAATTCATAAGCACCCAGGTAGAATTTAAGGTTGATGCGTTTAAGAATACAACTTTGGCATAGTATTCATAAGTTTGATTGGTTTGCGCATCCAGCACTTCAACACCTTTTGCCTTTTTTGTATCCTTATCATAAAGTATTTTGGTTACAATAGAAAAAGGCCTTACGGTTAAATTACCTGTAGCCATTGCTGCCGGCAATGTGGATGATTGCGTACTGAAATAAGCACCAAACGGGCACCCCATAGCACATTTATTACGATACTGGCAATTTGTTCGGCCATTATGCGGAACGGTTATGTTTGCCGTACGGCCAATGATCATTTGCCGATTATTTTTGTACGTTTTATTGATCCTCGATGCCACATCTTTTTCAACACAATTCATTTCCATTGCCGGTAAAAATTCTCCGTCGGGCAATTGCGGTAACCCTTCAGCAGAACCGCTGATGCCTGCAAATTTCTCTACATGGCTGTACCATGGTGCAAGGTCTTTATACCTGATGGGCCAGTCTATCCCTATGCCATCTTTTGCATTGTCTTCAAAATTTAAATCACCCCACCGGTAGGATTGCCTGCCCCACATTAATGAGCGGCCGCCCACATGGTAGCCACGGAACCAGTCGAAGCGCTTTACCTCAACATAAGGGCTCTCTTTTTCATCTACCCAATAATCCAGGTTATCTTTAAATAATCCTTCATCACGATGAAATACCGGTTTGTCTTTTATGGCCTGTTGGTCTGTTTTGCCACGATGCGGAAATTCCCATGGGGCTTTGGTCGCATTTACATAGTCTTTAATATGCTCAATGTTTTTGCCACGTTCAAGCATAATGGTTTTTAGGCCTTTTTCAGTTAGTTCTTTGGCAGCCCAGCCCCCTGAAATGCCGGATCCGATCACAATAGCATCATATATATTAGCAGCCATAAATTTTATGTTTAACTATCAGAATGTTAGTGTTGCAATAATTGATGTTCTGAGCAAATAACCGATAAAATGATGATGCCCAGTTGTTCAAATGTAGTTATTTTTAGTGCAAACGAACTTATTTAGGAACCTTTATCTGAGCGCCTATCAACACTGGCGAACCGTTCCCAGATAAAAAAGGCAATACGGGCGGTTTGCTGATCGACCTCAATCCGGCAATCAGTATAATACCGCAATAAGTGGATATTATATAAATACAAAAGCCTCAAGACTTTCGACTTGAGGCTTTTTGATTTTCCTTGTGATCCCGCTGGGATTATTTTTTGACGGGCTTTACCCCTGTATATCAATCAATTAGAACGACCAAATTTCAATAGGTTACCTAAAAGGTTACCGATTTACTTTGTACTAACTTGTACTAATTTGATGTCGTTTAAAGAACGAAAATTAACTTACACAAATATACTAATAATGATAATATTACGCTTGAGAAATTAATTAACATTTAGTCCATTTAATTTTATTTATGTTAATTGCCAATTAAGTATGTAAATACATAATTCTGTACATACATAAATATGGAAGTATTGAATTTAAGCCTATTCTACTTTTTAATCAGGGGTATTGTAAAATTGAAAATACTCCCTATGCCAATTTCACTCTCCGCCCAAATTTTACCATCGTGGCGGCTGATGATTTCAGCGCTCAAGTACAAGCCGATGCCAAATCCTGAAATATGTTGGGTGTGCGTAGTTGCCACACGGAAGTACCTGTCGAAGACTTTAGTTAAATCCTGCGGCTTCATACCTATTCCCTCATCTTTAACGCTGACTGTTACCTCATTTCCATCGCTGACGCATACAATATCTATTAATTTACCTTTCGGCGAATATTTAACGGCATTACTGATCAGATTAGTAATTACCGAACTTATCTTATCACGATCTGCGTTAACTTTGATTTCACCACAACTACTAAAACTGATGTGATGAGTGGTCAGCGACAATTCAGCCTCATCAATCATTTCCTTTAGTAACTCGTCAATGTCGAAATCGTGTTTCTCAATGAAAATTTTCCCGGATTCCAGTCTCGAAATATTAAGGAATCCGTTAATCATAACACTCATTCTTTTAGTTTGGATGTTTGCCTTTTCTAAAGCTCCTGGGATAAATGGATCTTCATTTTTTTTCAATTTCAACTGGAGTACCTGAAGTATGGCATTGAGCGAAGTCAGCGGCGTTTTCAGTTCATGGCTGACCATGCCGATAAAATCATTTTTACGGACTTCATCCTGCTTTTGCTCCGTAATTTCATGCAGTACGCCGGTAAAATACCTGTTCACGCCTTCATCGTCTTTTTGCACCGTGCCAATACCACGAACCCAGCGAATCTTACCATCATTATGGCCCACGATAGGATATTCCATATCAAACTTGATGCCCTTCGTGATGGAGGCCTCGACCAAGTCGGCAACGGCCTGCCGGTAATCTTCATGTACTTGAATAATGGCTGCTTCATAAGGCACTTCATCATCCGGCCCGTAGCCCAGAAATTCCTTTAATTTCACCGAAGGATAGAATATTCGGTCTATGACATTGATGTAAAAAGAACCCAGCCCGGCAGCTTCGATAGCCATCCGTAAACTTTCTTCAGCCCGTTCGACTTTTTTTCGTGCGACCACTTTATCGGTCACATCGATAGCAACGATCATGATCGCATAGGTACGGCCGTCGCCATTTTTCATGGGCTCATAAACGAAATCCACATGCACCATTTCTTCTATGCCGTTTCTGATCAGTGGGATCGCATGTTCATTGGCATGATAACTTTCGCCGGTAGCAAATACCCTTTCGGTAATAGGGCGATAATAAGCTTCTGCTTCCGGCACTACCTCCCAATAAGGCTTTTTAATTTCATCACGGGTCTTGCCAATAATCTCCAAAAAGGCTTCATTGATCTCAATCATATATAATGGTTCGCCTTCCACTATGCACATACCTACCGGGGATTGACGCACAAGATTTCGAATGTTTTCCTCGTTGGCCCTTAATTGTTCAATTGCCTTTTGTTTTTGGAATGTTTCTGCTTCTAAGCGTCTTTGAATTTCAAGGAGTTCATCGTTAGCGGATGTCAGTTCTTCGTTTGTTGTAGCGAGTTCCTCATTTGACGAGGCCATTTCTTCGTTGACCGCCTGAAGTTCTTCAGCGGATCTTTCCATAGACAATTCCCACTCTTTTCTATTGGTGATATCTACACAAGAACTAATGTAACCCGCAAAACTACCATCGGGACGAAATCGCGGTGGCCCTTTGGCGAATAACCAGCGATAATCGCCTTTCCTACTCAATACCCTGAACTCGCCTTCAAACGGGACTTGCTCTTTAAATGCAGATAGATATATGTTAACATAGCGTTCCTTGTCATCCGGATGAACCAGATCAACCCAACCAAATTCCAACAAGTCTTTCATTGACCTGCCGGTTAATTCCACCCAAGCTTTACTGAAATAAACCGCATTGCTGGTTTCATCACCAACCGCGATTAAGATATCCGAACCCTCCGCCATTATTCTGAAACGCTCCTCACTTTCACTTAACTCTTGGGCCCGTTTTTGCAATTCGCGATGCGAAATCACCTTGTCCGTAGTTTCGATCTCGTTCGTTAAAACGCCCTGAATGACCCCGTTTTCATCCCTTATCGGGCTGTAAGCAAAGTCAAAATAACACTCTTCAGAAAAACCATTTCGATCCAGGTATATCTTAAAGTCAGGGAAACGCACCGCCTTACCTTCCATAACCCCATGAAACATTGGCCCGACAGTATCCCATATTTCCGGAAAAGATTCATAAATAGGCGATCCCAAAGACTGGGGATGTTTAACCGCGCCCAATACAGGCCGGTAACCATCATTATAGATTTGAATAAATTGCGTTCCCCAGGTTATATGCATGGGAAAGGGAGAGCCAAGCACCATTCCGACGGCGATCTTTAATGCCGCCGGCCAGTTATCAGGGCTCCCTAATATATTTGCAGACCAATCGAAGGCGCGTATTAACTCTCCCATTTCACCACCCCCTTGCAAGAACGGATAGGTATTTTTTATTTCTAAATTATTGTCGGACATGGATATAAGTGGCGGTGGAAAAACAAACTAAATAACGAAATCCTTGACACATTGTTCAAATAATTTAAACCAAAAATCCCTTTTAGTATGATTTTAACTACTCATTTTTAAAAAAAAAACACCTAACTCATGTACAGGTGGTGAAAAACTTAATTTCTTCCTCTTCAATTTTGTCGAATTAAAATATTGATTATGGAAAAAGTCATTTCACATTTTGAGAAACATGGAAAGGTATTCCGCGATCAGTTAATTACTGTAGGCGACCTTATAGAATTTAAAGACCTGTTGCTTTCTGAACTTAAATCCATCTTAAAAGACCAGGTAAAGGGCAAAAGTAAAAAATGGCTAAAAGCCATTGAGGTTAGAAAAGTGTTGAATATCTCACACGGGAAATTACAGCGATTGCGGGACAACGGTAAAATACCGTTTACCATGTTAGGAAATACGACCTATTACGATGCGGACAAAATTGAGGAGTTAATGCAAAGTCCAATGGTGGTAAAGTATTAAGTATGTTAAAGCGGAAGGCTAAACGAAGAGTAACGCAACAAAAGGATGTTATCAAAATTTACGATGACAATTTGACGGGTTGTATCAATCAGGGAATGGGTCACAACGTCCCACCGCTGATCAACCATGTGGCAATTTATTTTCTTCAACAAAACCTCGCATTGCCTGATGCAAAAAGTTTTTTTCAGCACCACGACAAACTGCAATGGAGGACTGTTACAGGCAGGCCTCAAAAAAATTGGAAAGTTTTAGCAAAAGACTGGATAGACAACACAATTCAAAATGTAAAATTGCTGGAACGGCAGGATGCTAAACGTATCGCCTTTCCTGATACATAAATACAGATTTATGTATTTACAGCAATATGTATTTATGGAATTATGTAATTCAAGAAACTTGCATTTATGGAAATACAGATTTACAGCATTATGTATTTACAAAAATCTGCAATTGAAGATTTATGTATTTAAAGATTTACAGCATTATGCAATCACAGCATTATGCAATTACGCATTATGTATTTATAACAATTTAGAATTACAGAAATGGGAAAGATCATCACAGTAGCCCACCAAAAAGGGGGCGTAGGAAAAAGCACACTGGCAATGAATTTGGCAGTTTGCTTTCAGGATCAATTAAACGTTGCTTTAGTTGATACGGATTTTCAAGGCAGCCTTTACCACATCAAAGACGAGCTACCAGGTCTTGCTGTAGTAGGCAACGACCAACTACATGAAATTAAAGCTTTAGACTATGATTTGATTATAGTTGATACCCCTCCCTATCTATCGAATAAGCTGCTTGAACTATTTAGCCTTTCGGATTTTATTCTAATTCCTACAAAGGCTGGATTTTTTGATGTTATGGCGATACGTTCGACAATTGCGCTGGTGAAAGACGCACAGGAAAGGCAACCGGAGATTCGGGCCGGAATAGTTATGAATATGATTAAACCGCGATCAGGTATTACCAAAGAGGTCAGTGGCTTATTGGAAGGCATGGAAATACCTGTTTTAGAAACTATGATCCATGATAGGGTGAGTATAGCAAGGTCTTCAATTACCGCTGGTGTACTTCAGGGCACGGATGTTAAAGCAAAGGAGGAGATAACATCCTTAGCGGAGGAAATTGTTAACCGCATCAGTGCATAATTACATAAATACATATTTATGTAATTGCTAAAATCTCTTATTTAATGGGAACTTAAAGTAAGGTTTACAATGACAGATTATAAAGACAAGCTGGGTGGTTTAGCAGATAAGCTAAAGAAGGAAACCCCAAAAACACCGATACAGGAGGTGCATCCTGTAAGGCAAAACGTTATTGCTAAGGAAGACGAAGCGCAACTAAATGTGTGGATTCCAAAGGGGCTTTTAAAGCGCATGAAGTCTTATGGAGTGGAATATGATCATTCTCTTAAAGACATCAGTATAGATGCTTTAAAATTCTTCTTAGATGCCAAATTGAAGAAGTCATAACGGTGGCAGTCATTAAAGAATGGAGGAAGGTTGAAGACGTCCTAAAGGATGAGATTGCCTCTTAATAGCAATCAGCAAGATAAACGTTTGTCGGACAAACGGATCTTGCCCCTACCTTCCGAAGTCAGTCGGGGGACATGGAAAAATCCTCCGAGGTCGAATTTTTTAAAAATTTAAGGAATGGAAAATGAAGAAGAAAACAGGGAACGCAAAGTAACCACACGGTTCAAACCCAACGAATTTAAAGTAATTGATACCCGCTTTAAGAAAACAAGATTTTTAAAAATGAGCGAGTACATCAGGTCTGTTTTGCTTGAAAAACCAATCACCGTAAACTACCGGGATAAATCAATGGATGATTTACTGGAAGAGCTGGCTCTGCTGCGGAGAGAACTGAATGCTATCGGTAATAATCTCAACCAGGCGGTCCGGCAAATCAACAGTGCCCATGGAAATGCAGATAGTAGATTATGGCTTAATCTACTATCGATTATTGGAAGTAAGGTTGATCCGGCAATTACTCAAATCAAAGAGCGGATGCAAAATTTCTCAGAATTATGGTCGCAAAAATTAAAACCGGACGAAGCATCATCGGTGCAATAAATTACAATGAACATAAGGTGGGAATGGGCAAAGCAGAACTGATTTTAGCACAAGGTTATCTTAAAGACCCATTCGATCTAACATTCAACAACAAGTTGGAAAGGCTGACAGATCTTGCCAAACGTAATCAGCTTACCCTTGTCAATACCTTGCATGTTTCGTTAAATTTTGCAGTAGGTGAAAACTTGGATAAAGATATTCTTCAGCAGATTGCAGATGACTACATGCAAGGCTTAGGTTTTGGAAACCAACCTTACTTAGTGTATCAGCATAATGATGCGGGACATCCCCATTTACATATCGTAACAACTAACATTAAGCCAGATGGTAAACGAATTAGCTTTCATTTATTAGCAAATAGAGCATCTGAAAGTTCCCGAAAGCAAGTTGAGTTAACCTATAATCTTGTCAAAGCGGAGGATCAGGGTAAGCAACAAAATAACATTGGCAAACCCCTTGAAAAAGTAAATTATGGCAAGTCAGAAGTTAAAAGATCAATCACGAATGTTGTAAATGAAGTGG
>Ga0302315_10000781_pt1 | contig 34626 bp, 31 predicted proteins | sample III_Palsa_N3_1_FD_200532 | JGI IMG/M metagenome (GOLD analysis project Ga0302315, IMG submission 200532) | Peat permafrost microbial communities from Stordalen Mire near Abisko, Sweden - III_Palsa_N3_1 | ecosystem: Environmental > Terrestrial > Soil > Palsa > Peat permafrost | place: Sweden...
GGCGTCAAGGCTGTGATCACCGAAAGCTTCGAGCGCATTCACCGTTCCAACCTGGTCGGTATGGGCGTACTGCCCTGCACCTTCAAGAACGGCGAAAACGCACAGTCGCTGGGCCTGACCGGCAAGGAAACCTTCGACATCACCGGTCTGGATGACGGCAAGTCGAAGGAAGCAAAGGTGGTGGCAACCCGCGAAGACGGCAGCAAAAAGGAGTTCACCGTGCAGGTGATGCTGCTGACGCCGAAAGAGCGCGAGTTCTTCCGGCACGGCGGCATCCTGCAGTACGTGCTGCGTCAGCTGGCGAACAAGAAAGCCGCCTGAACTGGCCATGGTTCAACTGATCACCAGCAATGAAAGCAGCCCCGAAATGTCGGGGCTGCTTTTTCAACACGGTCGTCAAAATACACAAGGCAAACTATGGCATCGGTGGCTTCCATTTTGCCGAGTAACATCGCCACTGGCCGTCGTCCCTGCGCCACGCCGACTCGATTTGATAAACGCCCAGCTGATCGGGAAGCACGTGACCACCGCTGGTCAACGTGACGGTGAGCGTCGCCACCATCCGGTCGCCGCGGTGCTCGATGGTGACTGGGCCGGTGGTGACACCGACATGATCTCCACGCAGTGCAATCAGCCGCATCATGTTGGCCAGCGCACGCTTGTCCAGATCACCGGCGTTGCCGTCGAAGTCATCGCTGAGCGGTTTGATCACACCGCTCGTATCACCTGTTTCGGCCGCGTGCGCCAGCGAGGCAATGGCCTGACGAACCTGCTCTTCATCCGGCTTATGTCGGCAGCCCGACAAGGATGCCATCGACAGCACCGCGCAGAGGATGAAACCACCTATTCGAAGCCATCGAATCATCTGAGAATCTCGTTGCAGCGCGGCTTGCCGCGCCGCAGAGGCTATGCTCCAATGCGGCAGCGTATGGACAACCGAAACCCATCATAATCGATCCATTGGCAGCGCTAGGGTAGCTATCGATGCCGAACGTAATCGATCCAGTTGTTACCGATCAAGAAACGAGAAATCAAGCATGAGCAACGAACGTCCGTGGCTGGATCACTACCCGGCCGGCGTGCCAGAGCAGATCAATATCGACGATTACGCCTCGGTAGCGGCGGTGATCGACGAGGCTTTCGCAAACTTTGCTGATCGTCCCGCATTCACCAATTTCGGCAAGACCCTCAGCTATCGTGAAATCGACGAAGCAAGCCGCCAGTTTTCCGGTTATCTCACCGGGGTACTCAAGCTCGGCAAGGGCGATCGCATCGCGATCATGCTGCCCAATGCGCTGCAGTATCCGATTGCGCTTTTCGGTGCGCTGCGTGCTGGCCTGGTGGTGGTCAACACCAACCCGATGTACACCGCTCGTGAACTGAAACATCAGCTGGAAGATTCCGGTGCCCAGGCGATTGTGGTGCTCGACAACTTTGCCGCGACGCTGCAGGGAGTGCTCGCGCAAACCCAGGTGAAGCACGTCATCACTACCGGCCTTGGCGATCTGCTCGGCGCAAAGGGGGTGGTGATCAACTTCGCGCTCAAGCACATCAAGAAGATGGTGCCGGCCTTCCATATTCCGCACGCCGTGCGTTTCCACGATGCGCTTGCACAAGGCAAACCGCATCCGCTGAAGCCGGTGCAACTGACCCACGACGACATTGCCTTTCTGCAATACACAGGCGGCACCACCGGCGTTGCCAAGGGCGCGATGCTGACCCACGGCAACATGGTCGCGAACATGCTGCAGGCCGGCGCTTGGTTCTCGGCCAAGATCCGACCCGGCGAAGAGATCATCATCACCGCACTTCCGCTGTATCACATCTTTGCGTTGACCTGTAATTGCTTCATCTTTCTGCGCTTTGGCGGCCAGAGTATCCTGATCACGAACCCACGCGACATGCCGGCCTTCGTGAAGGAGTTGGGCAACGTGAAGTTCACCTCGATCACCGGCGTCAACACCTTGTTCAATGGTCTGCTGAATACGCCGGGCTTTGACAAGGTGGATTTCTCGCACCTGCGCATGAGCTTCGGCGGCGGCATGGCCGTGCAGCGCACGGTCGCCGAGAAATGGGAGAAGATCACCGGCTGTGCGCTGATCGAAGGCTACGGCATGACCGAAAGCGCGCCCGTGGCGACCATCAACCCATTGGTCGAGGGTGCGCGCTTCAGCGGCTCAATCGGGCTACCGATTCCATCCACGGAAATTGGCATTCAAGACGACGATGGCAAACCGCTGGCCATGAGCGAAGTGGGTGAAATCTGCATCCGCGGCCCGCAGGTGATGAAGGGCTACTGGGAGCAGCCGGGCGAAACCGCCAAGGTTCTCAGCAGCGATGGCTGGCTGCGCACGGGTGATCTCGGCCGCATCGACGAGAAGGGTCTGGTCTATATCGTGGATCGCAAGAAGGACATGATTCTGGTGTCTGGCTTCAACGTATATCCGAACGAGATCGAAGATACGGTTATGCAGAACCCCGGCGTGGCTGAAGTTGCTGCGGTAGGCGTCCCGGACGAGCACTCAGGCGAAGTCGTGAAGCTGTTTGTCGTGCGCAAGGATCCGAATCTGACGATCGAAGCACTCAAGGAGTTTTGTCGCGAAAACCTTACCGGTTACAAGCGTCCCAAGCTAATTGAGTTCCGCGATGAGCTGCCAAAGAGCAATGTGGGCAAGATTCTGCGTCGTGAGCTTCGCGACGAGAAGAAGACTGCCGCCTGAGATTTGCTGGACCATCTCTGAGTAACGTCGCACCTTTAAAGCATGGCGTTACTCAGCTGTCTTTCCAGTATTCGAGTATGTCGGCATAGCCGCCGAGCAAGTTCCATAGCGGCACCTGCTTGTCCTCGGGGATGTGGCTGTAGGAAAAACCGACATGATGATCGGAGATGCGCGCAACCGACGCCTCGAGATGGATGTGCAGGTTATGACCGAAAATCATATCCAGCACCCAGCTTTGCCCCAGTTCCCCGGCCCAACCCAACGGGCGGCGTAGCAGCGCTCCCGTCGCGGAGATATCTACCAGCTCGGTCGGGTGCGACTCGTCATGGCGGCTCATCAGCACCGTTGTTTCGATTTGCATGCGCGCCGGACGTAGTTGTTCCGGCTCGCCTCCACCCTTTTCGTCAATTGTCATTATCCACCGTCCATTCGCGCTCACGTTTACCGGCTTCGGCAAACGCTTAACCTCATCTTCCTGAAAGCGGTTTCTGCATTATTTGGTAACGCATTCGCTCTCAATCATCGCATCTACCGCCGTCATTTACGTGAAACGCGACTGTTTGAATACTGCAACCAGACCAAAGCAAACTGTGATTCGATCACGAGTTGTTAAAGCAATCTGTGTGCCACTCGAAAGAGCCGATATTTGAGCAGGCCGAAGGTCATCCAATAGGCCAATGTATTGGCGCAGCAAACGGTAAATCGCTGAGCTTTGTAACTATTCGCATCCATGCCTTACCGACTACACCGGCACTTGGCTGTCCCAGCATGGCCTCTGACACCAGTCATGCCGCAGATAGACGCTTTAGGTCACATCCGGCCCATTCACCCCCTGTCGGCGAAAGGCGTGAAGTAGCAACGCAACACTTGTTTGAAGCCGCCAAGCCAACAGGCGCCAACACTTAAGTAATCGCAAGTTGTGCCAATGGCTGGACTTGTCGTAACGCAGCCGCTACTCTTCCACGCAAGCGCAGCCCCACGAAAGTCGGCTTATCGAAAACATTCGATGGCCAGTGGCAACTGCCGATGCTCTTGATCGATCGAACAGTCAGCGGTGTCTCCTTTGACGCCCTGACCTGCGTAACCTCCGCGGCTGACAACCCGGACCTGGCGCACGATGATCGCCTGCGGCCCGCCTGACCGAACCACGACTGCGTGGATTCATCTTGCCCGTCGTGACGATGACGCTCAGCGCGTGTCGACTGAAATGATTTTGGAAACAGCTGTAATCGGGGACACCCTCTGCCAGCTCGTATGAGCACGGATATTCCCCAGGTTGTATCGATCCCGGAATGATTCCGATCTGATGAACGCACTGCCAGCCGCTGAAAGCGGCCGAACGATATGTATTGATGAGCACTGAGCCAGTCGAGCCCCAGAGCCCGGTAGCCGCACCAGCGGACGCATTCGCGTCGATACCACAGCAGCAGGAAATGCCGCTGGCTATCGTTCGCGGCGAACCGATGCTGCAGATGCCACAGGATCTGTACATTCCGCCGGACGCGCTCGAGGTGATTCTTGAGTCTTTTGAGGGACCGCTCGATCTGCTGCTTTATCTGATCCGACGACAGAACCTGGACATCCTCGATATCCCGGTTGCCGAGATCACCCGGCAGTACATGACGTACATCGAGCTGATGCGCGATGTGATGCGCCTGGAATTGGCGGCCGAATACCTGTTGATGGCCGCCATTCTGGCAGAGATCAAATCGCGGCTGCTGCTGCCGCGACCGCCTGCCGAGGAAGGACTGGAGCTCGATCCGCGCGCTGAACTGGTAAGGCGTCTGCAGGAATACGAACGGTTCAAGCGGGCGGCGGAAGATATTGAAGCCCTGCCCCGGCTGGAACGCGACACCGCCGTGGCACATGCCGAGGTGGGCGAGCGAAACGTCATAAAGCTGCCGCCGCCGCTGGAATTGACTGAGCTGCTGCTGGCGCTGAAAGACGTGATGCACCGGGCGGAGCTGTTCGGGCATCACGCGATCAAACGTGAGGCGCTCAGCGTGAGGCAGCGCATGGGCGAACTGCTGAGCCGACTGGATGACGACAGTTTTCACCGCTTCGAAAATCTGTTCGATATCAGCGAAGGGCGCCTTGGCATTGTGGTGACCTTCCTGGCCATGCTGGAGCTGGCCAAGGAGATGCTGGTGGAGATTGTGCAGGAGGAGCCGCTGGCGCCGATTTACGTCAAGGCGAGAGTCAGCCATCCCGAAGAAGTTACCCCCGAGGCGATGGACGACGACTCACGCAGCGATTCGGCTCCTTTCGAATCCGCACTGATCGAATCCAACATCAAATGAAACATGCAGTACTCACACAGTCATTACTGAATCGGCATCCGACTTAAGGCCCATGCAGACCGAGCAACTCAAACCCATTATTGAAGCCGCGTTGCTGGCTTCCAGTCAGCCGATGACCGTGCATCAGCTGGGCGATCTTTTCAACGAGGCCGATGAGGTCAGCCCCGAACTCATCGCCCGGGCACTCGAAGCGCTGACCAGCGACTGCGATGGTCGCGGTATCGAGCTGAAGGAGGTCGCATCCGGTTTCCGCTACCAAGTACGGCAGGACATGCACGCCTGGGTTTCGCGGATGTGGACCGAAAGGCCGAGCCGCTATTCACGCGCGCTGCTGGAGACGCTGGCCTTGATTGCTTATCGTCAACCGATCACGCGTCCGGAAATCGAGCAGATTCGCGGAGTGGTGGTGTCGTCCAACATCATCAAGACGATGGAAGAGCGCGAATGGATACGCGTAGTCGGTTATCGCGATGTGCCTGGCAAACCGGCGCTGTTCGGTACGACCCGTGCCTTCCTCGACTACTTCAATCTGAAATCGCTCGATCAGCTGCCGCCGTTGTCGGAAATCCGTGACATGGAAGACCCGCAGCTGCGCTTCGAACAAGAACCCCTGCCCGTTCGCATTGCGCGCGATCTGCCGATCGATCCGGACGGAGATGATCTTGTTGCCGAAACAGATGCTGCGCATGAGTCCGAAAGTCCCGAGCGCGATGAAGTACGCAATGAAGTAACGGACGTACCAAGCAATACTGACAGCAATCACCAGAATACCGAGCCCCAGGCGGACGCCGATGCGGCAGCCGGCCTTACCGAATCAAACGAACACCGCTCCGAAACGAGCGAGCTCACCGAGAGCAACCCTTCCACTGCCGATGAGGCAGCGAACCCCGCGGACGTCGAATCCGACGACGCCGAGCAAGATACTGAGGAGTACCGCGCATGAATGCGCCACATAAAACCGTTTTATCCCTGAAGCGCGAACCGCGCACAGAAGCAGAAGCCCAGCTGGAAGAGCGTCTGCACAAGGTGCTGGCCAACGCTGGTCTTGGCTCCCGCCGCATGCTCGAGTTGCGCATCCAGTCCGGCGAAGTCGAGCTGAACGGCAAGGCCGCCGAAATCGGCACGAGCGTGCATGCCGGTGACCGCGTGGTCATCGACGGCAAGCAGTTCGTTGTCGCTACCGATAATCGCGACGATACCGAGGTGCTGGTCTATCACAAGCCCGAGGGCGTGCTGACCACCCGCGATGATCCCGAGGGTCGTCCTACCGTGTTCGAACAGCTGCCGCGCTTGAAGGGCGCGCGCTGGGTCGCGGTCGGTCGTCTCGACATCAACACCACAGGCCTGCTGCTGCTCACCACCGATGGCGAACTGGCCAACGCGCTGATGCACCCGAAGAGCGGGCTTGAGCGCGAATACCTGTGCCGCGTACACGGCGAAGTGCCGGACGAGATCATCGAAAAGCTGAAAGCCGGCGTGGAACTGGATGACGGCCCGGCGCGTTTCGACGATATCGCCGTGATCAGCCGCGGCGGCAGCCACAGCTGGTTCCGCGTGGTCATCCGCGAAGGCCGCAATCGCGAAGTGCGCCGCTTGTGGGATTCCCAGGGTTTCCTGGTCAGCCGCCTCAAACGCATCCGTTACGGCAGCATTGAATTACCGCGCGGCCTGCGCCGCGGCGACTGCGAAAATCTCGATGAGGAAGCGGTAAAGCAGCTGCGCCAAACCACCGGCACGAGCGTGCCGCAGCCTGTGCTAACGCTCAGCCCGGTACTGCACCAGCGCCGCGCCAACCGTAGCGTGACCGAATATCGTCCCGAGCGCGGCAGCAGCACGGCCTGGACAGCCAGTCAGGACGAAGGTCGCGAACTGCGTGCCTACGATCGTATTCGCGAGGAGCCCGGCCGCGGCCGCAAGCCGCCGAATCGCAGTGGCAAGGAAGTCAACGGCAACGTCGTCCGTCCGGAACGCGGAGCCGGTGGCACACGCGGCGGCAAGGGTCGTCGCGTAGCACCCGGCCAGGAACTTCCCTCAGTGCGCACCTGGTTCGCTGGCGAGAGTCGCGACGGTGCTGGTGGTAGCCGGCCCGGTGGTACAGGCCCACGCGGCAATGGCCCCGGTGGCGCTGCGGCCGGAAATCGTCGCCCCGGCGGCGGTAAGCCGTTTGGCGCTCGCCCGGGTGGAGAGAGCCGGGGTACAGGCAGCCCCTACACAGGCTTCGGTGGCGACTCCCGTGGCAACACCGGGAATACCGGTAATCGGAGCGCAGCGGGGCGACCGGCCCAAGGCGGCCGACCGCAAGGTCACGGTCAGGGTAACGGCAACCAGGCCAATGGGAATCAAGCGTACGGCAATGGACGTCCAAACGGCCAAGGTGCTGCGCGTCCTCAAGGATCAGGTCGTCCTCAAGGCCAGGGCGGAAACCGTCCTCAAGGTGCTGGCCGTCCGCAAGGCCAAGGCGGCAATCGCCCGCAAGGTGCTGGTCGACCGCAGGGCCAGGGCGGCCCTGGTAGCGGACGTCCGCCAGGACGTGGCGGCAACCGCAGTGGCAATCGTTAACTACGATTGAGCGACATGAAAAAGCCGCCATCAGGCGGCTTTTTCATGTCGAATACTTCGGCCAATGATTAGCGAAGTATTGTTTTATTACTTCAAAGCACCGATCGTCGCGTCATCCAGCTGGCCAGTCACAGGCAGCCCACGAATTTTCTGGAATTTGCTGATTGCAGCCGACGTTCCTGGTCCGGGACGGCCATCGACCTTGCTCTTGTACAACCCCATGTCTGCAAGCTTTTGCTGCGCATCGGCCAGAGTAAAACCGGCAGACGCAGTGGTGGCACCATCAACAGCAAGTTTTCCGCCAGTACCCAGGCCGCCATCAACCTTCTGCGGCGCATACGCGCGCACCGCCTGCACTAGCTGGTTGTAGGAATCGAGAAATGCGCCTGCGATGACCTTGCCCTCCGGCGTCCTGCTGTATGCACCGGCGGCTGCGCCGCCACTGCCGCCGATACCCAATGCACCAAGGCCAAAATCGGTATTGCGTGCGCTACCCTCCGCAGCGGCAACCTGCACGCTGGAGCGCGTATCGGTCAACGTGAGGGTGGTAGATGCTTCACTTGTTTTCATGGATCCAGCTACTGCTCCCAAGATAGCGCCGTAACCGGGAACCAGGCCTGCAACGGCACCAGCACCGCCGCCTGTATTCTGCGAAAACTGAATCGTTGGAGTGACTACGTAATCGGCAGCCACCATCTGTCCCTTACCCATGTTGCTCTGGTTGCGAAGCTCGCCGCTCGCGCCGAGACCACGCTCTTGCATCATGTTATTCATGGCGCGCCCGCGATCGACCACGACGAAGCAATTGCTCTGCTGAATCATGAGACGAATGAGTGGGGTCGTCGCCGGCAGATGGTATTGGCTGGTGAGTACTAGGTACCAAGACTCGGTCGTATCTTCTTCAACCGCAATCGTACCCATCGTACGGGGGCAGTGTTCAAGCGTCTTTGCGCTGTTGGCACTATTGGCGCCGCCGGCAGATCCGCCGACAGGATTCTTGCCACCACCGACGGCCATATCAGAACAGCCACCGATTAAAAATGTCGAGCTCACAGCAAGCATAAGCAAGCCTTGCTTGAAAGAATCAATTCTCATAACAACTCCCTTTTGACGGATAAATAGGCCAAACGCAAACAGATATTGCTGACTTCTAAGTGAGGAGATCCATGTTGGATTTGGAAATGCCGGGTAACACATAGTCACGATCAGCGACGTATCGATAACGATCAGAGGCAACTGCAACGCATCAGGCCAATCAAATATCGCGGCCATGGCGATGCCGCCTGCCAGCATTCAATGACTAAAACGTGTTTGAGCTGACCTTCATATCGTCGGAAAACTCAGCGCCCCGAGCTTCGTTTCCTGACGAGATGCAGGATTTTTTAACTTCACTCGAGCAACATGCGCAAGGCTGCTGAACGCATCCATGTTCGACACATACTCATTCCCTTGGTATCTGTTGCAATCATTCCCCTTGCGGCCACTGATCCGGTCCGCACCGGGCTCGGTGAATCAGCGCGGCGAAGTTGAAGGCTAAGTCAACGACGATCGCTAAATCAAGCGAAAATCGAGGCTTTTCGTGGCTTGTGCTGACTAAACGACAAGTCACTTGCGAAGCTTACAAATGAAGCGGGAAACACCTTACAGCCGTGAGCGGAATCACCTACACGGAGAGAGTGAATTCATCGGCATCCATCCATGCCGGAAAACGTTCGCGATGCGCAAGCAAGGAAGCCGGATCGAGAGTTACCGTTACTACCTGCTCCTGCACTCCCAGTTCAATCAACGGCTCGCCGACGGGATCGATCACGGCGCTATCACCGACATAAGGCAGTTCATTGCCGTCCACTCCGACGCGATTGAGTCCTATGACATAGCTCAAGTTCTCGATAGCGCGTGCACGAAGAAGTGTGCGCCAAGGCTGCCGGCGCGGAGCGGGCCAGTTGGCAACGAAGAGGCACAGGTCGTAGTCCATGCCGCCGGTCGCAGAGGCCAGGCGACGATTACGCAGCCAGACGGGAAAGCGCAGGTCGTAGCAAACTTGTGGAAAAATTCGCCATCCCTTCAACTCGACGATCAAGCGCTGATTGCCCCCGCCGTAGCGTGTATGTTCACCCGCCATGCGGAAAAGATGACGCTTGTCGTACTGGACGAAACTGCCGTCCGGACGCACCCACAGCAGACGGTTATAGACAACGTCGTTCTCGCGAATTGCCAGGCTGCCGCAAATAACCCCTTGGACTTCAACTGCCAGCGCGCGCAGCCAGGCCACGCTCTCACCATCCATAGTCTCTGCACTGGCACGAGTGTCGTTGCTGAAACCGGATAAAAAGGTTTCAGGCAGCACGATCAAGTCACTGCCTGCCACTTGCCTGACAAGCGCGCCGTAGTACTCGCGATTGGCCGGGGCGTCATGCCAGCGTGTAGCACCCTGTACCAGCGATACCTTCAGGCTTTGCATTTCGGACGAAAGTATTGCGGGCGCAGGCACATTCATAGCTGGCATAACCGTTCGGCAGCGGCTTCCATCGTCACATCGCTTTTTGCAAAACACAGGCGAAGCAAACGCGTGCCGGGGGCGCTTTCGTAAAACGGCGTCAACGGAATCGCAGCCACCCCGCCCTGCAGCAGCAGCCAGCGACTGAAGGCGAGATCATCCTCGTCGCGAATATCCGAATAATCGACCAGCTGAAAATATCCGCCGGGTACATCGAGCAGCTTTAAGCGCGACGGTTTCAACAAGTCACGGAAGCGATCCCGCTTGATCTGATAGAAGGCGGGTAACTCCAGATAATGTTCGCGGTGGTTGGCCATGAATTCGGCAAAAGCCACCTGCGCTGGATGGAAGGTGCAGAACGTGAGGTACTGATGCACCTTGCGGAACTCCGCCGACAAAGCCGCCGGGGCAATCGCATAACCAAGCTTCCAACCGGTGCAGTGATAAGTCTTGCCGAATGAGGAAATCACGAAACTACGCTCGGCCAACTCGGGATGCCGCAACACACTTTCATGCTGGGCACCGTCGTAAACGATGTGCTCATAGACCTCGTCGGAAAGCACCACAATCTCGGTATTTCGCACGATTGCGGCGAGTTCTTCTAGATCTGCCGAAGACAGCACCGCGCCACTGGGATTGTGCGGACTGTTGATCAGAATCATCCGAGTCTTGGACGTGATGGCATCGCGCACGCGCTGCCAGTCGATCGAAAAAGTCGGCACGGCCAAAGGAATATGCACGGCGCGTGCGCCCTGCAATTCGATCGCCGGTTCATAACTGTCGTAGGCCGGATCGAACATGATGACTTCATCACCAGCACGCACAACCGCAGCAATTGCGGAAAAGAGGGCTTCAGTGGCGCCGGAAGTCACGGTGATGTCAGTATCGACGTTAACCTTGCGACCATAGAGGCGTTCTGTTTTTAACGCGATCTGCTCACGCAGCGGCGCAATGCCATGCATGGGCGCGTACTGGTTACGACCTTCGTTCATGGCCCGGTTCAAACTGTCGCGCAAAGGCAGCGGCGGCTCGAAATCCGGAAAGCCCTGGCCGAGGTTGACTGCCTTGTGTTCCACCGCCAACTGGCTCATGACCGTGAAGATCGTGGTGCCGACCTTGGGAAGCTTGGTATCGATGATCATCATTCAGCCGTCTGGATGTCTATAGATTAAGTGGATCATTTAGCGTAACGCATCGCGCGTTTCACGCAAGTCAGGAAACCGGTGGCGATGCCGCAGGAAGATCATCCAGCGGTCGCTCCCTGCATTGCTGATGTTTGAGCAACGTGGCTTCTGGCAACCGCTCGGCCAGAAAGTCCACCAGCGCACGCACGCCGGGTAGCATGCCGCGTCGACTCGGGTAGACGAAATGCATGATGCCCTGCGGCACGTTCCATTCGGGCAAGACCACCTCCAGTTCCCCACGGGCGATCGCTGACGAACAGACAAATTCCGGCAACAGCGCGATGCCCATGCCACGTCGCGCGGCTTCCAGCAGCAAAGCAAAATCACCAGTGATCAGGCGAGCCTGCATCTCCACGTTGACTTGCTTGCCATCTGCACCGATCAGCTCCCACACCTGCGCGCCCTCGTGCTCACGCATGGACAGTGCAGGCAGTTGCACCAGTTCATCCGGCTTGGTTGGGCGTCCCTGGCTATCAAGAAGGCTTGGGCTGGCCACTAACAAGGTGCGGCCCTGGCCGAAGCTGCGAACAACCAGATTGGCGTCCGTATCCAGCTTCGAGCGGACCCGAATGGCCAGATCGAAGCCTTCGCCGATCACATCCACCCGACGATCGCTTGAAGTGACACGAACCTGCATTTTCGGATACAGCGCCAGAAAATCGGGCAACACGTGCGCCAGCACGGTCTGCACAAGCGACACCGGACAGCTCAGCCGTACCACTCCGCGTGGCTCGGCGCGCAATTCATCAACGGCATCCTGCGCGGCCTGAGCCTCCTCCAGCACAGCGCGGCAATGCGCGTAAAAGCGCTCGCCCACTTCGGTAACGACAAAACGACGTGTGGTTCGCTGCAGCAGGCGCACGCCCAGCCTTTCCTCCAGTTGGGCCACACGCTTGCTGAGCCTGGACTTGGGTAAGCCAAGTGCCCTACCCGCAGCGGAAAACCCACCGTGTTCAACAACGGCAGCAAAAAAATAGAGGTCGTTGAGGTCCTGCAAGGCCCCCGTCAATACTGTCATGATTGTTTCCCTAAAAGAACGACTTGTTCGATTATTGCCATCTTATCGCCACATTGTTCTGAATATATCGTCAGTGCATTGCCGGACCACCGGCGCTTCAAGGAACAATTCAATGAAACTGCTTCATATCGATTCCAGCGCACTGGGTGAGTATTCGGTTTCGCGCCAGTTGAGCGCCGATATCGTAGCCGAGCTTAAGCATCAGACTCCGGACGTAGAAATCAGTTATCTCGACCTCGCCGCGCAGCCACTCGCGCATTGGACACCTGCTGTCGCCGACGCCAGCACCGCCGAAGCCACCCAGGGCAATGCGCTGGTAGAAGCATTCCTCGCCGCAGATGTCGTCGTTATCGGCGCGCCGATGTACAACTTCGGTATTTCCAGCCAGCTCAAGGCATGGATCGATCGCATCGCTGTGGCCGGCAAGACCTTTCGCTACACTGAAAACGGCGTCGAAGGCCTGGCCAAAGGCAAGCAGGTGATCATTGCATCCAGCCGCGGTGGAGTTTACGTCGAAGGCCCGTTTGCCGCTTTTGACCATCAGGAAACCTACTTGCGCGCGGTGCTCGGCTTCATCGGCGTCACCGACCTTACCTTCGTACGCGCCGAAGGAGTCGCGATCAGTCCGGAAAACAAAGAGCAAGCGCTTAAATCGGCACAAAGCTCGATACCTTCAGTCATTACAAAGCTGGCAAAAGCCGCCTGAGTTCGAGGAATTGAGTGCGAAACCAACGGCCCTGTGGGGCCGTTTTTCGTTTGCTCAGTTTTAAATATCAATAAAAACAGTGAGATGGCTATATAGGCCATCAGTCATGTTGCCAAAGTGCCTTTGTTCTATTGACGCCTATTGTTTTGGTGTTATAGTTAACTACAACACCGGTTAACGAGATCACCAAGGAGAGTCGTCATGAAAGCACTGAATCAGAAACTGATCGCTACCGTCGCCGCCGTACTGCTGACTTCCGCCAGCCTGATGACGACGGCCACCTTGAGCATGGCTCCACAAAATGCCGACGCCCAAGAGATCAATGCAAACGAAATCCATGGGCTCAAAGTCACCAATCTGCGCGAAGTGATTGTTCATCCAAGCGCCAGCGAGTTGCGCTCTGCCAGCCTTCTTACCGACATCGGCGCCGCTGGCTTCGCCTCGCTCGGGCGGATTGGCACGGATGGTGGCGCCACGCAGTTGAGCCTGCTCGGGTCACAGCTGGCCATGCCCTACTATTCGTTTGGCAACAAGTTCGGCCGTATCAGCAAGGAATAATTGAATGACCATTACCTGGAACGACAGCGTCCCGATCTACCGCCAACTGCACCAGCGTGTCGTGGCGATGATCCTGGACGGCGCCTTGAACGAAGGTGACCCGCTGCCGTCGGTACGCCAGGTCGCAGCGGATTATCAAATCAATCCGTTGACCGTTTCGAAGGCGTACCAGGAGCTGGTCGACGAACAACTGGTTGAAAAACGGAGGGGCTTGGGCATGTTCGTTATAGAAGGCGCTCGTGAGGCGCTACTGAAGTCGGAACGCGAGCGCTTTTTGCGCGAAGAGTGGCCTGTGCTGTTTGCGCGACTGCAAAGGCTAGGGCTGGATATCAAGACCTTGCTGCGCGAAGCCGGCACGCACGGCGACGCCCAAGCCAACGACAAGGAACCATCATGAGCGCGGTGATTACGGCCACCGGCCTGAGCAAGCGCTACAAAAACTCGGTGGCGCTGGACAACGTGAGTTTCCAGATTCCCGCGGGACGGATCGTCGGCCTCATCGGCCCCAACGGCGCCGGCAAGACCACAGCATTGAAAGCCATACTCGGCCTGACCGACTTCTCCGGACAGCTCAACGTCCTCGGCCTCGATCCGCGCAAACAGCGCGACAAGCTGATGGAACAGGTCTGCTTTATCGCCGATGTCGCAGTGTTGCCGCGCTGGCTGCGAGTAAGTGAGGCAGTCGACTTTGTCGCCAACGTGCATCCGCGGTTCGATCGCGCCAAGTGCGAGGCTTTTCTCGCCCGCACCAAGCTCACACCAGGCATGCGCGTGAGGCAGATGTCCAAGGGCATGATCGTGCAGCTACATCTCGCGCTGGTGATGGCTATCGACGCCCGCCTGCTGATCCTCGACGAGCCTACGTTGGGCCTCGACATTCTCTATCGCAAGCAGTTCTACCAGAACCTGCTGGAAGACTACTTCGACGAAAACAAGACCATCATCGTCACCACCCACCAGGTGGAAGAAGTCGAACACATCCTCACTGATCTCATGTTTATCCGCGACGGCAAGATTGTGTTGGATGCCGACATGGATGCCATAGGCGAGCGTTTTATCGAAGTGATGGTTAACGGCGATCGCGCCGCGGCTGCCCGCGCCATGAAGCCGCTCGACGAGCGTCAGGTGTTCGGCAAAAGCATTTTTCTGTTCGACGGCGTCGAGCGGTCAACACTGGAGGCGATGGGCGAAGTCCGTCGTCCCTCGGTCAGTGACCTGTTCGTTGCCACCATGAAGGGAACCTACGCATGAAAACCTTCTACTGGCTTGTAAAGCGTGAATTCTGGGAGCACCGCGGTGGCTTTTTCTGGGCACCGTTGATCAGCGGCGGCGTGTTCCTCGTGCTGAACATCATGGCTTTGATTACCGGCGAGGTACTCGGCAACCGCGGCAACACGCATTTCAATATTGCCGGAGGACTCAACCTCAGCGGCCATATGGATGCAGACATGCTGGGCAAGATCGGGGCCGGGCTGGATATCGCCATGTATGTGGTCGCCGGCATCGTGCTGATGATCATGGCGATCATCGTGTTCTTCTACTGCCTCGGCTCGCTATACGACGACCGCCGCGACCGCAGCATCCTGTTCTGGAAGTCGTTGCCGATCTCGAACCGCGACACCGTGCTGTCGAAAGTCTTCAGCGCCGCAATCGTTGCGCCTGTAATTGCCTGCGTTTTCGGCACGGTCGCCGGTTTGCTTCTCTTGCTGATCGCCGCGTTCACCGCCTCGCTGCACGGCTTGAACATGTGGGAACTGTTGATGAATTCGCACCCGCTGCTGGTGGCCATCAACATGATTTCGCTGATCCCGCTGTATGCGATCTGGGCATTGCCGACCGTAGGCTGGCTGATGTTGTGCTCGGCCTGGACACGCAGCAAGCCGTTTCTGTGGGCGTTACTGGCACCGCTGGCCGCTGGCGTGATTGTGAGCTGGTTCGGTTTGATGGGCCTGTTCAATCTCAGCTCGGGCTGGTTCTGGAAGAACATCGTTGGCCGCATGCTATTGAGCGTGATCCCCGGTGGCTGGATCCGCGACGCCACCTCGATAGACAACGAGCCAAAAGATCCGTCAGTCATCCTCGATCACATCGGCTTGGCCCACAACTACGCCACCCTCGCCTCACCCGACCTGTGGATTGGTGCGATTGCCGGCATCGTGTTGATCACCGCCGCCATCTGGCTCCGCCGCTGGCGCGACGATAGCTGATCTCTGCTGATTTTCGACTCCATTCGAGACAAGGAGAACAACCATGAAGCCCAGCACTTTCAGCTCGCTCGCCTTCGTCCTGCTGCTGCCGCTGGCTGCTTGTAGCCAATCCGGATCACAGCCGGGCAATGCCGACAACGCAGTATCCGCAAACAAGGATGCCGACGAGCCCACCTCGTCGGTCATTGGCGCAGAGATACAGAAAGGCATGCAGAAGGCCAAACAGGAGCTGGCCACCAAGAACATCGACGTCAACAGCGTGCATGTCAGCGGCGAGCATCGTAGCGACGACGATTCGCGTCCCAAGGCCGAGATCACCCCGCAGGGCGACCTGCTGATCGCCGGCAACAAAGTGGCGGCCACACCGGCGCAGCATGCCCTCCTGCTGGACTACCGCCAGCAGATCGTCGGCATCGCCGAGACCGGCATGGACATCGGCACGCAGGGCGCCGATCTGGGCATTAATGCGGCCAAGCAAGCCGTGTGGGGCGCGCTATCCGGCAAAAGCGACAAGGACATCGATGCGGCCATCAAACCGCAAACCGACAAGATCGAGGCCTCCGCCGCCAAGTTGTGCCTGCGACTGCCCGACCTGCTGTCCACGCAGCAGCAACTCGCCGCAGCGATGCCCGAGTTTCGACCCTACGCAACCATGCAGCAGAAGGACGTCGACGATTGCGGCAAGGACAAGGACGGCAAGAAAGGCGTCGCGGTGTTCTCTGACTGATCGCCGCAACACCGTTCAATAGCCAGGTAGGTTGGTGGTGAGCACAGCGAACCCCAACGTTCGAATGAGGACGCCCCGGACTTTTGATAGGGCTGATGATGCAGTAGCCACGCGGCACGCGTGACAAGAAAACTTTCGTGCTTCGGCGTTATTTAATTTCGTTATTTAATTTACCGGGGAGATTTTATGAGTGCATATTCACGAATTGGGCAAGTTATCTTGTTGACCTTTGTGGCCCTGCTTGTAACCGACGTCACTGCAAAAACTGCAGAAAATATCGATGCATTCGTCGGACAATGGAGCTATGCCGGCATGCCAGATGTTTCGCCTGGCTCGATCAAGACAACTGCTGCCGCAGCCAATCTCAATCTCGTTCTTCCCGACAAGATGAAATTGCGGGATGAACAAATGATCGTGCTGAGCCGCGTTAATGCCACGACGTTTAGTGCAAACGACAAGTCCGGCACCGTAGTCAAGTTCACGCTTAAATCGCCCGGGAAAGCCGAGCTGATCATGAAAGGATATGGCGCCGGCCGGTGGACTTATCTGGATACCGACCTCACGCGCGAGTAATTTCGATACACGCTGGGGCCAGATAGTTGACAACGGCTGCCGGACGCCAGTAGTCAGCTACGCAAGTCGCCAAATTAGTCTCCGTGGATGCCACCCTTGGTCAAGGTCAGCGGATCAAGCAGCTTCTTCAGCTCGTCCTTCGATAACCCGGTGGTTTCCAGCGCCACTTCGAGAATCGGCCGATGCTCCTTGTACGCCTGCTTGGCGATCGCTGCGCCCTTCTCGTAGCCGATCACCGGATTGAGTGCCGTCACCAGAATCGGATTCATCGCTAGCGCCTGATTGACGCGATCGGTATTCACCTTGAAACCGGCAATAGCCTTGTCGGCCAGCAACCGGGAAACATTGGCAAGGATGCCGATTGACTGCAGCAGATTGTGCGCGACCAGCGGCAGCATCACATTGAGCTGAAAGTTGCCGGATTGCCCCGCAATAGTGATCGATGCATCGTTACCGATCACCTGCGCGGCAACCATCGCGGTGGCTTCGGGAATCACCGGATTGACCTTGCCGGGCATGATCGACGAGCCGGGCTGTAACGCAGGCAGCTCGATCTCCCCCAAGCCGGCCAGCGGCCCGGAATTCATCCAGCGTAGGTCGTTGGCGATCTTCATCAAGGCCACGGCCAGTGTCTTCAGCTGGCCGGATAACTCCACGGCCGCATCCTGCGAAGCCATGCCTTCGAAATAATTGCTGGCCGATTCGAATTTCACACCAGTGAGTTTCTTCAAGTGCACCGCGATGGCGGGACCGAACTTCGGATCCGCGTTGATGCCGGTGCCTACCGCGGTACCACCTTGTGGCAGGCGACGCATGCGCTTGAGGCTGTCCTCGATACGTTCGATCGCCGAAGCGATTTGCGCCGACCAGCCGGACAGCTCTTGCCCGAAAGTGATCGGCATCGCGTCCATCAGATGGGTGCGGCCAGTCTTCGGCGTGTTCCGTAGCTCGCGTGCACGCTTGTCGATAGCCTTTTTCAGATGCTTCAGCGCCGGCAGCAACTGCTCGCTGGTGGTGAGCGAAGCGCTCACATGGATCGCTGTCGGGATTACATCGTTCGAGCTCTGCCCGTAATTGACGTGATCATTCGGATGCACCTTCCCTCCGGCCGCCACCGCCAGATGCGCGATCACCTCGTTCACATTCATATTGGTGCTGGTACCCGAACCAGTCTGGAAGATGTCGATCGGGAACTGCGCGTCGTACTGGCCGTCCGCCACCGCCAGCGACGCCTTGCGGATCGCCGCCGCCTGCCCTTTTTTCAGATAACCCAGCGAAAGGTTGACGTCGGCCGCGGAGGCCTTGATCAAGCCTAGCGCCCGAATAAACTCTCGCGGCAGGTGCAGGCCGGAAATCGGAAAGTTGTCGATCGCGCGCTGTGTCTGCGCGCCATACAGCGCATCGGCGGGTACCTGCAGCTCGCCCATGCTGTCGTGCTCGATCCGGAACTTGCTCATTGTTGCCGTCCTGTTTCTCGTAAGGGAGTCTTGAAGAAAATCGATGGAGCGCCCTTTCACGATAGGCCTGATCCAGGACAATTCAAGAGCTGGCTCCCCGACGATACGAAACGGCATGGCATCCGTACGTTGTAGAATGTGCGCTTTGCCGCTTAACGGAACCGTCGATGTTATCCCATGCTCTGACCGCCCTGTCGCCGCTGGACGGCCGCTATGCCAGCAAGGTCGAACCGCTGCGTCCGATCTTCAGCGAGCTCGGCTTGATGCATCGGCGCGTGCATGTGGAAATCGAATGGTTGCTGGCACTGGCAGCCGATGCGCAAATCGTCGAATTGCCAGCGTTTACCGCCGCGCAGATCAAGACACTCAAGGCCATTACCACTGATTTCAACGTGGAGGATGGCGCGCGCATCAAGGCCATTGAAGCAACCACCAATCACGACGTGAAAGCGGTTGAGTATTTCATCAAGGAAAAGCTCAGTGCAGACGCCAGCCTGAAACAGGCGCTGGAGTTCGTACACTTTGCCTGCACCAGCGAGGACATCAATAACCTTTCCTACGCGCTGATGCTGCGCGACGCGCGCGAACAAGTGCTGCTGCCGATGTTCGACGGCGTGATCGAGCAATTGCGCGAACTGTCGCACACCAACGCCGCGCTGCCGATTCTTTCACGTACACACGGCCAGACCGCGTCACCCAGCACGCTGGGCAAGGAAATCGCCAACGTGGTCGCACGCCTGCAGCGTCAACGCAAGCAGTTGGCTGCCGTGGAAATTTCCGGCAAGATCAACGGTGCGGTAGGCAACTACAACGCGCACGCCATTACCTATCCAGAAGTGGACTGGCAGCAATTTTCGCAGCGCTTTATCGATAGTCTTGGGCTCGAAGTGAACGCCTATACCACCCAGATCGAGCCGCATGACGGTGTGGCCGAGTACTGCGACGCCGTGCGCCGCGCCAACATCATCCTGATCGATCTGGCACGCGATATCTGGGGTTACATCTCGCTGGGCTATTTCAAGCAGACGCTGAAGGCTGGTGAAGTCGGCTCGTCGACCATGCCGCACAAGGTCAACCCGATCGACTTCGAAAATGCGGAGGGCAACTTCGGTCTGGCCAACGCCCTGCTCGGTCATTTTGCCGAAAAGCTGCCGATCAGCCGCTGGCAGCGCGATCTCACCGACTCCACTGTGTTGCGCGCGCTGGGCACGGCGTTTGGCCACACATTGATCGCGCTGGAATCGTTGAAGAAGGGTCTGGGCAAGCTCACCGTCAACGCCGATCGCCTCGCCGCCGATCTGGACGCCAGCTGGGAAGTGCTGGCCGAAGCCGTGCAAACCGTGATGCGCCGCTATGGCCTGCCAGAACCTTACGAGCAGCTGAAAGCGCTGACCCGAGGCCAGGGCATTACGCGCGAATCGATGCATACCTTTATCAGCGGCCTCGATCTGCCGGCAGATGCCAAACAGCGGTTGCTGGCACTCACGCCGGGCAGCTATATCGGCCTGGCGGATAAGCTGGCCAAGGCGATCTGATGCTGCGGCTTTTGAGGCTTGTCGCCAAGACATGCGTCGCGTGATCTGCCAGGCCTGATCACGCACAGCTACAATGCGCAGATGGCCATCTCCAAAGTATTCCCCAAGGTACTGCCGCTCGAAGTTCGCGGCAGTACGAAACATCCGCTGGGCATGAGCCCGGCGCATTTTCTGCGCGACTACTGGCAGAAACGACCGTTACTCATCCGCAACGCGTTCCCCGACTTCGAGCCGCCGCTGCAGCCGGACGATCTGGCCGGGCTGGCCTGCGAGCCAGCCGTGCTCGCGCGGTTGATCATGCACGATGAAAAGCGCGATCGCTGGCACGTCAATCCCGGCCCGCTGAGCGAAGCTGATTTCGCCAAAACGCCGAAAAACCACTGGACGCTGCTGGTCCAGGACGTCGATAAATGGGACGCCGACGTAGCGGCACTGCTCGAGCCTTTCGGCTTCTTGCCCAGCTGGCGGGTTGACGACATCATGATCTCGTACGCTGAAGAAGGCGGTGGCGTCGGCGCGCACGTCGACCAGTACGACGTTTTTCTGCTTCAAGGCATTGGCCAACGACACTGGGCAATCAGCACCGATCCAACCGCGCCGAAAGATTTTCGTCATGACGTGGAACTGAAGCAGCTCGCCCATTTCGAATCGACCCACGAATGGCTGCTCGATCCGGGTGACATGCTTTACCTGCCCCCCGGCGTGCCGCACGACGGCGTGGCGTTTGGCGGACCGTGCATGACCTTGTCGATCGGCATGCGTGCGCCGTCGCAGGCCGAACTCACCGGCGACCTCGCCGACCATATTGCCGAACGACTGCCCGAAGAACTCCGCTACGCCGACCCGGACCTGACACCGGCAAAGGCTACCGGCGAGATCGATCGCGCCGCCATCGATCGTCTGAAAGTCGCTTTGCCGTTTGCCGCCGCGCTGGACGATGCGATGCTGAGCGACTGGTTCGGCCGCTTCATCACCCGTTATCGCAATGCTCAGGTGCCGGCCGCGCTGGACAAACCACTGGGCGAAGCTGCACTGGACAAGCAGCTCGATGCAGGCGCGACCCTGCTGCGCCATCCGTGGACGCGCATGGCATGGACGCGCGCAAAATCCGCTTGCACGCTCTATGTAAGCGGCCACGCGTATGCTGCGACTCCAGCGCTGGCGCAGCAGCTGTGCGAGCAGCGCGAATTGGCGCTGACGAAAAAAACCACAGCCGGCGAACGCGCCCTGTTGCTGGCCCTGATCAACGATGGCCATTTACTGGTCCGCAAGTCCCGCCGTCGGTGAAGCTGCAGAACTTCCACGTTGATGTCGCCGAATGGTCGCGCGAACGCGATCAACTGGAACTGCTCGAGATTCGCCGACAGGTGTTTATCGTCGAACAAGGCGTGCCGGAAGCGCGCGAGCGCGACGGCCTCGACGCCAGCTGCTGGCACGTGCTGGCGCACGACGAACAGGGCCAGGCAATCGGCTGTGCGCGGCTATCGCCCGAACACAAGATCGGCCGCATGGCGGTCATGCGCGAATGGCGCGGTCAAGGGGTCGGCACGGCGCTGCTGTGGGAACTGATTGCCAAGGCCCGCACGCAGGGCTGGGACGAAGTCACCCTCGCTGCTCAGGTAAGCGCGATCAGTTTCTACGAGCGCGAAGGCTTTGTTGCTTATGGCGAGGTATTTGACGACGCTGGCCTGCCTCATCGCGCGATGTCACTGGTACTCACGAACGAGATGAGCGACGAGGCGGAACCGGTTCGTGATATCCAGGCACTCCCGCTTACCAGCCGTGTCGAAGCCGCTGCCGCGCGCAAACAGCTGCTGTGCGATGCGCGCCACCGGCTATGCATCCATCTGCCCCTGCTGGGCAACGATATATATGCCAGCGCGGAAGAGCTGGCCGAATTCAGGCGCGTGGCGATTTCCGGTCGAGGTGCGCAAATTCGCATCCTGCTGCACGATCCGGCAACAGCACTGCGCAACGACCACCGTCTGATTGCCTTGGTGCAGCGTTTGCCCAGCGCCATGCAAATCCGTACGCCGGTCGAACAGGCCGATCTTGGTTATATCTCGGCCTACCTGCTCAACGACGCCGGTGGTTATTTTTTCCTGCCCGAGGCGGATCGTCCGCAAGGCCGCGCCGCCCGTCACGACCGGGCTTCCGCAGCGCCATTGCAGAAGCATTTCGATGAGCTGTGGGAACGCTCCGAGCGATCCAGCGTTCTGCAAACCCTGAATATCTAGGGATAAGCCAGTCAAAGCCGCTTCTCCGCTGAACATCAGCTGGCCCGCGGTTTTGATCGACACTTTGCCCTCGGCAATGGCAAAGCCCGCAAAAATGCAGGTTGTCGGGAAAATTACGCCGAGGCACCGTCAGCAGACCCCAAGACTTGGCAATTTGTCTTGCTTTGAGTTGCCGCGGCGCAGCAGGCAAAGGGTATAATTGTTCGGCTTTCTCCCCAGCCATCCGTGGGGGACGTTCCGTCGGGCTTGTATTGCTGGCGAACAACCGCGACTTGATAGTCCACGGATGGTTGCAAGCATCCCTTCCCTGCCGGTGGTGACGTGAGTACTAATCTGATCCGCGAGTTTTTCGACTCTTCGCAACTCGCTGGCGGCAACGCCGATTACGTCGAATCCCTTTATGACTCCTGGCTTGCCGACGCATCGTCGGTATCCTCCGACTGGAGCCGCTACTTCGAAACATTCAAGGGCCGCGAGTCGGGCGATGTCTCGCACGCACCAGCCATTGCACGTATTGAAGCTGCGCAAAAGCAGCGTCACAACGGCGCATCTGCCGCACCGGTTTCGGCCAGCGATGACGAGCACGCGCGCAAGCAGGCCGGCGTATTGCGCCTGCTCACCGCTTACCGTTCGCGCGGCCATCTCGCCGCCGAACTCGATCCGCTGGGCCTGACCGAGAAAATGCCGGCGCCCGATCTTGGTCTGGCGTTCCACGGTTTGACCGACGCCGACCTCAACACCGAATTCGATACCGGCAACTATGCCGGCGATGGAAAGCGCCTGAAGCTGGGCGAACTGCTCGCACATCTGCAGAAGACCTACGCCAGCACGATCGGCGCCGAGTTCATGTACATCAGCAACCACGAGCAGCGCAACTGGATCTATACGCGACTGGAGCAGCGGGCGGGCAAGAGCAGCCTGGACAAGGCCGGCAAGCAGCGCGTACTCGACTGCCTCAACGGCGCCGAAGGTCTGGAGCGTTACCTGCACACCAAGTATGTCGGCCAGAAGCGCTTTTCGCTGGAAGGTGGCGACAGCCTGATCCCGATGATCGACGACGTGGTCCGCGCCGCCGGCGACAACGGCATCAAGGAACTCGTCATCGGCATGGCGCACCGCGGCCGCCTCAACGTCCTGGTCAACATTCTGGGCAAGGCGCCGAAGACCCTGTTCGACGAATTCGAAGGCCGCTTCGAACATCCGGACGACCCCGCGCACTCGGGCGACGTGAAATACCACATGGGCTTCTCGGCCGACATCAAGACGCCGAAAGGTGGCGTGCACGTGGCGCTGGCATTCAACCCGTCGCATCTGGAAATCGTCAACCCGGTCGTCTCCGGTTCGGTGCACTCGCGCCAGACCCGCCGTCGCGACACGATGCACGAGAAGTCGATGGCCGTGATCATCCATGGCGATGCAGCCCTGGCCGGCCAGGGCGTGAACATGGAGTTGTTCAACATGTCGCAGGCCCGCGGTTTCAAGATCGGCGGCAGCCTGCACATCGTCATCAACAACCAGGTCGGCTTCACCACCTCGAACCCGCAGGACGCGCGCTCCACGCTGTACTGCACCGACCTGGCCAAGATGGTCAACGCGCCGGTGTTCCACGTGAATGGCGACGATCCCGAAGCGGTGATTGAAGTCACCCGCCTCGCCTACGAATTTCGCAAGACGTTCCGCAAGGACGTTGTCATCGATCTGGTCTGCTATCGCCGCCATGGTCATAACGAGGCGGATGAGCCGGCAGCGACGCAACCGGTGATGTATCAGATCATCCGCAAGCGGCCGACTACGCGCGATCTCTATTCGCAGAAGCTCGTGAAGGATGGCCTGCTGGCCGAGGGCGAGCCGCAGAAGCAGTTCGAGGCTTATCGCGATCGTCTCGAGGCCGGTGCGCCGATGGCCGAACTCGACCCGTCGCCGAACCGCGATCGTCCGGTCGATTGGGCACGCTTCGTCGGTGGAAAACTCTCGACGCCGACCGACACGACCGTGCCGAAAAAGAAGCTGCAGGAACTGGCCAACCAGATCCTGACCATGCCGGCCGACATGACCCTGCAGGCGCGCGTGGCCAAGATCTATGACGACCGTCGCAAGATGGCCGCCGGCGAACAGGCCGCTGACTGGGGTTTCGCCGAGAACCTGGCTTACGCCACGTTGGTTGATGGCGGCCACGACCTGCGCATGGTCGGTCAGGATTCCGGCCGCGGCACGTTCTTCCATCGCCATGCCGTCCTGCATGACCAGAAGGATGGCCACACCTACCTGCCACTGGCCACGATTCGCGACGGTGCCGACGTCGAAGTCATCGACTCGCTGCTCAGCGAAGAAGCGGTCATGGCGTTTGAATACGGCCACTCCACCACCGATCCAGACACACTCAACATCTGGGAGGCCCAGTTCGGCGATTTCGCTAACGGCGCCCAGGTGGTGATCGACCAGTTCATCAGCTCTGGCGAAGCCAAGTGGAATCGTTTGAGCGGTCTGGTGTTGCTGTTGCCGCACGGCTACGAAGGCCAAGGGCCGGAGCATTCGTCCGCGCGTCTTGAGCGCTTCCTGCAGCTGTGCGCGATGGAGAACATGCAGGTCTGCGTGCCGACCACACCGGCGCAGGATTTCCACATGATCCGTCGCCAGATGCTGCGCCCGGTGCGCAAGCCGCTGATCGTGATGACGCCAAAATCATTGTTGCGGCACAAGCTCGCCGTATCGAGCCTGGACGAACTAGCCAACGGCAGCTTCCAGCTGGTGATCGGCGAGCATCGCGATCTGCCGGCCAAGAAAGTGAAGCGCGTTGTGTTCTGCTCCGGCAAGGTCTATTACGACCTGCTGGAAGAGTCCGAGAAGCGTGAGCTGAAAGATGTCGCCATCGTTCGCGTGGAACAGCTCTATCCGTTCCCGCGCGCCGAAGTCACTGCTGTGCTCGACAAATACCCGGCCGCCAAGGAAGTCTTCTGGTGCCAGGAAGAGCCGATGAATCAGGGTGCCTGGTTCCAGATCCGTCATCACCTGCAGGCCTGCGTCAGCAACAAGCACAGCCTCTCGTATGCAGGACGCGCTCGTTCTGCCGCGCCGGCCGCTGGCCATCTCAACACCCACGTTGCGGAGCAGGCTGCACTGGTCGAGCAGGCGCTTGTCGCGCCGGTCGGCACGGATCACTCAGCAGAATAAGATGTTTGGCCACTTTATGACCTTTGTGCTCGCGGACGAGCGCTAAAACCTAGGATTCCCCATGTCGATCGAAGTCAAAGTCCCCGTTCTGCCCGAGTCCGTCTCCGACGCCACCATCGCGACCTGGCACAAGAAAGCTGGCGACGCAGTGAAGCGCGACGAAAATCTGGTCGATCTCGAAACCGACAAGGTGGTGCTCGAAGTGCCTTCGCCAGTCGACGGCGTGCTGAAGGAAATCAGGCACGAAGTCGGTGACACGGTGAACAGCGAACAGATCATCGCGATCATCGAGGCCGGCGCTGCGGCGGCACCCGCCAAGGAAGAGCCGAAAGCTGAAAAGCCTGCGCCGGTCGCAGCTGCCAAGGCTGAAGCGCCGAAGGCCGAGAAGTCCTCCGGCAAGGGCAACGACGAGCTGTCGCCTGCCGGCCTGCGCGTGGCTACCGAAGAAAAGATCGACGCGTCCAAGGTCGAAGGCACCGGCCGCGATGGTCGCGTGACCAAGGAAGACCTGGTCAATTACAGCAAGGACGGCGGTGCGACGAAGACTGCCGCGGCCCCGACCGCCGCCAAGCCGACGCCGGGTTCGCGTCCGGAAGAGCGCGTGCCGATGACGCGCATGCGCGCCAAGATTGCCGAGCGTCTGATGCAGTCGAAGAACTCGATTGCCATGCTGACCTCGTTCAACGAAGTGAACCTCGCCGAGGTGGTGAAGATTCGCAAGTCACTGGGCGAGTCGTTCCAGAAGACCCACGGCATCAAGCTCGGTTTCATGAGTTTCTTCGTCAAGGCCGCGGCCGAAGCGCTGAAGCGTCACCCGATCGTCAACGCATCGGTCGATGGCAACGACATCATTTATCACGGTTATCAGGACATCTCGATTGCAGTATCGACCGAGAAAGGCCTGGTCACGCCGGTGCTGCGCGATGTGCAGGACATGGGCTTTGCCGAGATCGAACAGGGCATCTCCGCCTATGCCAAGAAAGCGCGTGACGGCAAGCTTAGCTTGGACGACCTGCAGGGTGGCACGTTCACCATCACGAATGGCGGCACGTTTGGTTCGCTGCTGTCGACCCCGATCGTCAACCCGCCGCAAAGTGCCATTCTGGGCATGCACACGATCAAGGATCGCGCCATCGTCGAGAACGGTCAGGTGATCGCCGCGCCGATGATGTACATCGCCATCTCGTATGACCATCGCGTCATCGACGGCAAGGACGCGGTGCTGTTTCTGGTCGACATCAAGGATCAGCTCGAGAATCCGCAGCGTATGTTGTTGAGCCTCTAATCGCCGCCCCTCGTATGGCGGCCTCCGCCATTCGAATAGATAACGAAGCTCTGGCGTTGAAGCTATTCAAGAGCCCGACTTTTCGAGTTGCTATACGGGTTACCAGAGCCCATATCTGCACTATCAGCGAGTGCTGACTCGCCAGCAAGGAATCAAGTCATGAGCGACAAATTCGATGTGATCGTCATCGGCGGCGGCCCGGCCGGTTATCACGCCGCCATCCGCGCTGCGCAGCTGGGCTTGAAGACCGCCGTGGTCGACGCCTGGGCGGGCAAGGACGGCAAGGCAGCGCTGGGCGGTACCTGCCTCAACGTGGGCTGTATCCCGTCGAAGGCGTTGCTCGACTCGTCCAAGCAGTTCTATAACCTCGCCCACAACCTGCCCGCGCACGGCATCAGTGTCGAGAATGCCAAGGTCGACCTGAAGACCTTTATTGGCCGCAAGGAAAAGATCGTCAAGCAGTTCACCGGTGGCGTGGCCCAGCTGTTCAAGGCCAACAAGATCACCAGCTATTTCGGCACCGGCAAGCTCTTGAAAGGCAACGATGTCGAGATCACCGGCAACGATGGCCAGAAGCAGACCATCAGCGCGACCAATGTCATCCTGGCATCGGGCTCGGTGCCGATCGAACTGCCCTTTGCCAAGTTTGACGGGAAAAACATCATCGACAACGCCGGCGCGCTGGAACTCGACGCCGTGCCGAAGCGCCTTGGTGTGATCGGCGCGGGCGTGATCGGCCTGGAGCTGGGCAGCGTGTGGCGCCGTCTGGGCGCTGAGGTCACCGTGCTGGAAGCGCTGCCGGATTTCCTGGGCGCCGCCGATGCCGACATCGCCAAGGTGGCGTTCAAGGAATTCGGCAAGCTCGGCCTCGACATCAAGTTGGGTGCCAAGCTGACCAAAGCCGAGGTCAAGAAGAACGAAGTGCACGTCACCTACAACGACAAGGATGGCGATCACGATCTGGTCGTCGACAAGCTGCTCGTCGCCGTGGGTCGTCGCGCCTACACCGATGGCCTGCTGGCTGAAGACAGCGGCGTCAAACTCGACGAGCGCGGCCGTATCGTGGTCGATGAGCATTGCCACACCGGCGTCGATGGCGTCTGGGCGGTCGGTGATGCGGTACGCGGACCAATGCTCGCGCACAAGGGCTTCGAGGAAGGCATGGCTGTTGCCGAATGGATCGCCGGCAAGGCAGGTCACGTCAACTACGACACGATCCCCTGGGTCATCTACACCGAGCCGGAAATCGCCTGGGCTGGCAAGACCGAAAAGCAGCTTAAGGATGAAGGCGTACCCTACAAAATCGGTAGCTTCCCGTTTGCCGCGGTCGGCCGCGCTGTGGCAATGAATGAGGCGATCGGTCAGGTGAAAATGATCGCCCATGCCGAAACCGATCGCATCCTCGGCGTGCACATGGTCGGCCCGGGCGTCTCCGAGCTGATCGCCGAGTGCGTGGTGGCGATGGAGTTCAAGGGTTCCGCCGAGGACATGGCGCGCATCGTCCACGCCCATCCGACGCTTTCGGAAGCCGTGCATGAAGCGGCTCTGTCGGTCGACAAACGCGCCATCCACAAGGGCAATTGATCGCTGAGTGCGCTGACTAGCGTAATAAGCATGACCCGCGACCCGTCCCGCAAGGACGGGTTTCGCGCTTCTGGAGATATCGATGGCTAAAGTTACTTCGCTCTGCGTCTACTGCGGCTCAAGCAGCGGCAAGCATCCTGAATATACCGAGCAGGCGCGAGCTTTCGGCGCCGAAATGGCCACGCGTGATATCACGCTGGTGTATGGCGGCGGCAAGGTCGGCCTGATGGGCGTGATCGCTGATGCTGTGCTCGCCGGCGGCGGCAAGGTCATTGGCGTGATTCCGCGTCAGCTGGTTGATCGCGAGGTCGCGCACGCCGGACTGACCGAGCTGCAGGTGGTCGACACTATGCATCAACGCAAGACGCGCATGTTCGAACTGTCCGATGCGTTCGTCGCGTTACCCGGCGGCTTTGGTACGCTGGACGAGATGTTCGAGATGCTGACTTGGTCGCAGCTTGGCCTGCACAATTATCCCTGCGCGTTTCTTGACGTACGCGGTTACTACGCCCCGCTGCGCAGCATGATGGATCATATGGTCGGCGAAGGTTTTGTCCGCGCCGAGCAGCGCGAAAACCTATGGTTTGGTGCCCACATCGCCCAGCTGTTCGACTGGATGAGTCATGTTCCGGACGTCCATACGTCCAAGCCTGTAGAGGAATCGTTGTGACCCATTCTTCCGATTTCCAAGCGTTTCGTATTCACAACGACGATGCCGGTTACCGCGCCGGCATCGAGAGCATCGACACCGCTGCGCTGTCACCCGGCGAAGTACTCGTCGCCGTCGACTACTCTTCAGTCAACTACAAAGATGCGCTGGCCGGCACCGGCAAAGGCAGGATTCTTCGTCAATATCCCTTGAATGGCGGCATTGATGTCGCCGGCCACGTGGCCGCCTCAACTGATCCGGCTTTCAAGGAAGGCGATGCCGTACTGTGCACCGGCAGTGGGCTATCGGAAACCCGCGATGGCGGCTACGCGCAATACATTCGACTGCAGTCCAAATGGACGATCCCTCTGCCGACGGGGCTGAGCCTGCGCGAGAGCATGATCCTGGGCACCGCCGGCTTCACCGCGGCGCAGGGCCTGCTACGCATGCTGGACAACCGCCAAACGCCAGAGCTCGGTCCGATCGCCGTGACCGGTGCCAGCGGTGGCGTTGGCATGTTGGCGATCGATATTTTCAGCCGCGCCGGCTACGAAGTACATGCGATCAGCGGCAAAACCGATCATTTCGATTTTCTGCGCGGGCTGGGCGCCAGCACATGCATTGATCGGCACCAGCTTGCTTTCAGTGGCAAACCGATGGAGTCCGTGCGCTTCGGCGGTGCACTGGATAACGTCGGCGGCAGCATGCTCACCGGCCTTCTGCCTTTAATCAGCCCCTACGGCAATGTCGCGCTGTGCGGCAACGCCGGCGGTGTCGCCTTCGATAGCACCGTGCTGCCATTCATCATCCGCGGCGCAGCGCTGCTGGGCATTGCCTCGGCAGGTACGCCGCGGGCTATTCGTGATGAAGTCTGGCGGCAACTGGCAGGCGATTGGAAGCCGCAGCACCTTGATCGCATCGTCACAAGCGAGATTGCCCTCACCGAGCTGCCCGGGGTATTTGCGCGTATGCTGGCGGGGGACTCGTTTGGCCGCACCCTTGTGCGCATCGGCAGCGCCCTTTGACGAAAGCGCGCTTGGAACTGCAGCGGCCAAAGCTTAGAATTCACGAAACTCGAAGGGAACCAACACCTAATGGCACGCATCTTGATCGTCGACGATTCTCCGTCCCAGTTGCTGGGCATCAGGCGAATCGTTGAAAAACTTGGGCACGAAGCCTTCTCCGCCGAAGACGGCGCTGCCGGCGTCGAAGTAGCCAAGCAGGAACTGCCTGACCTGATCCTGATGGATGTGGTGATGCCGAACCTCAATGGCTTCCAGGCCACCCGCACAATCAGCAAGAACCCGGAAACGGCGCATATTCCGATCATTCTGGTCACCACCAAGGATCAGGAAACCGACAAGGTGTGGGGCATGCGCCAAGGTGCGAAGGCTTATGTCACCAAGCCGATCAAGGAAGAGGATCTGGTCAAGACCTTGAATGAATTTCTGCCTGGTGCACACACTGCGTAACAACGTGTGCTCCGTATATCATTAAAAAAACGGCGCCATAAGGCGCCGTTTTTTCATGCGTAGCTCGCCAGGATCAACTGCGCGGATCGTAACCCCCGAACTGATCACGCAATGCCTCGTACGCTGCGCGCTGAGGATCGCTCTCTGCCAGTGGCACGCGAATTGACAACTCCACCAACTGATCACCCGGGTTGGCCCCGGGCATGCCGCGCCCTTTCAGACGAAGCTTGCGTCCCGACTGCGATCCCGCCGGTATGCGTAAATCCACCGTGCCGGCGAGCGTCGGTACGGATACCGTGGCGCCCAGTGCCGCTTCCCACGGAGCGATGGGCAATACGTGCACCACGTTGCGGCCGTCCAGACGGAAGCGCGGATCGTCGCGAAGGTTCACCTCGAGCAGCAGATCACCATTGGGGCCACCGGCCATGCCAGCCTGCCCCTGGCCCGACAGCCGAATGGTCTGACCGGACTGGATGCCTGCCGGAATCTTTACTTCAAGCACCCGTTCGCCGCCGGTCGGATCCTGCATCGACAATCGCGTGCGGCCGCCGTCGAACGCGGTCTGAAGATCAACCTGCACGCTGGCCTGCACATCGCGCCCGCGCCGGGGGCGCGCCTGTCCACGCTGGCCACCCGCGGCATTGCGACCAAACAGGCTTTCAAAAAAATCACTGAAGTCGCCGTCGCCCGTATCACCGTGCCCCGACTGTCCGTGCCAGCCCGGCGGCGGACGAAACTGTTCGCCCTGCCGATAGCCACCCGCGCGCAGCTCATCGTACGAACGACGTTTTTCGGCGTCTTTGAGCACTTCGTTGGCTTCGTTGATCGACTTGAACTTGTCTTCGGCCCCCGCCTCCTTGTTTTTGTCCGGATGATACTTGCGCGCGAGCTTGCGATACGCCGACTTGATGTCAGCCTCGCTAGCGTCGGGCTTCACGCCCAGAATGTCGTAATAATCTTTGAATTCCACTGCCACTCCCCAACTGACGCAAACCCGCGGCGGCTCTTTCACCGCCGCGGTAAGTCATGCCACATGCTCGAACTAATTGACTGCCGCTCAGTGACCGCTGTTGATGGTAATGCGTCGCGGCGTCGGCAGCGCCTTTTTCGGTATCACGATTTCCAGAACGCCGAGGTTACCGGTAGCGGTGATGCCTTCGGCGTCTGCACTTTCCGGCAAGGAAAACCGACGCTGAAATTCGCCCTGAGCACGCTCCACACGGGTAAATCTGGCTTCTCCATCACTGACCGTACCGCCGTTACTGCTTGCGCGGGCACCCTTGATGCTGAGCACGCCGTTGTCCATGCTCACCTCGATCAATGACGGATCAATGCCGGGGATATCGGCAAGAATCACAAAACGCTGTTCGTCCTCGCGAATGTCTACCCGTGGCGACCAATGCTTTGGCATGGCATTGGAAATATCGCTGTCCTGCACCGGCACAAAACGGTCGAACGCTTGACGAATTCCCAGCGGGACAGAAGGGCCCGTATTGAACAGGGAGTGACGAGTCACGTACATACACTATCTCCTTGAATGGGTTGCGGTGCGATCACCGCCTGTACTGGAAAATAGGTTCGGTCGCGGGTGATTCAAGTCGACAGGCCAAACCAGCGCGAGTGATGACAGCCTGCGATTCAGCGCGACAGCAGCTGGCAAGCGATCTAGCATGGCGTATCCAACCCCTCCATCAGAGATCCACATGATGATCCAGCCCGGCAAAATGATCCCTGATGCCTCCGTCCAGGTGATCGACGGCGAAGTGCGGAAGTGCCGTACCAGTGAGCTGTTCGCCGCCAGAAAGTTGGTGATGTTTGGCGTACCTGGCGCATTCACGCCGACCTGTTCCAACAAACACCTGCCAGGTTATGTGAATCATCTGGCCGACTTCCGCAAACGCGACATTACGGTGATGTGTCTTGCGGTCAATGATGCACACGTCATGCAGGCCTGGGCCGCGTCGCTGCAAGTGCCAGCGGAGCTGTTGATGATCGCTGACGGAAATGGCAGCTTCACCCAGTCGATGGGCCTGGAACTGGACGGTACGGCTTTTGGCATGGGCGTGCGCGTGAAACGCTTTGCCCTGTTTGCCGAAGACGGTGTCGTGCGTCTGCTCCAGGTTGAGGCGCCAGGCGAATTTCGGGTGTCGACCGCCGAGGCGATACTGGCAGCGATTGATCATTGAAAGGCTCTGACAAGTGCATCTGCTTTCAAGGCGTTTTGTATATAGCCGTCCAACTGTGCTGGAGAACACATGATCAAGCCGCCGGACTGTTTTTCTCTGGCAACACTTCTTTCGGCTTGTCTGGCATGGAATGCAGTTCACGCTGACGAACAGACGATATCGCCCCAAGCGGTGGCTACAAGCAAGCTCGTAGCAACATCGGACGGCAGCAACCGCGCGTCAATGGAGACGATGCAGATTCCGAGTCACGGATCGCTGATGAATGCCTTGGTTTACGTGGCGGCAGGAGCCGGTCCGCATCCCGCAGTGATCTTGCTGCACGGCTTTCCAGGCAACGAACGCAACCTGGATCTTGCACAGGATATGCGTCGCGCGGGTTGGGACGTTCTCTACTTCAATTATCGCGGCTCATGGGGCACGCCGGGAAATTTCTCGTTCTCACACAGTATTGAAGATACGGCCGCCGCACTGGCTTACCTCCGACAACCGGAGGTCGCTAAGAAGCTGCGGCTGGACCCGACACGTATCGTGCTGATCGGGCACAGCATGGGTGGTTTCATGGCAGTGGAAGCTGCCGCAAGAGACCCCGCCATCAAGGCGTTTGCAACCATCTCGGCCGCAGATTTCGGAGGAAATTATCTGAAATCGCTGGGCAAGGATCAGAAGTCCGTCGCTATTGAAAAACTGGGCAAAGGGCTCGCACAGGAAGGCATGGCGCCGCTAAACGGATGCACTCCCAACGGTCTGGCAAACGACGTTGCCATTCATGCCGCCAGCTGGAGCTTTCAGGCCAAAGTCGACGCATTGAAAGACCGCACAGCACTGATCGTGACATCGGATGATGGCCTGGCATCGGCAAACGAGGCGTTTGCCGATGCTCTTCAACATGCCGGCGATACCAGGGTGAGTACCGTGCATCTGGCCACCGATCATGCTTACTCCGATCAGCGTACCGCGCTGTCAGATACGGTTTTGCACTGGCTGGCGTCGTTACCAAAATAGCGCAACGTCAAAAATCCTGGTCTGGATGAACGTGAAATATTGCTGGTGGCACAACCAAAAAGAAAAACCCCGGCAATGCCGGGGTTTTTCTAACGGCGAACCGGGCTCGCTATCAATCCTCGACGGGCGTCGGCTCTACGTCATCCGCATTGCCGCCGTCGACAGGAGCGGAGCCATCGACGGTCTCGCCTTCCTCACCGTTGCCCTCTTCCGCATCCAGCCGCATCACGCTGACCAGTTTTTCATCGGCAGGCAGTTTTATCAGGGTCACGCCCTGCGTATTGCGGCTGAGCTGTGAAACTTCGGCTACGCGTGTGCGTACGAGTGTGCCTTGATTGGAGATCAGCATCAGCTCGTGCGCTTCGGTGACTTGCGCCGCTGCCACCAACGCACCGTTGCGCTCGGAGCACTGGATGCCAATCACACCCTGGGTGCCGCGCCCCTTCTTCGGGAATTCACTGAGTTCGGTACGCTTGCCGTAACCACGTTCGGTCGCCGTGAGAATGTCGCCCTCGGCCGCCACGATCAGCGACACCACGCTCTCGTCCTTGGCCAGACGCATGCCGCGAACGCCGCCAGCTGTGCGGCCCATCGAGCGCACGGTGTTCTCATCGAAACGGTTGACCTTGCCGTTTGAGGCAAACAACAGAATGTCGCTGTTGCCATTGGTCAGTTCCACGTTGACCAGCGCATCGCCCTCATCGAGCTTGATCGCGATCTTGCCCTTCTGCAGCTGGAACGCGAATTCAGTCAACGGCGTTTTCTTGACCGTGCCATGGCGAGTAGCAAAGAACACGAAGCGATCTTCGGTGTACTCGCGCACTGGCAACACGGCCTGTACTTTTTCGTTCTCGCCCAATGGCAAGAGATTGACGATCGGCTTGCCGCGCGCGCCTGAGCCTGCTTCCGGCATCTGGTAGACCTTGAGCCAGTAGACGCGACCAGTGCTGGTGAAAGTGAGCAAGGTGTCGTGCGTGTTGACGACCCACAGCTGCTCGA
>Ga0302315_10000784_pt1 | contig 34583 bp, 21 predicted proteins | sample III_Palsa_N3_1_FD_200532 | JGI IMG/M metagenome (GOLD analysis project Ga0302315, IMG submission 200532) | Peat permafrost microbial communities from Stordalen Mire near Abisko, Sweden - III_Palsa_N3_1 | ecosystem: Environmental > Terrestrial > Soil > Palsa > Peat permafrost | place: Sweden...
GCAAGCCCAATCCGACACCTGAATGTCGATTGGCCTAACGCGCAGCCCATGACGCTGCGCGTCTTTCACCAGTACGGCGGGCATGTAAAAACCCATCGGCTGATTGTTCAGGATCGCGCAGGTAAACGCGGCGAGATACTTCACTTTCAAGTAGGCCGACGCATACGCAATCAGCGCGAAGCTGGCCGCATGAGACTCAGGGAACCCGTACAGCGCGAACGAGCTGATGTTCTGAATGATGTTCTCCTGGGTCGCAACATCAATCCCGTTAGTCGTCATCCCCGCACGGAGCTTGCCTTCGAGATTCTTCATCCGCTCCCAGGACCGTCGCATCCCTACGGCGCGGCGCAACTCATCCGCCTCAGCGCCGGAGAAGTTGGCAACCGTCATCGCCATGCGTAACAGTTGCTCTTGGAAGAGTGGAACGCCGAGCGTTCGCTTGAGTACAGGTTCCAGCGAGGGATGCGGATACGTCACGGCTTCTTTCTTCTGACGCCGCCGCATATAGGGGTGCATCATCTTACCAACGATGGGACCGGGCCGAATGATGGCGACTTGTACGACGAGATCATAGAAGCGCGTGGGACAGTTCCGGGGCAGGGATGCCATCTGCGCACGGCTCTCCACTTGGAACATGCCCACAGTGTCGGCTTGTTGAAGAACCTTGTAAACTTCCTTGTCTTCCGGAAGTTGAGCGAGGTCTACGGACTCGCCATAGTGCCGAGGTATCAGTTCGATGCAGTCCTTCAAAACAGCCATCATGCCGAGGCCGAGCAGGTCAACCTTGATGATGCCGAGATCGGCGCAGTCTTCCTTGTCCCACTGGACGACGGTGCGACCGGGCATAGACGCACGTTCGAGCGGCACGACGCAGTTCAATTGGCCCTGACAGATCACCATGCCGCCAGAATGCTGGCCGAGATGACGCGGCAGGTCTTGCAGGCGCATACAGAGTTCGAGGTATTTCGCTATGCGTAGGTGCTTGAGGTCGAACCCAGCATTTTGAAAGGAGTGCGCCATCGTGTCTGTCTTGCCACGCCACTCCCACTGACTGACGAGACTCGACAATCGGCCCAGCGATTCTTGATCGAAGCCGAGGGCTTTACCAACCTCTCGCGCTGCCGACTTCCCGCGATAGGTAATGACGTTCGCCGTCATTGCCGCTCCAAGTTCGCCGTATCGCTGGTAGACGTATTGGATGGCCTGCTCTCGCTTGTCTTCGGATGGGAGATCGAGGTCGATGTCCGGCCACTCGCCCCGGCTCTCGCTCAGGAACCGCTCAAAGAGCAGTTCCATCCCTACCGGGTCGATAGCCGTAATTTCAAGCGCGTAGCAGACGACAGAATTCGCCGCGCTGCCTCGGCCTTGGATTAGAATGTCGTTTTTCTTGCAGAAACAAACGATGTCCCAAACGATCAGGAAGTATCCAGCGAAACCTAGCCGCGCAATCAGTTCGAGTTCGTGATTGACTTGCTGTTTCGCGCGCTCCAGAAGGGCGGAGTCATTCTTCGGCCCGTACCGGCGCATCACGCCTTCGTCGACTCGCTTTTTGAGAAAGCTGTCCATCGTCTCGCCGTCAGGAACCGGATAACGTGGAAACTCATAGCCAAGATCACCGAGTTGGAACCGTAGACGAGTGGAGAGTTCAAGCGTCTCCGCCACAGCTCCCGGTACATCGCGGAAGAGCGCCGCCATCTCTCGCCCCGGACGCAGATGCCGCCGATTGTTGAGAGCCAGTAGACGACCGGCATGGTCGAGATCGGTGTGGTGGCGCACCGCCGTAAAGACATCGAGCACCTCGCGGTCGTATGCCGTGGCGTAGCGGACTCCGTTGGTGGCGAGGACCGGCAGCTTTAAAGACCCCGCGATTCGGAGTGCCGCTTGATTGCGCCACTCCTCCTCACGTTCACGGTGGCGTTGGACTTCGATGTAAACGCTGTCTCGTCCGAAAATCCTTACCAGCCGTTCGACCGTCTCACGGCCTGCCTCCTCACCGCCGCTCACAAGCGCGGCAGCCAGTGGGCCTTCGTCGCCACCCGTGAGGCAGACCAGGCCGGCAGAGTATTTCTGCAAGTCGTCGAAGGTAGCCGCACCTTCGCACTTGACCCTCTCCCGCATCTTGAAACGGGTGATGAGCTGACAAAGATTCTGGTAGCCGACCCGCGACTCACAAAGCAGAGGTAGTCGGGCCGGTTCGGCGGGGTGTTGGTGCGGGAGCCACGCGGGAGGCGTAAGCCGGTTTCCGAAGCTCGATACGGCGATCTCGGCTCCGACATGAGCACTGACGCTATTCCGCCTCGCGCTTGTGTGGAACCGCGCCGTCCCGTAGACACCGTTGCGGTCGAGCAATGCCATTGCGGGCATCTCCAGTTCGACGGCCCGCTTGATAAGCTCCTCAGGTTGCGAAGCGCCTTCAAGGAAACTGAAGGCGCTTGAAGAGTGCAGTTCGATGTATCGCTCAGTCATAAAGCGTTACCACCTGCCACGATTGCTCTTTCAGATCGCGCACCAGGCAGCAACAGAGCATCGCTCCATCGCTGGATCGGCCAATCAGATCCCATTGTTCCAGTGCCCAGGTCTGACGGTTCCACCAATCGCCTTCGGCCAGCCACGGGCCATAAGCGTACTCCACTTCATACTTGCGATCTCGAAAGACGAACGATGCCGGTTGCCGATCGCGCAGCGTGATCCACGTCCTCTCCGGTGGACGGAGTTGCCGCATGGCTGCCGAAGAGCCAACAGTCGCGGGGGAGGAGCTATGGACTGACGGGGCTAACGGAATCTTGAAGGGCTCAACACGAAATCCGTCCGGCTGATTCGTGTCTCGCAGTACGGGACTTCCCACACACCCATCGCCCACCAGAGCGCGAATACGGGCAAGCGTCACATCGAGACGCATCGGCTCCGGCAGTTGGGGAGAGAACAAACCAAGTTGCACCTTGCTGGTGCTACCGTGTTCAGCGGTGAGTGTGACCGCAAGAATCGCCGCCAGTGGCGGATGCGACTCAAGATCAAGTTGCAACAGCTTGAGCCAGAGCGGACGATCATTCGTTGGGACGGCAGGGCGTACCGTCCGCGCGTGTGTAGCATTTCCTTCCAGAGATAAGGTGATAGTGATCGAAGCGAGTGCAAGCACACGTGCCATCACCCTGAATATGAGTTGTTCCAGCATCACGTTGACAACAAACAGCAGACGTTCAAGCTCTTCGACTGGCGTATCCAATTCCATACGCTCTTGAAGTTCAAAGGCTGCTTCATACGGCACGAAATGATGTGGGAGTTCGCCGCGAGCTAACTGGCGAAGGCGTTTGCCTTCCTGCCCTATACGCGCAATCAGTTCCTTTTCTGGAAGAGCGGCCAGGGCCGCGAGTGTGCGGATACCCCATAGAGCGAATGTCTCCGCGTGTTGACTCGAAACATCCAGAACCTTGAGCGGCAATGGAGCGAGAGCTGGGCCTTCGTTGCCGGGCGCGATGAAGCTGATGCGCGAAGATGAACCACGAACATAGGACAGGGCAGCGTAGAAGTTCCTGCTAATCGCAACCGATGCGCTCACTCCAAGGGCCCGTACGCGACGCAGCAGTTCACGCGCTAATACTTCAGGCGGGCCAAGCAGTTTCTCCGTTCCTGCAATGTCAATCATGCAGAGGAAGGCGGAGCCACCGCTACGATCTTCTACACGCGGGGAAAAGGCGCCCGCACACTCCAGCATGACCGCGTGTGTCGAAACTTCTTCCGTGCGTGATCGTGGAAGCACGATCAACGAGGAGAAGGTGTCCAGCTCTACTTTCGTCATCCCACGGACTATGCCCAGATAGCGGGCCTTCGCATTGAAAGAGCAGACCGTTTGTAGCGGTGGCTCGCCTTCAATAACGACGACGGGCCGCTCTTTCATCTCTGGCCGCAATCGCAAGACCGCTTGCGCCGGAAACTCCTTCGCATACAGACACGCATACAGTTCGCCGGCACGGTTCATCGGATGCCTGCCCACGCGGTTTTGCTTTGCCAATCGGCGCTGCTTGCGCGTTGCGGAGGTTTGCGAAACGGAACGACCTTTGCCGGGGCTTCGGTGAATCGCTGACGCGATACCTCGACGTGGCGTTCAAGACCGGCAAGCACTGTGCTCTCCCCGGAGAGCGGCGGTCCTGCTTGCAGACGCAGGACAAGACCCGCGCTGCTCTTCGAGCAAGCGTATTGCGTCAGCAGGAGGACGCTCGTTCGGCTTCGCTCCGCAGCAGCGCCGTAGCGGAACCACGTCGCCAGCGGTATGCGCGAGACGTGCTCAGGCGCAATGCTCCCCAGGTCCAGCACGATTGCACTGAATCCACCGGCCTGTAGCAACAGATCGGTGACCCGCAATGCCTGCTCGATCCTCGACCAGGGCTTTGTGCGGGTTGAAGGACTGTAGCGTTTGGAGGGCCGGATGGTGTGCGGCTTAACAGTCTCTCGTTCAACCCGAATCCGTCGTTGCGGCTCGGCGCACCGAGGAGCGACGACATCGCGGCGCAGCAAATCGCTGACACCATCGGACAAGCCCTTAGTTTCAGTCCGGGGATGCGGGCCGAAGCCGCCACCGTGCAGCCCTCTCTTCGCTGCGGGCGGGGCAAGATACCTCTCAGGTAGCGTGAACTCATCTTGAGAAGACGATGCAGGTTGACTGGAAGGCTGTACGCCGCAGCGAACCCAGAGAAGCCGTTTCAGGTCTATGCCGGATGCGGCGGCAGACTCGGGGCTGAGCGCGTTTGACACGTCGATCCATGCACAGACTCTCTCCGCCTTCATGAGCTGCGCTAGGAACGATAGGGCAAGAGCCGTTCTCCCGGAGCACTCTGCCCCAATCATCTCTGTTAACGCGCCTACCGGAAGTCCGCCATTCAGGACGGTATCAATCGCTGCAATTCCGGTAGGCATGACCTCACGGATCGTCTTCGCCGCAGGAGTGAGAGCGGACGGGATGCGGTCTGCCAAGGCAGCTTCGATCTGGGAGCGTAGGGCAGTGGCGGAACTCATAGTATTCGCCTTATATTCGCCTATCGCAGACCAGATGTACAAATGAGGAGTGCAATCAGAGTTGTGCAAGTTTCTTGCAAGTACATGAAAAAAATGTAGTTAGAAACGAGAAGATTTCTGATGCTGTCTGGGGATGAAGTCTCCTCCCTGTCTCCGGCCCTTCGGTCCTCCGCCACCCGCCTCAGCAGGGAGGTCCACCCTCCCCGCAACGCCCCACCGCCAAGAACAAAACGCTAGGGGCTCTGCCCCACGCGCGGCGCAAGGGGTGTCCCGCATAATTTTCCTTCGTAAAAATCACTCGATTCTCTCGCCCTACGGGTGGGAGATACCCCTCCCCATTGCGCCTTGCTACCCCCGCTCTTCGCCAGGTGGCGTTCGGCATGTACATGCCGCGTTTCAACGCGGACGTGCAAACGCAAAAGCGGGAGGCTATATGCGAACCACACCACCAACCACACCCAACCCCTTCACATGGCGGCGATTCGCCAACGTGCGGATGGGGGATTACCTACTCGGCGAGGACACCGTAAGCCTCGCGGAATTGGGCTTTTGCGGCAACACCGTCACCGTCTCCTGCCCCACCTGCGGAGAGGTTCTGGGGCATGTCCCCGTGGAACTTCTCAGCGATGGGCTGGAAGACATCACCACAACCCACATCACCTACGCGCTCGATTGGCACGACGCGAAACACCATCCGCGCCCCGCATAAACCACGGACGCCCAAACCCAAGGAGGAACTACCTATGAATACCGCCATCGTCACCACAACCGCAGCCACCGTCAGCCCCTTTATCCAGAACCTCCAACAGCAGCGGCAACAGAAGCCGCAAACCTCGAAAGAGGTAATTGCCGCCAATGTCAAAGCCCTTATCGAGCAGTTGGAAGAAGGGCATAGCGAAGGTCTAACCGCCTACCTCATGGCAATGGGCAGGTTCCGCAATTACAGCTTCGGAAACATCTTGGAGATCGCAAGGCAGAAGCCGAGCGCAACCCGCGTTGCCGGAATGTATGCGTGGAACCAGCTAGGCCGCAGAGTCAACAAGGGAGAAAAGGGCATCCGCATCTTGGCCCCCATGCTAGGCGTTCGCCGCAAGAAGGACGACGAAGCCGCCAAGGATGTCACTACGCAGAATCAGTCTGTCTTAGTTGGCTTCAGTCCCGTGTATGTCTTCGATGTCTTGCAAACCGATGGCTTGGAGCTTCCCGAGCTTCTGAGCCATGTCAGCGGCGATGTCGGGGAGCGGCGGGAACGCTTGCTCGATTTCATCGCGGGTCAAGGCATCTTGCTTGAGTTCAAAGAGAGCATCGCTCCGGCGTTGGGTGTGAGCTACGGAGGCAAGATCGTTTTGCTTCCCGGCCAGTCTCCAGCCGAGGAGTTCGGCACTCTAGTCCACGAAGTAGCGCACGAGATGTTGCACAAGGCATCGCGGCGCATCGCTACGACGAAGGTTGTGCGCGAGACGGAAGCAGAGGCAATCGCCTTTGTGGTCGGCAGAACCATCGGCCTTGAGACGGGCAGGGCATCGGCGGACTACATCCACCTGTACCACGGCAACGCGGCACTCCTCACCGAGAGCCTAGAGGTCATTCAGAAAACCTCAGCCGTTATCCTCTCCGCCTTGCAGCCGCCCATCACGGACGATGCAGCGGAGTCCACGGAGTCGGAAGCGGTGGCGTAATGAAGGCCATTCTTCAACTCCTCAGAAAAGCGGGAGGCTATCGGCGCGAACTATGTCTGCGCGTCGAGAACCCTCCCTATCAACAGCTTGTCATCGAAGCGATACCGGAACCCGGCCCGCTGGGTCTGCCTTGCCTCTCTGTCGCGCACTATGGCGAACAGAATGGCGACCTCATGCGCGACCCGGAGATGTGTTTCGAGTTGAGCAATCCGCTCCGCTTGGGTATCAGTCTCGCTCCGTACTACTGGCGCAACGATTACGTCGGCATCGAGCAATACTCCCGCTCGATACAGGGCGACCACTACCTGTTTGATTCCGGCATGTTCGCTCAGCACGAGAACTTTGCTGCTCTGTGGGACAGGAACCTGCTCAGTCAGGGCTTTGTTGAGGCCTTCGACCGCAGACGTACCCAACGCTAACCCCCTCTTTATGGGCGGACGGCCTCACGCCGTTCGCTCAAATACCCCCGAACGCCCAACCGCACAAGGAGAACCACCATGAATACCACCATAGTCAACGCCTCCGAGTACCGCGAACTTCCGCTTGCGATGCTCACGGAATCAAAAACCAACCCGCGCCGCATCTTCGAGGAGAAGGCCTTAAAAGAGATGGCCGAGACAGTCCGCGGCAAGGGAGTTTACCAACCCTTGCTTGTGCGGCCACTCACGGAGCGCAGCTTCGAGATCGTCTTCGGCGCACGGCGTTACCGTGCCGCACAGATGGCCGAAGTTGCAACCGTCCCCGTCCGCATTAGGAATATGACCGATGCCGAAGTGTTGGAGGCGCAGTTGATTGAAAACCTCCAGCGCCGCGACGTTCACCCGCTGGAAGAGGCGCAGGGGTTCCATGCGCTTTTGAATTTGGAGGAACCGAAGTACAGCATCGAGCAGATCGGCGCGAAGGTCGGCAAGGCACCCGCCTACGTCGCCACTCGCGCCCGTTTGACGGAGCTTATCCCGGCAGTGGTCGAGGCGTTCTATGCCGAGGAGATAGGCGTTGGACACGCCTTGCTTCTAGCAAAGCTCCAGCCAGTCCAACAGGAAGCCGCCCTCGCTAGCTGCTTTCGTGAGGACTGGGGCGGGGCAGCAGGGAAAGCCAAGCGCGTCGTCCTCCCCGTCCGCCATCTCCAGTATTGGATAGAGCACAACGTCCTCTTGCTTCTCAAGCAGGCACCGTTCAACAAGCGGGATGTTCAACTGCTACCCGCCGCTGGAAGCTGTGTGGATTGCCCCAAACGGACTGGATACAACAAGCTGCTCTTCGCCGACGTGAGCGGGAACGCGGATGCTTGCACCGATCCTCTGTGCTATGCGGCCAAGCTGGAGGCGCACGTCCAGAAGCAGATTGCAGCCAAGCCGGAGATAGTGCAGATCAGCACGGCCTACGGCAAGACGCAGGACGGCAGCAAGATCATCACCCGCAGCAAGTACGTTGAGATCAAGTCGGAGAAGCCCGATACCCCGGAGAAGGCGAAATGGCCGGAGTTCAAAACGTGCAGGTTCATCACCGAAGCCATCGTTTCCGAGGGAATCGACAAGGGAGAGGTGAGGAGGGTTTGCGCCGAAGCGGGTTGCCCGATTCATCACCCCAAGAAGCAGTCCACCAAGGCCGATGCCAGCTTCAAAGCGGAGCAGGACAAGAGCCGGAAGGAACAAGCACTGGCGAACGCCACCGGATTGCGCGTACTGCAAACCATCATCGCTGCCGTTCCAGTCCGATTGATGAAGCGAGATTTTCTCTTCATCGCAGAACAGATGCTCCCGTTGCTTGACGATAAGCGGTTGGAGATGGTCGCCCGGAACCGAGGCATCAGAGCGAAGGAAGGCGAAGCCGCAGGGAAGCTGCTAACCGCCTTTCTCCGCAAGGCCGAGGAAGGCGTTATCGGCAAGCTGATCGTCGAAGCCGTCATCCTGCTTTCGGCCAGCCAGCAAGCAGATGGAGGTAAGGTCCTCCGCGCCGCAGCCCAGGCGTACAAGGTGGACACAGATGCGATTGCCCTCAAGGTAAAGCGGGAGTTCACCGCGAAAGAGAAGGTGCATGCCGCGAAGAAAGGCGTTGCCAAAATTCAACCCAAAGCCGTGAAGAAGTCGAAGGCTACCTAGCCTTCACACTTGTCTTGAGGAGCCTGCTAATCCGGCAGGCTCCTTTTTTGCGCCCGTCTTTCCCGCCCCGGATACTGCTCCTGCGTGGCAGGAGCGCCTGTGTCCTCCCACCCGACGGGCTTTAGGGTCTCCATAATCACGGTTCATTACCGAGCTATCCAGAAGTCAGGGAGCCCGAGCACAATTGGGCAAGTATTCGCCGCTGGATCACTGTCTGCCATGACTAAATTCCCATTCCAAGGAGATCCATCTCCGTGCCAAGGTTCTACTCGTCGAATCGATCAGGACACAGATCACCCGATCTTATTCATAAACAAGAAGATATTGGGTCACCTTAAAACCACAACAAAATGGAGGCGCGGCCCTTGCGACCATTTTGAGGCGACAGGCAAGGTCATGGCGCGACTCGACACTGATCTGGTTCCGCGCGACCGCTTCCTCGCGGAACATGGGTTTCATCTCAAGTTCGCGGCATCGGGTTGAAGGGGTCAATTTATGAAGTTTTGGAATTCAGTGGTGCGGAAGAGCCTAATCGGAGCGGTATTAGCTGCCGTAGGTTGCGGCGGCAGTTCGCCTTCGATCTCGAACACTCAGCCCCCCACGCAACCGACAGGTCTCACCGTAGGGAGCATCACCGCGAGCAGTCTCGTGCTGAGTTGGACGGCGTCGACGTCCAGTACGGGAATATCCGGCTACAACGTCCTTCGGAACGGGACCAAGGTCGGCACGACCGCGAGCACCAACTACACGGACACGGGTCTTTCAGCTGTCACATCATATTCCTACACTGTTTCGGCGTATGATTCCGCGGGCAACACCTCGACAGCCAGCACCCCAATTTCAGCAACGACCCTTGCCCTACCAACCCAACCGACGAATCTTTCCGTAGGAACAGTCACTTCGAATAGTGCTGTGCTGATGTGGTCCGCCTCGTCTGCGGCACAGGGGATAGCGGGATACAACATCTTCCGAAATGGGACCATGGTCGGGACATCGGCGATTCCGAGCTTCACAGACACAGGCCTTACAGGCTCCACAACCTACTCCTATACTGTGAGCGCCTACGACTCGGTTGGTGACACTTCGCCACTCAGCGCTGCGTTGACGGTCACGACGCCTGTGCAACCGCCGCCCACCCAGCCGACCAATCTTGTCGCCAGTTCGATAGCCTCGACCAGCGTTACGCTGAGCTGGACCGCTTCGATGTCCAGCGCAGGCGTCGCAGGATATAACGTCTTTCGAAATGGGGTAAAAGAAGGCACTTCCGCGACAACAAGCTATACGGACAGCGGCCTAACGGTTTCTACCACCTATTCCTACACCGTCTCCGCCTATGACGCTGCCGGCAATACATCGGCTCTCAGTGCTCCTCTTTCGGTGACGACACTCGCGCAGACACCTCCGGCCTCACCGACTGAGTTCAGCGCCGTTGAGAACGCGCCGTACTGCAATGTCATTTTGAGTTGGAATGCGGCAGTTCCCGGCTCTTTCGGCATCGCCAATTATCAGATTCTGCGAAACGACAGCCTGCTCGGTTCTACCGCGAATCTTGCCTACAATGACACTTCTGCTGCGGCGAACGCCACATACAGCTACTCCGTGGAAACTGAAGACACATCCGGCAACCTTTCCACTGCAGCCACACCCATAGCTGTTACAACCGGAAGTTGTACAGCATCGCAGACCTTCCATCTTGGTGCAATGTACAGCTCCTCTCAATCAACATACTCCATCTGGTCGCCCACGAGTTCTAGCGTGCAGTTGAATCTCAATGGAACGCTCTATCCGATGACCTTGATGGCATCACCACCCAACGGATATACCGATGTTTACTCGGTGACCATTCCTGGCAACCAGAATCTCGTTCCCTATAACTTTCAGGTTGGAGGGGTTACGTCAAGAGATCCCTACGGTGTCATGGTGCAGCCCGGCACCAATAATGACATCACGATGGATCCAAGCCAGGTCACGTTGCAGGCGGGCTGGACACCAATACCGGCCCTCGTGAATCGAGTGGATTCCGTCGTTTACGAGGCGGATGTGAGAGAGTTCACCAACGACGCCAGCTCGGGCGTTCCGACGGCCGACAGCGGCTATTTTGAAGGTATGACGGATGCTGGCGCAACCATCAACGGCGTCGCAGGTGCACCAAGCACGGGGATCGATCACCTCGTCGACATGGGTGTTACCCATATTCAGATCATGCCCTTTTTCGACTACAACGACTGCATCAACTCGTCAGCCGAGAATACCTGCTTCAACTGGGGCTATGATCCATTGAACTTCAACATTCCCACCGCTAACTATTCGCAGACTCCGACCAATTACACCAATCGTGTTCTGGAACTCAAACAGATGATAAACAATTTCCACAAGAAGGGTATTCGCGTCATTATGGACGTGGTCTACAACCACACGACCAACGAATCCGTCTTCGGGAACATCACGTCCGAATACTACCTAGCTACCGATATCACCGGAGAAGGCAACACGCTCGACGGGTCAAATCCGATGGTGGCCCGACTGATTCAGGATTCTCTGGAGTACTGGGTCACGCAATATAACGTGGATGGCTTCCGTTTCGATCTTCTCGGAGTGTTTCCTCTATCGACTGTCAATCAATGGGGTACTTACCTGACAACCATGTATCCCAACCGCAATCTGCTTCTTTATGGCGAACCATGGGTCGGCGTAGGGAATCCTGCTGCGACGGCTTTCAACCTCGGCGATATCGGTACTATTCCAGCGTCTCATGTGGGTGCCTTCAATGGCGCCTACCGCACAGCCTTAAAGGGCGCGAGTGACGATACCGGCGGCAGTACAGGATTTCTCTTCAACCAATCGACCAGCGACAGTTACTTTGGTTCGTATGTTGCAGGCCAGACCTGGCCGGGCAATGGCAACTCCGGGTATGGACCAATTTCCCTTGGAGTCGAAGGATCGCCGGTTCCCGTGTTGCCGGCGACCAGCAATTCGAATGTTTTTCCTGCCGCTTTTTCTTCAGCTCCTGAGCAGGCCATCAACTACATCTCGTCGCATGACAATCTATGTCTCTATGACAAAGTTACTTTGTGGGAGGCTGCCAATAATGCCACTAGTCAAACTTTGACGAATAGCCTCATTGGCTATGGCTTTGGCACGATCCTAACTGCACAAGGCATACCGTTCATGTATGAAGGTGATGAATTTCAACGCACTAAGGATTTCAACAGTAACAGCTATAACGTCGAATACGATCTAATCTGGTCGAACCTGCAGGCCAATACCAACGACGCCGCCACTTACGCAACGGTCAAAGGACTCATCGCGTTGCGCAAGGCGCACCCATCCTTGCGATTCTCCACCTGGAGCGACATCAGCACGAACGTAAAGTCGAACCAAGAGAGCGCTTCGCTGGTTGTTACAACTATCAATGCTTCGGCTGCTGCCAATGAAACCTGGAAGCAGGTCCTCATTATTTACAACTCAAATACAACGGCACAGGCGGTGTCACTTCCCTCGGGGAATTGGAATCTTGAAGTGCAGAATTCACAGGTTGTGACTGGCACACCCGTAGTGGTCAGTGGAACGGTGTCTGCCGCGCCATCGGCGATGACCTTGTTGTATCAGTGAGCACTAAAACGGTCTCATAAATAGTCGAGCAGCGAATTCGTGCATCCGAAAGATTGCTGCTAAACGGAAACGGCAGGCTCTCTCCTGTCCTCCACTCGACGTCAGGCAACTGCATATGCCTCGTCTCCAGAGAGTGGCAACCAATCATGCCTGAAACAAGCAATACCCGCACCCTCCCAAATAAGTCTTGTCTATAAGGCCAGAGGTTGACGCTTGCACGCCGTTGAGCGGGTAGAAGGAAATACGATGCCATCCATCGAAGAAAGCCGAAAACTCTCCACAACTACTCTTCGGTCCTAGTCAGCGCCGACTCTGCGTTGAAAGAACCGTATCGGACACAAAAGGGTTCCAGCGGGGCATTGGGTGGCACCCAAAAATCAAGTTGCCCGAACGATGTCATGCGAGATTATCTGGTCACGGCGACCGCTAAAAGCCGCAGAAGCAATAAGTTGCAAGGACATGAACAGATCACCGACAAATGACGGGCGATGTATTGCCAATCGTCTTATCGGACGCGGAGTGTGTGTCGGTCGCTCATCCTTGCGGAAACGATAGATCTTCTCTTGGAGCCAATCGCAATGTCTAACAAAGTAGCCCTACAAGAAATCAAGTTCGCTCTCAATCACCTGTGGAGCGTGATTTTAGTGTGCATTCTTATGGCGTCCGTGCCTAGCGCATATGCGACAACGGGATCGCTTGTGGCAACGGCGACGGCGGTACAGAGTACAACTGCTACGAATCTTACGGCCCAGGGGACGAGCGACTGGGCGCACTGGGGTCAATCGAGCGCAACCGATTTCGATCAGTTAAGTGGAAACAGCCAGATCAGCAATATCACCGTGGTTGGCTCTGGAAGCCCAGGACAATTCACCGACAGCATCCAATATATGAGCTGGACTAACGGCACACCCACCACCTCCGCCACAAACTCGGAAGATGGCATTTGGATTGCAGGTGTAGGCAACGGATTCTCATTTACTGTGCCGGCGAGCACGACACCTCAAACGCTGACCGTCTATGTAGGAGGGTACGAGAGCGCTGGAACGCTGACCGCAAGTTTATCCGACGGGTCCGCTGCGACATACACGAACAGTAGTATGTCAGGAACTGCAACGGGACCGGACGGAGAGCACTATTATGGGACGTTTACCTTCACTTATAATTCGGCCTCGGCCGGGCAGACGCTCACAATAAGTTGGGTGGAGAATGCGAATCAGGACTCCTCTGGAAGCGGCAATGTGACCCTACAGGCAGCCACATTGGCAACGCCCACCCCGACGTTTAGTGTAGGCGGCGGCACTTATGCAGCGCCTCAAACGGTAACGATATCGGATGCAAACAGCGCCGCAACGATTTATTACACCACCAATGGGGCGACACCGACGACCTCATCCACAAAGTACACCGCGGCGCTTTCGGTATCGAGTTCAGAGACTGTAGATGCCATTGCGGTAGCCGGCTCCTCGCAGAGCGGCGTAACCTCGGCAATGTACATCATCGGAACAGCAGGCTCAATTGTGGGATCAGCCACCGCGGTGCAGAGCGCAACCACAATAAATCTTACAAGCCAAGGGACGAGCGATTGGGCGCATTGGGGTCAATCCAGCGCGACCGATTTCGATCAGTTGAGCGGGAACAGCCAGATCAGCAACATCACCGTTGTCGGTTCCGGAAGCGCGGCGCAATTTACCGATAGTATCCAAGAGATGAGTTGGACGAACGGCTCGCCTACCGTCTCCGCCACAAACTCGGAAAACGGCATCTGGATCGCAGGCGTAAACAATGGATTCTCTTTCACCGTGCCGGCGAGTACGACATCTCAAACCCTGAAGGTGTATGTGGGAGGCTGGGAAAGCGGCGGAACGCTGACTGCGGCGCTCTCCGATGGATCCGCGTCAACCTATACCAACAACAGCATGTCAGGAAGCGCAACGGGACCCGACGGCCAGCACTATTATGCGACATTTACATTCACTTATAACTCGGCTTCGGCAGGGCAGACGCTCAAGATCAGCTGGGTAGAAAACACGAATCAGGATTCTTCTGGAAGCGGCAATGTAACCCTACAGGCAGCCACGCTGGTGGGCGTCCAAACTGCGGCAACTCCAACTTTCAGTCCCGCCGCAGGAACGTATACCGGTGCCCAGACGGTGACGATTAGCGATTCAACCTCTGGCTCAACGATTTACTACACCACCAATGGGACGACGCCGACCACCTCATCCACAAAGTACACTGCCGCGATTTCGGTCAGCTCTTCAGAGACCATCGAGGCGATTGCAGTTGCGTCCGGCTACTCCAACAGCGCTGTAGCAACGGCTGCTTACACCATTTCGACTCCAACCGTGGCAACTCCAACCTTCAGTCCGGCCGCAGGCACATACACCGGTACTCAGACGGTGACGATCAGCGATTCAACCTCAGGCTCGACGATTTACTACACCACCAACGGGACGACGCCGACCACCTCATCCACAAAGTACACTGCCGCGATTTCCGTCAGTTCTTCCGAGACCATCGAGGCGATCGCAGCTGCATCCGGCTACTCCAACAGCGCGGTGGCGACGGCTGCTTACACCATTTCAGCTCCAACCGTAGCAACTCCAACCTTCGGTCCTGCGGCTGGCACTTACACCGGCACCCAGACGGTAACGATCAGCGATTCGACCTCAGCCTCGACGATTTACTACACTACCAACGGGACGACGCCGACCACCTCATCCACAAAGTACACTGCCGCGATCTCGGTCAGCTCTTCCGAGACCATCGAGGCAATTGCAACTGCGTCGGGGTACTCCAACAGCGCGGTGGCGACGGCTGTTTACACCATTTCAACGGCGGCGGCGCCAACGGCCCCGACCAACTTTACTGCGTCGGCGACCAACTATATGGGGACCGCGAGCTACTGCACGGTAACTATGAGTTGGGAGGCTTCTACAAGCACTACTGGTATCAGCCATTATTCGGTGTTACGCAATGGCGCTGCCATCGCCACGACCAGCAACCTGAATTATCAAGACGCAAGCGCCGCAGCCAACACTACCTATAGCTACGAGGTTGAGGCGTATAACCCTGCCGGCAGCGCATCGGCCCCGAGCACTCCGGCTAGCGTAGGTACCGGCTCCTGCACAACGGGGCAGGCCTTCAACCTCGGCGTGATGTATACGTCGACTCAATCAACTTTTTCCCTTTGGTCGCCGAGCAGTTCTAACGTAGAACTGTATCTCAATGGCACCCTGTATCCGATGACCCTGATGGCAAATCAACCCAACGGTTACAGTGATGTTTATTCTGTGACGGTCACTGGAAACTTAAGCGGCGAGACTTACAACTTCCAGGTCAACGGTGCAACCACAATGGATCCGTACGGCGTCATGTCCGATCCTGGTACGCAGTACGACATTGTGATGAATCCGAGCCTGACAACACTACCGGCGGGTTGGACGCCACGGCCGACTCTAGCCAATCGAGTCAATTCGCTGGTGTACGAAACTCATGTGAGGGAGTTTACCAACGATCCCAGCTCCGGCATTCCCGCAGCCGATAAAGGCTATTTCGAGGGCATGACGGATACCGGCACCACAGTGAATGGGGTTACCGGCGCTCCAAAAACCGGAGTTGCTCATCTGGTGGATATGGGTGTCACTCATATTCAGATCATGCCGTTCTTCGAATACAACGATTGCATCAACACGTCGGAGGAGAATACCTGCTTCAACTGGGGGTACGATCCACTTAACTACAATGTTCCCACGGCAAACTACTCCGAGACTCCTACCAACTATACGAACCGTGTACTGGAGATCAAGCAGATGATCGACAACTTCCATAAGCAGGGAATTCGGGTGATTATGGATGTGGTCTACAACCACACAACCAACGAATCGGTCTTCGGGAACATCTCGTCGGACTATTACCTGTCTACCGACATCACCGGCACCGGCAACACAATCAACGGGGCCAATCCGATGGTAGCGCGCATGATCCAGGACTCGCTGGAGTACTGGGTCACGCAATATAACGTGGACGGCTTCCGCTTCGACCTACTCGGAGTCTTCCCACTTTCGACCGTGAATCAGTGGGGAACTTATCTAACCACCCTGTATCCGGATCGCAATCTGCTGTTGTTCGGTGAGCCTTGGGTCGACGGAACTCCCGCTACCACAGCTCTGAACCTTGGCGACATTGGCACCATTCCCTCATCACACTTTGGCGCCTTCAATGGCGCCTATCGAGGAGCCATCAAAGGGACGGACGATGACGGCGGCGGTAACACAGGGTTCATGTTTGACCAGACGACAAGCGACAGCTTCTTCGGGGCCTACGTTTCGGGGCAAACATGGCCGGGCACCGGTGACGCAGGCTACGGCCCAATATCGCTCGGCGTTGCGGCATCTCCAGTCCCGTCACTGCCGGCCACAGCCAACTCCAACGTGTGGGATCCAGCATTCTCGGCGGCACCGGAGCAGAGCATCAACTATATTTCGGTGCATGATAACCTCTGCCTGTATGACAAAATCACGGCATGGCAAAGTTCGAATGGCCAAACAGGACAATCAACCACCGATAATCTTATTGCGTATGGGTCCGGTATTGTTTTGACGTCGCAGGGCATCCCGTTCATGTACGAGGGCGATGAGTTCCAGCACTCGAAGAACGGCAACGATAATAGCGACACCACGGAGTACGATCTCGTGTGGTCCAACCTCGAGAACAATACCTATGATGCGGCGACGTATGCCTATGTCAAGGGCCTCATCGCGTTGCGCAAGGCTCATCCGTCCTTGCAATTCACCACCTGGAACGAAATCAATTCCAACGTGCAATCGAATCAGGAGAGCGCATCGTTGGTGGTAACAACCATCAATGCTGCGGCTGCCGCAGGGGAAACCTGGACGCAGGCAGTGATTGTCTATAACTCTAATCCCTCCGGACAGATTATTACTTTGCCATCTGGCACTTGGTACGTTGCCGTGTACGGCCAAACAATCGAACCCGCAGGTGCAACGGCGAGTTCGGTAGCTGGCAGCAACACCACTCCAACGGCAGCCCCATGGGGAATGACGATCTTTTATCAACAATAACTATCGGACGGACACGGCAGAAAGAGCTAGCGGCATGGGAAGTTGGGTCGATGAGGGGTAGCGCCCGAGATCCGACTTCCCCTGCCAAGTCTGGTGGGAGACCTTCTCGGCGGAACATCCTGCCTTCACCCTCACGAGAGAACCAGCCATGTCCCTCCTCCATGCCAGTAAGCTGGCCGCCGTTCTTCAGTGGTCAATTATCGACAGGTTGTCAGCTGTTTTTTTACTTCCGCTACGGGTCGGAAGATCCGCGACCGGCTGATTCTGCCCAGAACCGTAGACGAGTTCCAATCTGCTTACTCACTTCCTCCACTGCCCCGAAGCATCCGGTGCATGTCAAATTGGAAGCATCGGGATGTAGATTGGCAGCTACCGAACATGGTCGATAGCGGTTGCCGATTCGAGCAGCACGATCATGCCTCGGGGGTTTATGAGTGGCTCCGTGTATTCCTTCAGTTATTTACATGCCACTCTGATGGCCGATTGATGATGGATCGTTCGGTCAGGAGTGTGGTTGGGTTACCGAACTTAGCGTCGAGAAACTGGGACTGCTTAGGGAGTTCTACGGTATGGCTCAGCCCTGAGTCGCCGTGGCTGCTGAGATGGCGTATGCAGCTATAGGGTCAGAGAGGCTGAAAACCACTTCCGCTGCTTCTATGAAGCGGCCCCATACAAGGAAGGGCACTTCGCACGGGTAGTCGCGCCGTGAAGACTTCGATTGCCGACACCGTTACTGAGCACTCACAAAAACAGCAGTTGTCAGTGGTGGAACATCGACCATCCCCCCGTGTGAGATAAACATTGCGCGACGCACCACAGGGTCGGAAGAGTTGAGTTGTACAGGATGAAGCTGTAGGTCGAGGCCCTCTAAGCGGGCGGAGGAAAATTTCTGCTCAACGGTCGTTGCATTGAAAACTATGAGGATATGTCTATAGGGCCCGTAGGCGTCATCTTTGGAATCGAGTGCCAGAACGATGACTCCCGGAATCTGGTCTGATCCGGTATTCAAGAAATGGAGATGATCTTGCAGTTCTTCAATCGTTGCCATTCGGAATAATCCGGAGCTGTAACGGATTCGAAGAAACTCTTCGAATGCCTCGGCCGTTTGGCGGATCGCGGTGGCGTCGGGTTTCAAAGAGGCGTCGCTTAGAAGAGATCGCTCAACCGGAAATTGATCGCGGCTTTGCTTCGCAAGGGGCAGGCCAATACCCCAGTTGTTATCCTGTCCACTCCAGTCGATCTTGTTGAACCAGTCACCGGAGTTGTAGCTGTCAGGATCCATATCCTTGGATCGGAGAAGATCATCCGCTCCCATAAAGAATGGAATTCCCTGTCCGAGCGCCACGAGGCTCATGGCCAGAACTTGACGTCGCTGGCGCATGGTTGCCGTGTCGCGTTCGGATGACTTGAGTTGGATAGCGTCAAACAGGGTTTGGCCGTCGTGGACCGAAACGTAATTGACAGCTTCAATGGGCGAGGCTGTATAGCCCGTTGGAAGCCCGTTGTAATCGACGCGAGACGCAGGCACTGTTTCCCCGGTGGAATTGGTGAAGTGCAGATCTCGCAGGTTTCCTGCCAGGCCGATGCGAATCCAATCCTCCTCATGCAAGAGGGCCTGTCGCTGATTAGCTGGAGAAGAGTTATGCGCTGTGTAGCTGCTGGGGCTCGTGAAAAGTCCTGTCGCAAAACCTTGTACTTGGGGATCTCCTGTCGGACGTCCACCGCGGATGCCGTCCCGCATGCGATCATTGAAACTCCCCACGCCAGTGCCAAATAGATTCAATTGAGTCGCATTAATCCCGAGCGCATTATGGGCGGTTTCACCCATTTCCCATCCCTCGCCATAAAGATAAATCTTGGAACCATCGATGCCATCCCTGGCGAGCGTCAGCTTCGAAAGCGCGTCGCGGATCTCCCGCAAATTCTTCACAAACGTGAACTCCATCAGGTCGAAGCGAAAACCATCGATCTTGTACTCTTTGGCACTCCAAAGGATCGCATCCTGCTGCAGCTTTCCCATCATGATGTGTTCGCTGGCAGTATCTGCACAGCAAGTGTTGGTTAATAACTCTCCGTTTGAATCGAGCCGGTTGTAATAGTTCGGCACTACTTTGTCGAGAACGGAGTTTGCGCCGTCGCCAAATCCGCTTGTGTGATTGAATACGACATCCTGAATAACGCGCAGACCGGACCGATGCAGTGCCATGACCATACTGCGATACTCGCGGATGCGATCGTTCGGGTTGACGGCATAGGACCCTTCAGGGGCGAGATAATGAACGGGGTCGTACCCCCAGTTGTATCCATCCGTTGCCCGTACCGCCGTGACGGCGGCTTGTTGCTGTAGCCCGTCTGGCGGATCGTGGGTTAGATCAGGAGTTGTACTCCAGGTGCTCTTGTCCTCGTTCACGTCGTTGAAGTGGAAAGTCGGCAGCAAATGGACCGCTTTGAGCCCGTCGTCGGCGAGCGCCCGGAGATGCTTCATGCCGTCAGAAGCGCTGTCGGTAAAAGCGAGATACATGCCACGATGGTCGACCGGCACGGTGCGGTCTGCAATGCTGAAGTCGCGAACATGAAGCTCATAGATGCTTAGATCGTTGATTCGCGCCAAGGCTGGAGCACGGTCCTCGTTCCAGTCCGTCGGTTTGGTCGTGTCTGAGTCTATATCGGTAATGCGGCTCTTCGTACCGTTGAGTGCGAGGTCGATCGAGTAAGGATCGGTAACGATGTTTTCTACGATCGCTCTCTTACTCGGAGAATAGACCGTTTCGTCCAAGAGATAGTAGTGGCCGATCCATTGTGGATCGAGAACAGCGGTCCAGACTCCCCGATCCTCCTGCATCGCTATTGTTCTTGACGATATGGCCTGGTCCGGTGCGAGGAAAAGTTGAAGACTCATTGTGCGCGCGGTCGGCGCCCAAACCTTAATTTTCAAGGCGGTGTTGCCGTCATCCTCGGCATGAGAGCCGTATTCCTGATGGGAACGCGGATGATTGACTACGACGCCCAACTTGCCCGAATAGGCATAGAGGTCGTCGAGGACGCCCGCGTTCTGCACTCCGGTTGCATACGATAACGCTCCGTCCGTGGTCTGCACGGATACAGCGAGTTGCCCCTCCAGGAAGGCGTGTTCTTTCGATAGGTTCATGTCTACCGGCAACTTCAAAACGGCATAGCCAGACGCGAGTTGGGGGAAGCGAGCCAGTTGCAATGCGGTCATCGTACCGCCCACTGCCAGCTTCACGGACGTTCCTCCATTCACTCCGTTTATACGTAGAACCAGCTTTGCATCTGGATCGCTGAATAACCTGTATGTGCCGTCCGTCTGCAAATGGGCGCTTGGAATCAGGATTGTCGTGCGATCGATCCAAAATGCCTGAAGCTTAAGGAAGTCGTCACTAATGTTGGGCAGTGCTTCCGTTTGCATAGAAGGCGTCTGAGCCGACGCTACACTTCCATATGCACATGCGACAAGGTAAAAGGCGGCAACAATCACAGAACGGAAACACATAGCTTTTCCTGCGCATGGATCAGGTGAAATTTGTGAACTTGACTGAGACTTAGGCGGGTGGGAAGTCATACTGAAGCCGTCATCGGATTGTGACTTGCACCCCTTCGCCATCGTCTTTGATATCCGCAGACCACACTGCGCCTGAGTGGCGTAGATTAACTTGGCCGCGGTCGGAGGTGACAGTCCCGCGGGTGGGAGTCAAACCATAGATTTCGAAATGCAATATGGCCCACCATGGTTTGAAGTGGCCCTCATGCCGCGCGACGTTTAGCGTGAATGATCCGTCGGAGTTGATGCGGCAAGTGAAATGTTCGCGGAGGTATTCGCCCTTTCGGAAGTTGAATGTGTGCCCGTCGTCTTGATAGATTTCGCCTTCGCAAACATCAGTAGCAACGGTTATGGGGCCGGGATCGAACTGCAGCGGAGGGTAGACGCGCAGCGTCAGTGGACCCGTGGGCAGGACGTCGGTGCTTTCCGTGAGCGGCGCGGTAGGAATGATGCTGCCGGCACGAACGTAGATCGGAAGCCAATCGAGCCTGGGGATGATAGTCAAAGGTTTTTGGTGCGAGGTCTCCTCGCGCTTTTCGAGATCTCGGCCCACTACCGGTGAGCGACGGTCCAATCGCTCGCCACTCCAATAGTCGTACCAAACGCCCGGAGGCAAATGGACTTCATAGGGAGCAATCTCATCCGGCGAAGGGTTTGGCGCTACGAGCAGGTCCGGGCCGAAGAAGAATTCGCCGGACGCGTCCAGATCCATCGGATGACCGTCATCGGTGGCGTGTGGGAATTCGAGAAAGAGAGGGCGGAGGATGGGAAGCCCGTCCCGCGAAGTTTCTTCGGCAGTAGTGTAGAGATATGGCATCAGTCGATACCTCTCCTCGATAAACTTCCTCCGTATGCCTTCCTGCTCCGAGCCGTCCACCCACACCTCATGGTCACGGGACCCCTTCACGGCGTGGTCACGATCAATCGGCTGGAACGCTGCCAGTTCCAGCCATTTGGTCAGTAGATCCGGCGAAGGGGAACCGGCGAAGCCGCCCACGTCCGCGCCGGACATCGCGAAACCGCTCAGGCCGAGATTCAGAAGTTGGGGCGTCGTCTGCCGAAGGTGGTTCCAGGTGGATGAATTGTCGCCGGTCCAAGTGGCTGCATAGCGCTGGCCGCCAGCATAGCTGGCACGCGTCAGTACAAACGGTCTCTCGTTCGGCCTGAGCGCGAGAAGGCCAGCATAGGTGGCACGCGAGTTCTCCATACCGTAAACGTTATGAATCTCGAGATGATTTGCCGTGCGCTTGGCAAAACCCGGTTCGTCGATGCGATGCTGTACATCATCCGGCATGGTCTTGCTTGGATAGCGGAACACAGCCGGTTCATTCATATCGTTCCAGAAGCCGCTAATGCCGTCGGCCACGAACTGCTTGTAGAGCGTCCCCCACCATGCACGTGTCTGTTGCTGCGTGAAATCCGGGAAAACGGACGGTCCGGGCCAAACGGGTCCAACATATGTCGAACCATCTGGGTTTTTTACAAAATGGTCGCCTGCTACGCCTGAGTCGTATGGGGAGTACCCCTCGTTCGGCAGCCTGGCGATGTGAAGGTCGGTAATCACGACTAGATGGAAGTGGTCGTCCGTCAGCTTGTTTACCATTTGGGCGAAGTTCGGGAACGCTTGCTCGTTGATGGTGAACGGTCGATCCTTTATTTGGTAGTCGATGTCGAGATAGAGGGCGTCGGCCGGGATATGATCCGCCCGCAGGCGGTTCGCAACCTCCATTAAGCGGGTCTCACTCTCATAGCTGTAGCGCGACTGTTGAAAGCCCAGCGACCATAGCGGCGGCAAAGGCGTGGGACCGGTCAGCCACGCATAGGTTTCTACCACTTGTTTGGGATCCGGGCCATACATGAGGTAGTAGTCGATTGGGCCATTTGAAGATCCGAAGGAATACTCATCTGGAAGTTCGTGGCCGAAGTCGAAGAAAGACCGCCAAGTATTGTCAAACAGAACACCGAGCGCTCTCCCCGAGCGGAATTCGATAAAAAATGGAATGCTCTTGTAGATGGGATCCGTCGACTCCTGCCAACCGTAGCTGTCGGAGCTCCACATGACGTAGCTTTGGCCGGCCCGGTCCAGCGGGCCGGGTTTGTCGCCAAGTCCGAAAAAATGGTCATTCGGATCTTTTTTCTTATAGATGCGGAAGCGTGTTCCGTCCCACTGGACAGGTTCGGCATCTTGTTGAAGCACGTTGCCACTAAGATCCTTCAACTCGATACGAAGGTCGGGCGAGATGGTTACGCGAAGACTCTTGGTCTGAAAGCCGTCTTTCTGCGGCACTACCGGCACCTGTGACGATCTTGCGGACTTAAGGACAGCCCACGACGCATCTTCGGGCAGTAGGCCACTATTCGTTTCTCGAATGCGCAAAACTGTATCGGTAAGAGCTGTCACGCTCAAGATCGCCGAGCCCAGCTTGATCTCGACGCCATTGGGAAGGGGGATGATGTTAGGCCTCCCTTGGGCCAGAGACATCATGGGAACGAAAACGAAGAGTGCGAAAAAACAGCGCATGGATATACAGAAGTGGCAAAGGTCACGTGATCGCAAGGCAGAGGGCTTGCACTTTCGGTGACTTCTGCCTGACCAGTTAACCTCTTGCGTATCAGCTATTTCGAGCGAGTTTGGACTCGCTGGGAATCGAGATCCATGGTGAAGAGATTGTTGCTGGAGATTTCGGTACGCACGAGCAAGACATTGTTCGGTGCGATACCGGAGAAGAAATACTGTCCCGTTGTGCCAACCGGAAGGTTCTTCAGGCTGGCGACCTCTTCCATTCGCCCGTCCGGTACGCTCACACGGTAGATGGGCTCGGTCCCGGCCATGTATGAGTGAACATATAGAGCCTTGCTATCTTCAGACCAGACCGGATCGGCAGCGGAAGATGCAGCAAGGGTGCTCCAGGCCCGAGTGGCGGAATCGAAGAGCATCACCTTCTGCTGATCCAGCGTGAGTGCCGCAATGAATCGTCCGTCGGGTGACCATCTGGGGCTGAAAAATCCCTGCGAACCTGGAATATCCGTGGTGCGATTGGTGGCGAGATCCAAAATATCGAGCGAACGATGGGCGGTTTCTTGTCCCATCAAATCCGTAACTTGGCCAAAAACAATGGATTTGCCGTCCGGCGAAAATGATGGATCTCCTACATTGCGATCCTGGGGCGTCAAACATTCCAAACCGCTGCCGTCAGCACGGACGACGTAAATTTTCCACGCCGCTCCCGGTTCCCGTGCCATCAGAGCCAATCGACTTCCATCAGGAGACCATGTGGCTAAGAAAACAAACATCGATTCTGGGGTAAGGCTAATCTTGTCGGAGCCGTTCGCATGAGCTCTCCAAAGATGGCCAGCCTGTCCAGTCCACGCAACCCATTGACGGTCACGCGAAAAGCTTACGCGGCTCGCATCAGAGAGAAAGTTTTGCAGGGGAACGAACTCTTTCCGATTCGCGTCATATTGCTCCAGATTGGAACGCGCTTGATGTCCCACAAAGAAGATCTGTTCCCCCTGACGCCCGGGGGCAGGAGCCTCATAACTGAAGGGACCATTTGTCACTTGAAGAGGGTTAGAGATCGAAGATCCGTTCAGCTTCCAAAGATCCGTGTGCATGTCCTTGGTCGTCTGAAAAACGAAATAGCGACCATCGGAGGTCCAGGTTCCACAGCATTCATTGGCTGGAACACTCCAATTCTTGAGGATCTGGTGCGCGACGTGTTGATCCGAGGAAATCTCCCAAAGTGAAGAGGTATGGTCGATCGGATTGATCAGTGTGAAGCGGAGGAGCTTTCCGTCAGGCGACCAACGTAACCAGAACGCGCGTCCTGGAACCGTGGCAAATGGAATAGATTTTCCGTCTTCGAGAGAGATAACGGCGAGTTGATTGCCGGAGGCATACAGAATCTTTTTCCCGTCGGCCATCCACGTAGCGTCCTGGACGAGAATATTTGGCACTCTGGACGCGGACCCCCCGTCTACAGGAACGATCCACAACGGTTGTACCGACGCCGCTGCTAAATGGCTTCTTACAAGGAGTTTAGAGCCATCCGGTGAAATGTCATTGATCTCTGGCGCTCCGATCTCGCTGGGGAGTTGAAGAATACGGAACTCGCCGGTGGACGTGGAGACTTGTGCGAGTACCACCCGTCCATCCTGTATGGAAGATGTAAAGATGCGCGCCCCATCCGTAACCGAAGCGGGAAGCGTCTCGATGGATGGGTCCTCCGGTGAATAGACAAGCCCATCCTCAGTAATCTGGGATATCCTCGGCAACACTTCGACTGGCTGCGGATTCCAGAATCGAATGATCGTAGTTGTCAGCAAGACGCCCACTCCGAAACAGACGACAGCGATGACGTACACTCTCTTCTTTCGCGGAGCGGTAGGGGTAAGTTCCACCGGAGGAGACACTGGGGTAGTGGCTAAGTTCTCCGCAGATGGGTCAGGAATCGCAGGAGTCGCGACGGCGTCGGGTCCAGGCTTCGACAGGCTCCGAACGGGTTCTTCCGCCGGTCGTACCGGAGCAATAAAGCGGAACCCTCTCCGGGCAAGCGTTTCCACGAAACGGGGATTCTCGGCAGAATCGCCCAGTGCTTCTCGGATCTTCTTGATGGCGCCGCCCAGCGAGTGCTCGAAATCAACAATGACATCGGGACCCCATACCCGACGTTGGAGTTCCTCCCGAGAGACCACCTCACCGGCGTTTTCGAGGAGAATCGTGAGTATCTTGAACGGCTGTCCCTGCAGTTTAACGCGGTAGCCAGCCTTCCAAAGCTCTCCTGATTTGAGGTCAGCCTCGAAAAGACCAAAGGATACGCGGGACGGAGTTGTTAGGTCTAGGCTCATCGGAGTGCGGTTCCGAATCGTAACACAACTCGGTTTACGCCGACTTGGGCACGATCAGGCGAGGTCACCTATCCGTGCAAGCTATTGAAAATAAGTTGTTTATCTGGTCATCTCGAAACAAATAAAAAATGGGACTGTAACCCTTGCGAACATTTGGGACAACAGCCCAAGGTTCTCATCGCGATTCATATCCAGCACTTTGGACATCCGGACGCGAGCTATATTTGGAGGCTTTGTGAAGAAAGAAATGATCAAAATTAGAAAGTACACATTAGCAATACTAGTCGTTCTGCTCTCCCTGACAGTCCTTACATCGCTCTATGCTCAGACCGATTCCGGTGCGGTGAAAGGAACCGCCACGGACAAAACCGGAGCTGTGATTGCCACGGCCACAATCACCCTGACCAATAAGAACAGTGGGGAAACCCGCATCGCGAAGTCGAACTCCAGCGGAGAGTTCGGTTTTCAAGCAGTGCCGCGCGGCCAGTATATGGCGCATATCGACGCGAAGGGGTTCCAGTCGCAAGAGCAATCGTTCGATCTGCAGGTATCGCAAACTCAGTCTCTGCTCTTTTCACTCGCGCCGGGTGCCGAGTCGCAAACTATCACCGTCACCGATGCAGCTCCCGTTGTCGATCTCTCAACGTCGTCGACTGGGCTCGTTGTCGAAGCGCAACAGATGGCCGATCTGCCTCTGAATGGCAGAAATTTCACTTCGCTCGCCTTGCTGACTCCTGGAGTCACAAGAGGCTCTTACGGCAGCATGGCCAGCGGAGTCGGAGGGAATTCGGAGACCTTTCGGTATGGAGAAACGGGCGGTGCAGCCCTCTCTGTTAACGGCTTGCGTCAGCAAGCGAATAACTTCGAATTGGACGGGGTTGACAACAACGAACTGCTGGTCGGTACCATCGTCTTTTTTCCACCCGTAGAAGGAACGCAGGAGTTCCGCATCACCACGACCGTTGCCCCTGCCGAGTTTGGAGGAGCAGGCGGTGCCATGGTCCAGAGTTCTATCAAATCAGGAGCGAATCATTATCACGGATCGGCATTCGTCTTCGATCGAGACCAAATTTTCGATGCAAATCCCAACTACAACTTCGCCGGAACCCCGGGCGGCCTGCCCGCTCCGACCTTCCATCGCACACAGTTCGGCGGTACGTTGGGGGGACCCATTTGGCACAATCGTGTTTTCCTATTCGGTGACTATCAGGGACTTCGCCAGAAACAACCACAAGGTGAAGTCTATTTGACGGTTCCAACAGCGCTCATGCGCACAGGAAATTTTTCTGAATTCCTGAATCCGGCCCTGACGCAAGGAAACAGCATTCCTGGCCAGGTAAACACCTTTTGGATCCCAGCCTGCTCTGCCTATGGTGGCCAGTCGCCCTATATCTTTGGAGCAATTATCAATCCGATCACTTGCCAGCAGTTTGACTATAACGGCCAGCCAAACGTAATTAATCCCTCTCAGATGAGCCAGGCTGGATTGAACTATCTTAATGCCTACCCGCTGCCGACGCCCGGGCTGGCAACCAAGACCGTCGTAAATAATTATGTGACGAATCCATCTCAGACTCAGCGGTATGACGACTTTGACATTCGCCTCGATGCCAACGTTAGTTCAAAGGACACGGTCTTCGCGAGGTACAGCTATGGGCAGGATATTCTTCAAATTGCGAGCCAACTTCCAAATCTGCCGGCGGGCTTCGGCGCGGGCTATAACCCGACCCATCCCCGCGGATTCGCAGTGGGCGCTACCCACATCTTTTCGGCGAACCTGGTTAATGAGGCGCGGTTCGGATTCATCCGGCCCTACTATGCCTACATCAATCCTTTCAACAATGTGCCGCTGGCAACGCAACTCGGCATCCCCGGCACGAATACGCCACTGGAAGGTGGCTTAGGAATTATCAACAGCGGCTTTTCGGGCAGCGGTGACGCCGGCCCTTATGAAGTCCCACAGAAGACTTTGCAAGGGGTGGACACGGTCTCCTGGACGAAGGGCAAACACACCTTCAAGGCTGGCGTTGACGTCATGTACCACCAGGTCAAATACTTCCAGGTTCCTGATGCCAAAGGCCAATGGAATTTTGCAAATAACTTTACCGGATATTCCGGTACAGACGTGCTCGCGGGCTTTGCCAACGACTTCGAAGCCGGAGTTGGCGTGTCACAAGGTTTCATTGACACGCGCAATTGGCATACGGCATATTTTGCGCAGGACGACTGGAAAGTTTCGCGTCGTCTGACATTGAATCTCGGCATGCGCTACGAACTCTTTACTTACCCAATCGAGGCTAACAACAATCAATCGAACTTCAGTCTCTCTACTCTGACCCTGCAAGAAGCCGGAAAAAACGGGAACTCACGAACTCTGGTCAATAACAACTACAACAATCTGGGGCCCCGTATCGGATTTGCTTATGATCTGACCGGCGATGGAACCACATCGCTGCGCGGTGGTTACGGAGTGTTCTATTTTCAGGAGCGCGGTGGCGGAGGAAACGGCCTTTGGAGCAACGCGGACTTCAATGGAGTTGAACAGACCGACGGCTATGCGGGATCGCAAAACAGAATCAACCTCTCGGGCGAGACCCCAGTTTGCAGTGCGACATTGACAACGCATTGCCAATCGGCTCCTAACTACGATAACGACGCAGCGGACGCGACCGGTCCACTCCCTCTTCCAAAGCCCGGTTCGACGGTGAATATCTTAGATCCGACCGGCGTTACCCTGATCTCCCAGGATCCCCATTCTCCTACTTCCATGGTTCAGGAATGGAATCTGCAATTTCAAAAGCAGATCGACCACGCTACTTCCGTTACGGTCGCCTACGTCGGAACGAAGTCTGACCATCTTTTGACCGTATTCAACTTGAACGAACAGGAGAATGGATACATAAACGGTCAGCACGTCGCCTACAATCAATTCCTCTATCCGCAATTTACGACAATCAATCGCATCATCAATGAGGGAACGGCAAACGATAACGCCCTCGAAGTCTCGCTTCAACGCAACATGTACAAGGGGTTACAACTCACCGCTGCCTACACATGGTCGCATGCTTTGGATGACTCTGAAGGCGCTTTCTCAACTGGAGCGGGAGACTCAGGAATCGAAGTCACCAATGGGGTCGTGAACATTAATGGACACGACGGAGCTTATGGGAACTCCGACCAGGATATCCGTCACAACTTCTCCTTCAGTGCACTTGCGGAAATCCCCTATGGCCGGGGACGAGCCTTTGGTGCGCACCTTCCGCGCGCGCTCGAGTATGCTTTGGGTGGATGGCAGTTGAATACCATCGTTCATCTACAAACCGGCACCCCCTTTGACGTGACGACCGGAAAGGGGACCATCGTTGGCGACACGAACTCCTGTTCTTGTGAATGGGCCGTTCCGAACGAAAGGACTGACCTAACTGGCCACGTCAGGTATAAGAAGAGCATCTACGAATGGTACGACTTCACCCAGTTCACACCTCCACCGGCAACCTGGGTAAACGGCGTCGGCAACGGTTATCCCGTATACGACCGACAGGGAACGTTACGGCGCAACCAGTTTTTCGGACCGTCGTATCGGACCTTGGATCTCTCTATCTTCAAGAATTTTCCTATTGTGGAGAAGGTTACTGGGCAGTTTCGCGCGCAAGCTTACAATCTTGCCAATACGCCGCAGTTCACGAATCCTAACGGTCAGGTATCACCGACATACAACATCCCTCAGGTCGGAACCAACGGTTTGCCAACGGTGGATAACGGAGATGCTGCGCAGATCAACGGTGTGCGATTGCATAGCGAACGTCAACTTGAGCTGGCGTTTCGAGTGATGTTCTAAACAGGTTGGCGGTCCTTCAAAAGTTTGAGGGACCGCCAATTCTCTCCAGATAGAGCGGATCCCGACACCAAGAAAAGAGATCAACGGTTGCTTCCCCCGGTCGGCACGCGGAATCCAGACCTCACAACGCATCCATTCAATGTCCTCTCACTCCAGGCTAACTTTGCGTTGAAGTAGTCCGGCTGCACGGATGTACTTAGAATTGGTTGCATTGTGCGAGAAAGTCCCCAACTCCCGAAACTCTGAACTGGATACGATAGCGAATCAACCACCGGATAAGAATGAACGGAAGCAGTTGGAAGCGTATATACGTGCCCTCAGTGTGGGCATGTCATTTATTGACGAGGAATTAGCAATGACCGAATTTGTTGAAATGAAGAGCCAAATGGCTATAGTCATGCTGGCCGAAGAACTGAATTACGCTCGCGCATCCGAAAGGCTGAATATCACGCAGTTGGAGTTGAATCGGCAGATCACTGAATTGGAGAACCACTTGGAACTTCATGTCTTCCGCATGCGTGGAGAGGATGTTGAAGTCACGGAAGCAGGACAACTGTTTGTGAACGCGTGCCGCACACTTCTAGCAACTCGCTCTGGCCAGGCAGCTAAAGACAAGTCTCAGGACTGAAGGTTTGCGTTGGTTCATTACGGCGATGCCTTATGAAAACCATTTGCCTCAAGACTGGCTTCGTCGATTTCAGCGGAGTAAAGCGGGCAGGAATTGGTGAAACCAAAGTGTTCCAGTTCTTGAACCTCTTGCGGCGTAATCAGCCGTAGATTCTCCAGCAGAGCAATCATGCTTGCCCGATTGTCAAAGCGCCGGACGCGCATCGACCCATCCGTCCATTTTCCCCATACCAGCACATTGAAGCCGTCTTCACGCGGAAATACGATTATCTTTGCATGCATCTCAAGCCCCCAATCCTTCGCGGTTCTTTAGCGTGCCTCCGCACTCATCTTTCGCCATGTCATTTTCATGGTATGACCGCAAATCCGACGACACTCCACGATCCTAACCCTTCAACGCAATCTTCGTGTGAACGGTTCTAGCGGTTTGGATGCACCCCGGCTGGTTCTGCACATTCTCCTGTTTGCACGTCCACTCGGCCACCGCTTCGGTGCAGGAGCTGCGCCCTTCGGCTCTGCGTTCAGAACTCGCGTACCGCGCCCTCCGGGTTTCGGACTCCTCCCCCCTCGCAGGTTCCGGGTCCCTTTCCAAAAACTTCTTCTCTCGGCAACGCTGCTACGCCGCGACTTGGGAGCAGCGCACCTTTGCGCCCTTTGGGATGTGTCCCGATTGACCGGGCAAAAAGGAGAAACACCATGCAGACTCAACAGACCGTCACCCTCTTCGGCACCGTCAGCAACTCAGCCACCAGCCGCATCTCCAAGAACGGCCGCAAGTACACCGCCTTCGGAGTCGCCATCATCTCAGACCGCAACCTCCAGGCCTTTCACTACAACGTCGTCGCCTTCGGCAAGCAGGGCCACTTCGCCAAGCCCCTCCAGAAGGGAACGCGCATCAAGCTAGTCGTCCAGGCGCAATCTCAGCCAGACAACATCGCCACTCTCCCACTCCTCACCGCAACCTTCGTGCGACCGGTTCGTCCGGTCGCCGTAGTCCCTCAATAGAGGTGAAGTTCGGGTGTTCCGAGTGTGTCAGCATCGTTCAATAATGGAACGATATTGACATTGCATGAGGGATAGTCATGAGGAAGCTTTTGGCATAGCCCGCAAGGGTTCGCCTGCAAACCTTTAAGCCCCCAGCCACGCACCGAAATTAGCTTTTTGTGTCGAAATCCCTAGTGACAGTGGCCGGATCTCAACGGGGAATTGCCATTTTCCAACGGAATGGATAAAATATTCGGAGAATGCGTGCGGTATCCGAGGATTGTAACCATGACCATTGAAACGAATACCAAGACCGCGACTGACCGCGCAGTGAGTCTTTTTGAGGCGAATGGGGGCATTCTCAACACCACCAAAGCGATCAAGCTGGGCATACATTCCCGCACTCTCTACGCGCTCCGCGACGATGCCAAGCTGGAGCGTCTGGAGCGAGGCCTTTATCGGCTCACCGACGCCGCCCCGCTCGAAAACTCGGATTTCGTGACCGTGGCGCTCAAAGTCCCGCGAGGCGTTATCTGCCTCATATCCGCTCTGGCGTTTCACCAGATGACGACACAAATCCCGCACGCCGTTTATCTGGCGATCGGGGCAAACGACCAGGCTCCCACTCTTCGCTATCCTCCGCTTCGCCTCTTCTGGTATTCAAAGGCGCTTCACGAGAGCGGTGTCAGTGAGACGGAGATGGATGGCGCGACTGTCCGCATCTACTCCCCGGAGAAGACACTGGCCGATTGCTTTAAGTTCCGCAACAAGATCGGGATTGACGTTTGCGTAGAGGCACTCAACCTGTATCGTCGTCGAGGCCGCATGAGGCTGGATCTGATTGAGCAGTATGCGAAGCTGTGCCGTGTCCAAAGCGTCATGCGTCCTTATATTGAGGCGGTACTATGACCATCGCAGTCGTTAAGAACATGGGCGCGTCGGTTCGGCAGCGGTTGCTGAATCACGGAAAGACTACCGGCAAGCCGTTCTCAGAGGTGCTCCAGTATTACGCGATGGAACGCTTTCTCTATCGGCTCTCAGTCTCTGCTCATGCCGACAAGTTTCTTCTGAAAGGTGCCCTGCTGCTGACGGCATGGCAGGCCCCAATCTCGCGCCCGACGATGGACATTGACCTGTTGGGCCGAACCGATAACGGCGTTGAGGCCATCGTCGGGCTGATGAGAGAGGTAGCCCTGTTAGATGTTGCGGATGATGGCATCGTGTTTGACCCCGCATCTTTCGCCGGCGGTGCCATCCGGGAAGACGCAGACTATGCAGGCGTCCGCACCACGTTCACCGGACGGATAGAGGCAGCCCGGATTCACATGCAGATTGATATCGGGTTTGGCGACGTGGTGACTCCAGGGCCGGAGCAACTCAATTATCCGACCATCCTCGACTTCCCGGCACCGGTTCTATCCGGTTACAGCAGAGAAACGGTAATGGCAGAGAAGCTCCAAGCCTTAACGCAACTACGCATGTCCAACACGCGGATGAAAGACTACTTTGATCTCTGGCTGCTCTCACGGCAGCCCGAGTTGAACAAGGTCGTCCTTCAAAAGGCTATCGAGAGAACCTTTGCGAATCGCAAGATGGTGATTGAGACAGAACCCGTAGGATTGTCCGGCACGTTTGGAGCAGACCCGGCGAAACAGATTCAGTGGAAAGCTTTTCTGAAACGCTCCGCGCTCACAGCAGCGCCGGACAGCCTGAAAGATGTAGTCGAAGAGATTCGGCTCTTCTTCGAGCCGATTCTCGTTCAGCAGAGCTGACATCGCGGCAGGGAATCGCTAGGCAGCAGCGAGGTCCAACTCGCTTGTCCTCTGCGCTTCGGCTTTCTCCTGCTCCTGCCGATACTCGGCAAGCCGATCAACAGCGGCTAGCTTATGCGCTGGCGCAAGATGAGCATATCGGACGGTCATCTTGATGTCTTTGTGGCCGGCGAGTTCCTGTACCGTCCTCAGATCGACCCCGGCCATGACAAGTCGTGAGATGTAGGTGTGGCGGAAGATGTGCCACGTCACATCGTGAAGCAAAGGGTTCTGCTTCACCGCTTCCTCCATTACCAGTTCAAACCAGGCGCGAGGCGATACCATCGGTTCGCCATATCTTGTGAGGCAAACCTGCGTTAGACTCCGGCTCTGCTGCTCCTCAAACGTCGTGAGCGTGTCGGTTGTGAGCATGGGAGCCCGTGCCATCTCTTTCTTGATTCTTAGCTTGAGCACCTGGTTCCTCCACTCCCGAAGTTCCTCCAGCGCCTTAACCGCAGCGGTCGTCAATATGACCAACCTTGATGTCCCATTCTTAGTCTTTAGTAACAGCACCTGTCTCCGTTCAATATCGACACGATCCCACTCCAGCGAATACTGCTCTCCGCGTCGCATTCCAGTTTCGAGAGCGAGGGCCATCTCTGGTTCGTGAGTTGGGCACCTCTCGCGGATGATTTCGCGTATAACGGCCTCCTCTGCGAAAGTAAGGAAGCGTACTCTGCTGTTGTCTTCCCGGTGGAGGCGCACCAGGCGGGCAGGATTGGTCTTGGCCTTGCCGTTACGGATAGCCTCTTGGAAGATCATCGAAATGGTTCCGCGATATCGGTTGATGGTCGTCTTGGTCAAGTCGTCGCGCGTATCCAGGTAGGCTTTGATGGTCTGAGGAGTAATGTCATTGAGGGGAACCTTGCCAAAAACGGGCAAGAGCTTGCCGACCGTCGAGCAGTCGCCGGGGTAGGAGGCTTTGTGCTCCTTCGAGTACACGAGAGCATCCTTCGCGATCTCCTCAAAGAGAACGGCGCGGCGGGCGCGAACCTCCGGCATTTTGACTCCCATCCGGGCATCCGTCTTCCGGCGCTGATACAGAGTCACGGCGTCCGATCGCCGGCCAACCTTCTCCCGGAATCGTTTACCCTCTACGTAGTAGTTGATCCACCAGATGCCACTCTCCGCCGGTCTCTCATAGACCCCTTTGATCGCTTTCGGCTTCTTGACCGTCCCGTTTGCCATCTTCTCCCACCCTTCGATTCGTCCTACTTAACTATGACACCGAAAGGGGGTAGTGGTGGCTGTTTTGGTGGCTGTTCGGATTGAAAAAGTGTGCTTTTCGGTGCGATCCGGTGCAGGTAAAATCGTTGTAAGTCTATTGTTTACAACAAAAGTGCAAACCAGTGCGACGCGGTGCAAACGGCAAATTTCCCCTGTTAACCGAAGGGTTGTAGGTTCGAGTCCTACCTCAGGAGCCATAAAA
>Ga0302315_10000788_pt1 | contig 34539 bp, 35 predicted proteins | sample III_Palsa_N3_1_FD_200532 | JGI IMG/M metagenome (GOLD analysis project Ga0302315, IMG submission 200532) | Peat permafrost microbial communities from Stordalen Mire near Abisko, Sweden - III_Palsa_N3_1 | ecosystem: Environmental > Terrestrial > Soil > Palsa > Peat permafrost | place: Sweden...
AATATGATCATTAGTAGGTGGAATTGGCCTTATAATAATCGGTATAGTAATTATAATTAAAGCATTTACATTGTAACGGGCTCGTGCATCAAAACTGTTATTATTTTATAAACAACTGATAACGAAGATGTGATTTACAAGCCTTACAAGCCCTGCACTGGTTTAAGAGTTAGTGCAGCGCTCTTAAATCCTTAATGAATAGCAGGACTCCGTCCGGTTTATTTGAGAAAAATATTGTGGAGAGTGATTTGGGCGTTCCCATTTACCAACGGTCGAGCTTTACTCATACTACACAGAAATTGGCTTAATAGAATTACGCTTGCAGGAGCGTAGGAATAAACTGGATTCCGCTTTGGCCTGAATTGTATAATTTATGTCCTTTGAGACAATTTGTCTAAGGTGTAGATTTGTAATATGAATGGTGTTGAATGCATATCTCCTGGTACCCAACAGCGAAAACAAATTGTAATTGTAGCTATGTCGGCTAACATGCTTGTTAACTTTGCTGGTCCGGCTGATGTTTTTAACAACGCCGATAAGTGTTTGAAGGCAGCCGGCTCCAAAGCGGGTTATGATGTTTTAATCACATCGCCAACTCTTGATAGGAAGGTAGTCAGTTCAAATGGCATTGAGATCACATGCCAATACTGCGTAATGGAAATTACGACACCAATTGATACGCTGATAATAGCCGGAAATGATTTCCGGTATTTAAATAAATCAGCGTACGATGGCTTTTGCAACTGGCTATCAACTATAAATAAAAATAACATACGCCGTATCGGGTCAGTTTGCGGCGGGGCGTTTGCTTTAGCCGAGGCAGGGTTGTTAAATGGGAAAAAAGCAACCACGCATTGGCAAATGAGTGAAAGGCTGAAGAAAGAATATCCGCTTGTAGAGGTAAACACCAATGCTTTTTATACCGCTGATGGGAATATCTATACCTCAGGTGGCGTATCGTCCGGGATTGACCTTGCCCTGGCCCTGGTTGAGGAAGACCATGGAAAAGATATTGCCATTAAAGTGGCCCGGAAAATTGTTTTTTATTTGAGCAGGCCTGGTTTCCAGGTACAGTTCGGCAACTTGTTGCCGGTTTATGAAAGCTCCAATATCGCCGAAAAATTGCATGGCTGGTTTAATGAAAACCTGCACGAAGCTTTGGATGTGGCCAGCATTGCAGAACATTTAAATATGAGCACAAGGAATTTTACGCGGGTTTTTCATAAACAAACCGGTGTGTCGCCCGCAAAATTCATTGAAAAGCTAAGGGTTGAAACAGCACGCAAGTACCTGGAAGATACCGATATGCCGCTTGAGTACATTGCTCAAAAATGCGGCCTGTGTGGTTTGGTTTCCATGAGGCGAACATTCCTGAGGCATTTAATGACTACTCCCTCTGATTATCGCCGCGCGTTCAGGACGTCGCTCAAAACAGACGGTATTCGGGATGTTATGCTATCCAATTTACAACAACAAGAATAAAATTACATAAAATGAAAATCGCAATTAATGGATTTGGCCGCATAGGCCGGATGACCCTTAGGGCATTACAGGATAAACCCGGAATAGAAGTTGTAGCCGTAAATGACTTAACGGATATAAAAACGCTGGCCCACCTGCTTAAATATGATACCGCTCACGGGCGCTTCCCGGGCGAGGTTGTTACCGGCGAGGATGCGATCATCGTAAATGGAAAAAACATCCAATTGCTAAGTGAAAGAGACCCGCTAAAACTCCCATGGAAAAATTTAGGGATTGATGTAGTTATAGAATCAACCGGGCGGTTTACCGATAAAGCCTCGGCACAAGCGCATATTATAGCGGGCGCAAAAAAAGTATTGATCACCGCACCTGCTACAGGCGGCGTAAAAACAATTGTACATGGCGTGAATAACGAGCTCATTGGCGACGATGTGATCTATTCAACCGCATCATGCACTACAGGCAGCATTGCACCGGTGCTTTATATACTGGATAAAGAATTTGGGATAGAATCAGGCTACATGATTACCGTTCATGCATTTACTGCTGATCAAAACCTGCAGGACGCCCCGCATAAAGATCTGCGGAGGGCGCGTGCCGCAACTTATTCCATCATTCCAACTACAACAGGGGCAGCTAAAGCTATAGGAGAGGTGCTGCCAAATTTAAAAGGGAAATTAGATGGTTATTCATATCGCGTCCCGGTAATTGACGCATCAATAGCGGATTTATCCGTTAATTTAAAAAAGGAAGTATCGGTTGCCGAGTTGAACGGCCTGCTTAAACATTATGCCGAAAACTCGCTGAAAGGCATCATGGAATATACCGAAGAGCCTTATGTTTCATCAGATATTCTTGGTAACACACATTCATCAATTGTGGATGGCAGCCTTACCAAGGCTATTGGCAAATTGGTAAAGGTTGTTAGCTGGTATGATAACGAAGTAGGGATTTCTAACCGGATAGCGGAGTTGGTTGCTTTACTGTAATAGGTTTAAGCATACAGGTAGTTATGCCATAGCCCCGCCTGTGGCCGGCATACGGCAGGGAAATCGCCTTTAAAATTTGCTGTAGCTGGTTTTAGTTCCCCTCTTGAGAGGGGGCGGGTTGGGAAATGTGCGGCTGCAGGGGTGTGTTATAACAAAGCGATAGGGTTGCATGATGCATAAACACACCCCTGCAATTGCTCAAGGCTTACACACCCCCTCTCGAGAGGGGAATTTTTAAAACAACTCGTTTTAAAAGCGATTGCGGCATACGGTAGCAAAAGTTAAGTTAGTTCATTATTTGCATATTTACCACAAGCGGGGGACGCTTGCGGGACGGAAATACTGCTTATTTTAGCTAATTTGCTTTTTTAAAATAAATGCTTCGATCGTTAATATTAACAGGTGCTGTCAATGGCTTGTTTTTCATCCTGCTGTTGAAGAATAAGGCTAAAGTTTCAGGCAGCGACAAAATATTAATGTTATGGATGGCGATCATCTCGCTACAATTGGCGTTTTATTATGATAACCTGGCGGCCAACCCTGCTTTCCCGGCCTGGTTGCAGCTGCTGAGTTTCTCCCTGCCTGTAGTCAATTCGCCGTTACTTTATTTTTACATCCGGTCGTTAACTTTCGGGTACAACTTTAAATGGCGAAGGGTTAGTATCCATTTACTGCCATTCCTCGTTTTCAATTGCCTGTCCTTTTATCTTCATTACGCAAAAAACGATTACCTGTTTTTGAAAGACGGGTTCCCGCATTTTAGCCCTGCATTAAATCCGGGGGTTGGATATTTTTTAACCGCTTTGCTGGCAATCGTTCCGGGGTACTATACTTTTATGAGCCTGTTTGTGCTTTTAAATCATCAGAAAGCGCTGCCGGATAATTATTCCTATACCGAAAAAATAAACCTTAACTGGCTGAAATGGATCGTTGTTTCGCAGCTCATTCTTTTTGCCGGGCTGTTCCTGTTTATCAAATATGGGGTTGGCTATGGGCTTACCGACTATCCGCACCTGTTTGCCGTTGTTGGGGCCATCCTTACCTTATATGTGTTTTTTATTGGGTTTTGCGGCCTGCACCAGGATGCTGTGCCGAACAACGTCACCTTACCTTCGAGGCCATTTGTTGAAGAACAGACTGAAAAATTGAGCTATAAAATTCCGGGTTGAGCGATGAAAAAGCAGATCAACTATTTATCCGCTTAAAACTTCACATGGATGAGCATAAACCTTTTTTAAATGAGGATTTGAGCCTTGCTATACTTGCGGGCGAATTAAACATTACCGCAAACCAGCTTTCGCAGGTTATTAATCAAAAGACGCAAACCAATTTTTTTAACTTTATAAACGGTTACCGTGTAGTGGCTGTCGCAGCTAAATTTAAAGACCCGGCTATGGCACATTTCTCCATATTGGGTATTGCCTACGACTGCGGCTTTCGCTCGAAGTCGTCTTTCAATAAAATTTTTAAAGAAACTACCGGCCAAACACCTTTAGAATACCGGAAAGCTGTAATGTAACGGATTTACAGGTCTTTCCCTACCTTTTCGGACGATTGCAATCCGTTTTAGATTTTCCTTTGCTAAAAAATAGACAATGGAACATCTTACACTCGTTCATAAAATTAATATTGCAGTACACGTTGCGGCAGGTTCACTGGCGTTAATTATTGGCCTGGCAGCCATAATTGTTAGTAAGAAAAAGAGGATACACCGGCGGCTGGGGCGCATATTCCTGGTACTGATGTCGATAGTTATTTTAACCGGTTTAATCGGGGTATTTGTTTTCGGGAGAAATACCTTTTTGCTGGTTATAACTGTAATGAGTGGTTACCTGGCGTTTTCGGGGTACCGGGCCGTTAAAGCCCGGTCAAACAGCCCTAAGTTTTTGGATATTGGCATATGCCTGCTGGCCTTACTATCCGTGTCCTATTTTCTGTATTATTTCAAATCTATCGGCATGATATGGTCGCCTGTAATTATTTATAGTACGGTTGGCTATTTATTTATGGTGATCTTTTATGATTTGGGCAGATATTTTATACTGGCCAAAAGCTACGGCAAGCTATGGTTATATGAACATATCTTAAAAATGGTGAGCGCTTTTACCGGGCTGTTATCTGCCTTTTCGGGGACAGTTTTACCGCAATACCAGCCGTATAGCCAGTTTGTGCCATCCATTTTAGGTACGCTGACGGCCATTTGCTTTATGGTGGCTGTTTCGGGGAAAGTAGTTGATGTTGATTTGGGAACAGTTGAATTGGAATAGTTCGCTATCTTGCATGTTTACAACAAGCGAGGACGCTTGCTGGAGCGGGGGGGGTGTTTACTCCTGTTTGGACATCTTCAGACTATAGGCACCCATTAGCAGGCCATAGAGAATTCGGATTGACTGACAATCAAAACGGTACATTTACCTTTTACACAAGAGGGGTCGATAGATTATGGTCGACGGCAGATAGAGTCTATAATTTTGGCATATTTACCCCAAGTAAATATTTTTCGGGAGGAAATGATAGCTTTTTTAAGGATGCTGACAAGCTTTGGAACGCGGTAATGGATAATGCGGTTAAATATATAAACGATAATGGAGGAAGCGCTTCTAAAACATCATCGTTTAGTAGAAGAATCGACTGGAATACAGACGTTACGACAGGGGATAAATAAAAATCATGAAAACATTAAAAATAATTTTTAGAGCCATTTTTGGCGTTCAGACATTGTTGAATCTTCTTTTCATCCCATCTGAATTTTTTCCACGCAATGCTTATGGTGCTACAATAGAATATATTGGGACTTATATATTATTGTTTTTGCAGTTTCCAATTTTTATAATTTTTACATTGGTTGTATTGTATAATTTTCTGATTAGAAAAATTCCAATTTCATTTTTTAAAATAGAGTTTTTATACATTTTAAGTTTTATAGGGACATTGTTACTGAATGCCTTGGTGGGTTATTACTTAAAAAAATGAGGAGACAATGAATAAATATACAAGCGCTGAATTCGTGAATACTTCTGAAGCGTATTCACAAATAATGTTTTTTGGTAACAATAACGTAGCTATTCCATATGTAAACATTTGTCTTATGTCTGATAATCCGATTACTCACAAGCAATCGTTTGTAGATTACAGTTATTATGTTTTAACTGGGGTTAAGTCTATGGAATATGGGAGCGATAAAGGAAAATTGATACTTGGGTTTGATTTATTAATTGAAGACGGGTCCCTTATAACAGAATATATAGGGATGGGTAATCATGAAAGTGTTGGCGCGGAAGTAAAAGTTGAATGCCGTGACATGATTTATTACATATTTGATAGATCAAAGATAAGCACCATGCTAAACGATTTTATTCCTCATGAGACCCCTGCTTTTAAACAAACACTAAATAGTGACGAGGTTGAAAAGTTTTTTTCCGTTAAAAATATACCGGATGAAATTAAAGAGGTTCTTGGCAATAACATCAATAGTGTAGTTTGGAAATAACTCAAGTTAATTAATTTATAAGTTTAAAATATGATGAAAACCTAACCTTAGTCGTATTATTAAGCGATAGTACAATACTATTGGTGGAGATATAAATAACTGAAAATCAAAAATGGATTTTTAAACAGAAAAAATAGAAGAACCGGATGATACCAAATATCATCCGCTTTTTTTATACATTTAATTTTAAGAACGTTCTTTAAAATCAGGAGCCTGTTAATTATTAAAATTTAACATTAAAGTGTTCACGGAACGAACGTTCCAAAATATGCAAGCTATTGATCTACAGCAGTGATGGTGTTCACGGCGTTCACGGTTTTTGGATAACTTGCTGTATAATAACAGGTTGAGTGTTCACGCCAAAAAGTACCGTTCAACCTGCATATTGAACACCGAACAAACCGTGTCCAGGTCGCCGCCAGCCCGCGTTAGTGATGGAAACGGGTACCGGCATGTGGCTAATGCCTTGTGTAGTATGAGTGTACAGCCCGACCGCTCCTATCAGCGGGAACGCCCGAATTTTTACATCTTCACAATAAATTAACATTCCACCTCAAATGTTAAAAACTATCGCCTTATGAAAGCCTGCCATCCCGTACAGCCTTTTGCGTTTTATGTATCTTAGCCCCCAAATGGCAGCGACAGATTTTTTACAGGCGGCAGCGATCAGTAAGTTATATCCCGGCGAACGGGTTTCAGGGGTATCAAAAACCAGCTTAACCATTCAGCAGGGCAAAATAACCGCCATTATAGGCGAAAGCGGCAGCGGCAAAAGCACTTTACTGCGTTTGCTATACGGCCTGCTTACGCCCGACACGGGTGATGTGCATTTTAAGGGCGAACGCCTTTGGGGGCCGGATGAAAAGCTCATCCCCGGTCACGATGCCATGAAAATGGTTACCCAGCATACCGACGACCTGAACCTGTATGCCAAAGTATGGGACAATGTAGGTATCCTGCTCCCCAACACCAACCTCAAACTAAAAGAAGAAAAAACCGCGCAGGCGCTTGACCTCCTCAATATGGCGCACCTGGCCGAAAAGCGGATAGTGGACCTGAGCGGTGGCGAAAAGCAGCGTGTAGCGCTCGCCAGGGCACTCATAACCCGGCCTGAAGTGTTATTGCTGGATGAGCCATTTAACCAGGTAGATACTGCGTTCCGCGAAGACCTGCAGCAGGATATTCGCCAGATAGTAAAGGAAACCGGCCTTACCGTGATTATGGTTTCGCATGATCCATCGGAAATTTTATCAATGGCCGATGAGCTGATCGTGATGCAGGATGGCAAGGTGATCGAATCTGGCGAACCCATAGCCGTTTACCGCGATCCTAAGAACTTATATACCGCAAGGCTGCTGGCCAACTGCAATATTTTGGATAAGGATAAAGCCAAACTGTGCGGTATCACCCTCAAAGGCAAAAAGAAAACCGCTGCGGTGTATCCCGAATGGATAAGATTGACTACTTCGGCAAGTGGCAAATGGCAGATAAGCACCATCCTGTTTAAAGGCTTCTATGAAGAAATCCTGGTAGAAAAAGACGACCTGGTTCTTCGCGCCCGCAATTACAAGCCGGGTACTTATAAAGAAGGGGATAGTGTGGAGTTGGGATTAAATAATTGGCTGGAGTATTAGGATTTGAAACTTTGGCGTTGAAACATTCAAAAAAGGGTGTCACTCTGCCAGGTCGGGCATTCCAGGCATCGCGCTATAAACGGCTTCATTATTAACCCCTGCAACGCTCCGGCCGTTTACCATTTACTACCTAAAAACCTGCTATCAAAACTTAATTAGATAATATCAAATCACTGCAACTTTCTTTCTAAGTTTGAGTTTCTTATATCGAAGTCGCGTTATATTGAGGAAATTGCATAGCATGACGCCCAACGAGATATTTATGGCAGAAAATTCATCTTCTGAACACCTATGGTCTTACTATGAACTAAAAAAGATATGATCAAAAAAGAAAACTTCAACATTCCCGGCGCTAAAGGGCGCGGGATGCTGGCCGATATAACATTCGATACTGCCAACAGGGACGTGCCTATAGTGATATTCGCGCATGGCTTTAAGGGTTTTAAGGATTGGGGCGCGCATGACCTTGTGGCAAGGTATTTTGCCAAAAATGGTTTCAGATATATAAAATTCAACTTCTCGCACAATGGCACTACAGCCGATAACCCGGTTGATTTTACCGACCTCATCGCTTTTAGCGATAACACTTTTTCTATTGAGCTGGAAGATCTGAAAAGTGCGGTAAATTTCGCCTGCGACGGCCCGGTAATGCCCGAGGTTGACGGTGTTTTCCTAATAGGCCACAGTATGGGCGGCGGTATCAGCATTATTGAAACCGCCGAAGATAAACGTGTTAAAAAACTGGTTACCATGGCTTCCATATCAGGCTTTGGCAATTTGTGGCCGAAGGAAGTTGAGGAGCAATGGAAATTGTCGGGCATATTATACATGCCCAATTTCCGTACCGGGCAGGAAATGCCGCTAAAAGCCAGTCTGCTCAAGGACCTGGAACATAACGCCGCACGGCTGGATATTTTGGCCAGGGCCAAGGAAATAGAACAGCCCTGGCTTATTGTACACGGCAGCGAGGATAAAACCGTGCCCTTCGGCAGCGCAAAGGAATTGAACAAGGCCAATAAAAATTCATTGATCTCTATCATTCCCAAAGCTGATCATACTTTTGGCGCTACGCATCCCTGGCCCAAAAAAGTTTTGCCTAAACCGCTGCACGAGTTTTGCGATGAGGCGATAGCATTCTTTAAAAAATAATTTGCGGGTTCATCTGCAAACTATGCTTTATCGTTTATGTTTACATGGCCGTACAAGCCGCACATTTATTTTATATGAGTTTAAAAGGATCGGTTAAAAAAGGAAGAAAGTTCCAAAATCCAATACCAACTGACGAGGCAGGGTTTAGCAAGATGATCCCCATATTGCGGGAATACATCAACAATTCTGCCGAAAATGTACCCCAAAAGCCATTTGACCATTTTAAAACCGATGTATCGGTTTACCAAACACCGCCTGCAAGCGGGCTGCGCATTACCTGGGTAGGCCATTCGAGCTTACTGATTGAAATAGACGGCAAACGCATACTTACCGACCCGGTTTGGAGCGAACGTGCTTCGTTCCTGTCGTTCATCGGCCCGAAGCGCTTTTTTGAACCGCCATTAGCTTTGAAAGAGCTGCCGCCGCTTGATGCCGTTATCCTTTCGCATGATCACTATGATCATTTGGATAAAGAAACCATTAAATTTTTTGCAGGCTCCGAAATACCTTTCTATTGCTCATTAGGCGTAGGCCGCTACCTGGAAAGCTATGGCATCATCAAAAATTTTATAAACGAAATGGATTGGGGCGACAGCATGATGATCGGCAACGATTGTGTAGTTACGGCAACACCGGCAAGGCATTTTTCGGGGAGAGGCATTATATACCGGAATGAAACCCTGTGGTCGTCGTTTGTTATTCGCGGAACAAAGCATAACATCTTTTTTGGCGCTGATTCGGGCTGGTTCCCGGGCTTTGCCGAGATCGGGAATACTTACGGACCATTCGGCCTCACCATGCTGGAGATCGGCGCATACGGCAAATACTGGCCCGATATACACATGGGGCCCGACAATGCCAGCAACGCCCACATCGCCCTGAAAGGCAAACTGATGATGCCTATCCACTGGGGAACATTTAACCTGGCGCCGCATGCCTGGTATGAGCCTATTGAACGGCTTACGCAATTTGGAGTAGAAAAAAACATTCAGCTTTTTATACCAAAACCCGGCGAGTCAACCGAAGTTAACGGCGCTTATAATTCGGAATGGTGGAAGAAGTTTATGTGAGTGTACAAATGATGCTGGCTTGTAAGTCCGTTATCCATGCGACCCGGTTGACTCACCTCCGTCGGAGTCCTTCGGACCGACGACGCTTCGCTGGTCGCCCTCTCTTCGCTGCGCGGAAAGAGGGCAAACCCATAAATTCCACAAAATATTTCCGTTTAATCTGTAGTTACCCTCTCTGCTGCGCAAAGAGGGGTGGTCGAGCGAAGCAACGACCGGTCCGAAGGACTCCCATGGAGGTGAGTCTACCGGGTCGCATATAACCCTAAACCGCCGTTGCCGCTTTCACTTTCGAAAGCATATTCACCAGCTGCTCCTGTTTCATCGGTTTCGACAGGTATTCGTCCATACCGGCGCGCATGCATATTTCCCTGTCTTCAGACATGGCGTTGGCCGTCATGGCAATTATGTATGGTTGCTTGCCTTCGTTTTTACGGATGGTTTCGGTTGTCTCCAGGCCGTCCATTTCGGGCATCTGTATGTCCATCAATATTACATCGTACTGCTTTTGTTTTAATTTTTCCAAAACTTCCAGTCCGTTTTGTACCATATCAGGCTTATAACCCAGCTTTTCCAGTACCCTGCTGATGAGCTTCTGATTGATGAGGTTATCTTCGGCAATCAGTATTTCAAGCGGGTACTCGCCGGCAAATTCTGGCGATAATGTAGTTTTTGCAGGCTCCTCGGTAACAGTGCTGTTTTTATCAACCGCGGTTAATATCGACCTGCACAAATGATGTTGCTTCACCGGTTTTACCAGTATGGATGAAAATATACCGGGATACCTGCTGCGCGTTTCATCACCGATCGAGCTAAGCATAATAATGGGTATCTTCGGATATTTGACCCTGATATCTTTTGACAAACCAACACCATCCAGGCCCGGCATTTCCATATCCGTTATCACCAGTTTAAAGCCCTTATCCACCGATAAAATATCTAATGCCGCATAAGGAGACGATGCGATAACAGGTTTCAGGTTCCAGTGCTCAAGTTGTGTTTTAAGGATAGTTAAATTAGTGTTATTATCATCAACTACCAATACACGGAGCCCTTTGAGGTGCGACAGGTCGCACACCAGGGGCGTAGTTACCGGCTTAAGGCTTTTTGTTGTTTTTATGGAAAAACTAAACACCGAACCTTCGCCATAATCGCTCACCGCCCATATCTCGCCGCCCATTAAATGAACAAGGCGCTCGCAAATCGCCAGGCCCAGGCCGGTGCCACCATATTTGCGTGTGGTAGATGAATCGACCTGCGAAAATGCCTTGAACAGTTTTGATATCTTTTCTTCCGGAATGCCGATGCCGGTATCCTTAACGCTAAAGCCGAGCTCTATTTCACCACTCTCCAATTTTTTTAATACATACACCCTTACAAATATCTCGCCTTTCGAGGTAAACTTTATTGCGTTGTTTACCAGGTTAATAAGCACCTGTTTTAACCGCAGGCTATCACCCACTACCCCCTTCGGAACATCCTCATCAAGGTGATAAATAAGGTCGATCTTTTGTTGAGCGGCCCTTTGCGCAAAAAGGTCCATTACTTCTTCAATCGTATGCCGCAGATCGAAATCCTCATGCTCAATATCCATTTTGCCCGATTCGATCTTTGAAAAATCAAGTATATCGTTGATCACACTCATCAGGCTTTCTCCGCTATTGATGATGGTATCGGTATATTCGCGCTGTTCACTATCAAGTTTGGTTTCCGATAGCAGCGATGCCATGCCGATAACCCCATTCATCGGTGTGCGTATTTCATGGCTCATAGTAGCCAGGAATATGCTCTTTGCCCGGTTGGCTTTTTCAGCTTCTTCCCTGGCCTGCTGCTCCTGTTTGCGCTGAACGATTAGCTCCTCGTTCAGATGCAGTAAATGTTCCGCCTGTGTATGCAGTTCTTCCGATTGTGTTTTTAATTCTTCGTTAGCGGCTTGTAGTTCTTCCGATTTGGTTTGCAGTTCCTGCGTACGGGCATCAACCTGTATTTCCAGCTTTTGCTTTTGTTTGTTGATAGTACGAAGACGGAAATAATAGATGCTGTAAATAATGGCTATAACTACCACACCAACCAATATCCTGAACCACAGTGTAGCCCAAAACGGCGGCGTGATCACTACTATAATTGAAGCGCCTTTGTTATTCCACAAGCCATCATTATTTGATGCCTTTACCCTAAAGGTATATGTTCCCGGGCCAAGATTAGTATAGATGGCCTTACGCTCCATACCTGCCTTGTTCCAGCCCGAGTCGAGCCCATCCAGTTTATACAGGTATTGATTATTATGGCTGGTTACGTAATTAAGCGCGATAAAATTGAATGCGATAGAAGATTGCTTATAGTTGAGGACGATTTTTTTGGTGTAGCTGATGTCGTTCTTTAATATCGAATCACCACCGCCGGTTTTAATGGTCTTATTGAATATCTCGAACCCGGTTATAAAAACAGGCGGAACAAATGAATTGGTCTTGATCTGATTGGGATAGAAAGTATTAAAGCCATCTATCCCGCCAAAAAACATCTCACCATCGCGGGCTTTCAAATAAGCGTTGGCTTCAAACTCCATACCCTGTAAGCCGTCGTAATTATTAAATTGCTTATACTCTTTGGTGGCAGGGTTAAGCCTTACAATGCCGTTATTGGTTGATATCCACAGGTTATGCGCATCGTCTTCGGTAATGCCTTTTATAAAATCGATACCGAGGCCTGCTTTTGTGGTGAACAGGTTAAATTTATTATGTACCTTATCAAACAGGTATAACCCGGCCATGCCAACCCATAAGCGGCCTTTGCTATCGATAAACAATACCCGCGAATCTGTCCTTTTTTCCTGGTCGCTGAAATAGTGCGAAAAATGTTTGGTATTTAGGTTATAGCAGTTCAGGCCGCCGTCATCTGTACCAAACCAAACGTTACCATCATTATCTTCTTTTATCGAAACTACATTGTTGCCGGAAAATTTTGTTGTATGTGACGGATCGTAGGTAACCCGGTGAAATTTCAGGGTTTTATTATCAAGCACATCAACACCGCCAAAATAACTGCCCAGCCAAAGCTCACCTTTAGTATCTAAAAATAAACTGGTGAGGAAATCAGAACTGCAACTGTTTGTATCGGTTAAACTCGGCCTGTATCTTATGAATTTTCCTGTTGCCGGGTCGAACCTGTTTACACAACCGCCCCATGTGCCTACCCATAAATGCTCCATCGCGTCTTCACTTATGGCTTCAGCGGATTCTGATGAGATGCTTTGCGGATCTGCGTCGGAGTGGTGGTAGCGGCGGAAAGTACCATCTTTACGGTTAAATAAATTCAGGCCGCCTTCGGTACCTATCCATAGTCGCCCTTTGCTGTCTTCATAAAACGACTTTACGTCATTATAGCTTAAGGTATTGGCTTCAACTCCCTCCCTGTACAATTTAAACTTATCCGATGCCGCCGTATACAGGTTTACGCCACCCCTGTGTGTGCCTACCCATAAATTATCCTGCCTGTCGTTATAAATTACCGAAACGGTTTTGGTTGACAAGCTGCCGGTGTTATCCGGTTTAGGCATAAATTTATAGAATGATTCATTCCCAGGATTGAAGAGGTTTAGCCCGTTATTAATGGTGCCAACCCAAACATTATCATTTGCATCGCATAAAAGCGACATAATGAGGTTGTCTGAAAGGCTGCCGGGGTCTTTATCGTCATGCTGATAAACGTTCATTGCTTTATCAACGCCCGGTTTAAACTCGCCAATACCTGCCGGCCCTATGCCTACCCATAGATCACCCTTGCTGTCGGATGTAAGGGCCACAACATTATAATAGCTGTCAAAATTGGCAATAGTGAATTTTTTAATGCTTAGGGTTTTTCTATCGATAGTATTCAAACCATGTGAGCCTATCCAAAGGGTGCCATGTAAATTATGTAAAGCCAAAACTGTATCACTGTTCAGGCTGTTAGGGTCGTTTTTATCGCGCCTGAAATGTTTTACGGTATTGTTTTTAATATTCAAAAGGTCGAGCCCGCCGCCAAAAGTACCTACCCAAATATGGTCCTTATCATAAACGCACATATCAGTGATATTATCGCCGGTAACGTTGGAGTTGTGCAGGTGTACCTGGATGAATGTATTTGTTACCGGATCGAAGCGGTTAAGCCCGTAATTGGTGCCTACCCATAGCCGGTGTAAACTGTCCTCATACAGGCAATTGATAGAATTATCGCTGATGGAGGTTTTATTCTTCGGGTCATTCCTGAAAATAACCACATGCGAGCCATCATAACGATTTAAGCCATCGCGTGTGCCGAACCACATAAAACCCCTGCTATCCTGTACAATGCAATTTATACTGCTACTTGACAGCCCCTGCTCACTACTAATATGCCTGAATCGTGTATCGGATATTTGTGCTGCACTCAGCAGCGGGATAAACAGCAGCAATAAAGCAGTAAGTTGTTTAATACAACTGATAGTACGGTGCAAATATGCCGCAGATTTACGATCGCTCATTTAGATAAAAAAGGGTAAGATGACCCACAATTATAATTAATTTTGCTTTACAACTAGTTTTCAGCCATTAAGATATTAATTATTACGTAATTAGTGTTGAATATGTTCATTATCTGTTAAAATATCATTAAAACATTATGGGCCGAATAGTAATAGTTGGATACAAACCCAAACCGGGCAAAAATGAAGCCTTAAAAAGTTTAATGAAAACGCATTTACCCCGCTTGCAGCAGGAAGGCCTGGCTACCGACCGGGAATCCATTATTATGGAATCGGCAGATGGGACTATTATAGAAGTTTTTGAGTGGGTATCTGAGGAGGCCATACGTAACGCGCATACCAACCCCGCCGTACTGCAAATGTGGGGCGAATATGCCGAAGTATGCGATTATGTGCCGGTTGGCGGTTTGGCAGAGATGGGAAATTTATTTTCGGGATTTGAGCCGATGGATTAATATGAATGATGCAATAAAAAACATCAGGCTAAAGTTTGAGTGCCCGGCGGATTGGAGCAGTATGAAAACCATTGATGGCGGCAAATACTGCGATCATTGCCAGAAAAAAGTTTATGACTTTACCGATGCACCACAGGATGTATTTCTGAAAATACTGGCGGAAAACAGTGATAACATTTGCGGCAGGTTCAGGCCGGAGCAGATGGCGCCTGCACCTATTAACTTGCCCGGATGGAAAAAATGGGTTTCTGCTGCAATGGTGATGGTAGGGATAAATCTTTTTAATAATAAAGTTGAGGCGCAAACCGTAAATGTTACTAATAACTCCACGAAAAAAATCTCTAACAAACCAATGGCCGTCGGTAGTCCAATATCGCCATCCCAAGCTGCGTCAATAGATAAAAATGCCGTCTATACCGCCACAGAGGTTGAGCCTGAACTGATCGGTGGATATAAGTTTATTCATGACAACCTTCATTTTGCAAGAGGTATGAAGGCCGGCAGGGTATACGCTCAATTTATAGTAAATATAGATGGTTCCGTAAGCGATATACAAATATTAAGAGGTTTAGGGCCGCTTAACGATGATGAAGTAAAAAGACTGGTAAAGTTAACCAAATGGAAACCCGGTTTAATGTGGGATAAACCTGTAAGATGCCAATACCTTATACCGGTTAATTTTCAAGGTTCGGTTATAGAAAAATAGATCGTCAATTCGCAATATCTATCCAATTCCCGTCATCCTTAATAATGCCAATCAACTCATCCAGTGCATTGGTTGAGGCTATGTTTTTCTTAACTGCTTCTTTGCCACGATATAGGGTTACCTTACCCGGCCCGGAGCCTACATAGCCGTAATCAGCATCGGCCATTTCACCGGGGCCGTTTACAATACAACCCATAATGCCAATTTTTAATCCTTTGAGGTGACTGGTACGGCTGCGGATCATTTGCGTGGTTTCCATCAGGTCGAACAACGTACGGCCGCAGCTTGGGCAGGAAATATATTCTGTTTTTGATATGCGTGAGCGGGTAGCCTGCAAAATACCAAACGAGGTTGAAGTGATCACTTTATTGGGTACTCCAGGCGCATCTATCCATATGCCGTCGCCAAAACCATCAACCAGTAACGCGCCGATATCGGTGGCGGCGTAGAGTTGAAGTTTGGTAGCCCCATCCACACCGTCCTGCTCTTGTCCATGGACCATGGACCATGGACCATGGACTTCAGGGTAAGCGCGATGGACAATCACCGGCACATCTAACCCCAACTCTTCCATTTTAAAAAAGAACGCGCGCTGATCGGCCATGCCGTTCAGTGCATCGGTTTCCAGTACAAAAACAAGTGAATGGCCTAAAGGTATCGAGCCAAATTCTTCGATTTCCAAATCCTGCGCTTTAATGCGCACGAGGTTTAAAGCTGATGAGCGGTCGACATCCGAGGCAGCGTACTCCTGCAAGGTAAATACCGGGTGACAAAGTGTTTTAGTGGCCAGGTTTTGCCAGGTTTTATAATTATAAAGCTGCTTTAAATTTCCGGGAAGATTGAACGACGGTAATTCATCCGCCAAATAAACAAAATCAACCGACTGCTCACCCATATTGTATTTGTCCAATACCGGCGAGTACAGGTAACCGGCATCATTCAATATAGAAGGATCTTTTAAATTGCTTTTTGAAAGATCGATCACTACGCGCGGCACCATATGCCCGCCAATAAAGGCGTTGGCCTCGTAAGTTTCGCGCTTTTTGTAAGCGTATGGAGAGTAGGTAGAAGGTAAAAGGTGAAAGGTGAAAGGTGAAGGGGATTCATTGCCTTTTACCTTTAACCTTTCGCCTTCAGCCCTCTTCACGTATCTTTCCACTAACGCAATAGCAACCGGCGCTTCGGCTTCGGGTTCTTCAGTGAGGGAAACACGGACGGTATCGCCCAGGCCGTCTTCCAGCAGTGTGCCAATGCCTACGGCAGATTTTATACGGCCGTCCTCGCCGTCGCCAGCTTCGGTTACGCCTAAGTGCAGCGGGTAGTTCATACCTTCGGCAACCATGGTTTCAACCAGCAAACGGTAGGCCTGCACCATCACCTGCGGGTTGCTCGATTTCATGGAAATAACCAAATTATAGTAATTCAGCATCTCGCACATCCGCATAAACTCCATCGCCGATTCCACCATGCCTTGCGGCGTATCGCCATAACGGCTCATGATACGGTCGGACAGGGAGCCGTGGTTAGTACCTATCCGCATGGCAGTGCCGTACTCCTTGCAAATCTTCACCAGCGGGGCAAATTTCTGGTAAATGCGTTCCAGTTCGCCCTGGTATTCGGCATCGGTATAATCTATCTGGTCGAATTTCTTTTTATCGGCATAATTGCCGGGGTTTACGCGTACCTTTTCAACAATGCGGGCAGCAACCTCGGCGGCGTTGGGGGTAAAATGTATATCGGCAACCAACGGCGCTGTATAACCGCGCTGGCGCAGTTGTTTCTTTATTTCGGCAAGGTTTTGCGCTTCCTTAATGCTCGGCGCGGTAATGCGCACATACTCGCAACCGGCTTCTATCATCCTGATGGACTGCTCAACCGTACCGATGGTGTCCATGGTATCGGTGGTGGTCATGCTTTGTATGCGGATGGGGTTATTGCCGCCCATCGGCACATCGCCAATAAAAACCTCGCGGGTTACAAAGCGCGAATATTCGGTAAGCGAATTACAATAGCGGCCCGGAAGCTGTTTTATGGCATCAGTGTTCATGCAGGAAATACTTGCTGCAAAAATACGAAATAAGCGCGATGGTTGTAATGTTGGTAGGCTGAAAGGTTATAAAGTTTAATTAATTGCAGATTTACAGATATTGTATATTTTAGTGCGACTATTAACCATCACATGAAAAAAGTCTTTTACCTGCTATCTATCATCACACTGTTTTCAAATTGCCGTAGCAATAACAAGCAAACTGCTACGGACAGCGCCAAAACATCACGTCCAATCGATCAGACGCAACAGCTCATTAAGAAATTCAAACCGTTTCTCCCAGGTGTTTGGGTGACAATCGACTATATAAATGACCTGGATAAAACACATTCGCCATTTAAGTCATTCGTCAAACTACACGGTATTCCCAGTTTCATAATTGATGCGGATAGTATAAAAGCCGATAGCTTAGTCGCAGGAGCGAGCATGAATAATCATGAAGGTGACCAGTTTGTAATTTATTTAAAAAAAGGGATCAATCCGGCGGTATTGCCCTTAAAGATGGATTATGAAAATCGCATGCATTTTTACGATCTCGGTTATTTGATCAATAAAAATGATACCAACCTGGTGATCTACCGTTACGACAAAAACAAAAAGTTAATTAATCAAATAATTTATGAAAAGGTTATTGATAAGGATATGAACGGCGATATGGGATACGGCATAGATTACATCACAAATAAAAAACTGATTTCGGGCAAGTACATCGTAACTGATTCATTAGGAAATACAACAAACATCGAGTTTACAAATGATGGGAAAGTCGCAGGATTTCCGGGCATCAGTACTTATTACGTTAATACTGATTTTGAAGCCGGGCCAGCCAATAATATCGATCAGCTATCTTTCGATCTCTACACAAAACACCAAAAAGATTTTGCATTTAAAATTTATGAAGATACTTTGAATGTATACCGTACTACTGCAAATGCAGACTCTACGCTGCTTTTTTTTGGAAAGCTGGTATATAAAATGGTGAGGAAAAAGCAAGGAGGTAATTAAAACTGTATCTAGCAAACGGGAACCATGAACTATGCTATTTCTGCCACTTATCTAAAAATCTTTGTTTAGCATCATTCAGATCAACCACCCGCCCTTCTTTAACATTCTGCATCCCTTTTTCAACTTTCTCTATAAATAAAAGCCTTTCGATCAGTGCTTCCGCATCAAACTCGTCATCAAAATATGAAAGGATTTCTATCACCAATGCCTTTTTCATATACGCCAATATACAGAAACTTTCATATCAATCTATCCTTTACCACCCAAGTCTCGACATATCATGACTTGACTATACATTGGCAAGAAGTAAATTAATTAAATGATATAAGTTTAATAATGGCCTCTTAGGGAGTACACATTGATTTTATCACCGTCGGGCCGATAAACTATTCGATGTTCTTTATTAATACGGCGAGACCATTTGCCTAATAGATTGTGTTTTAAAGGCTCTGGTTTGCCTATCCCTTCAAAAGGTGTCTCTATGATAGATTGGAGTAACTCGCTAATTTTTTTTGAATACTAACATTTCCACTCTTTTTCCAGTCGTTTAAATCGGAAAGCGCTTTGGGAGTAAATACTACTTCCATAAATTGTTAATATCGACAACTACTCCTTTTCCAGCTTTAATATCTTCTTCTCCCTGCTGAATCATTTTTACAAACTCCGGATCATAGGCAGTTTCTTTCTTCACATCAAATGAAATTTTAAAGGCTTTCATAAAAGTCTTCAAAGCATTAAGTTGCTCTTTATTCTCGGGGTGAACAATTAGTGTTTCCATACAACAAATTTAATAAAATTTAGCAGAACAATTCCTTCAAACCAACCTATCCTTCACCACCAAAGTTCCGGCTATCACATCATGCAAACATTGCTGTTTCCGGTTAAAAAAGCTCATTAAATAACCTAAAAAAGCCGTAAGCACAGAAAATATTTTAGCCAAATTACGGGCAATTGACCGGCCTGGGCTTATCCGCTCGCCACTCATATCGCAAACCTTTATTCTAAGAATCTGCTTGCCATAGGTTGCCTGTTTGGGCGAGCATTCCATTATTATGTGATAGATGAGCTTTGCTACAGGCACAATCGCCAGCATGCTAAAAGCAATAATTATTCTAGTGGTTTCATCTACAAAAACAATGGCAATAAATGTTAGGATTATAAATGTCCCACATACGAAAAACCAATCCAGCGCCGAGGCCAGCAGCCGCTGATCGAAACTGGCAAAATACTGGGGCGAAACATGCGGTTTGGCGAAATGAAGAAGCTCACGCAGTTCGGCAACCTCGTGAGCTTCTTTATAATCATCCATACCTGTCGACTTAACAAAATCGCCGGGCTTTACACCCAGCGATCTTAATTCATCAATACTATACGGCCCTTGCGGTTTGCCGTTTATCACCAGCACATAAGTGTTACCGGCACTTTCCATGGTTTAATACCTGTGTACATCAAATGACCCGGCAATACCATCCAAAGTGATGAATATTTTGTTTTTGGCCTTGTCAAAACCGGGTGTTTCGTAATCGCCGTCATCGGTTTTTTTAAAGCCTACTTCTTCAAAATTTGTGGATGCGAATATGGTTGACGATTCAATTTTACAGGCTGCATCTTTTGGTATGGAAATATCGTTGCTTGCAGCGCCCGATGATACTTTAATGGTTGTACTTTCGAGTGGTTCGCCCAATTTCACATCGAAAGAAGCGGCACCGCCATCAATTTTAAGCGCGTGAACTTTAAATTTCGAAAGGTCAAAGTTCAATGAAGCAGCGCCAACATTTATATTTATATCCCATACCGGGTTGGGGTTGAGCTTAAACTCGGCTTTGTTTGAATTCTCATGCTTACCATTCCAGTTGATGTTTTTATCCTTCATTTCGAAGTTTAACACATAGTTCGAGCCATCGTTATGGTGCCAGAAGTTATATTTACCCCAATGCTCTTCTGTTTTAGCGACAAATAACTGGTTGGTGGTATCAGACAGTGTGTATTTGGATGCGCCGCCATCTATGTTCAGTTCGGCAGTTTTAGCATCACTGGTGTAGGGCACATTAAAGCTGCGGTCCGATTCTATTTTTACAACACCTTTGCTGTCGGTACTGTCATCATCCCTGTCGCTTGTGGTGTCGCTGTTACTTTTGTCGTTATCGCTGTTGTCATTATTATCATCATCATGATCTGAGTCATCATTATAGTGGTCGTGGTGATGCCAGTTATAATCATGGTCAAAAGCAAAGCGCGGCCCAAAAGCACCATATCTGCCTATAATAAACAGGAATGCAAATAGTACAACTGCTACTTTCACTACGGATGCCAACGGCGAGCGCGTATGTGCAAAAACCAGGTTGATACCACCTACAATGAGGAACAACGGCCACAGGTGCCATAGGTAGCCCCAATCAAAATCTATATAGCCAAGGTTATCAAATAAAATAACCAGGCCTACAAGTACCAGGATAACTCCCGGAATTATTCTATCGCTTTTCATAATTGTTCAGTTGGAGGGTTAATATTTGATGCGTCATCTTTCGGGGTATCCACATCCTTTTTAGTATCTGTTTCGTGCCAGCCGGCGTGTTCCCAAGGGTGTTTTTGCTGACCTTTTACAATCAGCGATATACCCAAAGCAACCAGTATCACCGGGAAGAACCAGTGGTGCAGGTGCCAGAAGAAGAAAATATTGTACTGGTGCAGCAAAGCCACGCCGCCAATAAAAATAAGTATAAAACCTACTATGATACCGCCGGTATTGGTTTGTTTTTTAGGCGGCATAGGGGTAAACGGCGTGGTTGGCGTTACCGGGTTAACCGGCGTTACCGGGGGCACAATATAATCCACCGTAGTACGGTCGGCCGGGGTTGTGAATGGGCCGTAAAACTTCTTCGGCAACACTATCCACAATATGATATAGGGTATAAAACCAACACCCCATATAAAAAACGCGAAGGCAAAAATGAGGCGCATAACGGTGATATCCATACTAAAATATTCCGCCAGGCCTGCACAAACACCACCAATTATCTTGTTGTGTTCGTCCCTGTATAATTTCTTTTCCATTTTAATTGAGTTTATAAATGCTTTAAATCTGTCCGCCCGCAGGTTTAATGATTATCTCATCAACGTTGGCCCCGGGGCTCATTTTATATATGTTAATGATGGCCGATGCAATGTCTTCGGGTAAAACCATCGTATCTTTTTCAACCGCTACCCCATCCCAGGAGTTGGTTAAAGTTGATCCGGGGATTATGGCTGTTACCTTTACGCCATGCGCTTGCATCTCCAGTCGCATTACTTTAGTTAGACCCAATAGCGCAAATTTTGTTACACTATAGCTGCCCGCGCTCACTACCGGGGTTAAGGCTGCAACCGAGCATATATTGAAGATATGCCCCTCGCCTGCCGCAATCATTTTTTTGCCGAAATACTTGTAAAGCAGGTAAGCCGGCTGCAGGTTTATGCCGAGGCTTACGTCGAGCGTGTCATCAGCATCCTCCAGTATAGGGTTCGGCACATATATACCGGCATTGTTTACAATGATGCTGATATCGCCCAGCTCCGTTTCGGCATTTTGCGCAAATTGCAGCAATTGGTCTTTTACGCTTACATCAATAGCAGCAGTAACCACTTTTATATTAGGGTTGATGGCCAGCAACTCGGCTTTAAAAGCTGAAAGGTCACTTTCGGTACGGGCGCAGATAGCCAGGTTTGCATTTTCTTTTGCAAATGCAATGGCAATAGCGCGGCCCATGCCTTTTGTTGCTGCGGTGATAAGAGCGTTGTTCATTTAATAATTTAGTTTGTGATGTTATAACAGAACAAATATAATATTACCAATGCGCGTTGCTGTATATTGGTTGGTAAAGCGATTTAAAAATTCGGTAAGCTGCGGAATTATAGCGGTGAAAGCTAACATTTGGCCTCATCCGGCTTTCAGCCACCTTCTCCAAAGGAGAAGGAAAGCACGGGATCTTGATTGGGGGTGCTTTCAAAAAAGCGAAGTTAAAGTCCTCTCCATTGGAGAGGATTTAGGTGAGGCCACAATATTTACATGATTGAGACACTAAGCTATTAAGCATATCGTTAAAAACAGTATTTTTAGGCCGATTTAACATTCATCTATGTTCCATAGCCTCGGAAGGTATATTCTCCTGTTACGCCTCAGCTTCAGAAAACCTGAAAAGTTCAGCGTATATTGGGCAGGGGTTATGCGTGAAATGGTATCCATAGGCATCGGCTCTTTGGGCATCATCTGTATTATTTCGGTATTTATCGGCGCGGTTGCCGCCGTGCAGGTGGCATTTCAGCTCATTAGCCCTATCATCCCGAAAACAGTTGTAGGCAGTATCTCCCGCGATTCGACCATCCTGGAGTTCAGTCCGACTATTTGCGCACTGGTATTGGCGGGCAGGGTTGGTTCAAGCATTGCCTCACAAATAGGCACTATGCGGGTAACCGAACAGATAGACGCCCTCGAAATTATGGGCGTTAACGCGCCGGGTTACCTTATTTCGCCCAAGATCATCTCGGGCGTTTCCATGATCCCGCTGCTTACCATCATATCGGTAATTTTAGGTTTGAGCGGGGGTTATCTCGCTTGCGCAGTATCGCGCGATGTGGCGCCAAGCGATTACATTGCCGGGTTACAGGATGGCTTCAATCATGTTATCGTAACGGTTTGCGCCGTAAAATCTATCGTATTTGGTTTTATCATAACTTCAGTTTGCGCGTATTTTGGGTTTTATACATCGGGAGGTGCGCTTGAGGTGGGGCAGTCTGCCACCAAAGGCGTAGTTTATAGCTGTATCTGGATATTATTTGCCGACCTTATAATTTCGAGCCTTTTATTATGATAACGGTTAAGGATATTTATAAAACCTTTGGCGAGAACCACGTTTTGCGCGGCATAACCGCTGAATTTAAGTCAGGTAAGAATAACCTCATTATCGGTGGCTCAGGTTCGGGTAAAACTACCTTATTAAAATGCATCGTCGGTTTGCACGAACCTACTAAAGGCCAGGTTTTTTTTGCGGACCAGAACTTTACCGATATGGATTTTGAACAGCGTGTGCCTATCCGTACGCATATCGGCATGCTATTCCAGAACTCGGCTTTGTTTGATTCGATGACGGTTGAAGAAAATATCATGTTCCCACTTAACCTGTTCACCGATAAGTCGAAGGAAGAAAAGCTCGAGCGAGCCAATTTTTGTCTCGAACGCGTCAACCTGAAAGGCAAGAACAAGCTATTCCCGGCGGAACTTTCGGGTGGGATGAAAAAACGCGTGGGCATAGCCCGCGCCATATCCATGCAGCCCAAATATTTGTTTGTGGATGAACCCAACTCGGGCCTCGACCCAAAAACATCCATCCTGATAGATGAGCTGATCAGCGAGCTCACGCTGGAATACAATACCACCACAGTAGTTGTTACCCACGATATGAACTCGGTAATGGGCATAGGCGACCATATCATCTTTTTACACGATGGCCAGAAATGGTGGGAAGGCACCAATAAAGAAATAGCCCATACCGATAATAAGGAACTGAACGATTTCGTATTCGCCAGTAAGTTTATGCAGGCAGCGAAGGCGAAGCTGTGATTTCGAGATTAGTTAATCAGAGTTTAGAGTTTAGGCAGAAAACTTATATTTGCCATTTATTCACTAATCTCTAATCTCCTGTCTCTAATCTCTACCCATGATCCAACTCCTCACACCCACTCACTGGAAAGATTACGAGCTGATAGATTGCGGCGATTTTGAGAAATTGGAGCGCTTTGGTAATGTAGTGCTGATACGGCCGGAGCCTCAAGCGGTTTGGGGGAAGGCTTTATCTGAAAGTGAATGGCAGCGCATGCACCATATTAAATTTAAGGGACGCTCGGCAACAGCAGGCGAATGGATAAAGAAGAATGTAAAAACACCTGATCGCTGGCACGTTGAATATCAAAATGATGATGTAGCGATCAAATTCCGCCTGGCACTGACATCGTTTAAGCATGTGGGCATCTTCCCCGAGCAGGCGGTGAACTGGGATTATATTTCTGAAAACGTAAAGAGATTTAAAACGCCTGAACCAAAGGTGCTTAACCTGTTTGCTTACACCGGCGGCGCTTCGCTTATCGCTACAGCTGCAGGAGCCGAAACTACCCATGTTGATTCAATAAAGCAAGTGGTTACCTGGGCTAATGAAAACCAGGAATTATCAGGCTTAAAAGACATCCGCTGGATGGTAGAAGATGCCCTGAAATTTGTAAAGCGCGAACTGAAACGCGGCAAAAAATACAACGGCATTATACTCGACCCACCCGCCTACGGCCACGGGCCCAACGGTGAAAAATGGAAGCTGGAAGACCATATTAACGAGATGATGCAGGATGTAGTAAAGCTCCTCGACCCGGATGAACATTTCCTGATATTGAACACCTATTCGCTGGGGTTTTCATCGGTTATAGTGGAAAACCTTATTAAAAGCGCCTATCCACAAGCGCAAAACCTGCAAACCGGTGAGTTATATTTGCAAGCTACTGCAGGGCCGAAGCTGCCTTTGGGGGTATTTGGAAAGTTTTGGAAATAAGGATACGTAGGTCATGGGCTTGAAAAGTATTTTACTTCTTCTTTTAACGTTTATAGTACTCAATGCAAAAGCTCAAATATTATTGAATGCTGATTCATCTCAAATTAAGAAGACGATTAGCGTACGCGGAGGAGGATTAAAGAAAAGTTTTATTGAAAAAAATATCGAAATGAAAGGGCTCTACAAAAAGATGGTCTTTCGTTTTCCAACACCTATGGAAGGGAACAGCTGCCTTATGGACATGACATTTTGCCTAACTCTTAAAAACGAGTGCTTTAAATATTATGAGGATTATTGGGGCGAGGATATTGCAAACCAAAGAATAGACGACCTTAAAAAGTCTTATGAATTGAAGCAAGTTAAAGGCTATCTAAAATGGGTGGATGATAAAAAAGGATTTGAAATAAGCATGATTCCCGAAAGGATAGGCAACAATAAATTTGCTTCAGCATATATCCTTGAAATTAAAAACAACTGATATTCTATCGCATATGAATATTAATTTGTTGATAACTTTCGCCAAACTTGCTTGATAAAAGGTGTTATTTTGCCGCAATCAGAACCAACAAAAATGAAATTGAAAAACATAATTTTTTCCTCTTCCCTGCTCTTAATTCCCCTGATCATATTAACCAATTGCAGTAACAACAATTCCTCAGCTAAAACAGTTAAAAAGGATTCTGTTGCTACAATTGACACAACTAAAAAAGCCAAACCCGCTGATACGGTTGCTGCCGCCCCGGTAGTTTACCCGCCGCTCGACAAGAAACTGTACGATTCGCTGATGAAAAAGCTGGCGCATGGCGATACTACAGGCCGGTGGCCGGTTAAAAACGCGCCATATCCCCTACCGGGCGCTATACTGCCGTTTAAACGCGTAGTGGCCTATTATGGCAACCTCTATTCAAAAAAAATGGGCATTTTAGGCGAATTACCTCCAACTGAAATGCTGGAGCACCTGCATGCAGCCGTTAAGGAATGGGAAAAGGCCGATCCGTCCACACCTGTACAACCCGCCCTGCATTACATAGCGGTGGTAGCCAGCGGCGACCCCGGTAAAGACCATATGTACCGTCACCGGATGCCGTTTAAGCAAATAGACACCATTTTGTACCTGGCCAAAAAGGCACATGCTATCGTTTTCCTTGACATACAGGTATCCTTAAGTAATATACGCGCCGAATTGCCTCTGCTGGAAAAATACTGGAAAATGCCGCAGGTGAATTGCGGTATCGACCCTGAATTCTCGATGAAAGACGGCACCCTGCCGGGCAAAAAGATTGGTACTTTCGATGCCGCTGATATAAACTATGTGTCGGCTTATTTATCGAAAATTGTTGATGATAATCATTTACCCCCGAAAATTTTTATCGTTCACCGCTTTACCAAAAAGATGGTGACGAATTACAAAGAGATCAAGCTGCACAAAGAAATACAATTTGTAATGAATATGGACGGCTGGGGCGAACCCGACCTGAAGACAGGCACTTACCGTAACTTTATTTACCCTGAGCCGGTACAGTTCACAGGCTTCAAACTGTTCTATAAAAACGACCTGAAAAAAGCGCCGCACCACATGCTGACACCCGCAGAAGTATTGAAGTACAAACCATACCCGATTTATATACAATATCAATAAAACGATCATTGTTCCATCCACCTACATTGGCTGACGGAACGACTTGAGATAAGAAGCCATTGTTGTAAAAAGCAATGGCTTCTTTATTTTGACCTACCGGAATCACTGCACCGGGCATAATGCAATTCTGAATCCCCTGTATGCGCTATCTTCATTCGGAGGATTTTTAGCCCGGTTGGCTGATCGTTCGTCATATAAACCGCTGCCAAAACTGCCGCCACGGTTAACTTTATAAATGCCGGTTGCGGGGCCCAATGGGTCAGTAACATTACCTCCGGGATAAGGCCCATACCAGTCGCGGCACCACTCCCATATATTGCCCGACATATCCCACAAATGCCATTTGTTGGGTATTTTTTCTCTTACATACCTCGGGCCTGCTTTTGGGTTGCCAAAACCCCGGCCATCATAACCATAGTAACTGTTTTTTACATACCATGCTATTTTGTCCATCCCCGTGTCGGTGGCTACAGTATCCCTATACGTTGCTCCCGTAGTGCCCGCACGGCAAGCGTATTCCCACTGTGCTTCTGTCGGTAGCGTATATTCGTAACCCGCAGGCAACCGGCCGGCGGCGCGTTCAAGTACGGTAAGTTTATGGCAAAATGCCATCGCCTCATTCCAGCTAACAAAATACATAGGTGCATTATCATACTCATTGGCCATTATTTTGTCAATACTGTCTTTATCAAAATGCATAAAGTCGCGTATCTTCATTTTCCTGCCATCAAAATCATATAGCGTTTCATCGTTAAGCATTTTGGTTACCTTATCACGCAGGCTTTGCCCGGTTACAGCTTCCCACTCGCCAATGGTTAATAAAGTAGTTGCCATCCAGTACCCTTTAGTCAGCGTGACCGTAGTTTGCGGGCTTTCATCGGCTTTGTGCCCGGCTTCTGTTGCCGGGCTGCCCATCACGAACGTTCCGGGCGGTATCCAGCTCATTCCTAAATTTTTGTTGCCAGGGAGCGGTAAGTTCCATGCTTTCCCGGTCATAGGCTTATGCGGTTTAGTATGCTTTTGTGCATCCACGAAAAAAACAAGGCATGCCAATGGCAAGGTGAGCAGTAAATATCTTTTCATGGTTAAGTTTATGATCTTATCAAAGTTAACTATTCAAGTCAAATCCAGTTTATTAAAATCCTTCCTTATATTAGCAGCATTCATCGCCACAAAATAAAAATAGTTGTCCTCCGTAGAGCGCAAAATTTTGAGTCTCTACACGAACACAATGTTTTACAAGATTTAATCTATGAAAAAAGCAGTTTTAATTATAGTGTTAGTGATCGCCTCTTTGGGCCTCTGTTCCGCCCAAAAAGCAACCCACACTTTTGCTTTAGGCGATTCGACTTTTTTGTTAGATGGCAAGCCCCTGCAGCTCATCTCCGGCGAAATGCACTGTACACGCATCCCGCGCGCGTACTGGCGCGACCGTATGCGCAAGGCCAAAGCCATGGGGCTGAATACCATAGGCACTTACGTTTTCTGGAATGCGCAGGAACCCGAACCCGGCAAATACGATTTTACCGGTAATAATGATATTGCAGAATTTATCCGAACTGCCAAAGAAGAAGGCTTATGGGTGGTATTGCGCCCAAGCCCATACGTGTGTGCCGAATGGGAATTTGGCGGTTATCCCTGGTGGCTGCTGAAAGACAAAAACCTTAAAGTGCGCAGCCGTGATCCGAAATTTATCAAGGCTTACCGCGAATACATACTGCAATTGGGCAAACAGATCAGGCCACTGCTGGTAACACATGGCGGCAATGTGTTAATGGTGCAGGTAGAAAATGAATACGGATCATACAGTAACGACAAAGAATACCTCGACATCAACCGCAAGATTTTCCGCGAGGCTGGACTGGACGGCATACTGTTCACCTGCGACGGTCCCGAAGAAATGGCTGCCGGTTACCTGCCCGGTTATCTGCCTGCCGTTAACGGTGAAGATGATCCGAAAAAAGTAAAACAGCTTATCAATAAGTATCATGATGGTAAAGGCCCATACTATATTTCGGAATGGTACCCCGGCTGGTTTGATAGCTGGGGTAGCCCGCACCAGGGCAGCGTTGCCGATAGCGATGCCAAAAAGCTGGATGAGGTGCTTTCTGCCGGGCTATCCATCAACCTGTACATGTTCCACGGCGGTACCACGCGCGGGTTTATGAATGGCGCCAATATGAGCAGGCATGATCCTTATTCGCCCCAAACTTCAAGCTATGATTATGATGCCCCGCTTGACGAGGCAGGTAATCCTACTGCCAAATACTACAAATTCCGCGCGGTGATCGAAAAGCACCTGCCACCGGGCAAAACGCTGCCACCGGTGCCGGAGAAGGCTAAAACAATTGCCATCAGCAATATAAAGTTGTCAGAACGTGCGCCTATTTTTGCAGCTAATAACCTCGGCAAAGCGATAATTGCTACGCATCCGCTTTGTTTTGAAGAGTTGAACCAGGGTTACGGATTTGTACTTTATCAAACTACGTTAAAAGATGCGGTAAGCGGCTTACTGAAAATAAAGGAGATGCGCGATTTTGCAACCGTATATCTAAATACTAACCGCATAGGCGTACTGGACAGGCGGTTAAAACAGGATTCTATAAATATCGATTCAAAAATACCTGGTTCTGTTCTAAGTATTTTGGTTGAAAACAACGGCCGCATTAATTATGGGCCATATCTGATTGATAACCGGCAGGGTATAACCGAAAAAGTAACGCTGAATGGCAATGAACTCATAGGGTGGAAAATGTTTAAATTTCCTTTCAACACAGTTGCCGGGCTAAACTACATGCCTATAAATTCAAAAACAGATCAGCCGGATACCTATGGCTGGTATACCATTATCAATTTTGCAAATACGCCAAATTTATACAAAGGCACGTTCGACCTTACTAAAACAGGCGATACCTGGCTGGATATGAGCGGATTTGGTAAAGGCTTTGTATTCCTTAACGGGCACAATCTCGGCAAATACTGGTACATCGGCCCACAGCAAACCATTTATGTACCGGCGGCATGGCTGCATAACGGGCAAAATGAAATTGAGGTATTTGATGAATTGAAAAGCGGTCATCATTCCATATCGGCAATTGATCACCCGATTTTGAATGAGGTAGTAAAAGATACCGAGTAGCATTGACCTCGTGCGATACCTTCCCCTGAAATGAGAGGGGAAGAAGGAGGATAGGTAAACTAACTTTCCATTTCTCAGCCAATATTAAAAAACTTATCACCTACATAAGTAATTTTTTTATTTTTGATATATCACAATAAGCATAGGTATAAATGTACTTTAACCAGGGCAGCTATTTTTATTACATCGTATTGGCGCTGAATATTTTCTGCGTAATACACATGATACGCCGCGGAACGGTAAACCGCTGGATATGGCTTGTAATATTTATACCTGTTGTAGGGGCGCTGGTGTATATTTTTTACGAAGTGCTGCCCAACCGTCGCATCAATACTGCCAAAATCGATTTAAATGGCTTGTTTAACCCCGGCAGCAAGATCAAGAAGCTGGAAGACGAGATGCGCTTTACCGATACATTTGCCAACAAAGTAAAACTGGCCGATGCCTACCTCGCATCAGGTTATACAGATAAGGCCATCGAACTGTACGAAACGAGCCTGGCGGGCGCTTTTGTGGAGAACGAGTATGTAATGGCCCAATTGGTTGTGGCTTATTATGAGAAGCAGGAGTACAATAAGTCAATCGAAATGGCAAAAAAAATATACAAGCTGCCGCAATTCCCCCGGTCGAAAGCGCACTTGTTATATGCCAAAGCACTGGAAAATACCGGTAATATGGAACAAGCCGAAGCCGAATTTAAGTTAATGAAAGGACGCTTCAGTTATTTTCAGCAGCGTTATGAATACGGCTTGTTTCTCGTTCGCGCCGGCCGCGACCAGGAGGCCGCCAATGTGTTTACTGACATGCTCAACGAAGAAAGGCATCTCAGTTCGGTTGAGCGCCGCACCAGCCGCGAATGGTTTGCCAAAGCAAAGGATGAGTTGCGGAAGATACCGGTTTCTTAAAAAGCGCCCGTAATTATATATAAAATCTTTCAACCAACCTCGTGCAAAACACCCTGCAGCAACACTTCGGCAATATTGATATTTACCTCTTCGACCAATTGCTGAAAGGTCGATTTGATAATTGTCATAACATTATTGATATCGGTTGTGGCGGTGGGCGCAACCTGCATTACTTTTTACAAAACGGCTTTGAAGTTTATGGTATTGACCCAAATAGAGATGCTGTCGATCGTGTAAAACAATTATCGGCCTCACTTGCTCAGGCAAATCCGACAGAAAATTTTATAGTAGCTGTCGCTGAAGACCTGCCTTATCCTGACAATTTTTTCGATCTGGCTATTTGTAGCGCTGTGCTGCATTTTGCCCGCAGTCATGAGCACTTTGATGCCATGTTAAAATCCATATGGAATGTAATAAAACCTGGCGGCTATTTTTTTGCGCGCCTCGCATCGGATATCGGTATTGAAAATCTGGTAGCCCCTATTTGTAATGGCGTTTACTTGCTGCCCGACGGCTCGACCCGTTACCTGGTGAATGAGACTGTGTTACTGGAATATACAAGAAAGTTAAATGCGGAACTTATTGAACCCATAAAGACCACCAACGTACAAAACTTAAGGTGCATGACTACATGGTGTTTGCGGAAGACATAATGCTATTATTGATTTAACCACAAAGGACACGGAGAAATTACACAGAGGGGCACAGAGCCTTATAATTTCGAGGGTTTTCTTTATCCACGATAATTAAAACAACTCACCAACTCGCTTGTCATATACCTATACTAAACATAAAGCGATGGTAATCGTAAAAATAGGCGCAGGCGATAAAGAACGCGAAGTTGAAATTGTTAATGAAAAGGGAATTTGGGAAAGTGGCAATTACCATTTGTTCTCTTCGCTTTTTTTGGACAGTGGAAATACTACACCCGAACCTCACGACGTCCACAGGCCTAATTTCCTTGGAGCGTTAAATATAGATAAGGAAAAGGAAAGGTGGGATTATAAAGGCGACCAACTAACCATTCATGAGCAAAAAGAAATAGCCGAATTTATTATGGATTACCAGGCACCAGACGGCGTATATTGAACTTAAAAAACAATTTCAACATTATTTAAACATCAATAGGTTTTTCTTAAATTCTTCATAGGAATAAACCTGTCGGCCTCAACATTCCATAAAAGCTATAACAAAAAAGCCATCCGCTTTCACGAATGGCTTTTTCTGTACTATTATCTAAATAAAGGATCTTGCCTGTTATCCCAAAAGAATAATATCTCTATCTGGAATTCTTGTACTTCATAAAATACTGAGCAGTTTTTATGAATGAGCCCTTTTCTTAAATTGGGATTTGACTCTATGGATTGAAATATCAAAGGGGACACTGTAATCAATTCCAAAACCTTCACAGTTTTCCGTTCAAAATCTGCAACTATTTTATCTCCCCATCTACCTTGTAATTGAGCTGTAATCGCATAATACGTTTCAAATGCTGTTGACGTAAAAGTCAGCGTATAGCTCATTTAAAAATAGTCATTTTTTTTTTAAATTCATCAAATGACATTGTTCTTCCTGCCTTTATATCTTCCTGGCCTCTTGCTATTCCGGCAAGTACATGGTCAGGGAGTTGCTCGTCTTCCTTTTCAAAAGAAATATCTAAAGCCTCTAAAAACGCCTTTACAACTTTTTCCTGCTCATCTGTTGGGTGTATTACATATGTGCTCATATTCAAATATAATAAATAAACGTCCGAATATTCAAAAAACAAAAGAGCCACCCGTAAAAACGAATGGCTCTTGTATCTTGATTCTTTTTCCGATCTTCCGGCACTATCACACCTTGATCTCAACTTCAACGCCGCTTGGCAATTCAAGTTTCATCAGCGCGTCAACAGTTTTTGAGTTTGAGCTGTAGATATCCAATAACCTCTTGTAAGAGCATAACTGGAATTGCTCACGTGCTTTTTTGTTTACGTGCGGTGAACGCAATACTGTAAAGATTTTCTTTTCAGTTGGCAAAGGCAGCGGTCCGCTTACTACAGCGCCGGTTGGCTTTACAGTCTTAACGATTTTCTCGGCTGATTTATCAACTAAGTTGTAATCGTAAGATTTTAGTTTGATCCTGATCCTTTGGCTCATTGTTTTTGTTTTTGTGTGATTTCACCGATTTTGGTCAATGATTTCACCGATTTGATGATTGGCCATCCCTAAGAGCTATTTATTAGGAGATGTCCGTGATTTATTTAATAATTACACCGATTAATCTGTGAAATCACAAACAAAATCGGTGTAATCCCTTTACGCGTTAGCTGCCGCCTTTTTTCCTCTTGCTTTGGCTACAACTTCTTCCTGTACGTTACGTGGCGCTTCAGCATAGTGGTCAAATTCCATGGTTGAAGTAGCACGGCCCGAAGTGATGGTACGTAACTGGGTTACATAACCAAACATTTCGCTCAATGGTACAGTTGCTTTAATTACCTGTGCTCCAGCGCGCGAATCCATGCCCAAAAGCTGGCCGCGACGACGGTTCATATCACCGATAACATCACCCATGTTTTCTTCAGGGGTAAGTATCTCTATCTTCATGATCGGCTCCAGCAATACCGGTTTACATTTTGGCAATGCTTCGCGGTAACAGCTGCGTGCGGCAATTTCAAACGATAAAGCATCCGAATCGACAGCGTGGAACGATCCGTCGAACAAACGAACTTTCATGTTCTGTAAAGGGAAACCGGCTAATACACCGTTAACCATTGCAGACTTGAAGCCTTTTTCAACAGAAGGAATAAATTCACGCGGGATTGAACCACCGCTTATTTCGTTTACAAACTGTAAGCCCGGTACATTATCATCGCTTGGCGAAATATGTACCTGTATATCGGCAAATTTACCACGGCCACCGGTTTGTTTCTTGTATGTTTCGCGGTGAGTTGTGGTGCCTGTAATAGCTTCTTTGTACGCAACTTGCGGAGCGCCCTGGTTAACCTCTACCTTAAACTCGCGTTTTAAACGGTCCATGATAATGTCAAGGTGAAGCTCGCCCATACCTGAAATTACAGTTTGGCCGGTTTCTTCATCCGTATTAACGCGGAAGGTTGGATCCTCTTCAGATAATTTACCGAGAGCCATACCCAGTTTATCCACATCAGCCTGTGTTTTAGGCTCAATAGCTAAACCAATAACCGGCTCAGGGAAGTTCATCGATTCAAGGATGATCGGGTTCTTCTCGTCGCAAAGCGTATCGCCTGTTTTTATATCCTTAAAGCCAACTACCGCAGCAATATCACCTGCACCTACGTTAGGTATAGGGTTTTGCTTGTTAGCATGCATCTGGAATATACGTGATATACGCTCCTTGTTTTCCGACCTCATGTTATACACATAAGAGCCGGCTTCCAAATTGCCTGAATATACACGGATAAAGCATAAACGACCTACGAATGGATCGGTTGCTATTTTAAATGCTAAAGCTGCAAATGGTTCTTTTTCTGATGGCTGGCGTAAAACTTCTTCGCCTGTATCCGGATTAGTACCAACAATACCCTGGTTATCCAAAGGCGAAGGCAATAATTCCATCACATAATCAAGCATGGTTTGCACACCCTTGTTTTTGAACGATGAACCGCATACCATTGGAACAATTTTAGCGTCCAATACAGCCTTGCGTAAAGCGTCGAGCACTTCGCGTTCGGTAATGGTATCAGGCGCATCAAAAAATTTCTCCATCAGGCTCTCATCGTAGTCAGCTACCGATTCCAGC
>Ga0302315_10000790_pt1 | contig 34509 bp, 19 predicted proteins | sample III_Palsa_N3_1_FD_200532 | JGI IMG/M metagenome (GOLD analysis project Ga0302315, IMG submission 200532) | Peat permafrost microbial communities from Stordalen Mire near Abisko, Sweden - III_Palsa_N3_1 | ecosystem: Environmental > Terrestrial > Soil > Palsa > Peat permafrost | place: Sweden...
TGGTAAGAAGTTGGGCAGGAAAATCCGGACCAAAGCGGGGACGTTGTTCCTTTCCAAACAGGACCCGCTCCCTCCATCTTGAACCCAGGATGAGCTTTCCGCTCATCGGCAGTTCGCCCTCCCGCACGGCTTCGATGGTAAGGGCCTCCTGGACGGCCAGGGGCTGATCGGGGCCAAAGAGGTGTTGGATCTGCACGCGTCGATCCATATCCGTACCCGCCAGCATAAACAGCACGGTATCGCCGGTGGGCATCATCCCCCTGAAATTTCCTGAGCGGATCCCCCCCAACTCTACCAGGTCTCCTCCCTGGGGAACATGATTGCTAACAATCGAATCATAGAAGGTGGGATGCAGGTAGGGCGCCAGGGCGGCCAAAAGGATCGATTGCTCATAGGCGTCGAAGGGAAGGAAATCGGGTACCTGGGATAAACAACGCCACATATCTCCCACGATATTGTCCAACAGGACGTCTCCGCTGCCAGACAAATGGTGTTCCAATCTTGTCTCCAGCAAACGTCGCAAATGTCCTAATGCTTCCTCCAGTTCGGCCGTTACCATATTGCTCTTTAATTAAGGGCAGGCTACGGGAGAAACTTTCCCGTCTGCCTTGTAAAATTCCTCGATAGTAGGTTTGCCGACACAATCCGTCAGTAACTCACTGCCCCGGTTCAGTGTTCCCATATAGGCGGACAGGGCAGCCTGATAGGTGGCAATGGCCCCATGAAAAGTTTTGATCGTGCTGCCCACTGTTCCCCCGAAAGCGGGCGCAGGCCTGGCGGAAATAGAGGTTAAAAAGTCCCGGGCGTGGCTGCCTTCGTGATAACCCAGGGTCGTATCCCCATGCTGTTTGTCGCCGGCGGTAGTCCCCTTGCCATACCCTGAAGACACACCAGGCCCGGCGCCGGGTCCGTATTTTGTTTGAATACGGATGGTGGGAGGAATCAGGGGATCGAAACCGGTGATCTTCCCTCCCGAGTTCGTGGATCCGGGGGTGAGATACTTCAAGTCTGAACTGGTGACGCCGCCCTCATCTGATTTTGTGCCGTCCGGCAAAATGATGACCTTAAATCCGTTAAGCATAAAGGACACTTCTCCGGTGAGCGGATCGGGGCCACCGGTTCCCATAGGCAGCGGCGCGGTAATCCCGGAAAACACTTCATCGGCCCATTCATGAATGAGGCGCGTCTTTGCCCCGTAACGATATTCGGTATACAGGCTGAACACGCTGCTCCCTATAGTCGGAGCAGCCCTGGTCAGCAATGTATTCACCGCTGAGCTATAGGAAGTCTGGAGGTCGTGCCGCAAGTTATTATCATTCCCCAATTGTCCGGCGATCATCACCTGGGCATCGTCCACAAGGGTGTTCAAGCGTCCCAAGACTTCTTCCAGTTTGGCCCTATCCAGTTTGGAGTATCCGCCGAATAGGGCGGTATCTGCGAGGGCCTTCGCGAAATCACCGGCAAATGTCCTTTTATCTTTTTCATTGCCTCCTGTAAACAAGCCTGAATCCGGCCAGGCCCAGGCGGGCAGCCGGTACATGTTTTCGAGGTATAGCCTGATCAAAGGCTTCTTGAGCTGGGCAGCCGCGGCCACAAATAAGGTTCGTATGGCTGTACTAAAGTCTTTGCGGGTATCTTCCAGCAGAACGGGGTCTCCGGCGGGTGGGCCGCCGGTGGAGGGCGCTCCCTGGGCGGGTGTCCCGGCATTCCCTTGTATCTGTGCGATGATGCTTTCTATGTTGGCGGACATATTTAACCAACCTGTCAGAACCCTTTCAAAGGTGGCGGCATCGACTTTAGAGACCTGAAACATTTGCGCAGCGGATCGGATGTAATCCCTGGCGCTGTCCACATAGGAACGCCTGTCGGTGTCAGTCACCGGCGTTGCCACCGCCTGGGCCTTGAAGAAAGGGGTCTGGGACTGCCCTTGGGGAGGAGCCACTACCGTACCGCCTTTGGTTGGATGTTCTTTGTCCATAATTGTCTCGTTTAAGCCAGCTCGACCATATCGGGGTTGGCTTGCAAAAGATCGGAAAAGGAATGACCTATCATAAATCCCATCACATCCAAGACCCTGCTTTCAGGGTCTTCTCCTGAAACGACTTTCCCCTTTTCCGAAGGTAATAGCGGCCCAAAATCAGCCTTCAGCTTTCCGGCCCAGATCTGGAAGATCCTTACCCGCTTGCCTCCATGATACCAGGTAAAACCGCCGGACCCGGTGATCCCGTCCACATACAGGGTCATCACATCTGCCTCCAGGGACAATTGCATGCATTTGGTGTCCTGCTCGTATTCCTCCTCCGGGGTAAAAGTGGAATTATACGCAATGGAATGCCTGTTCATCATGGTGCAACCATTCCATACTCCCAGGGCGGTGTTACCAAAATCATAACTGATACTATCGGTCCAGGAAAGATGCGTACCTGTAAAGTGTTTCTCTATACGCAACTGGTCCCTGAGTACATTCCAATCGGAGGAATAATCCTTTCTGATCAATATGCTGCTGAATTTCCAACTCATTCTATCAATTTATTTGGGCATAATATCTATTTCATTCGCTCGCTCATATGCAATGGTGATCTTTCCATCTGAATACAGCGCCTGAATCGTCGGGTCTGTAAAGGTCAATTTATTCCGGTTGGTATCTGTCGCAAAAATCGGGTACACTCTTTCCTGATTGTTACTCAATTCCCCAAGGCGTGCCTTACACTCGATGAATTTCAGCGTCGTTCCTTCAAGATACGCAATATCCATGCGGGCATCGACCTTATTGTCTACCCCATGGACCCTCACTTCCCGCATGGGCTCAATCCCTGTTCTGGACTTGATAGACTCCACGTTGACCCTGGTCCAAAGTTCTCCCAGGATCCCGCTTTTGGCAATATCGGGAACATCCGCCTTCATGACGGCCTGATGCACTACAAACCATTTCGCTTCATCAATCTTCCCTCCGCTACCGACAACGCCATTTATGATGGGATCGACTCTCAACTTCGCAGTTTCGCCGGTGGTAAGGGCATAGAGTTCTTCCCCGTAGGCATCGGTTCCTTTCCTGGCTTGAGTGGCCACCTGGAAGGGGCTGTCTTTATCGGTGGCCTTCGTGTTTTCTCCCCACAACTTGCCGACGGTTTTGCTGAACCCGTGTTCTTTGTCCGCGAGGGTGGCGGACGCATTGGTTTGCCAGCTATCGTATTTCTCAATGGTTGTCCTGACCTGCTCCGTGGTAAAGACCTCTACCCTTTCGTCATCCAGGATATTCACCAAACGCGCCCATCCTTCCTCCCCCTTTCCCGCATTCTTGGCGGCGGCGTTCATCAATTCCAGGATTTCCGCCTTCCCGGCACCCGGTATTTTTTTGGAGATCGAATAGATACCCGTCACAAAGGTATTGTCGAGCTCTCTGGTCGTCAGGCTTCGAAGCTCGTCCAGGCTGAATATATCCAGGATGCCGTCTACGGTCACCATTCCTGGATAATCCTTTACCCAAGGGTTGGAGGCTTTCTGATTGCTTACATTGGACATGACGACCAACTCGGACGCGGTTTCGAAGGTGGCCTTATTTCCACTTTTGAGACCTTCGATGAGCTTGCCTGTATTTTTAATGGAGATACCCTTTGCATTCTTGCGCATGGACATCGTCATGCCCAGGTCAGCCAGGAATTTCTTTGGGCTTCCGACCCCATGCTTTGCTGCATTTTGCAGGATCGCGCTGACTTCTTCTACGGACATTCCTCCCTGACGCATCTGGACAATCATCTGCCTGGCGATGGGCTCGTTTTTAAAAGCCTCTGGTAAGGTGGTCAGGTCAAAAGGCGTCTTTTCAACTGATGCGTTCAAATGGCCCTGAGCCAGGTCACCCTCCAGTGCTATGGCTTCCGCTTTTGCTTCGCTAGCCAGTGCATCGTTGTTCGTATCTGCTGCTTTTTTCGCTTTTTCTTCGATTTTATCGAGTCTCTTGTTTAAATTTTTCTTACCCTCTCCCGCCATCTCCTGTTCCAGGAGCTCCATGTATTTCGCCCGCAATTCCTGGCAAAGGTCCGAGCACCGGATGATCTTGCCATTTTCGGTGACCGTTATCTTATGCGCTCCATCGACTGTATCTCCGGAGGCCATTCCCATAATGGAGGCCTCCTTGCGATTGGCTTCCCCAAGTTCAGCGGCCCTGAGACCTTCGTTCTGGGGCGTTTTTTCATGCAAATAGGGGGGCGCATTATCGGATATCTTGCCTTCTTCTGTGATATATCCCTTTTCCTTTAGCGATTGGTACGGTGAGGACTCCACCCGTTCCTCCAGCGAGAGAATAGGGCTTGATTCCCGCTTTCCCTGGAAATGCTCGACTATTTCCCCCATCTTGCCGGCACTGGCAATGGCCAGCATGGCTCCTTGCTGGATCGCCTCCCTGGCGACATCGTCCAGCATCCTGTCCTTTTGATCCTGGGGGATATCCAGGGCATTGATCGCAGCCACATCCTCTTTTACTTTAACCCCCATCAGAATACCATTGGCGGCTAAATCCGCCCCGTCATAGATCAATATCAAATTTTTCGCCTGGGCGGTCTTCATCAACTTTGCCGCGGCAGCGACGGTAGCAAATCTACCGGCCAGCGCCGTACTTTTCAGTACCAACCCTCCGACTATGGTAAAGGCGGCCAGGATATTGATGATGTCCATTCCTGTCTCTGCGTCGGCTCCCAGGGTGCCCTTTTCCCTTCGTTCATACATATGCCCGATGGCCAGTCCCGCTCCGACCACGGCGCTGGAAACGCCCAGCACAGTAGCTACCCCACCCACTACAGCTGCAGCGCCGGGCGCCAGTAGTCCGCCGCTGGCTACCACTCCGGCGGCCAGGGCCACCAGCCCCGCTGCGGCTACCGCCCCTTCCACAATCCTGTACCAGGGAACAATAGAGTCTGCTTCACCGGAAATATCCAGGCCGGGCACCCTGTATTCAATTTTACCCGTGCAATAATGGTTGTCCTTACCAAATTTGACAAAGGCATTATGAACGGCATTCTTATCCGTGGTATCCTCTTCCCCCACATAGATCATATCTCCCTTATGCGCCGTTTCAGACGACACATCTACCAGGGTATACTGGCGGGTTCCGTCTTTTTCGTGGATGGACTCACCCATTTGCATGAGTATAGGCGTGGCAACGCCTGTTTTATCATCCACCATGGTCACAATCGTCCTGTACGTTTTGGTATTGGGTTTAAATGCACTGGATGCCGCCCCTGCCCTTTTCTTCAATCCAGTGAGTTCGCCCTTCTGCTTGTTCAGCCCTTCGATGTACATATCCACCGCCGTCAGGTCGTCATATTTGGCGGGATCGTACTGCTTGTGAATCATGTCATATATATTCGCCAATATTGGATTTAACCTGGAAAGGCGAATGCTGAAAGGATCTGTGGTAGCATTCCCGGCATAGCTGATATGCTGCTGCCGGTCGTCCACGATGAAGGCCTTTAATTTCTGTGCAAAGCCAATCATCTTATCGGTATCGTCGATGTCGTTTTGGGAGAGCTGCGTCAGGTCCATGGTCTGGCGCTTTTCCAGGTTGCTGATGCGGTCCGCGAGCGCCTTGTTCTCCTCTTCCTTCTCCTTCTTATCCTTATCTTTTTCCAACTGGTCCTTGAGCGCTTTCAACTCGTTGGACTCGGCCTCTGTCTTGGCTTTACCCAATGTAGCCGGCTGGGCCACGGTAAAAGGATAGGCGGCGACGCTACCTGCCCTTTTGAATTTCTCATCGTTGTATACAGGCTGCCCCTGGCCTACCAGCAGGTAATCCCCATAAAGGAACCTATCCATCGGCACTTTCTCGTCCCAATCCCTGTCCGGCCCGTCATGTTCCAGCCGCTTGCCCAGGTCCTTCTTATTATCTGCGACATATTTATTGGATTCGGTGATCAGATCGGAGGCCTTGGTGCCGGGAGCCGCTTTGAAGGCCTTCAGGTCCTCGGGCATGGGATACACGGACCAATAATGATACACCACCATGCCCATGTTAATGGTCACCAGGTTCAACATATTATTCCCTTCCGCGGAAGCAATATCCAGGACAAACCGGAAGTGGTTACTGGCAGAAGGCACGGTGTTAAAGTCCGGGCTCAGGTCCAGGGGCCTGATATAGGCCGGATACGGGGGCTTTATGTCTTCTTCTGATGAGCCGGCGTGGGCATCTTTAAACTCTATCGCCTTGGCATCCTTGGGAGGGCCGCCTTTACGCAGTTGATCGGTAGCAGCCCTGACCAGGGGCACCCAATCACTCACCGTGGAATTCTCCACTACCGGCACAGCCATGGTAGCGCCCAACAATTCCTTCTGGCCTTTTTTGCCCTCCTCTGTAGATTCCTGCTGGATCCACACTTTCAGGTAGGCCTGTCCGGATTGTTCGTCTCCTTCTGAAACCAGGGTGAGTTTATCCGGTATATCGGTAAGGGTATTGTCCTTTGCCTTGAGTTCGGTCAGCTTTTGGAAGATGGCGTTTTTCAATATAATCGCCCAGGCAAACCGGGAACCTTTGGCCGCCTCGTCTTTGTCGCTCTGGCCTTCCTTCTTTTCGAAGGCGCCGGTCTGAAGGTTCTCATTCAAGTGCGACACCTTGTCCCTAATCTGCTGCTCCAGGCCTTTCACGTATTCATCCTTATCGGTGGCTCCGTCCCAGTCTCCTTTTGCCAAAGTCAAAAATGCCTTTTTGGCCTCATTCCCCAGCATCGCTTTGATCTCTATCGTCCAGGCATCCGCTCCCCTTTCGGCCTGTGCCTTATCTGATCCGTAATATAACAGGGAAGCAGGAAGCAGGTGATCATCGGGGTGGGCCTTCTTGTCATCCGACACCTTTTGGTCCAGTTTTTTCTTAAGGTCCGCAAACCAGGCGGGAAGGGTAAAGTTGTAATGAGGCCCCTCCTGACCTCCTCCTCCCCCGCCGCCTGCCGAAACATTGACAATGGCCATTCCTATCAACGTACCTCCGGGCACATCTTCTTTGAATTTATCCTGGTCTTCCTGCCGCAGCCAACTGATGGGATCCATCTCTTCATCCAGGGCCTCAATGAGTATCCCTACTTTGGTCTTTTCAGCGATCTCTTTTTCCACCGCCTCTTTGCTAAAAGCCAAGATCCGGATATTTCCTTTACTGGATTTCAAGATGGGATACCATCCGTGTTCCGTATAGGGATCTCCTTCCCAGTATCCCTTTATTGCCTCTGCTAAAGCCCTGGCAAGGGGATAGGAATGCACTTTGGCTTTACTCTTGGAATAGAGGGTCAGGGCACCGTTTGCTACCACCAGATACATACCGGGGAAATCGGGCCCCTTCTTCAAGGTGTCCCTGATATGGGCATAATCGGCGCCTACCGCATCAATCGAGGCGGAAGGCGCCGGATACAATTTTTCATCATCCTGCTCTTTTGGCGCCTCATCCCGTTGTATCTTCTTTTCTTTTTCCTCCATGGCGCAATCGGCACACTGCAATTGCACTCTATCCGCCTGCTCGGAGCGTTTGGTTTGGATGACGCCTTTCTGCTGGCTTTGGTTGTCGTCGCAGTTGATCATAGGGGTTAAAGAAGCCCCCGTGGGCACTACCCGGATCAGGTCCAGTGGGAAATGCATGAGGTTCCCAAAAGATATTCGTACGGAATCAAAATGTTTTGGCATGGGGGCCTCTGATGGGTTATTCATAATCCCTCCCCCGGTATCGCGCATTCCGCTTTTGGTGCCTCCACGGGTATAGTCGATCCCATTGGTCGTAAAATATTCTTCCGGATTGCCCAGCATATGCCCGAACTCGTGGGTAATGTCTACTGTGTCCGCCGTCCCCCAGTCGGTCATGGAACTGGTGCCCCCTAATCCGGCGCGGCCGCCGGAAGTAGCGCCCGGCGCCTGCGCGTGAATAGTATAGTCGGCATCCGATGCGCGGGTCACCCATTGGATATCCACGTAGATGGGCAGGGAATCATAGGGACAGGTACGCCACACTTCCATTTGAAACTGGCCCTTTCCCCATTTGCTCTCTATAGCGCTCTTCCAGGAAGCCTTAAGAGCAGCCGATGCGGTGGAATATAGTTTGACCACAACGGTCACCTTCCTGGAAGCCAGGTCATATACTACCTGGAACTTCGAGTGTATCGTATACCTGCCATTCCATCTATTGTCCGCCGCGGGCGCATTGGAGATTGTTTCAACCACGGACTGGTTGACGTTGGCCGTCTTGGTTGTTTGGGGGGCAGTATCCCGCTGTATACTTTCAGCGGGCGGGCGCTGCACCACTTTGTCCGCCCGCTGCACCACTTTATCGGCCATGGCGTCCGCCGCCCTTTCGAATGGATCATCCGGCTGGTTCACCTCCAGTTTCGGACGCACGAAGGGCCGGTCGGCCTTTACGTGGTCCTGGGGTCCAGTGGTGGTAGGGGTTGGCTGGTTGGCCTGCACGATGGCATATGTCCCGTTTACAAAATCAAAGACCTGTGGCAAGGGGATGCCCGCCACAATCCAGCTTGGGCGGCTGATAAGGTGCAATGCATAAATGGTTTTCACCTTGTCATCGTGTGACAAGGCAAACCAATCCGGCGTTACATTCATATCGTTGGCCCGCAAAGTCGTCAGGGTTGCCGACGAGGACGTCACCCATCCAGCGTAGCTGAATCCAACGGCTCCTGCATGGCCCCCGTTACCGGCGGTGCACGCGAAGTTCCAGGGCGTTCCTCCGAAACCATTAAAGGACAGCCGGTCCATGGCGGCCCGGAGTTGATCAAGATGGGCGTAGTCCGTGACCGAAGGGAACGCTTTCTTCAGGAGATCCAGGTTCCCCTGAGGGAGGTCGCTGAGTTTCTGGCTGCCCTGGGTTTTCAGGTAGTCCTCCTCCGTTTTTAATTCATGCAGGGCTGCGCTGTTCCATTGATCTGCCCGGGCAAAGGCTTCCAGAACTAAGGGCCCCTGCGTCTGGTTACACGAACTGGTGGTATCTTTTTGGGGCTGAACTATTGTCGTATTGGCCCGGTTATGCAACAAAGTGGCCAGGGTTTCGTAGGAGGCCGCGTTGTCAAGGGTCTCCTCCGGGGTCAGGTGAGAAAATATCCTGTCGGTCACATAGGACCTGTCACGGACGCCCTGACCTACCGCTGTCAGCGTATTATTGATGCCGACCTGGGGAAGGACCGCATGGCTCAATTCATGAATCAACGAAGCTACCGTGCTCGGCGTACTGGACACCGTGCCGCACATCACCAGGTGATAGGGCCGGTCAGAATATGCCACAGTGGCGCCGCCGGCCGATCCGGTGCAGTAGGCGCCTCCGCAATCCACGGAGACAACTCCGTTATCCCTTACGACGGCCGCTATATGTTGGAAGCGGGCCTGGATGACCCCTGCATATGCTGCGTCCGACGTGTTGAACGCCTGTTGCAAAGCAGCACCGATCCGTTGCTGGTCGGCCTGGTTGCCCGGGTTTTGCGGGGGAGGCACCCCCCCGGGCGTGGCTCCCCCCGCCTGCGCGGCATTGCTGATATACCCTCCCAACTGAAGATTGATATCGTCCAACCAGGTCAGGGCGTCCGAGACCAGCCCCGTGACTTCATTGGAATTGCATTGAGCGCCTACGCTGACTTTCCGCTGGATGGCCCCTGTATTAGAATCTGACTGCACCTTCCGGCTAACGACCGCTCCCTGCTGGACGACATGGGTCAATTCATGCGCCAACAAGTGCTTGCCTGACTCCGAACCAGGATCAAATTTCCCCGCATTAAAGTAAATATCGCTTCCGTGGGTAAAGGCATGGGCGTTCAGGGACCGGTTCATCTGGGAGGATTGGCCGTCGGAATGGATGCTGACTCCGCTGAAATCAGCACCGAAAGCCTTGCTCATCTCTTCATTCACGGGAGCGGGCAAAGGGTTGCCCTTTCCGGTGGACGCGTTCAGGGTTTGTTCCAGGCCCTTACTGACCGTCACGCCGCTTTCGGTTTCTTCCGAGTCCTTCCGCTGAATTTTCTTCTCCTTTTCCTCCTCCTCGCAATGCGCGCATTTCGTATGGATTCCATCCCCATGGAGGCGAACCTCCGCTGACTGTCGCTGTATCACTTTATCCGCCATGGCGTCGGCCTCTTGCTCATATGGATCGTTCGGCCGGTTCACCTCGAGTTTGAAATGTAACGCTGGGCCGGGTATCACGTGCTGGGATATCCCTGACTGGTTATTGGATTGCTCTACGGGGGTAGGATAATCCCCTTTGAGCGAATTGTCTACTGCGGCACCGGTCGTTGTGTTCGCAAACCAGGTGCGAAAGTCAGGCAATGATTTCCTGAAGGGCATAGAATCGGGCCACTGGGTCATAAGCCGTCCGCCCAGGGAATAATTCTGCTGCCAGAGGGATTGCATGGCATCCATATCCCCGCCTGTTACTTGTCCCGCTCCCCTTAGCGCATAGGGACTGGTCAAGCCAAACCAATCGGGTTGACCTGTGGAAGCGCCGGGGGCGCCTCCCGGGGGCGTGAGCGCGTAATTGGGCGTATCCAGAGAGGGCGTTCCGCCCAGCCCAGGAAGACCCGGGATGAGGGGCGTGCTCCATAGGGATGGGGTGCTGGCTGAACCGGGGGGGCCGAATAAAGAAGGGAGGGTCGGTGCGGCAGAGGCGGCCGCAGGGTCAGCGCCGGTGATGACATCGGGAGCGGCGGCGGCTGGGGTCGGCGGAGCGGCGGGAGGGGTTCCCGCGGCGGGGGCGGCGGGCGTTCCGGCATCGGGACTGGATTCCTGACGCTGGATCTTTTTTTCCTCTTCCTCTTTGCAAGTCGCGCACTTTCGCTGGATGAGGCCTTCCGGAAAAAAGGCGGCCCCACCGCTCCCACTGAAAAACGAACCGCCGGACGATTCGCTTTTCACTGACTCTTTTGTACTATGGGTGGACTCCGCCATAATCATTCATATTTAAGCCCATTCGACTTTCAACATTTCAGGCATCCAAGGGTGCTTGATGATGCCGATGCCCCAGGGCAAGCCTTTCAGGACAATATCATACCCTTTTTTTTCTACCTGCAAAAACCATTCTCCGGACCGGCGGATAAGTTTACCGGGTCTTTGCAAAAACGAAGCCCTCAAATTTTCCTCTGTGGTGCACACTTGGTTCCCATTCAATGTCCAGTACCTAATGACGGCCCCGAGCAATTCCCGGGACTGTTGAACTTCTTCTTCCCCAAAATTCAGGGAGGAAAGCAGGGTTTCCTCCGGATCATATCCACATAGAACTTTATTCAGGAGCAGTTGGTGCTCGGGAAAATCTTCCCCGGGAAATATCATGTATTGGGATAGTAATACGGCTTTTTGATGAAGGATACCGGAACTGAAGCTCCGGCCGTCCCAGTATCCAAGGGCCGTAAACAACGGAGCTAAAAAGGGATGCAGGATGACAAGACCTGCGTTGTCGATGTACACTCCTTCTTCATTAAGCTCCTGGGAAAGGGTACGCTCCCGGTCCTTAGCGAGTTGGACTGCAGGCTTATGCTCGGGAAGCGCAACGCCCTCCAGCAGCGGAAGGATATCGCTTTCGCGGCTCGCCCCTAGTACCCGCCGTAGTTTATGTTGTTGGTTGGTAGACGCGTCTTCATTCCACCAGGCGGCCAGCGAATCTTTTGGTATTGTCCTCAACAATGTCAGGAGTAATTTCTTTTCCACTGCGGGCGCCGAAGAAACCTGGATGTCGCTGTAGGTTAAAAAGGGCAACAAGGTGGTCCATCCTGTCTGATCAGGCAGGAGGGCCAGCAGGAATCTCCAGCGCTGAAGCATCTTATATTCCAGGGTTTGGGAAAAGAAATCTGTCAGAAAAGATTCTCCGAACTGACTGATTAGTCTTGAAACAGCCTTCGGCCTTGAAGTCAGCAATCTCAGTAATCGATCCTCAAAGGAGTGGGGCTTATAGGGAGGGCCCGCCGTTGCCTGCCGTACCTGAAGAATATGTGCCTTCAAACTGTCCAGGGACCACTGCGCTGCGTACCAGGGTAGTATTCCATTGGACAGGAAATATAAAATAATAGCCTCCGCATCACCCGGCGGCGCCGGAGGTTCTGCTCCTGTTGTTCTATGTCCGGGGGGAATGTTGTAAAACGCCCCCCCTGGTTCCAGGAGAGTCCGGCCCGGGGGTCGTTGATCAGGATCTGCTGAAAGACAGATAGGGGTTATGTTTTGTAAAGCCTGCTCTAATTCCCTGACTACCGATTCGCACAGTTTATCCTTCCAGTTTTTGGAATAAGGAAGGGTCACCCTGATCTCCACTTTCTCGGAGCGTATGACCATCCCCGGACCCGCCGTCCGATCAAATAATGACTCCATTTGCGGCAACAACATGTCCGTAAACAAGTCATACACTTCTTGTTGAAATCCCATCTTTGCAGAGGGATCAACTGTTTCCACTTCCAACACCTGTTTCCATATGGTATGCCGTTTATGCATTATAGGTGGGTTGGAATGCCGCGCTGTTGAGCTTGGCTTCAAGATCCTGGGTATTTTGTACGCCTGTTTTGGTATCGGACGCCGCTACGGTGTTGAGCGTATAGGTCAATACCAGGGAAATCGTCAGCGTTTCAGGGCTTTTCAAGGCGGTCAGCAATGTGTCGAAATTCACAGAAGGGCTGGCGGTGGCCGGGATTAAAGTGGTGTTTCCATTAATCGTCCAGGCATAGGTATCGGCGCCTGCATCGAGGGCTGCGAGGTTTAACATTCTGGGAACGGGGGCCGCAGTGGCGTCTGTCGACGACGTGGATGCCGGGGCGGTGGATGCCGGGGGCGTGGTTGTCGGAGGCGTGGTTGTCGGAGGCGCCGTGGTTCCGGTGGCTGTGGCGGCCGGAGCGGTCGTATTTCCGGGGGCCGTATCGGTGGCAGTGGCCTTGGTTCCAGTGGATGTGTCGGTTGGAGCGGCCTTGGTTCCGGTATCTATTGCGGTGGTCTTAGTTGCGATGGAGGTGTCAGTCGGCGCCGCCTTTGTTCCGGTATCTGTTACGGTCGCCTTTGTTCCAGTGGATGTATCTGTTGGAGCGGCCTTGGTTCCGGTATCTGTAGCGGTGGTCTTAGCCTCGGTGGCTGTGTCGGTTGGAGCGACCTTAGTTCCGGTATCCGTTGCGGGGGTCTTAGCTTCAGTGGCTGTATCCGTTGGAGCGGCCTTAGTACCGGCAGTGGCATCGGTTGCGGTGGTCTTAGCTTCGGTAGCTGTATCGGTCGGGGCAGAGGCGCGGACGGGAGCGGCGACGGCGCGGGCGGCAAAACGGGCGGAGACATCGGTTGGGGCGGCCGGGGCGGTTGGGGCGGGAACGCCCTTTGCCCCATCCGTCTGCGTCAAGGATAACGTAAATGTGGCCAATGGTTTCACAATGGTGAGCGGCTGGGTAATATTCTCGTAGGACAAAGTCGTGCTCAGGGTACTGGCCACGTTGCTGGCTTGGGGCACCATGGTAACGTCGGTGGCGGTGGCGACTAATGTCAATCCCTGGGGATTGGAGAGTTTGGTGGGGTCCGACGTTTGTTGGAGGATATCGGCCTGGGCCAGGGGTGGAACTACCGTAAAGTGATAGGTATTCGGATCATTATAGACGAACTTCTGGGGATTGACCACGAACTGTGCCTGGGTGACAGGATCAGTAGGTGGCGCCGGACTAGGAGGAAATACATAGGTGATGGGGCCCCCCTGTGCGTTATATAAGTAGGGAAGAAAGAAATCCGCCACGACCCCAAGGTTCGGCAAATTAAAGCCGGTGTCCGTAGTGGGAGGAGCTGAGCTCTTCTGATTCAATACCTGAAGGATCTGGGACTGTTGGGCGGCGGTGAAGCCGTACTGCTTGTCCTGAACCAGGTTGATGAGCTGTGAAATATTACTCGTGGAAGCGCCGGCTGCCGCCACCTGACTGGTGGCTCCTGTCGCTACTTTAGTGGCGCTGGCCCCGGCCGCCATCGTCACGGCCCTGGGCGTGGCCGCCTTTGCCGTAGCTAGTTTGGCCGTGGCCGCATTGCCGATGATGTTTTTCAACGCACTGGTATCCCCGATGTTGGCGGTTATCTGGCTTGCGACAGTGGCGGTCGCAGTTGTGGTAGCTGCAGCGGGCTTCTCATAATATACCAACAGGAACGTGCCTCCCCTGGGTACTCCTCCCCTATGGTCAATGGCCGGATTGGCTGTCACAAAGTTCCCGAACAGCATGGACTGTTGCAGGGCCGTATACCTGGCCTGGTAATCATTACAGAGGGCGGTCAACTGTCCTAAATTGCAACTGGATTGCAGCCTGGTCAGGTAATCGACCATGCCGGCGGGTGCTGAACTGGTATTGGCAGGGGTGTTCAACAGGGTGATGATGGAAGAGGCGTAGCTCGTCATCGCCTGGTATTTCGTGGTAAAGTCAGCTAGATTGAGGTATCCCAACTGCACATAAAATACATCCGCCACCACATTGTCAATCTGGTCCAGGAGTGCCAAAAGATAGTCGGAAAGGCTATTCATATCCGTGGGGGAATTGGCCGGTATCGCTGCCCCTGCGTTCACTTGAGCCATATAGGTAAGACCCACGGTGGCCGAAGTCGTATCGCTCTGTGACATGGATTTGAAACAAGGCTGGGACGACAAAAACTGGCCTTTGGTGTATATATTGGCCAGAAAGATGGGTCTCAGATTCACCGGCAGAATATTCGCGTAATTTAATACAGCCGTATTTAAGAGGCCGGTGGTGGCCAGATTGGAAAAGTCTTTGGTGGCCAAGGCATCAACAGCCGTGGTCGAAGCGGTCGTGGTTGTCGCGGCGTAGGCAGTAAGCGACATGTTCTTTTCAAGGGCGGCGTCGTAGGTGATGCCGATTTTTTGCAATACCCCTCGATAATAGGTAGCGGTGTATTTCTGTCCACCATAGAAACATACCTGGGTCCCCAGGTTGCAAAGCAGGCTGGATATCAGCACGTCATACTGGGAAGTCAGATCGTCAAAGCTGGCAGCACTGGGCGTAATATCGCTGGCATCGGTGCCGAGCTTCAAAGCCACAACGCTGAACGGCAGGCGGTAAGTATTGATCTGGGTAGTAAGGTTGTTGAGTACGGTTGTATAGGACTGTCCGATATGCCCCTCAATACGGAAAAAATCATACGGCAGGATGTCATAGAGCAAAGGAGTGGCAAACGGAGCCCCGCCCGGAAGCACATTGTATTGCCCGGCATTATATCCGAGGTTCTCGTTGGATTTACCCGCACTGGTCAGTGCATAGTTCCAGTCACCCTGAATAGGATCGGTACTCTTGATGGGATAGTAGTAAGGGATGGCTTTAAGGGAAAGGGGGATGTTCCCCATAAAAGAAGGGGTGATCTTGACAGCTACATTCGTTTGCCTGGCCAGATTAATGGTACCGACCCCGGTGTTGGCGACCGAATATGCCGGGATGACAAAGGTGGTGATCATTTGGTTGATCCTGTCAAAGAGCATTCGAAGCTCTTCGCTGATATGGGGGTCTCCTGCTATCAGGGTAGAAGGGATGAAATAATCCCTGTCACTATCCACCTGTCCAGCCGTATCCTGCGTGGCAAGGCCCAAGGACAGGTGCAAGGGAAAGCGGTTGATCTGGGGCGTGCACTTTCCTGTCCATGCCAGGCACCTGGACTGGATCTCGCGGTAAGCCTGAATAAGGTCATCCAGGAAATCATAGAAATATTGTACGGCGTAGGGCTTATTCTTTTGTACCCCCGCCAGCAGGTTCGTCAGTGTAGTCTGTACCTGCCCGAAAGGAGAAGTCGGGTAGGCAGTCAGGACGGGGCTTAGGAACGTATACAAATTCTGTAAGGCTCCGGACAACTGGGAAATCGTGTTCCCCGATGTCGTGGTATCGAACACGGTTGAATAGGCGTTGTAAATGGAAGTAAAGTCCGGCAAGGCTCCCGAGGGCACGCTGAAACGTGGAAGGTAGAGATCGGGCAGTTCGCTGGCTGAAAGAATGGCTCCCACGCGGACGGGTTTGCGGACCGTCAGTGCGTCAACCGTTCCGGTCGAAGTCTGGGGGCCGACCAGCAGATACCGCAGCGTCACGGTCATTGTCGTTCCGGGCCCATCACAATTCCCGGTCAGGCAGCTCATGCCCGGGTCCTCACTCAATTCGAGATAAAGCACCACCCGTTTTCCATTGAGCAGGGCAAGGCCGCCGGAAGTGAGGGTGGACCACTTCGCCTGATCGGTGGTACTCAGGTTACTGACATAATCAGCGGATTGCAATTGAAATAACCCGGTGGTGTTGGAAGATTGAAAGGGGCCATATTGATCGGCCGTGTTGACCGTCGTAGGAACGGTATAAGACTGGTAATAAGCCAGGCTCACCGGAGAGGCGAAAACCAGGTATCCCAGGGAAGTAATGCCGTTCCCGCCGGAAACGGCAATGGTGAATTGGGTGAGGTCTACGCTCAGCTCAAAGCCGCATACGATGCCCATGCCCACCAGATAAATGCGGGACCACCTGTCCTGCTGATCCAGGTATTCGAAACTGGCGTTCAGGTCGTCACTGGTCAATACCTGGTCTGCGGCAAAGACCGGGTATTGCAGAATATCGGTGGGTTGGGTAAAGGTAGTTGTTGGCATGTACTTAGTTTTTATATGTTCCTAAAATAGTGCTACCCAGGAGGACGACACTGTCCGTCTGGCTTTCATTGCAATCATGTAATATCGCCAGGGGGTATTCTGAATGAAAATTCTGCATAATCTCTATCAGGGCGTTACTTGCCAACCGGAGGGTGTCCGTTAAGCCAGCATCCGCAGGCTGGGTGGTGTACTGGGAAAGGGCAGTCAGCCACGCCCTGTAAGCCACTTCAAATTGGCGCATACTGGAATTATTCACCCAGCAGATCTTCAGGGATACGTGGGCGGGCGCTTCCGCCATGATCGTATTTTCAAAGTAAGTACGGAAGTCCAGGTCCTCGAACTCCGTGGGCCAGTAGGGCAATACCACTGAGGCCCTGAACGTATAAGGGTCCTGCTCTCCGCAAAACTGGCAGTCCTTTCCCAGGCATACTTCCATCAACCCGAAGTCCGTCGCACTGACGCGGGGACGCAGCAGAATATGCTCCACCAGATAGAACCCCAGGTTCCCATAGCTGGGTGGGAAATTGATCACCAGTTGGTTGATGGCAGCCTGCGCCTCCGCCTTTGTGGCATAGGTCTTCCCGTCTGTGGCCAATGGATTGCTTTGGCTTGTACTGTTTTCAAAACTATTGGTCAGAAATACCTGGTAGGTGCCGGCGCCCTGATTATACAAACAATAATAATAGTAAGGATCACTGATATACACAGCCAGCGCGTCGGCCGCAGACAGGGCGGCGGCGGAGCCGGGATAGGTATTACTGACGGACACCAGCGCGTTTTGGCCCTGGATATCCTGAAAAGCAAATCCATAGTCATCCGGATTGTCTGCTGTCGGCTTGGGTACGGCTATCGTCCCATTGTCAGGGGTAAACAACTGCACCAGGGAAGAGATGGCTGCCGTAGCCAATGATTCTTCCGTGTAGGTGGCCCCGTCTGTGGCCAGGAGATTTCCACCGGGTGAATTTTTATCCGTCAGGAATATCTTGTAGGACCCTCCCGATTCGGGTTGGGCATAATAGTAGGCTTGATTGGCTACGTTGGCTGCGGCCGCACTAAGGGCTGTCTGGGCGTTCGTTTGATTGGTAAAGTTCTGCAAAACGGAAGTGAGCCTGGCCTTCCCGGTATCATCTACAAATGCGTAATAGTAGGGATTCTGTCCATTGTTGTTCACGGAAAGGACTTCGCCCATGGCCGGAGAAAAAACATACTGGTTATTTTGCATTCCCTGGGGAAGGCTGAGCCCGCTTAAAAGGGACACCCTTTTTTGAAGCCCGGATATATTCAAAGCACTCCACAGGCCTACTTCCGGAGGATCGGCCAGATTGAGTCCGGTGTATACGGAAGGAATCCCGGCGGCGCTCAAAGAAGGCAAGCCCGTGGTCGCGTCCATCACCAGCGGACAATAATTGAGGGCCTTACCCCTGTTTTTGCTGATGGACGGGTATTGGTTCAGGAAATTGATCTTGCTCTGGATAAGGGCCGCATCGCTTTGCAGCTCCGTCTGCTGGAGTGCAAAATCAACCTGGTACATCATCAGGGCGTAGTCACTAAAGGATTCTGCAAACCTGGCCAGCAGATGATCCAGGAAGGCATTTCTGCGGGTAGAAAATGTACTTCCTGATTCCACCAGCCGCTGCCAGTCCGTGGACCCGATCTCCTGCCCTCCCAGCAAGGAGGCCACTTTGGCTGTGCCCGGCTGCCCCGTGTCGGTATCCATGTAAATGGCGGCCACATCCTTAATCCCATCCTGGTAAAACGGAGGAGCGGCAGGTCCCAGATATTGAGTGAAATAGGATTGCACCAGGGTCGCATTGGTGGACAGCAAGCTGCCAGCGCCCTGCAACTGGGAAAAAAAGTTGGCCAGTAGCTGGTCGAAGAACATCAGGTATCCTTTTAATTGCCTTGCCTGGGCTACCCGTGCAGCCGGGGAATTGGACGGAAGTCCGGCAATCCCTACCCCATAGGTTTGGGGTAGGTCATTCTGAACGGAATAATAATCTCCCAGATTTCCATAGGTGCCCAGGGGTACGGCAAGGTCGTCTTCGGTACCGTACAATTTATTTTGAGCCTGGACGGCCTCCAGGTAATTCACGATATCCAGAGTTTCGCTCATGTCGGCCTGCAAGGGGATCTTGCCCACATGAAAGGTCAGACTCGACCGGTCCATATTGAGCAGGCCTTTGCACCCGTCAGGGATAATAACACAGGCCGCCTGGCTTGGCAGCGTGGGGTCTCCGCTGGCGTCATAGAGGGTCATCATGACATTTCTAACTGCCTGCACACCCGCTATGCCCATGATGATCTTGACCAGGGCGGACGTCCGTACGACGGATACCAATTGTGTCTGATCCAGCTCGGTGTTATTGATGAAACCGTGTGACAATACAGGTCCGTCAAAGATCTGGTCTACTGTCAGACCCTGCGCCAGGAGTTCTTTCAGACTATAAAAATTCACCGAAGGGGATAAATAGGATTGAACCTGAAAGAATATCTGGGCTTGAATTTCGTTCAGATCGGACCCGGTCTCCACGTCGATATCCATACAGATGGCGATCTCCTGGTCCTTCACCGTCACAATGTCTTTAAAGTCCTCACACAGGTTCCGGTGTCCCAGCAATACGCCGCGGACGTTGATCAGGTTGTCGGCAATAAGGTTGACTTTTTGCTGGTACTGCTGCATGATCTGCTGCACCAGGCTGATATTACTAAACAGCGTGTTCTTAAGGAAACTGGTGGCAGCGGTTACATCCTGGTTTGATATCACCGTATCGATCCTGATGACCAGGGGAATACTCACGGGTTCGGGTGTATTCACGGTCAGGGTTCCCACCCAGTGATACTGATTATTGGTCCTCGTCACGGTCAGACTGACAATGGACGATAGGTTCGCTGTCATAGCGTTCATGACGCTCTGGTACACCGAGGGATCCAACTCCTCAAACGGGGCAAAATTAAAAGTCACCACGTCGTCCTGCAAATCCCCCTGGGGTATCCTGTAGGTGATATTGGTATTATTCAGGTCTCCTAAAGAAGGATCGCTATTCAGGTCCACGATCACCTTGTACAACCCGGACAGGTGAATTTCATGATCCGGAGGCACCGGAACGGTGCCATGGTCCACGGTGAGCTGGTTATTGCCACAATCCGCATAAAATGGTACTTCCTGCCCCACTGCAGTGGATTGGATCCATGCATTCTGGACGCCCTGAAGGTCCACCAGAAGTTTCCGGTAGTCCCGGATCGTCAACGGATTGACCGTCATGATCTTCTTGGGCGTAAAGAAGCATTGCCCGGGCAGCATGGTGCCGTCCGGCTGCATGAGCAGGTTGGCAAAGGGAAAGGAAGTCCGGTATCCCAGTTCCGTAATGACATAACACAAAGCCTCCAGAATAGTCATGCCCGGGTCGTGCTCATTGAAGTCTGTCCACAGGCTGGTGGCCATGCCCTGGAGATAGGATAGCCCCTGCTGTCTCAGGTACGTGTAGTTCTGGTCCGGCAGCAGGGAAGGTTTATTTGGTATCGTGGGTGTATTGCTCATGTACAATCACAGGTATTCGTATCGGTTATCGATGCATTAATATTATGACTCGGCCCGCCATTGGGATCGTAGTAGGACACGAGGATGGACAGGGAAGTACTGGCGACCGCGACATCCAGGTCATACAGGACCGTTCCGGCGATATATTGATTCATCTCGATACAGGTCACATAGTCCACATAAGGCTGGTCCTCGATGAATTTCAGCACGACGGACTTCGCCAGGCTTCCTCCGAAGTCGATCTCCGGATTGGCTTCAAAGGCCCAGGGAGAAAGAAACTGCGCAATATCCTGGGATAGCTGGCTGCTGTAGGCAGTCGGGTCATATCCCTCCAGGAACAGCACGCAAACCTCGAATTGAATGGCTTCGAATTGAGGATTCGCCATGTGGATCTGCACAAAGGGGGACATCACCGTGGCAAGGTAGGTCTGGATCTGCGTGAGCACCGCCAGGGAGGTATACGGGGTATAGGGATCGGCCGAGTGCTGGTTTTGGATGTTAGGCAACGTAACGACGGTCACATGGCCCGGCAGTCCTTCGTTCAAACTTTCCGGGGTCGTAGACGTTTCCGCAATATAGCAGGTATGGTTCAGGCATTTCGCCTTATAGAGCTGGGGAAATTCCTGCAGGATCATGTGCTCGCAGTCCCAAATGCTGATGGCCCTGTCCTTATGGCGAAGGCGTTCGCTGACCCTCGTGGAGAACTGGGTATTGGTTTCGGCAGCTACTCCTCCGAAAGAATCATAAGGCTGGGAAAGGGTCTTTACAGAAGGCTGCCCCGTGACCCACTTGCCGATGGTGCCGGCAGGAACGGAAGCGGTAAAGGTCACCCCTGTGCCGGCATAGTCCGTAAAGCCGGCCAGGATTCCCTGGGCTGTAATGGTGATGATATTGCAAATGGCGTCCACATCATTTTGAACGGATGCCCTCAGCCAGGAATTGCTGCCCCCCATGAGCGCCGCTGAAATTCCCAGGGTGGCCGGGAGCGTAAGGATGACCAGGCCGGATTGTAACAGTCCCAGGGTCGCATCCTGGACCTTCGTTTTGGGATCCAGTGTCACCCAGGTATTGGAGGAAGACAGGTAGCTCCAGAGCACGGTAGGCGGTATCTGCCGGGGATCGCCGCTGCCTTCGGACACCTGGATGAGCAGGGAAATGGTCTGGGGGCCTTTCAACCCGGAAAGTCCGATATACAATTCTCCTTGATTGGTGTAGGCAGGCAACAACGTGGCCGGGTCCGTAGACTGCTGGTATCCGAACGGATAGAGGAAGTAGAAGGCAGACCCTCCCGTCGCGGTAAAATCCTGGGCCTCGCTGGAAGAATAAGAGAGCATCATGGACTTAATGACAGGAACATAAGGGGGTTGTACCCTGCTGATGGTTTGGGTGGCATTCCCACTGGTATCCGTGCCCGCGGTGATGGTTACATTCAGGAGGGAATTTAAGTAATCGTCGTAACCAAAGTCATCCCCTGCAAGGGTCAGCCGGGCATAGCCGTTCATGGAAGCAGTGGAATAATTCTGATCCGTCATGCTGTCAAACACGCAAGGGCTGAATTGATCCGTAGGGAAGGCGATGGCGTCGTACGCGTTTTGCCAGGCGCCGCTCCCGGTGACGGCGGAATTGCTGGCATACTTCTCTTCGTTCCTCAGCCAGGTGGAAGGATAGAGGAAAGACGTAAATAATTCCGCTCCCGTGAACAGGCCTCTGGGTGCATCCTCATTCCAAATTCCGTCCTCCAGGTAGGCGATATCTGCCTGATGAATACGGTGTCTCAATTTTCCCGTAGCATCGGTGATGGGATAGTTGGTGTCTTCATAGATGTCCAACCCCACTGCGGGGATCTTATCCCATTCTACCAGCAGGGTCAGGTTGTTCAGGTTCTTTGAAAAGGACTCCTTATGTCCCAGGGTCATGGCCGATCCCACGTGGGGAGTGGCCCCGAAAGGCATAAATGGCTTGGAGGGATCCAAAGGCCCCGTATCCGTGCTCACTACCAATTGCTTGGCCCCCAGGACAGTGGTGGCAATGGTGATCCCCGTCAGTCCGGCAGCATTGAAGGCGTACAACGGGTTGTAGGTATCTGCCTGGATCTGCAATAGAAACTGGATCATGGGCAGGCTCGTATTGAACGAACCGCCATGGAGGGAGGCTGAATAGGCTACTACTGCGGGCGTATTCCCATCCAGGGTAAAGGTATATTTTAAGGATTGAGCGCCGGGCGTAGCGACGACACCGGTGGCGGTGATCCATCCCTTGGCTCCGGTGAGTTGGATCTCAAAGGCGCCCTGGAGGATGGGGGCAGGCAATGAAATGGTGCTGTTGGTGTTAAATGTTACCACCACTGTCCTTTGTCCTTCTTTCAGGTATAGGTCCTGGGAAGCGATGGCCATACCCAAAGCCGCCGTCTCCTTGATCTTTTGAAGGTTACCAAAGGGATACCAACTTTGATCCGGGGTGGTCAACGCTGCGCCATCTCCATCCCCCGAATTGGCGATCGGACTTTCGTAGACGGTCGTATAGGTTCCGTAAGTGCCGTCATTGGCTGTGACGGTCTGAATGGAACTGAGTGCCGCGACCAACCCCTGGTTGACTGTATAATTATCTACTGTAGCATAATAGAGCGCCTTTCCGCTGGCATCCTTACCCGCCTGTACCGCCGTTCCTTTGGGCAATATCAGATAGGGCACATTTTTTTGCAGCGTGACCACCAGATGCACCTGGTCTCCGGAGGCCGGAAGCGGCGAGAGCTGCAGCACCTGCTCGTAGTAGAATTGTAAATGCTGAGCGGTAAACCCGTTCAGGTGAGTGATGGCTTGCTGGAAAAGTTGCAAAAAGGTCAGGTACAGGGCGTAATGGGGAGTATGGGACGGATAGCTTGTGATGGTCTCCGTTAAGGCTGATTGCGCATAGGTGGATATGGTCCCCACCCCGGCCAGGATCGAGCCTGCCACTGAATTGAACACATTGCTTGTCACCAGGCTCCTGATCTGGGTAAGGGCATCGGGAGTGGCCCCTCCGCTGATAGGAATGCCCGGAACGATCAACGTTGAACTGACCGTCCACACCGTACTCTTGGGCTGGCTGAAGGTTTCGGCAGGATTAATGGTCAGGGTAATGGGAGCCGACACATCAATGGGGGTGCCGGACGTTACGGGAGCGAGCAGCCCCCATGTATTCAGTTTATTGTAATAATTCGACAGGCAATACAGCGGGACGGCCAGGCTTCCCTGGATGAGGCTTCCCAGCATGGTTTGCTCATCAGTGCCCACGGGCAGCAACCGATACTGTTGGTCTACCAACTGAATCCAGGAAAACAGAAGATCAAACATAGCCTCCAGCAGTTGCTTTGCCACGGCCTGGTTGGCCGCATTGTCTTCCAGGTCCAGTATCTGGGTATATAATCCACTCTGGTAGTCCTGGTACAGGGGCATTTGCTGGGCAACAAGGGACGCCAGCACGACGGATATGTCGCCCTGCATCAACGCCTGCCAATCCCCGTCCGGTATGTTCAGGCTATTATAGAATTGCAAGTATCGTCCGTACTCCTTCGCAAATAATATCCAGTCATAGGTCTGCCGGCCGTCAATAGGCGCGGACTGAGGATCCAGGGCGGGCAATACCCGTTGATCCTGGCTGGTACCGGGAAGTTGTAGCGGGTTCGTATTGTTGCAATTTCCGGCCATCAGGGATTGGGGGAGTTACCTTCATTTAAGTAATAAGGGAAGACCATGTTGAACCTTGAGTTGGTGGACTTGATCGTATAGTCCACCGCCAACAGGATGACTCCATCCACCGCCTGGTCAGTGGACAAACTCACGCTGTTGAGGGTAATGCGCGGTTCGTAGTTGGTAATGGCCGTCTGCACCAGGTTCTGTATGTAGGTATTGAAGGTCGTGGACATCGGCTCAAAAACCAGGGGTTCCAGGTCGCAGCCATACCCAGGTAACAGCACGCGCTCTCCGTGTCGGGTAGACAGCAGGATCTGCAGGCTGCATTGAATGTCTGCGGCGTCACTGGTCATTGCCACCGATCCGGAGATCCTGTCAAAGGTGGGAGGGAAGCTCCAGCCAGTGCCTAAGAATGAAGTTGAGGGCATAATGATATTTTTATCCGCCTATAGAAACTGTAAAACAACCCAGGATAATGGTACCGCCGTGGGCGGTCGAATCTCCCATGCGTGCGGCCGGCATACCTCCGATCGTTACTGTGGAAGATCCCATTGCAATGACATCCGGAGGCCCTGTACAGGTGAGCATGTCCCCTACCCTTGCCGCCGGCATACCTCCAATCAGGACCGTGGGACAACCGGGGGGTATCACCGGCCCGCCCACATGGGGAACGATCCCGGTAACCATGGGACAAACATGCATATCTCCTGCTCTTGCTGCGAATGGCATAGTCAATTTATTGATACCAGGCCCCCGGAGATCGATGTCTGTCCGGAGCCGCTGATGGATACATCTGGAGCGCTCATTCCCGCTGAAGACTGACCGGATACGGTGATGTCGCTGCCGCTGATCGACACCGATCCCTGAGCCTGGAGCGTAAGGTCCCCTGCGCTTTGAAGGGTGACCCCGCTGGAATCGAAACTGATTGTGTTGCCTTGACCATCGGTCAATTGAACCGATCCGCCCTGGTCATTCAACGTAAATTGCCTTCCCCCCGGCGTAGAAATAACAACGGAATCCTGACCATCGTCAAACATCACCTGCAGGCCGCTCCGGGTGGTCAGCCCCTTTTGGTCATTGGCCTGGGAAGGACTGATCGGAGAAGCCAGGGAACTGCTGTGCATCATCCCCAGGATCACGGGCTGGGAAGGATCAGCGTTGATAAAACCGACAATGACTTCATCACTGACTTCCGGTCTGAAAAAAGTACCCCTGTTGTTTCCCGCATCCAACGTACCTACCCGCGCCCATATTCCATCGTCGTTGGCATTGATGGCGGGCATTTTGACCTGCACCCTGAATTCGCCATCCGGATCGACAATATCGTTTACCACAGCCACCTGCAATCCTTGAAGGGTGCTGAATAATCCCGTACCTATGTTGGGGGTGGAACTGCCCACCGGCGTATGCGCGCCGGCGCCGGCGCCCCTGGAATGAAACTTGTCGGAAAACCAGTCCAGGGACATGCCCAGGGTGGCTTCGGTGGTCCAGTTCCCCTCTGTAAAGTCATGCCTGACGGCACTAACGAAGGCTGGACCATTAAAACGATCTCCCAGGCCCTCCAGGTTGACCATGTCCCCGGGGTCTATTCCGCTGAAGCCCTGAAACTTCACCCTGCCCCTGATCTTTGAGAGGACATTCTTCATTTGACGGGCATCGGCCACCGCCTGAGCTTCATCCGGACCAAAGGCCGCCGACGTGCGCATATCCAACAGGGCTATGCCCAGGGCGTCTGCCAGGTCGCTGGCCGCGATATTTCCTTCCTCCGTCGAAGGAGGCTGATATTGAGAGGTAGTGCTTTGCACGCTCTGGGAGGGTGCATCCCAATTGGATAATTGTACGGATTCCACCTGCGTTCGGGCATCCATATGGGCCTCAAATTCGAGGATATTCGTCCCGTATTCCAGGTCGATCACGGTAGGGGTCGTCGGATCAGGAGCTGCAATGGTCACGCTCCCCTGATCCACTGTGGTGATCATTCCCAGCCTGTCCATACGGGATACGATGAAGTCCCAGTCGGTCATGCTGCACTGTACCAGGTTCTCGTTGGTCACCTGGGTATCTGATACGTCCGCCTCCAAACTATAACTGCTGATCAAGCTTGTGGCCAGGTCGCTGTCGGTAATATTATTGTAATGTTTAGAGTTGGGAACCATGGTCATTTTCACCGCCTCGTCTTTACAATCCAGGTGTAAAGAAGCCCCCCTCCGGTCAACGCGTATGCCATGTGTGACGACCAGCCCCTGAAAGACCAATGTGTTGTTGGAATTATAGCCCAGCTCCACCTGGATGGCCTCTCCCGGCACCAGGGTTGGGGTATCGCTGACAGGAAAGTCACCGGCGGCCGGGTCTCCATCCAGGATCACGATTTTAGCAAAGGGGATCTTATTGATTTCCTTGCAAATATGAACGGCCGTTACCCGTATGGTGGCGTCCAGGGGTTGGGCGGGGCTCCCTGCAGACACTACGCAGGACGCGAGACCACCCGGGGTGGTTCCGGCGGAGGCTCCCGTGGCTCCGGCAGCTCCCGAAGCGGCTCCTCCCGCGGCTCCGGCGGCGCCTGCAGCGCCCGTTGGCGCCCCTGAAGTGATGGAACTCCCGTTAGCCATGTTTTAAGAACTTAAAGGTGGAAAATACAATTGGGTTCCCTGGGGGATCTTTCTAAAACTGTTCAACTGATTATAGGAGGCCGCATCGATATAGTGTACTTCACTCCCGTAAATCTTGTCAGCCAGTAAAGTGAATGAATCACTTGCCTGAAAAACGCGAGAGTGGGTAATATCAGGGGATTGATCATCCCTGTCCTTCGCTTGTTGCTGATCTGCAGTGGAATCCTTGAAGGTGGCTTTTGCGATGGCCCTGATGGGCGTGCCATCGGACCCAAACAATGTATAATCCACATCCAGGTGGGTGAGCCTTCCCGAGAAGGACAACGTGCCCCAGACCAGTGTCACATAATAAGGTTCGTGGCTGCTGCCGTTGTAGTCTATGACAGCCGCCATGAAAGCATCCAATTGGTCCGTCACGTCGGTATTGCTGCCGCTGCCAAAGGGATTGAAGACGGCGGGCAGCAGGGAAGCCGGGACCAGGACCCCGCTGTTATCAAACAGGAACTCAAAGGTCATCTCCTGCGGCAATATCCATTTGAACCGCAGATCGGCCGCCGCACTGCCCGGCTGCTGAGTCTCGTCGAACTCTGCCGTATAGCTGAGCTTATACCCTTCCGGGTTCACTTGAACCGGAAAGGTGGTCACCAGATTCTGGTAGCACGAATCCGAGTAGGCCATGATGGTCATCTGGTTATTCGACCCTAGACTGAGGCTAAACATAATTGAACTTTGGTTTTAGCGTTCCTGTTTCTCTTCCAGTTTACGGAAGACCTTTTCCATGCATTCCGCCAGAATCTCCTTCTTCCACTTCTGCAGTTCTGCCGCGGGAATGGCTTTGGAGGTGGCGCTTTCTTTTGGCGCAGTTATGACGGCCTTGATGTGGAGTTCTTTTATTTCTATCATAACAGCTATCGTTTATATTATAATGCCGAACCAATGGCGCCTATCGCGTCGCTGATCAGGGCGGCAGGCGTCAGGATATTGAAATACTGGTAACTGAGCGTAAGGCTTTCAATGGCCAGGGAATTTTCCATGGCATTGAAACTGGATACCTGCCATTTCTTGGGTATGGCGTTGACCACATACCAGGAATTAATGGGGACATGATCCGAATTGAGCAGAGAGATCAGGATATTAGTGGGCGTGAAAGAGAAATTCTCTATTCCCTGCCGGCACCATTCCGTAATGCCCGACTCGAAAAACAAGGCCCTTTTGAGGACAATATCCGAATACCTCGCCCTTACGGGCAGTTGGTGGGTGAATCGATTCTGCCCACCTTCCTTCCTGGCCTCCATCTCCATCTCGACTTCCAGTCCTGTGACTTCCATGAAAGCGAAGTCGTTCGGGAGTTGAGGAAATAGCTCGAAGGCCACAAGGAAATGAAATCCTACGGGAATTGTGTCAAATACCGACATATGAAGCCTTCTTTATGAACCGTTGGAAATGGTCAAACCTTCATGTGCGACTTCAAGTGTTTCGATAGCCGCTTCATTACCGTCTGCCTTAAGGTCCGTGCTGGTCAGCTTTACCGGCCAGGCATTGCTTAAGGTCCATACCACAATCGGCTTTTTGGTTTCGTCGAGCAAGGAGATGGTAACGGTCCTCCGGTCCACGGTGTTGAGGGAAATGGTGTTGAACCAGGCATAATAATCATTGTCTGATTCGAAGATCCCCCGCTTCATCGTTACATTGCTGAACTTCTGCAAACCCGGCATCTTTGTCTTAGAAAACTGCGGGCTCGATCCCTCCCTGTATTCAATGGGATCCGTTGATAAGTCCAGGCCGCTGATTTCAGTGAAGCCTATGCGGGTACCTCCCCAATCTACCTGGAAGTAAAATTTAGGTAGTGGATAGCTGGTCACAGTATTTGCTGCCATATGCGTAACTTTTAAAGGTTATTGCTGTTGGATCTGGGTGAAAACAAGTACGATGAACTCGGCAGGCCTAACAGGGGCCATACCGATCTCCACGATCATCCGCCCGTTGTTAATATCGTCCTGGCTCATGGTCTGCCCAAGTCCCACGCTGACGTAGTATGACAGCTCGGGTTTGGAACCTACGATGGCTTGTTCTCTCCAGAGGTTGGTCATATAATTAGAGATCATGGACTGTACCTTCGCCCAGGTAGTGGCGTCATTGGGCTCGAATACAAAGGTCTGACAGGCATCTTTTACGGATTGCTCCACCATAATGTACAACCGCCTGACGGATATGTACCTCCAGTTGTCGTCATTCCCATCGAGGGTCCTGGCCCCCCAGACGATGGTGCCGCGACCCGTAAAGCTCCGGATCGCATTAATGGATTTACCGGCTATAGGATCCACATTCAAACCACCCTGGGTCGTGTCGTCGATGATGACAGATGGCCCCGTAATGGAATTGAGGCTTACATTGGCCGGGGCTTTCCATGGCCCGATGGCACTGTCTACATTGGCATAGACTCCCACCATCGCGCCGGAAGGCGGAGTACGGGACAATTCCGTCGAGAGCTGGGCAACAATACTGGAGATCACCGGGTGCGTATTGAACAATTGGTTTTGTGCAATATTCGTATAAGCTGCCGCGGCATTCTGCAAGTTCGTAGTGAAATTGATGAGGGCCGTTACGATCGGGTCCAGCGCATTCAGGGCCGTATATAGAATCGCCGAAGTGGCACCTGTAAAGGGCGCTGCCGGCACAAAGGTGGATACGGTACGCGTGGCGGGGGGCTGCAGCCATTTGGTCGCATCATAGCCGGAGAAATTCTCCGCAGCCAGGCCCATACCGGTAAGGGCGGTGTTTTCTTCGAGTTGAATGAGCAGGGGAATATATTTATATAAACCCGTACTCTGATTCGTGGCGCTATTGACCATGTCACTGTACAAACTGCCGGAAGAGTTGAAGGATCCGGCCCCCGTCCCTGCCCAGGTAAGGGGCGCCATGGCCAGGTTATTGACAAACTTCATGAGCGGCAACATGTTCGCCTCTGTGGGCGTCGCCATCACTGTCCCTCTCAAGGCTCCATAGGTGGCCGACAAGGAACCGGAGGCGCCGGCCAAAGTGCTGACATTGGCGGTGATGGTCGTGAGATCCGTATTGGTAATGCCCATGGTCGTCACCAGGGCGATCATATTAGGATCGGTGCTCAGGTTTGCCAAGGGGACCACCGCATTCGAGTTGCTGGAATCCTGCACGTTACCATTCAGCATTCCGTACGTTACTGTCTTGGAATAAGCGCTGTATAACCAGGGGGTATATGCGGCGCCATACTCCAGATTATTGATACCGATCGCATTCCGAAAGCTTTGCGGGGCATTAGGTTGCGCAGAAACGGTTGTTTCCTGTAAGTCAAGTACCGCAAACCTGTCCTGAAGGGTAGCGCATTGCAGAAGCGCCATTTGCTGCAAAGAATAAAAATCCCCTGCGTCCAGCAATACCGCGTCGGGGAATAACAGCAATGTTGGATCGTTATACTGCGCGACTGCGGCAACGCCGGCCCTGAGACCCGTAGGCGGAGTCGTTGTTTCATCTCCGGCAGACACGGTGTCTGTATAATTGCCCACCGACACGATATAACACTGCCCTCCTCCATTGTCAAAGAAATGGCGAAGCGACTCATACATGTAGAAGATCTTTTTCAACGTGATGGAAGTCACCGGTATACTGGGGACCTGCATATTGACCTGAACGGTTACGTCAGTGCTATCGCTTCCGGAGTCCAGGTCGTATTCTGCCCCGTAATAAGTGGTATAATCTAACAGCGAACTAATCAGGGTAGGTACAAGTGTCAGGTTCTGGCCATTGTTGGTGGCCATTTCGGTGTATCCGATGAAGGCGGGAATGGCAGTGGGCACCTGCGCCACCGAAGGCGGAAAGCCGGGGACTTCCTGCACATACACGCCGGGGGTTGATAAAGCGGTAATGGATGCCATAACAGAAATGATTTTAGTTTGAATGATCAATAAAAAGAACTCCTTATAATCCTTTGAATGGAATGGCATAGGCGATCGGCGGCCCGTTCAGCAGGACCGCGTTGGCACTGCTGTCCTTATAGATCTCCACCAGGGCGAAGAACCCGGAGGCCGCCAGGGTCGGATCGGCATAGACATATTCCTGCCTGGCAGGGTTGCCGATCCATTTGAGCTGGAAGGGCCCGGGACTATACCCATTCAGGTTAAAAGCGGCTGAAGGCGCACCCGTCGTAAAAACGGGCGCCAACGTGGTGGGAGGCAACTCTGGGTTTAATTCGTACAACTGCACTTCCGTATATTTCGTGGGGTCCACATAAAAAGAATAGCTGGCAGGAATCACAGACCAGAGATCTGCCACGCTGACCATGGGCTGTTGTGATAAGGACAGGGCATTTCCGCTGGCAGCTCCATCGGGCTTACCCGTGGAATCCAGGTTATTGAAATAATAGCATCCCCTTCCCACCCTGCTGGTATCCTGACCTGTTAGCTGTAAGTCTGCCTGGGACAGGAACGCGGCCGTATCTCCCAAGGTCATCAGGAAAGTGAAGCGTTGGATACCAGACAGTGGATAGGGAACGATCGCCACTTGTTGGGGGTTTAAGATGGTCGTTGCGGCCACCATAAAACAACCCGGCATGGACTTGAAGATCAGGTCGTGTTGCGCAAGCAGACCGCTGCTGGCTTGTGAAGGAGTAAAAGAAAACGCTGGGGTACTCACCCCTCCCAGGGTCACCTGCAGCGTAAAGAATATGTTATACTCAAGGTCCATGTACTACATTACATTGTTTACGGTAGTGATATGCTTGATGAGCGGCGCCGGGGTTTGCTTGTCTTCCACATGCTGTATGGCAATCATGCGCATCTTGTATACCACCGAAGGCATATACTTGCTTCCCAGCATACTCCATAAGTGATGCACCAGATCCAGGTCCACGCTGAACATATCAAAAATCAGCCGGTTCAGTCCAGCGGTTAGGTCAGGTGAATTATCGCTGCCGAAATAGGGCGTATACTGAAAAAACTCAATCACCTTGTCTATGGCCGTAAGGGCGGAAGGATAGTCGTCGTCAAAATTGGCACTGAACAGAAGGTATAAGTTGAGATGAACCGCAGGCTGTTGCTGATACAATGTTGTCCCTTGATATTTATACGGCCAGGGATCCTGGGACATCCGGTCCTGCTCTATATTGATGAGGGATAAAACCACCTTTTTAGCCATAGAGGCCACGTCGGAAGCCCCGTCCTGGGCAAAGGCAATATTCCCAAGCACTACCACATCTGGTATCGGGGCCAGAAAGGCGTTGAGACGTTTAACGGTGTAGGTCAGCGCTTCTTCGATCATAACATAAGGGGGCTACACCCATTATCAGTTTTACTGACAAATGGATCATTGCTAATAGGTTACTAAAAAAGAAAAGTCATCTGGCACAGACTAAAAACGGCTACCATCTTGTTGGAATCATCGATGGCCTTTTCCCGGTGGGCGTACGGTGTAGGATTGAATAGTACATGCAATATACAAGCTTCAATTCTGAAGAAATACAGTAGAAATACCTTTTTTTAACCGTCTTTTTTTTGCAATACTCCCGTGGGGTTTGATTCAATCGGGGTCCGTCTCAATTCGGACCTGCGTCCATCCGAATCTGCTTTAATTCGGATCTGCGTCCATTCGAATCCGCATCAATTGTACCAAAATCCAAATTCTTTGATCTTTGATAAAAGCCACCACCTGTTGTTATTATAGTATTCTAAGTTCTTCGCGCCTGCTTGCGACAATAAGGGACAAATAACGACGCCGCCTTGTCTATCCGCTACTTTATCATCTCTTTCCGGTATGACACAGCAAATGTGACCGCTTTGCAAGGGGTTTATATTGGTGCCGCAAATGACGCCCACCCTTCCTTCATTTACTTTTGATTGGAGTTCGTCCAGGCTATATGTTCTAGTCCACTTAAATTCATTTCCCCATTGTTCTAACCAGGAATATAATTTATTCGCTTGTATCTCCGTGACTGTCAGATCGTAGAGGGGAAGCAGTTTTACTCCCTTAGCGATCTCAAGAAGGGACTTCTCTATCCACCAGACCCTGGGTAAAAAAACATTGCATAAATAACAATAGTCATATGCATATATGTTGCAGTAGGTGAATTGGTCCCTTGCGTATCGTTCACTTTTATCTACCTGGAGATACTGCACGATCTGATGCATACTATCTACCCGCAGATTAAGCGCGGCGACCACCGCCCTGGGCATTTCAGATTCCGACAAGGGATATTGCCAGGCCCCATGATTATTTCTCCGGGACGAGGAATTGGCGGGCAAATTAACGGGTGAATAATTCCCTACGAAAAGGGAAGCATCTACGGGGGAGACCGCCTTTAGGTAACTGCTGGCCGCGTATCCCTCCAACACGGGCGTCCAATTGATACACCTGATCTTATACCAGTCTTTCATAGACCCGTCTATCACTTCTACTATTTCACCGTTTTTTAAACGGCCAATGATATTTCCAGTGCCCCCACTTGAAGATGGAGTGCTCCTTAAATTGAGTACCGATGCCGTTACCGAATATTGTGGCATATATAATTGTTATTAGCCGACGATATCTTCATTGGATAAAGATGCGGAATTGTCAGTTGAATCGTGATTCGTTTGAAGGGGATTTGCGGGACTGGCGGGATTGGCGGCAGGGTTAGCGGCCGCATTTCCGGCGAGATTAGCGACTGGATTGGCGGCGGGTGAGAACTTGGTCACGTAGGTATTAAAAACGCCTTCAATAAAGTCCGCACCTGAATACCCCAACGCAATGATGGTAAGTATTGCTTCGGTACTATAATCTCCTTTACTTGCCAGGGTCGGGTTTTTCAGCAACATGCCAAGGGCGCCCGCCACAAAACCGATAAAAATACTGGTGATGAGCCTGCTTGCGCTAAATGGTTCCGTGGGATTTCCTTGTATCACCGCCTTTGAATTGCTGTCATTTAGTTTCTTAAGGCCCACTGCAATTCTAATGCCCTGGCCGAGGGATCCCAACAGACCGCCGGCAACCGTATTATTAATGATGTCTATTAATGTCATGGTATAGGTGTGATTTCAGTTTAGAGCAAAACAAAGCTTTCCGCGCGGCTTTCCGCGCGGTTTTCCGCGGCAACGAAGGGAGGATTAAACAAAATTAGGGGAGGATTAAATGATAGACTTTTGGAGGCGTTCAGGTCGCCCCGAAAAACAAAAACCCCGACTCGAGTTGGGGCATTGTTGGTAAAAAGAAGAATGGAGACACAATTATAATCAATAATTTATAGTCGCAGGACGTGGTTTATTAGAGGCCCGGATGCCAAGATACAACTCGAATTCAATTTTCAAAAGAAAATTTGCCTTTTTTATAAAAACGGATGGCAGGTAACGTCAATCTATATCTAACCCATTGATTATTCGTCTTTTGATAATCTTCGACGAAAGCGGTGTAGAAGGGATTACTGACGGAGCCAACACTACCTGTAAAATCAGTTTTCCAAACACTATAGATTAATCAGATAAATTATTTTGACTTCATTGAAAAATGCGCAATCGTTTGCAGTCCGAATACAAACGATTGCGCAGCTATGGCTTGTCAGCACTGGCTTTACGGGCTATTTGATAGCCATTAAAAAATAGTATATTGATTTATCTAAATATATTATTCATTACTTAATCATCAAAATCATCACCATGAAAAGGACAAAGACCCGAGGGCTTATCCTGGCATCATCGTTATTCCTGGCGCTTTTTTCCTGTACCAAGGACTTACGGACAAGTCAGTCAACCAGCGCATCCACGCAAACCCTGCCGACCGCCAATGGGATGGTACAGACACCCTATGGTATGGTGCCTGCAACCCACGTACACCAGGTAGACAACCACACTATTGCCAAACTGAACGGAGGCAGGTTGCAATTGATTGACATGAATAACGGCAAACTGCTGGCAGACCTTGGGACGCCCTCCGCCCAGGATCTCGCGGCAAAAGACCCGTACGCCTATGCGCGAAAGCTTGCTCAAACAGCCGGTAGTCCCTTACAGTCGGAAGCGGCACCGGCAACAACTGTGACGCCCCCCGCCGTTAAAACAACCCTGGGTACCAACCCCGTTTTTGGCACGACAGGGGCGACCGGCACAGATTTAGCGT